>JACCDX011181708.1_pt1 | contig 23902 bp, 17 predicted proteins | sample 7449681 | NCBI WGS metagenome assembly JACCDX01 (sample SAMN15323450, study PRJNA562643) | freshwater metagenome | isolation source: river surface water | place: USA:Blue River Watershed | collected 2017-08-18
GGCGAGTGAGGGTAGCGATGTTTCAACAAGCGGTGCATGGCCAGGGCATACATGACCGCCTGAACATCGTAGCGATGCGCCAGCACCGCTTGCATCAGCGTCTGGGGCTCGCAGTTGGCGATGCGGTTGGTTTTGTAGTCCAGCACGGCATAGCGTTGGGGTGAGTCGGGTTCAGTCTGATGGGCAAACACCAGGTCCATGACGCCGGTGAGCAAGCCTTCGAATTGCTGGGCTTGCAAGGCAGGGCGCGGCTGGCCGGGTGCAATCGCTTGCCCCACCCACTGGTCCAGCTGTCGGGCATCGAAGCCCTTGAGCCCCAGCGTGAAGGGCATCTCAGCCCAGGCCTTGGGGGCGCGCAAGTGGCACAGCTCAAAACGCTGATCCGATTGCGGCAAGGGCAGCTCGGCCTTGACCAGTTCCCGCAGGCGCGTGAGCAGGCGTTGGTGCGCTGCGGGCTTGAGTTGCCATGCGACGGCCATGCGCTCGATTTGCGCCAGGCTCGCTGCATGATCGGGGTCCTGCGCCAAGGGCCAGCCATGGTTGAACTGCCATTCCAGCCAGGTGTGGATGGCCACGCCCAAGGCACGGCCTGCGCCCAGGTCCTCCCAGTCTTTGACGCGGGGGTCAGCCCGAGGCGAAGCGACAAAGCTTGGGTCTTGCCATTCGCCTTCGTCTGCGGCGCGGGTGAGGCCTGCATCGTCGAGCCGGCGCGTGAGCCCTGAATAACTGCTCACCCGCCAGCGCGCGCGTGTGCGTTCAGGGGCTTGCAGCGCAGGGCGCAATGCGGTGGTGGGTGGGGGCATCCACTGGCGCAGGGGCGGCTCATCGCCAGCCGCATCCAGATGGATGTTCGGGTGGTGCCAATGCGTTTGAAGGCTTTGCCACAGGTCTTTGGGCGCCTGGCGTTGCAGCAACTTGCAAAGGGGGGCGCTGTCCAGGATGACCTTTTTTTTGTCTTTGATCCATTCGCCCTTGACTTCGCTCACGCCCAGCCACAGGTGCAGCCGTGCGCGGGTCAGCGCCACATACAACAAGCGCAGGTCCTCGGCCTGCTGATCCTCGCTGCTTGCATCGTCCAAATCGGTGTCCTCGTCTTCCTCATCGGCCTGCGCGGCTTCTGAGGCGTCGGCGTCTTCGCCTTCGTCTTTCTTTTGACTGAGGGCTTTGCTCAGGGTGGAGAGGAAGGGCACCATCACCACGTCGTACTCCAAGCCCTTGCTTTTGTGCACCGTCACCAAGGTGATGCAGGGGGCATCGGTGTAGAGCCGCGCCTGGGCAGCGGCATCGTCCACGTTGGGGGACTGCATCTCGTCGCTCAGGCGGCGCAGCAAGGCGCTGCGCCCCAGGCCATGGGTGCTGGCCGCTTGCAGCCATTGCCCCAGGTGGGTGAACTGCCCAATGAGCCGCTCGCCCTGGGCTTGTGCCAACCAGCGTGCGGCTGCACCACTGGCATGCAGCCAGTGTTGCAGCGCGGCCAGCACGCCCAGGCGGTCCCAGCGCTCGCGCGCTTCGAGGCACAGCGCTTGCTGGGCTTCAATGACTTCGTCGTCCAGCAAGGCCTGTTCCCACTGGGCAAGGGGCAAGGCCCACAACGCGGTGGCCATGGCGGCGCGCATCAAGCCCAGTTGTTCGGGCTCGTCAAAAGCCCTCAGCAGTCGCCACACATCCAGGGCAATGGGCTCGGCAAGCACGCTGTTGCGATCAGACAGGAACACACTGGCCAAACCGCAGGCCTGCAAGGCTTGCGCCATCACGCGGGCTTGCAGTTTGTCGCGCACCAGGATGGCCACTTGGTTGGGCGTGTACCAGCCCGATTGCATCTGCGTCACCAGCGTGTGCGCTGCAAGTTGGGCCATGTGCGCTTCATAGCGCTTGCGCGGCACGGGTTTGAAGCCCTTCTCGGCCACCACGGCAGGTGCAGGCCAATGCGACACCCAGATGGCCGGGTGCTGGCCTTGGTTCAAGCCCAGCAAATCGGGTTTGCCAGCCTCGACCTGCGCGGTGGAGTGGTGCAAGAGGCTCAGGCCGGGTCGATCAAACACCTGGTTGAGGGCTTGGATCAGCTTGGGCGTGGAGCGGAAGTTGACCTGCAGGCTGTGGACCGAGTCTGCTGTGTTGCGGGCAATTTGGTAGGTGGGCAAATCTGCCCCCCTGAAGCGGTAAATCGATTGCTTGGGGTCACCAATCATGACCCAGCAGCTGGGGCTGCCTTTGGGATAGATGGCAGCGAGGCTTTCATATTGCCAGGGGTCGGTGTCCTGGAACTCATCCACCAGGGCAGCCGGATAGGTCTCGCGCACCCGCTCGCAGAAATTCGAGGCCGTGTCATGGCAAGCCTGGTGCAGTCGCCGAAGCAAGTCATTGAACTCGAACTGATCCAGCGCCTGCTTGCGTGCCTGGATGTCGTGCCAGCACTGGCCCGCTGCCCAGGTCAACAACTGGTTGAGGTCATGCTGAGGGAAATCGGCACGCGCTTCGTAAAGGCTTTGCACGGCAGCAGAAAAGGACCATTGCAAGTGACCCTGCCAGCCATCCTTGCCCAGGAAGCTGCTGCCCCAGTAAGACAACTGTTTGATCTCGATGTCGTGGCCACCCAACCAGCGGCGCAGATGGGCTGTGCGCGTGCTCAACCAATTCGCTTGGTATCCCCGGATTGCACGCGCCTGGACGGCCTCGTGCACCGCCATGCAGGCGTCTTCACAGAACGCAGCGCGAGCGGCGTGCTCCAGGCTGTGGATGCGCTCGCTCCATTGGGTGAGCGCGTTCAAGTGGGCGGTCGCGTCCAGCTCGGGCCAGGTGTGATGTGGGCTGCGCTCATGCGCCGCCCACAGGCGTTTCAACACGGCCAGCAAATCCTCGGGGGTCTTGGCCACCTTGTTCGTCCAGGCTTGCATGGCCTCGGCGGGCAGGGTAGTGATGTGACTGCGCCAGAAGGTGCGCACGGCTTGGCGATGCAAGGCCATGGGTTGGGGCACGGGCGCAGCGCCAAAGGCTTGACCCGATGTCAGGGCGTGGCGCTTGAGTGTGCGCAAGGCCCAGCCGTGCAAGGTGTGAATGGCGGCTTCGTCCAGATTGGCCAGGGCTTGGGTGAGCCTGGCTTGGGCCTGAGGCCAAAAGGGCGTGGGGATGGCACGGCGCAGCTCGCTCAGGAATTCATCGTTGAGTTTCGCATCGCTGGGGCCGGGTTGGGCAAAGGCGGTGACGGCGAGGGCGAGTCGCGCATGCACGCGCTCGCGCAACTCGGCCGTGGCGGCCTCGGTGAAGGTCACCACCAGGATTTGATGGGGCATGAGGGGTTCATCCCACATCGGCTCTTGCGCGCTTGGGTCATCGGCCGCCTGGATGTCACGCAAGCCCAGCACCAGGCGCACCACTAGGCCGGTGAGCGTCCAGGTCTTGCCCGTGCCAGCGCTGGCTTCAATGAGCCGCCGCCCTGTGAGCGGCAATTGCCATGCCACGTGGTCGCGAATCGAGGCACTCATGGCGTCACCTCGGGGGTCGAGGGGCGTGCCATCCACACATGTCGAGGTCCGTCTGGCAGGGTCACCTGCAAGGGCTCGAGCAAAGGCAGGTACAAAGGCTCAGCCCATTGGGTGACCGCATGGAGTGCCGCAGCGACATCGGGCAAGAAGCGTTGCGTCAGGGCATGGCGCTTGAGGTCCCAGGACGCTGAGCGATGGGTTGGATCGGCCTTGAGCAAGACCGCCTCATCGGCCTTGGCTTGGGCGACGCCGGGCTCCAGCGCAGGCGAATGCAAGAGCGTGAGCCATTCGCCAGCGAGGTCGCACACCACAGGCATGGGGGCGCGCCAGGCGGCTTCATGCAAGGTGCACCATTGCGCCAGCACAGCGCGGGCTTGCGCCTGACTCAAGGCTGGCCAATCCAGGATGGCATCGGGACCAATCAAATGGGTGTGAATGGCCTGACCACTCGCGCAGGCCAGCACATGCGCCACGCCCGCGCGCAGGAGCTGGGGCAGGCGAGGGCGCAAGGCATGGGTGCGACCCTCGTGGGATTGTTTGAGCAAGGGCGCCTTGGGGTTGATCAGGCGCGACGCGCTCACCAGCGTGAGTTGCATGCCCGAGGTGGCTTGCCACAGCATGGCCTCGTGGAGCCGCCCGCGCAAGGTCCAGGGCGGCAGTGTGATGTCAAAGGCCAGATGGGGATCCAGCGCCGTCCATGCGCGGGTCAGGCTTTGCCAGCGTTGAGCCAGGGCCTGGGCTTCATGCGCCATGAGATCCCATTGCAATTGACCCAGGCTGCCGGGTGACAAGTCCCCACTGAGCCTGAGTGCGGCGGGCAGGGCTTGGTGCTGAGCACCCGCTTGCACCCATTGGTGCATTGCCAAGGCCGATACCTCATAGGGCTCGGCATCGGGCATGACTTCAGGGGGCTCATGCCACACCACACCCAGCCGTTCCTTGGCAAAGGCGTCGATGGGGTGGCGCAGCCAGGCTACCAGAGCGGGCAGCGTCCATTCCAGTGGCGGTGATGCTTCGGGCGCAGAGGGCAAAGAGGGAACAACCAAGGGTCCGGTCTTCTTGGGGGCGCTGTCTTCTTCGCCGCCTGCAGCCGGGCTGGCACGCAAGCTGGCTTGGCGTGCCGCATGCCATTCGCGGGCATGCGTGGACCAGGTGGGCGCCTGACTGGGTGTGACCTCGAAATACGCCATGCCATGGGCTTGCAGGGGCAAGGTGCGCACTGGCCATGCTTGACCCACGGTGTGTTCAATCACCTCCAGCAACTGGTTCACCAGCACAGACGCTGGCAGGGGTTTGCCATCTTGAGCTTGAAAGCCCTGCCATGAGCCATAAAAGCCATCGCGTGCACTGAGCAGGGCTTGCAAAAGCAAATAGCGGTCATCGTCGTGGCGGGAGCGATCACCCGGCCTGCCCCAACCTGGCATGTCCAGCAAATCAAAGTCGCGTTTGGTGCGCAGGCGAGGGAACTGACCGTCGTTGAGGCCCAGCATGGCCACGCGCTTGAAGGGCACCGATTGCAAAGGCATGGCCGTGGTGAAGACCACGCCACCGCTGATCAGTCGCGCGCCCATTTGTGCCGCACGCACCGATTCCAACCAATGCAGGCTCACCACGTTCAAGGGCAAGGGCGCATCAAAGCCGCAGGCCTCGCAGGCTTGCAGCCACTGATCCAGGGCTTGCTGAAGCTCGGTGAGCACCGCTTCCTGGGATTCATTGCAGGGCTTGAAAAGGCTGCTGAGCCACTGAGTGAGCACATCCCCCCAGGCCTTGGGATTGAGCTGCGCTTGCAGGGTCGCTTCAAACTGCCGCATGGCATCCAGGCAGCTCACCAGGCCATTGAGGCCATCGGCATTCACGCCGCCCACGCCGTCGAGCACCAGCAAGCCTTCCCAGGCGGGCGCTGCGCCGCTTGCAACCCCGGCTGTGCCCATGGCGTGGCTGAGCAACAGGCGCTGCAAGCCCTGCACCCAGGTGTGGGCGGTGTGCGATTGCAGGGCTTGAGGCCAGCCATGGCGGGTGGCATGGTCCGCATCCAAGCCCCAGCGCACCGCACTGTCGTGCAGCCATTGACCCAACCGGTGCAAGTCGTCTTCATCCAGACCAAACTGGCTGCTCACCGCAGGATGGGCCAGCCAGGCCAAGGTGTCGCCCAGGGTGAAAGGGCTTTGCATCAGGTTCAAGCCCGCTTGCACGCAGTCGAGCATGGCGGCTTGTTCGGGGTGAGGCCGTGCGATCTGAAAGGGCACATGCCGCGGGTCGGCTTCGTCAAATGCGCCCCATGTGGCTCGCACCAGCGGCTCAAAGGCTTGCAAGTCGCTCACCATCACCACGATGTCGCGCGCTTGCAATTGCGGGTCGTTGGTCATCCACTCGAGCACCTGGTCGTGCAAGGCCTGCACCTCCCGCAAGGGGCTGTGGGCTTTGCAAAACACCAGCGACCCGTCGATGGGCAAGGGGTGCTTTGAGCTGCGCTGGGGATGGCGATTGGCCAGGATGTCGGCTTGCAAGTGAGCCAATGCGCTGGGCGTGCGGGCTTCACCCAGAGGGTCAACAAAGTGATCAACGCGCGGGCCGGTGTGGGGAGCGGCTTCGTCCACCAGGTGCAAGAAGTCGCGGGCTTGTTGTCCCCAGGCGGCCAGCAAGGGGTGGTCTTGCGCGCTGGGTGGAGCGCTCACATCGCCCGACGGCCAGGGGCTGCGTCGTTTGGCATCGCCCCAATAGGCCTGGCTGGGGTTGAGTGCAAACACCAGCACTTGCAGGTGGCGAGACAACGCACCCAGGGCGCGAATGTGTTCAATGGGCAAGGCAGACACACCCAGCAGGATGAGGCGCTCGGGCAAGGCGCTGGCATGACGAAGACGCGGTGAGGCCAATGCACTCAGGAATGCCTCAAAGACCTGATCACGGCTCACCCACTGCAAGCCCGATTGCACCTTGGCCTCATGCACCAACTCGTTCCAGAGCAGGGCTTGCCACCGTTGTGCGTCGGGCAGCGCCCGCACCTGACCCGCACCGAGCCTGACCTGGGCGAGGCCATTGGCCCAGTCGCGCAGCCAGTCGGGTCTGTGCGTCTGGTAGGCATCGAGCACATCGGCCAGCTGCTGTGCGAGCTGGAACTGTCGGCGTGTGCGTTGCGAAGGGGGAGCGCCCTCCAGGTGGTGAACCAGGGCCTGCCAGGTGGGTTCATGCGGGGGCATGCGGCTGAGCCACGCCATGATGCGCCACACCAGTGCTGATTCATCCAGGGGCAGTTGAGCGGGCACGTGCTGGGGTCCGAGCACTTGGCGCTGCAACTCCCACAATGCCGAGGCCGGTTGCAGGATGCGCGTGGCCGCCAGGATGCCCAGCTGCGGGTGGGCAGCGGCCTGTGCCTCCAGCCAGGCCTTCATGCCATGGCCTTGTACCACCCACAGGTCGGGGCTCAGGTCTTGCAGCGGCTGATTGGCCACATGACCGAGCAGGATGTCGGCCAGCGCTTCCAGGCGGTTGCCATGAAAAATCAAAAGCCCGGTTGCGCGCTCACCCATGGCCTTGAACTCAATCCTTGGCGCTGCGGTGCACGGTGTCCCAGTTGGCTGGCCGTGGCATGAGGAATTTGGATTCGGGGGTCACCACGAAATAGTCGGCAGGGCCACCGCCGCGTGTGATGGGGCGGGCCTTGGCGGTTTGGTAGATGCCGTCCTCGAGAAGCTGGGTGTCGATGTGAACCCCCACCACTTCGCCCAGCACCAGCCAGGCTTTGAGCAAAGAGCCCGACGCATCCTTGAGCTGAACAATCTGGGTGAGCTTGCATTCCATGGACACGGGGCTTTCGGCCACGCGCGGCGCCTTGACCAGGCGCGAGGGCGCTCGGTGCACGCCCGCGAGGTCAAATTCGCTTTGGTCGGGGGGCAAGGCCGAGCACGACAGATTCATGGCTTGCGCCAGGGGCTCGGTGACCAGGTTCCAGACAAATTCGCCGCTGGCCTCCACATGAGCCAGGCTGTCTTTGCGCATCAGGCTGCTAAAGCCAATGATGGGCGGCGTGTAATTGAAGGCGTTGAAAAAACTGTAGGGTGCCAGGTTGGCCACACCTTGTGCGCTCAGGGAAGAAATCCAGCCAATGGGGCGGGGGGCAATGATGGCGTTGAGCGGGTCATGGGGCAGGCCATGACCGTCTTTGGGTTGGTAAAAGTGGGTGGACATGAAGCCAGTTCCTCCAATGCGTGGCTTGATGCTAGCCTGAGAAGCCCCGGGCTCTGGAGGTCGGCATGAAAAAAGGCGCTCCGTAGAGCGCCTTTCGATCAAGCCGATGGGGTCAGCTCTTTTGGCCGCTGATGTTTTGCCACAGTTGCAAGTCACCCTGGGTGAGGCGTTCCTTGTTACGGGCTTCGCTTTCAAAGGCCTGGGCATCCGACAACAAAGACAGCTGGCGAATCTGACCCAGCAGGTGCTTGTAGTGCTCCACTGCATGGGCGGGGTTTTGGGCAATCTTGTGCAAGGGCAGCTGGCTGAGGTCGTCCATCACCTCGCGCTGCCGTTTGGCCTTGTTGATGAGGTTTTGGAGTTCGTCCTCGGTCAAGTGCAAACGCTTGGCTTCACGTCGCAACATGTCTTCCTCTGCCGCATCCAGTTTGCCGTCAGCCATCATGTCGTAGAGCTGATTGACCAACTTCTCGCGGTCGATGCGCAACTGGTCTGAAAACGCGGAGGACAGCAAAGCCGCAGGGATGGCAAAAATACCAATGCCCAACAAGGCCAGCACAATCGTCATGGCCCGGCCAATGGGCGTTACGGGCGAGATGTCCCCGTAGCCCACAGAGGCCAGCGTGATCACTGCCCAATAAATGGAGGCAGGGATGTTTTCAAATTTTTCAGGCTGGGCTTCGTGCTCGAACAAATAGCCCAGAGATGCCGTCAAGATCACCAGCAACAGCATGATGAAAGCCGACGCAGCCATGATGGGCCATTCCCGCTTGATCACTACCGCCAGGGTCCGGGTGGCATCGGTGTAGCGGGTGAGCTTGAGCAGTCGCATCAAACGGAAGACCCGCAGGAAACGCAGATCGAACAGGTGGTGCAGCAAGGCTTCGAGCAGGAAGGGGATCACTGCCAGGAAATCGATGACGGCGTTGAACGAGGTCACATACCTCATGCGCCCGACCACCTTGCCTTGGTAGCGCGGGTCCTCTGTGCATGAATACAACCTCAACAGGTATTCAATGGTAAAGACCCCGACCGCCACGGCATCGAGCACCAGGAATTCCAGGTTGAGCACGTATTGCACGCTCTCCACCGATTCGAACACCACTTGCAGCACCGAAATCACCACCCAGAACACCACAAAGTTGTCGATCAGGTCGTGCAAGGTGCCACTGGTTTCTGTGGGGTTGAGCAGGGCGTAGATTTTTTGTTTGAAGGTCTTGCCACGGTTGAGTTGAACAAACTCGTGGTAGGCCGGGATGAGCACGCGAAACAGCTTGAGGATTCGCAGCAGTCGCAAGAACCGCAGCATGCGCAGATCGACGGGGAAGAAGGCATGCAGATAAAACGGCGCAATGGAAGCCAGGTCGATCAGGGCAAAAGGACTGGTGATGTACTTGAGATAGGGGTGACGGCTGTTCTTGAACTCATGGTCAACCGGAGCCAGGATCAGGCGCAGCAAATACTCGATGGAAAACACCACCACCGACAGCACTTCGAAGAAGTGAAACAGGGCTTCGCGGCCTGTGTACACCTGGGGAATGTGTTCGCAGATGAGAGCAAACAGGTTGGCCACAATCAAATAGCCAACCCACTTCTCTACGCGTTTGGCATAGTTGCCGGGGATGTTTGGATCCAGCAACCAGGCGTACAACCACTCACGCCAAGGCAGATTGCTCGGGATGTTGGGCGGCTCGTGCTGGCCGGTGAAGTCTTTGGCAGAAATGCCTGAGGAATTGGACATGTCTGTCTCCCGGTTCAAAATTCAACTTCGCCAATGCTGATCGGGTAACCCCCGCGATCGCACACTTTGATTTGAATGACGCGAGGCACATCCAAGGTGGTGTCTGGCGTCAGGCCCACCACATTGGTGGGGGTGGCAGAGCCGGGTGGGTTGGCGTCAACCCGCTTGAAGACCAAATGGCCCGAGGTCTTGAGGTTGCCAGGAACACATGCATCGATGGCCGCTAGCTTCTCGCCGGAGTAGGGGTTGAGCAGGCTGGCCACGTTGGGCATGGCTTGAATCGCCTCGAAGCAACCTTCCCAGGTGTGAACGGGCTGACCCTCTTCGCTAAGTTTGTGGCAAGGCCCCGATTTGTCCCCAGATTTCATGCGCACTTCATGCAGATCCTTGAGGGTACTGAGCCAGGTTTCGCCGTTGCGCTTGGCGGTTTCGGTCTTCAGACCTTCATTGAAACTGTGTCGGCCTACCCAGGCCACGCCGACCAGGGCCAAGATCAGAAGAAGGATGAATAACTTATCAGAAAGATTAAGGCCAGGGGATGGGGGTACAACTTGTGCAGGGTTCGTGGATTCCATGACAACTCAACAGGAATTAGGATCGGGCGAGAATGCCCAGCTTCAAAACACCTGTCAAGTTTAATTGTGTTGTGAGCCTCGGTGCGCCCAAGCGGTTGTATGTTTTTCCACAAATGAGAAGAATTCATACATGGCCATCGCCATGGCGCCCACGACGACCAGGCCTGAAAAAGCCAAGCCCATTTGCATGGCTGAACCCGCAGAGATCAGCAAATACCCTATGCCTTCGTTGGAGGCCGTCATCTCCGACACGGTGGTGCCCACAAAGGCCAGGGTGATGGCCACTTTGAGCGAGCCATAGAAGTAGGGCATGGACCGGGGCAAACCCACTTTGACCAAGACATCCCATCGACGTGCACCCAAAACGCGCAACACATCTTCGAGCTCGGGCTCGAGGGTGGCCAGCCCAGTGGCGATGTTGACGGTGATGGGGAAGAAGCTGATGAGGAACGCGGTCAGGATGGCTGGCCCGATGCCAATGCCAAACCAGACCACCAAGATGGGCACAAAGGCGGCCTTGGGCAAGGCGTTGAAGGCGGTCATCAAGGGGTAAATGGAGGCATAGGCCAGGCGTGAGCTGCCAATGACAAAACCCAGCAACACCCCCACCACAATGGCCAGGCCAAAGCCCACCATGGTCACCCAGAAGGTGCGCCAGGCGTGGCCACCGATCACCTGGCGGTATTCAATGGTTTGCTCGAGGATGCGTGAGGGGCTGGGGAATACAAATTCGGAGACCTGGAAGACGCGGCACAGCAATTCCCAGACCGCGACACAGACCACCAACAGGATCAGAGGGGACCAGCGTTCAAGAGAAGATGATTTCATGGTGGCTTGGGATCATTGAGGCAGGGCGGCTTTGTCAATGCGCATGGCGCCGATGTGGCCGCGCAGCTCATGAACGATGTCGGTGAATTCTTTGGTGTAGGTGATTTCAAGATCGCGCGGTCGAGGCAGTTCGATTTCCTTGCGAACCACAAAGCGCCCGGGGCTCTTGCTCATCACATACACGGTATCGGCGAGAAAGACGGATTCGCGAAGGTCGTGCGTGACCAAAATCACATTGAAGCGACGCTCCATCCAGATGTCTCTGAGGTTGCACCACAGTTCTTCGCGGGTGAAGGCATCGAGCGCGCCAAACGGCTCGTCCAGCAGCAGCATCTTGGGTTCATGGATGAGCGCGCGACAAATCGAGGCACGCTGCTGCATCCCCCCCGAGAGTTGCCAGGGGAATTTGCGCTCATAGCCCTTGAGGCCGACGCTGTGGAGGAGTTCGATCGCGCGCTGCTCGTATTCGGCTTTCTTGGCCTTGAATTGCGAGCGGTAGGGCTCCACGATTTCCAGCGGCAACAAGACGTTGTCCAGTGTGGTGCGCCAGGGCAGCAGCGAAGGCGCCTGAAACGCCATGCCACTGATCTTGAGGGGACCATCCACGGCTTGACCATCGACATGGATGGTGCCCTTGGTGGGTGGGCGAAGCCCAGTGGTGAGCTTCATGAAAGTGGATTTGCCGCAACCCGATGGACCAACGATGGCGATGAATTCGCCAGCGTTCACCTGCAGGTTGATGTCTTCCACTGCATAGTGGTTTTGCGCCTGTAGCTCTTGGTTATAGGCCAGCCAGACGTTTTTGAAGTCGACAAAGGCTTTGGATGAATCGTTCATGGGGCAATCTGAAAAGGGTTCTGGTCACCGTTGCAACCAGAACCCGGCTGGCAAAGCGACATCACTTCTTGGGAAGGATGTCCAGTTCCTTGTCGGTGGGCAGGAAAGAGCCATTCCAAACGGCATTGGCATCCACGCGGGTCTTGGTGTTGAAGGCGTCCGAAACTTGCGAGGACATCAGCGCCAAACGGGCGGGCACCACCTTGCCAAAGCCTTCAGAGCGGGCTGAGGGGCTGTTGATCACGGTATCGATGGCCAGTTTGAGGCGGCGGGTTTCCAGTTCCACATTGATGATGCCGTCACGGGCTTTCACGTCCTGAATCGCGGCGGCCGGGTTGGTGATCACGTCTTTGGCTCCCTTGGTGAAGGCTGCCAAAAAGGCTTTGACCGCAGCAGGGTTGGACTGCAGGAATTTGGGGCTGGCAATGATGGCGTTGCCATAGAGCTTCACGCCGTAGTCGGGGTATTGGAAGACCACCACGTCATCAGCCTTGACGCCTCGTGCCTCGATGTTGAGCAAGGAGGTGAAGGTAAAGCCGGTGATGGCATCCACATCGCCCTTGACCAGCATGGTTTCGCGCAGCGGAGGATCCATGGACACCCAGTTGGCACCAGAGACGTTGTTGGCTTTGGCAAAGATGGGGAAAGCGCGGCGGCCAGCGTCAAACACGGGCGCGCCCAGCTTTTTGCCGTTGAGGTCAGCAGGCGACTTGATGCCGGATTTTTTGAGCGCCATGACCGAGGCCGGCGTATTGTTGTAGACCATCATGATGGCCACGGGCTTGTTGGGCGCATCGGGGTTGTTGGCATGGAATTCCATGAGCGCGGCCAGATCGGCAAAGCCCATGTCATAGGTGCCAGAGGCCACGCGGTTGACCGCGCCGCCAGAGCCGTTGCCGGAGTCCACGGTGACATCCAGACCCGCCTGGGTGAAATAGCCTTTGGCCACAGGAGTCAGGAAGAAGGCGGCGGGACCTTCAAAGCGCCAATCGAGTTGGAACTTGATGGGGGTGGCGGCCTGGGCAGACCCCAGAACCAGACCGGCTGCCAGGGCGAGAGCCGATTTCAACAACACACGTTTACTCATGAGAACTCCTGAAAAAAAATCGATGCGGAATGACAAGATCTCGCAAAAAAAGTGCCTGAGCTGGGGGCTTGCGCGAACCAAATCAGGGCGAATTGTCGGTGAGATTGACCAGCCCCCTTCCTCGGGATGACCCTTTGGGTGCGCTGGCCGCATTGGGCTGCACCTGCTTGGTGCGCCCGGCTGGCGCACACACCCTGAGGGGCTTGCCATTCCTTTTGCATATGAAACTGTATACAAAGTTGGGCGGCGACCGATGCAGGTTTACCCCAGGGCTTGCAGGGTGGGGGCGTCAAGGGGTGCCAGGATCTGGCGGCGGGGCGTTGCGGCCAATCACAAAAAACACAGCGGATTCGGACTGTTTGTAAATTTGCATGGGCCTGAGATTGATCTGCAAATTCAAGGGCTTGGCCTGGGCTGCAGCCGGGGTGTCCTTGAGGAATTCCAGGATCAGGGCTGATTTGAGGGCGTAGTTCACGTTGACCGCCAAGTCCTGCGAACGCTCGGCCACCGACATGGCATTGAGCTTGCGCTGCACCATGCCCACCACATTGCCGTCGCTGGCGATGACCGGTCCGCCCGAGTTGCCCTTGCTGACCTCGGCGCTGAACTGGAAGAAGCGCTGTTGGGACAAATCCTCCTGGTTGCTGCGGTTGCCATTGATGATGCCTTCGGTGATTTTTTTGCTAAAGCCCTGGTAGGCGGGCAGCGGATAACCAATCGCAAAGACTTCAAGACCAATGGGCACATCCTTCCAGTCGGCCAGAGGTAGAACGGGCGAATCCAGCGGGACTTGCAGCAAAGCCAGGTCCAGGTTGGCATGGGTCTTGATCACCCGCGCCTTGAGCCATTTGCGTTGTGCATTCGGTCCCACAAAGGCAAGTTCTTTGCCTTCGAGCAAATGTTGGGCCGTGAGCAAATAGCCTGGTGCCACCATGAAGCCCGAACCAAAGGAGTTGGCTGCGGCTTGTGCCGGTGGCGCAGTTTGTGCGGGCGGGGACGAGGGCGTCGCCGGTGCGGCGTTGGTGCCAGGGCCAACTTCCTGGGTGTGCGCGGGCATCAGGGCGCTGGCACAGATCAGACCTGCGATCAGGATCGGCTTGAGCATGGTGTGAGGGTGTGGGTTCATGAAGGAGGGGCGGGCTGGATCTGGGTTGAGTTGTCTGACAACTGATGTGCCAGGACTCAAGCCTGGCGCTGCTGGCGCAGCCGGTCCCGGCTGTTGGAGAGGTGGGTGCGCATGGCGGCGCGGGCGGCTTCGGCATCGCGGTTGCGGATCGCCGAAAAAATGCTCTCGTGCTCGCTGTGCACGCGCTGGAGGTAGGCCACGCGACCGGATTGATCCTGATCTGGTGTGTTGATGCGCGTGCGCGGGATCAGCCTCAGACCCAGGTGGTTCATGAGGTCCACAAAGTGGCGATTGCCCGTGGCCTTGGCGATTTCAAGGTGGAACAAAAAGTCGTTGTCCACCACTTGGGCCTGGGTGGGGATGTCGCTGGCAAATGCCCTCAAGTGGGTTTCCATTTGCCTGAGGTGGTCGTCGCTTGCCCTCTGGGCGGCCAGCCCGGCGGATTCGGTCTCGAGGCTGATGCGCAACTCCAGTACAGCAATCACATCGTCCACGGTGGCGATGTCGGCCTCGACGATCTGGAAGTTGCTCGCTGGGCTGGGGGATACAACAAAGGTGCCCACGCCGTGGCGGGTCTCGACCAGGCCGGCGGCTTGCAGGCGGGAAATCGCCTCGCGGATGACCGTGCGGCTGACCTGGAGCTGGTCCATGATCGCCGACTCGCTGGGCAGCTTGGAGCCTGGCGCGAGCTGGGCGCTGCGGATTTGCTGTGCCAGGTGGTCCACCACTTCCGGCACCAGGCCGCCGCGCCGGTTTCGCAAGGGCGAAGGGGGAGAAAGGCTGGTGTTTGCACCCATAGGGAAACCTTGATTGACAGTCCTTCGGCGAGGATACACAATCTCAAGAGATCAGACAACCTACAACTTACCCCAATGATTCCACGTTTGTTGTTAACCGGTGCTGCGGGCGGCTTGGGCAAAGCCCTCAGACCCCGCTTGAAGGGCGATTGCCAAATCCTGCGACTCAGTGACCTGGTGCCCCTGGATCCGCCTGCTGCCCACGAAGAGTGCATGCAGGTCGATTTGGGTGATGCCGATGCCGTCATGAAGATGGTTGAGGGCTGCGAGGCCATTGTTCACCTCGGCGGCATTTCGGTTGAAGCCCCTTGGTCCCACATCCTCAAGGCCAACATCGATGGCCTGGTCCATTTGTACGAAGCCGCCCGCATCCACAAGGTTCGTCGGGTGGTTTTCGCCAGTTCCAATCACGTCATGGGCTTTCACCGTCAAGACCAGGTGGTCGATGCCCTCACCCCACCGCGTCCCGACGGCTTCTACGGCCTCTCCAAAGCCTTTGGGGAGGACTTGTCCCGGCTCTACTTTGACCGCTACGGCATCGAGACGGCGTGCGTTCGCATTGGTTCTTCCTATCCGGAACCCAAAGACCGGCGCATGTTGGCCACCTGGCTGAGCTACGACGACTTGCATCGCCTGGTGGTGGCCTGCCTCACCACGCCGGTGCTGGGTCATACCATCATTTACGGCACCTCTGACAACGCGGTGTCCTGGTACGACAACCGCTTGGCTCATCATGTGGGCTATCGGCCTCAAGACAGCGCCGATGTCTATCGAGATGCCGTCTTTGCGCGCACCAAGGATCCCGATCTGACTGATCCCACCACCCTTTATCAAGGGGGTGCATTTGTCAAGATTGGGCCTTTGAGCGAATCTTGACCCCCCTGTTTTCCTCACGCATGATTCCCCCCATTTTTAAAGGAGACTCCCCCATGACTTTCAAGTCCTCATTGATCGCAATGGCCGCCTTGTTGTGCTTTGGTGCCAAGGCCACCGAATTCCGTTCGGCGGACATCCACAACGCAGACGACTACCCCACCGTGGTGGCAGTCAAGCACATGAGCACCGTGCTTGAAAAGGCCAGCGGCGGCAAACACAAGATCAAGGTCTTCAACAAGGGTGCCCTGGGCACCGAAAAAGAAACCGTGGATCAGGTGAAGATTGGTGCCCTCGACATGGTGCGCGTGAACGTCGCGCCCATGAACGCCGTGTGCCCCATGACCATGGTGCCCACCATGCCGTTCCTGTTCCGCTCGGTGGACCACATGCGCAAGTCGCTCGATGGCCCCGTGGGTGAAGAGATCCTCAAGAGCTGTGAATCCGCTGGCTTTGTTGGCCTGGCCTTTTATGACAGTGGCGCTCGTTCCATTTACGCCAAAAAGCCCATCAAGACCGTGGCCGATGCCAAAGGCTTGAAGATTCGCGTCCAGCAGTCTGACCTGTGGGTGGCTCTGGTGAGCGCCATGGGTGCGAACGCAACCCCCATGCCCTATGGCGAGGTCTACACCGGCCTCAAAACGGGTTTGATCGATGCGGCTGAAAACAACATCCCCTCGTTTGACACGGCCAAGCACGCCGAGGCCGTGAAGATTTACTCGCGCACCGAGCACTCCATGGCGCCCGAGATTCTGGTGATGTCCAAGATCGTGTGGGACAAGCTTCCCCCCAACGAGCAAGCCATGATCCGTCAGGCCGCCAAAGAATCGGTGGCGGTGCAGCGCAAGGCCTGGGATGAGCAAGAATCCAAGTCCCTGGCCAATGTCAAGGCCGCTGGCGCGCAAATCATTGAAGTCGACAAGGCTTCCTTCCAGGCCGTCATGGGTCCGGTGTATGACAAGTTCATGACCACGCCCGACATGAAGCGTTTGGTCAAGGCCATCCAAGACACCAAGTGAAAACAGGGCGCAAGCCCTCGTCATGAGGGCTTGCGCATCGACCCATGCTGACCAAACTGTGTTCCTTTGTGGCCAAGCTGTGCTTGGTCTTGGCCGTCATTGGCCTGTTGCTGGTGGTCTTGTGCGTGCAGTGGCAAGTGATTGGCCGCTACATCCTCAATGACACGCCCACCTGGGCTGAAAACCTGGCCATGTTGCTGGTGTTGTTCGTGACGGCCTTTGGCTTGGGTGTGGGTGTTCGCGATGCGGGTCACATTGGCCTGGAGTCGCTGGTGGTGCTCTTACCCGAGCAATGGCGCTTGCGCATTGAAGTCCTCATCCATGCCCTGGTGGCGGGTTTTGGGGCATTGATGATTCACGGCGGCTGGGTTTGGGCGGCAGCCAAATGGTCCGAGAAAAAACCCATGTTGCCCGTCCCCGATGGCATCGACTACGTGCCCATCATGATTGCGGGCTGTTTGATCCTGCTGTTCTCCATTGAACACATGGTGGCCCTCTTCCGTGGTGTCGAGGTCGAACCCGTCTGGAACTGATGCCATGGAACTCACCGTACTGACCTTGAGCTTCGCGCTCTTTCTGATCATGGGCGTGCCCGTGGCCTTTGCCATTGGCCTGTCCTCTGTGGCCACCATCGTGGTGGCGGGCCTGCCCATTGCTGTCGTCTTCCAGAAGATGGTGGGTGGCATGCAGGTCTTTTCTTTTTTGGCCATTCCCTTTTTCGTCTTCGCGGGGGAGCTGATGCTCTACGGCGGCATTGCCGAGCGCATCGTGCGATTTGCCAACAGCCTGGTTGGCCATGTGCGTGGCGGCCTGGGCATGAGCAACGTGCTGGGCTGCACCATTTTTGGCGGTGTGGCCGGTTCACCCCTGGCCGATGTGTCTGCCATGGGCTCGGTCATGATCCCGCTGATGAAAAAAGAAGGTTACGACGCGGACTACGCCGTGAACGTGACCACGCATGCAGCCTTGGTGGGCGCCATCATGCCCACCTCGCACAACATGATCATCTTCACGCTGGCCACCTCGGGCATTGCCTCGGTGAGCGTTTTGGGCCTCATCCTTGCCGGCTTGGTGCCTGCGGTCATCCTGACCTTGTGCAACCTGGCGGCCGCGTACTGGGTGGCAGTGCGTCGTGGCTATCCCACCCACGGCCAGTTCCCTGGCTGGGGTGAAGTGTTCAAAGCCTTTGCAGCCTCGCTGCCGGGTCTGTTGGTGGTGGTCATCATCCTGGTGGGCATTTTGTCGGGCGCATTCACCGCGACTGAATCGGCCTCGGTGGCCGTGGCCTGGGCCTTGCTGGTGACGGTGCTGGTTTATCGCAGCATGACCCTGCACAACTTCCTCAAGGCCTGTGCCAAAGCCTGCAAGACCACCGGTGTGGTGCTGCTGCTCATTGGCATCTCCAGCGCCTTTGGGTATTTCATGGCCTTGTATGAAGTGCCCCAGAAGACCGGCGAGCTCATGACCATGGTCAGCTCCGAGCCCTGGGTCATCTTCCTCATGATCAACGTGTTGCTGTTCATCCTGGGCACCTTCCTGGACATGGCTGCGACCATCCTGATCTGCACCCCCATCTTCATGCCCATCGCCATGCAATTTGGCATGGATCCCTTGCAGTTTGGCATCCTCATGCTCATCAATTGCGCCCTGGGCTTGAACACTCCCCCTGTGGGCACGGTGCAGTTTGTGGGCTGTGCCATTGGCGGCATCAGTGTGGGGCAGGTCATGCGAACGATTGCGCCGTTCTATGGTGCGCTGGGCATGTGCTTGCTGCTGGTGACCTATGTGCCCGCGTTCTCGCTGTGGCTGCCCAACCTTTTCAAATGATTCACGCCAGGGGGATGGGTCATGAGTGAGCCACAGTCCTTGCCCATTGTGGTGCGCATGCAGGCCAGCGACAACGTGGCCATCGTGGCCAACGAGGGCGGCTTGGCCGCTGGTACCGAGCTGCCCGGTGGCCTGGTGCTGGTCGATCGCGTGCCACAGGGGCACAAAGTGGCCTTGTCAGCCATTGCGGCAGGTGAGCCCGTGCTGCGTTACGGCGTATCGATTGGCAAGGCCAGACAAGACATTCCAGCGGGTGCGTGGGTGCACGAGCGCTTGCTCGACATGCCCAGCGCCCGCGCGCTCACGGGCTTGCCCATGGCCACCGTCCAAGCTGCGCCCGCCGAGGCCCTGAGCGGATACACCTTTGAAGGCTATGTGAATGCCGATGGCTCGGTGGGCACGCGCAACCTGCTGGCCATCACCACCACCGTGCAATGCGTGGCCGGTGTGCTGGCCGTGGCCGTCAAGCGCATCGAGCAAGACCTCTTGCCGCACTACCCCAACGTCGATGGCGTGGTCGGCCTGGAGCACACCTACGGTTGTGGCGTAGCCATCGATGCGCCCGGCGCCGAAATCCCCATCCGCACCTTGCGCCACATCAGCCTCAACCCCAACTTTGGCGGCGAGGTGATGGTGGTGAGCCTGGGCTGCGAGAAGTTACAACCCGATCGCCTGCTGCCAGCGGGCAGCATCCCCTTGCAGCCCGATGGCCTGGACCTGGTGTGTTTGCAAGACGCGGCTCACGTGGGCTTTGAGTCCATGATCGCGCACATCGTCGAGCGGGCCAAACACCACCTCGAGCGACTCAACGCACGCCGCCGCCAGACCGTGCCCGCCAGCAAGCTGGTGGTGGGTGTCCAATGCGGCGGCAGCGATGCCTTCTCTGGCGTCACCGCCAACCCGGCGGTGGGTTACATGGCCGACCTGGTGGTGCGAGCCGGCGGCACCATCATGTTTTCTGAAAACACCGAGGTGCGAGACGCCGTGGAGCAACTCACGGCGCGCGCCGCCAACCCGGCGGTGGCGCAAGACATCATTGACCAGCTCGGCTGGTACGACGACTACCTGCAACGCGGTCGAAGCGACCGCAGCGCCAACACCACGCCCGGCAACAAGGCCGGCGGCTTGTCCAACATCGTTGAAAAAGCCATGGGCTCCATCATCAAGAGTGGCAGCTCGGCCATCGCCAGTGTGTTGCCACCGGGCGAGAAGCTCGCCCCGGATCAAACCGGCCTGGTGTTTGCGGCCACCCCCGCGAGCGACTTCATCTGCGGCACCTTGCAATTGGCCGCTGGCATGAACCTGCATGTGTTCACCACAGGCCGGGGCACGCCCTATGGTTTGGCCCAATGCCCGGTGATCAAGGTGGCCACGCGCACCGAATTGGCCAGGCGCTGGCACGACCTCATGGACTTCAACGCTGGCCGCATTGCCGACGGCGAATGCACGGTGGAGGAGGCCGGCTGGGCGCTGTTCCGTCAATTGCTGGCGGTGGCCAGCGGCGAGCAAACCTGGGCAGAGCGGTGGAAGCTGCACAACGACCTGGTGCTCTTCAACCCTGCGCCCATCACCTGATTCCTTTTGTTGTTTGGACCTTGACCCCCATGAATGCAAGCCCTCATCCCGACACGCCAGTGGTGACCGATTTGCGAGCCATCCCTGTGGCTGGCCGCGATGGCATGTTGCTCAACCTGAGCGGCGCCCATGCGCCATTTTTCACCCGCAACCTGCTCTTGCTCACCGACAGCAGCGGGCGCGTGGGCGTGGGCGAAGTGCCGGGTGGCGAAGCCATCCGCAGCACGCTGGAGGACGCGCGCGACATCGTGGTGGGTCAGCCCGTGGGGCGCTACCTCAGCATCTTGCAAGGCATGCAGCAAACCTTTGCCGATCGCGATGCCGGCGGGCGAGGCTTGCAGACCTTCGATTTGCGCACCACCATCCATGCGGTGACCGCAGTGGAGTCCGCCCTGCTCGATTTGCTGGGTCAATTTTTGGGTGTGCCCGTGGCCTCCTTGCTGGGCGAAGGCCAGCAGCGCAGCCAGGTCGAGATGCTGGGCTATTTGTTTTTTGTGGGCGATGCCCGCAAAACCGATTTGCCCTATGCCAACGAGCCGCAAGCCGACTGCGACTGGTTTCGTTTGCGCCATGAACCCGCCACCACGCCAGAGGCCGTGGTGCGCCTGGCCCAGGCAGCGCACGCGCGCTATGGCTTCAACGACTTCAAGCTCAAGGGCGGCGTCTTTTCGGGCGAGATGGAGGTGCAAACCATTCACGCCCTACACGAAGCCTTCCCCAAGGCGCGCATCACCTTAGACCCCAACGGGGGCTGGTTGCTCAAGGACGCGGTTCGCCTCATGCGCGACATGCACGGCGTTCTGGCTTACGCCGAAGACCCGTGCGGGGCAGAAGGGGGCTTTAGCGGGCGTGAAGTGATGGCCGAATTTCGTCGCGCGACAGGTTTGCCTACCGCCACCAACATGGTGGCCACCGATTGGCGCCAAATGGTGCATGCCTTGTCGCTGCAAAGCGTGGACATCCCCCTGGCCGACCCACACTTTTGGACCATGGCGGGCTCGGTGCGCGTGGCGCAAACCTGTCGCGACTGGGGACTCACCTGGGGCTCGCATTCCAACAATCACTTTGATGTGTCGCTGGCCATGTTCACGCACGTTGCGGCGGCAGCGCCCGGGCGCGTCACCGCCATTGATACACACTGGATCTGGCAAGACGGCCAGCGCCTCACACGGGCGCCATTGCAAATCGTCAATGGCTTGGTCGATGTGCCGCAAGCGCCAGGACTGGGCATTGAGCTGGACATGGACAAGGTGGAGGCCGCGCACCAGTTGTATTTGCAGCATGGTTTGGGCTCCCGCGATGACGCCATGGCCATGCAATACCTGATCCCCGGTTGGCGTTTTGACCCCAAGCGGCCTTGCATGGTCCGATGAGCCCCACCCACGCGTGCTAGAATTTGCCTCGTTGCGGCTGTAGCTCAGTTGGATAGAGTACTTGGCTACGAACCAAGGGGTCGTGGGTTCGAATCCTGCCAGCCGCGCCAAAATATGAAGGGGATCAGAGTTTTCTGATCCCCTTTTCTCATCGATCAGGAGCTACAGACAGCATGTACGTTCCAACGCACTTCGCAGAAAATCGACCGCAAGAAATGCACCGGATCATCCGAGAGCACCCTCTCGGGATACTGGTCACCCAAGACAGGAACGGTCTTTTAGATGCCAACCACATTCCTTTTGAGCTTGATCTCGAGTGTGGCGACCAAGGTCTTTTGAAGGGTCATGTTGCCCGCGCCAACACTCTCTGGATGAATTGCCCTACCGGCTCAAAAGTTCTGGTCGTTTTTCGCAGCATTGACGCATATATCTCACCCAACTGGTACCCAAGCAAGCACGAAACCCACAGACAAGTTCCAACCTGGAACTATGAGGTCGTACATGCCCACGGCGTCATGACGATCCGAGACGATGAGCGATTCTTACGCGGTCAGGCTGCCCGTATGACTCGCAAACATGAAAGCCGTGAGCCAAAACCGTGGCGCATGGGGGAAGCGCCACCGGACTATATGGAGGAGATGCTCAAGAAGATTGTGGGCATCGAAATACAGATCACATCGCTGATCGGCAAACGCAAACTCAGCCAAAACCGAGAGCCCAAAGACCGGTTAAGCGCGGCCGATACGCTTGAGGACAGAGGGCACACCGATATGGCCGAAGCGATGCGTCGTACAGGTCGGCACGAAACGCAATAAAGCGAGACAAAACACCAAAAAAATCTTACAACCTAATCAACTACTAACCATGAACTTCACAGATCCCATCACACTAAAAGGCCAATATGCAAGCCTGGTGCCGCTCTCAATGTCGCACCATGACGCACTTTGTGACGCCACGCGAGACGGTGAGCTCTGGAAGCTCTGGTACACCAGTATTCCATCGCCCGAAGGAATGGCCAAAGAAATAGAGCGTCGACTAAGCCTACAGCGAGCAGGATCAATGAATCCATTTTGCGTGCTTGATGCAGTCGGCACACCAATCGGCATGACGACCTACATGAATATTGATCAAGATAACCGACGCGTTGAGATTGGATCGACCTGGTATCGGAAATCAGTGCAGCGTACAGCGCTGAATACTGAGTGCAAGTTGATGCTACTTCGGTATGCCTTCGATACATTGAACTGTATCGCCGTAGAGTTCAGGACGCACTTCTTCAATTTTCAAAGCCGTAAAGGCATTGAACGTTTAGGCGCAAAGCTAGACGGTGTCTTACGACATCACCAGATCAGTAGGCATCCAGATGCCATGGGCAGCATGCGGGATACCTGTGTTTACAGCATCTTGGCAAGCGAGTTCCCTGCAGTTAAATCGCATCTGAGTTATCAGCTGGAAAAAGTTCGCTAAGAACTCAGACTATCTGCAATCGGAACTGCTATTCGACGTGTAGCGCCTCGACAGAATTTAATTTCGATACCTTGCCCCCCCCTGAAATAGCGGCGCATCCACCTGCCTCTGAACCAATCAGTGCTCACTGCGTCGTGCCGTTTTTTAAGGCTCGGAATCGGTACGATTGATCCGATCAGACGCCCGGAACCATCAGGTTTCTTGAGGTAGTAAGTCCGGTCTAGTCGTACTGAGTGACAGCGGCAAGTGCTTGATTCTCCGAAGGAATCCGCAATCAGAGTACCTTTCTACGAACCAAGGGGTCGTGGGTTCGAATCCTGCCAGCCGCGCCAAAACACAAAAGGGGATCAGAGCAATCTGATCCCCTTTTTTAATGAACGCCTATTTAAGCGTGAATGATTTATTCAAGGCGACTGTCGAGCCCAGTTCACTACCCACTGTATGAGGATGATCATCACTAGTACGTCACCCCAGGTGGTGTAGTAGAGCCACGTATCTTTTGAGAAAGTTAGCGCCACCCCCAGATTGATGGCTGCCATGGTGAACGTGCACAGCGCCATTGCAGTGGACAGACGCCGAAGGTTCAGGTCGCGGTAGGCAAGGTAAGTGCTAAATCGCCGTGCCATGTAGCGACCACCAAATACCGCATCCACCGCGAACGCCGTGGCCGCGATGCTGCCCATCAGGGTCGCCTTGAGCTGTACGGCGAACTCGCTGTCAAAGTACCAAGAGAAACCGGCCGATATCAGCAGCATCACCACGCCGAATAAAGCCAAGCCACCCAGCAGGTCTACCTTGCGTTTTGCAAAACGGCTAATGAGTGCCTGTATCGGCACTAGCGCCAGACCCACCCCTGCTGTCACCAACGCTGAGGTGCGCAGATCCGTTGTCTTACCCAATATGAAAAAGAGTAGTCCTAGGGCGATGTCAGTAGCGATCGCCGGTGCGTTACGCTTGAACACACCAGTATCCATCGCGGCCTGACCACCGCGTGTGTTCATGATGGCCTGGAAACTAGCTAGATAAGCGTGCGGGTTCGGGTGCGACTGCCACAAGGTTCGACCTTCGCGCGTGATCGTTACACCAAATGACCACCAGTTGCGGGGCCCA
>JACCDX010944864.1_pt1 | contig 23896 bp, 17 predicted proteins | sample 7449681 | NCBI WGS metagenome assembly JACCDX01 (sample SAMN15323450, study PRJNA562643) | freshwater metagenome | isolation source: river surface water | place: USA:Blue River Watershed | collected 2017-08-18
CAAGGTCGCTGCTGCGAGGTCGCCCGCACTGGCCTCTGCACTGGCCTCCGCGCCAGTCACGGAGCGCTGCAGACGTCCCCACACATCGGGTTCCCAGGTACCGCCCAGACTCAACTGCACATCTTGCGACTTAGTGATGCTATTGCTGCTGCGGAGCGCACCGGACAGCGAAACACTCGGGAACAGGCCAGCGCGCTGCTGCCCGACGACCGCCCGCGCCTGCGCATAGGCAGCGACAGCAGCAGCGATGTTCTGGTTTGATACGCTGACCTTGCTGGCCAGTGAATTGAGCACGGGATCGCCAAACAAATCCCACCAGGCGTCGCGCTGCAGTGCATCTGCAGGTTGTGCGACCACCCAGCCATCGGCTTCCTTGAAGTGCGCGGGCAGGGGAGCTGCGGGCTGCTGATAAGTCGGGCCAATGCTGCACGCACCGAGGCAGAGCAGCATGCCGAGGCTGGCAGGCAGCAGCAGATTCTTAGCAGCGCTTATGTTTCTGTTCATCGTAGTCAGTGAGCTGTCGTATGCGGTGTGCTGTTATTGCCATGACGTGACAGTTCGAGCTCAGTCGGACTGCGGCGCCGCCAGCGATCCAGCGCAACATACACTACTGGCGTGGTCAGCAGCGTCAGGAACTGGCTGGCGATCAGACCGCCGATGATGGCAATACCCAGCGGCTGGCGAATCTCGGAACCTTCGCCAAGACCAATGGCCAGCGGCAGCGCACCGAGTGCAGCCGCTGCGGTCGTCATCAGAATAGGTCGCAGCCGCTTCAGGCTTGCTTCGCGTATTGCCGTCAGCGCGTCCAGTCCGCGCGCGCGCTCCGCCTCCAGTGCGAAATCAATGATCAGTATCGCATTCTTCATTACGATGCCAAGCAGCAGGAATACGCCGATCAGCGCCAGTATCGAAAACTCCATGTCAAACAGCATCAGCGCTATCACCGCGCCGATACCAGCAGACGGAATCGTCGACAGCACTGTCACTGGATGGATCATGCTCTCGTACAGAATACCAAGCAGGATGTAGATGATCACGATCGCCATCGCAATCAGCAGAGGCTGCTGCCCTTGCGATTCCTGATAGGCGCGCGCAGTCCCCTGGAAGCTGCCACGGACATTGGCAGGCATGCCGATCGAAGCTTCAGATTCTTTGACCGCGCGCTCAGCATCGCTGATTGATTTGCCTTTTGCCAGCGCGAAGCTGACCGTGGCCGAAAGCTCCGCATCCTGATGACTCACCGACACCGCTGCGGCACGCTCGCTGAATGACGCGAAGCTTGACAGCGGTACCATCGTCGAAGGTGAATTACTCAACACCTGGCCACCCGAGACGTCACGTAATCCCGGATTGGCAGAAATCGCCGCTGCTGCCGCACCGGCACGCGCGGGCACGTAAATATCATTCAGCATCGCGGGGCTGTTCGCATACTCCGGGCTCACACCCATGATCACCCGGTACTGGTTGCGGTCGGCAAACAAGGTCGCCACGGGTCGCTGGCCGAAGGCATTGTTCAGCGCATTATTGATGTCGCGGGTGGTCACGCCAAGGCGTGATGCAGCGTCGCGATCAATACGCAGAAAAATATCGACACCGGTCTGCTGCATGTCATGATCAATATCGATCAGCTCGCGCCGGAGTTTCAGCGACTCGGCCAGCCTGATCGTCCATTGCTGCAGATCGGTGAAGTTGTCGCTCTTGAGCGTGTACTGAATCGTGTTCACGTCGCGACGGGTGCCGATGCGTAAATCCTGCACAGGAATCATCATCGCGCTGACGCCCGTTACCTGAGCCAGTTGTGGTCGCAGCCGGTTGATCACGTCCTGCCCGCGCTCCCTGCGTTCATCGAGCGGCTTGAGGTTGATGAACATGTAGCCGCCGCCGGGCCGGCTGCCGCCGGCGAAGGCGGCTACGGTATCGACAGCCTTGTCCTTGCGAATGATATCGACCAGCTGACGCATCTTGGCTTGCATTGCCGTGAACGAAATACTGCGGTCGGCACGCACGCCCACGGTCATTTGTCCGGTGTCCTGCTGCGGAAAAAAACCTTTGGGAATCGTGATGAACAAGTACACATTCAGTGCGACCACTGCGGCCAGTGACAGCAGTACCAGCCAGCGGTGCGACAATGCGGCATCCAGACTGGCCGCATACATTCGTTCCAGTTGGCCGTAACCTTGCTCCAGCCAGCGCTTGAGCCTGCCTTGCGTATGTGGCTGGGGTTTCTCACGCTTGAGCAGCCATGCGCACATCATCGGCGTGGTGGTCAGCGAGATCAGCAGCGATATCAGCACCGAAGCCGTCAGTGTGACTGCAAATTCCCTGAACAGTCTGCCTACCTGACCACCCATGAACAGCAGCGGTACGAATACCGCGACCAGTGACAGGCTGATCGCCAGTACCGTGAAGCCGACTTCGCGCGCTCCGCGCAATGCCGCTTCAAAACGTTCCATGCCTTCCTCAATATGCCGGGTGATGTTCTCCAGCACGACGATCGCATCATCCACCACGAAGCCGGTGGCAACGGTCAATGCCATCAGACTCAGATTATTCAGGCTGAAGCCCAGTGCATACATCACCGCAAAAGTGCCCAGGATGGACACGACACCCGCCACCGCCGGTATCAGCGTAGCGCGGGCTGATCGCAGGAAAGCGCTGACGACCAGAACCACCAGCACCAGAGAAATCACCAGTGTCAGCTCGATTTCATGCAGCGAGCTGCGTATGGATTGGGTGCGCTCGGAAGAGATACGCATGTCGATGTCAGGCGGCAGCTCGGCGCGCAGCTCAGGCAAAATAGCTTTCACGGCATCGACCACTTCGATGACATTCGCACCGGGCTGCCGCGCAACGAAAGCCAGCACCGCAGGCTGACCATTGATCAGGCCTATGCCATTGATATCTTCGACACTTTCACTGACTTGCGCGACATCGGACAGCCTGACCGGCGCTCCATGGCGCCATGCAATGATCAGTTCGCGATAGGCAGCCGCATCCAGCACCGTCATCCCGGTGTCCGTGTAGAGCTGATAACGCTTGTCGTTGTTTTCGATGATGCCCTTGGGGCGGTTCGCGGCGTTTGCCTGAATCGCCGCACGCACGTCTTCGGAGCTGATGCCATAGCGATTCAGCGCAAAGGGCATTAGCTGCACGCGCACTGCGGGCAGTGATGCACCGCCGAGTTCAACATCGCCGACGCCTTTCACCTGAGACAGCTTTTGCTGAATCACCGAAGATACCGAGTCATAGATTTCACTGGGCGTGCGGGTCTTCGAGGTGAGTGCCAGTACGATCACCGCGATATCGGCAGGATTCACCTTGCGGTAGGTGGGGTTAGAGCGGAGTGCTAGCGGCAGATCGGCGCGCGCCGCATTGATCGCCGCCTGCACTTCGCGTGCTGCGGCATCGATCTTGCGGTTCAGTTCAAATTGCAGCGAGATACCTGTGCCGCCATTACCGCTGCTCGACGTCATTTCGGTGACGCCCGAGATCGCGCCCAGCCGCCGCTCCAGCGGTGAAGCAACACTGGAGGCCAGCACGGCAGGGCTGCCACCCGGCAGCGATGCATTGACCGAGATGACGGGATAATCGGCTTGCGGCAGTGGCGCCACCGGCAGCGCGAAGAACGCGGCGATACCGAGCAGCGCAATGGCCAACGTCAGCAGCGTCGTGCCGATAGGCCGCTCGATGAAAACGCGTGACAGATTCACCGCGCCGCCTCGTCGGGCTTTTTGTGTCTGACGCGGGTACCGAACCAGCGTCGGCCCAGCCGGTCGAAGCCGAGATAAATTACCGGCGTGGTGTACAGCGTCAGCAGCTGGCTGACGATCAGGCCACCAAAGATCGCAATACCCAGCGGACGGCGTAGCTCGGCACCATCACCCCAGCTGAACATCAGTGGCAGCGCCGCGAACAATGCAGCGAACGTGGTCATCAGGATAGGCCGCAGCCGAAGCAGCGCAGCCTGATGAATGGCTTCCTGCGCAGTCTTGTTTTGGTCGCGCTCGGCGCTGATCGCAAAGTCGATCATCATGATCGCGTTCTTTTTGACGATGCCGATCAGCAGAATGATGCCGATGATGCGGATCACGCCGAGGTCATGTCCGGCAATTATCAGCGCGAGCAGTGCACCAACGCCAGCCGAGGGCAGCGTGGAGAGTATGGTCAGCGGATGGACATAGCTCTCATAGAGCACACCCAGCACGATGTACACGCACACGATGGCGGCCAGTATCAGCCAGAGCTGATTACTGAGCGCACCCTCGAACGCACCCGCAGCGCCGAGAAAATTCAGACTGACCGAGGCCGGCCAGTCGATCTCTGCCGCAGCAGCACGCACCGCACCGACGGCGTCCCCCAGCGCGATACCGGGCGCAGTATCAAAACCGACAATCGCAGCCGGAAATTGCGAAGCGCGCGCGATGATCAGCGGTGCTTCCTGCTCACGCACGCTGGCGACCGAGGATAAGGTGGTTGGCTTGCCCGAGGTAGCGCGCAGCGGCAGATCGCCCAGCGCCTGAGGCGAGGATGCCGTACCGGGCTGTGCTTCCAGTATCACGCGATATTGATTAGTCTCAGTGAAAATGGTCGAGACAATACGCTGGCCGAATGCGCTGTAGAGCGCGTCATCAATCGCTGCTGCGGTTACGGCCAGCCGCGCGGCGCTGTCACGGTCCAGCTGCACGATGGCCGAGGGTCCGGTGGCACCCGCATCGGTGACGATTGAGCGCAATTCAGGACGCGTGTCGAGCTGCTGAGCCAGTTTCATTGCCCAGCGATTCACGGTGGTCGTGTCTGCGCCTTCTACCGATACCCGCAAAGGGGTAGGGCCGCGTTCGGCATCAATAGTCAGATCTTGCGTCGGTTGCAGATAGAGCGTGATGCCCGGCACCCGCGACGCCAGTTCGCGCAGCCGATCCATTGCTTGCTGCTGATCGCCGCGCTGATCTTGCCTGAGGTTGATCAGCATGCTGCCGGTGTGCAGCATGCTGTTTTCATTCACGCCGACACCAACCTGAGAACTCAGCGAGCTGACCTCAGGATCTTTCAGTATCTCTTTGGCGACTGCCTGCTGCAGCTCGGCCATACGCGCAAAAGACACGCCGCTGGAGGCCTCGACCCGTGCCTGCAACTGGCGCGTGTCTTGTACAGGGAACAGGCCCTTGGGCATCAATACGTACAATGCTACCGTCAGCGCCAGCGTCAGGGCAGCGATAAACAAAGTCAGCCCCTGATGGTCGAGTACCCAGATCAGCGAATGATCATACCGGTCACGAAGTCTGTCGAATCGTCGTTGTAACCAGCCTGCAGAGCGCCCGCTGCCTGAAGCATTCTCACGGGTCAGCCAGCGCGCAGACATCATCGGTACCAGCGTCAGCGATACCAGCGCTGAAATCAATATGGTGATACCCAGCGTTGCCGCGAATTCGCGGAAAAGCCTGCCGACCAGATCGCTCATGAAGAACAGCGGAATCAATACCGCAATCAGCGATATGGTCAGTGACAGAATGGTGAAGCCAATTTCGCCAGCGCCTCTGAGCGCGGCAGTCATCGGTGGCTCACCGTCTTCGATGTGACGCGCGATGTTTTCGAGCATGACAATCGCATCATCGACGACAAAGCCAGTCGCAATGGTCAGCGCCATCAGGCTGAGATTGTTCAGACTGTACCCAAGCAGGTACATCACGCCGCAGGTGCCGATCAGTGAGATTGGCACGGCAAGACTGGCGATTACCGTAGCGCGGGCATTGTGCAGAAAAATCAGTATGACCAGCACCACCAGCGCCACCGCGATGAAGAGTTCCAGTTCGACATGGTCGACCGACGCGCGTATGCCCGAGGTGCGGTCGCTGAGCACATCGACTTTGATGGTCGAGGGTAGTGCGGCCTGCAACTCGGGCAAACGGCGCTTGATGGCATCGACGGTATCGATCACATTCGCACCTGGCTGGCGCTGCACATTCAGGATCACTGCGGGTTGCAGATTGGCCCAGGCGGCGAGACGCACATTCTCTGCGGCTGGCACCACAGTGGCCACATCGGAGAGCCGTATGGGCGCGCCGTTTTTCCAGGCGACGATCAGCCGCTGGTAGTCGTCAGGCGAGCCGAGCTGATCATTCGCATTGATTGAATAGGAGCGCGACGGGCCATCGATCGTACCTTTGGCAGTATTGGCATTCGAGGCCGTGATCGCAGTGCGCAATGAATCCAGCCCGAGTCCTGCGCTGGCCAGCGCGCGCGTATTAGCCTGTATGCGTATCGCCGGCTTTTGTCCGCCTGTCAGTGACACGAGACCCACACCCGGCACCTGACTGATCTTCAGTGCGAGGCGGGTATTTGCAATGTTCTGTACGTCAGTCAGAGGCAGCGAACCGGACGTCAGTGCCAGCGTCAGCACCGGCGCATCAGCAGGATTGATTTTCGCGTAGGTTGGCGGCGCGGGAAGATCCATCGGCAGCAGTGCCGAAGCCGCATTGATCGCTGCCTGCACTTCTTGTTCGGCGACATCCAAGCGTATGCCCAGACCGAATTGCAGCGTGATGCTCGATATGCCCGCCGCAGATGACGAGCTCATGCGTTTGAGGCCCGACATCTGGCCGAACTGTCGTTCCAGCGGTCCAGTAACCGTCTGACTGATGACCTCAGGGCTGGCTCCCGGATATGCGGCTTGCACCTGTATGGTCGGGAAATCCACCTGAGGCAATGCAGAGACCGGCAGGAAGCGCAGCGCGATCAGACCAGCGAGCACGATGGCCACCATCAGCAGCGCGGTGGCCACCGGCCGGAGGATGAAAGGGCGGGAGAGAATCATTCAGGAGCCGTGGCGCTGACGTTCAGTGGTTGCTTTTCTCACGCTGGCGACGCTTGTCTCCCGGAGGGCCTGCGGGCCTGTCTCCGGGCAGCATCACCTTCGCGCCATCCGACAGCCTATCGGCACCTTCGGTGATGACTTGTTCACCTGCCTCCAGTCCTGAGACGATCTGCGTACGGTCCACCGTCGACAGGCCGACCTTCACATTGCGCACAGCAACGGTTTTGCTTTGCGCATCCAGCACATAGACAAAATCGCCGTTGCCTCCCTTGCGTATCGCAGAAACGGGTACCGAAATCGCATCGTCAATGGAGCGCAGCATCACTCGCGCATTAACGAACTGATTCGGAAATAGCTGTCCTTTGGCATTCTCGAAACGTGCTTTTGCGCGCACAGTACCTGTCTGCGGATCGACCAGATTGTCTAGTGCAAGAAAACGACCACTGGCCAGTTCCGCGGCACGGGCGCGGTCCAGAGCGACGACGACCGGAGCGCGATGGCTGGCGATGGCTGCGCGCAGATCGGGAATACGGTCTTGCGGCAGCGTGAAAACGACATCTATCGGGGACACCTGCGTGATGCTGACGATGCCGTTCACATCACCGGGACCGACCAGATTACCCGCGTCCACCGTACGCAGACCAATGCGCCCCGCTATCGGCGCGGCGATACGGCTGAATTCAAGATTAAGTCGCGCGCTGCGCTCTGCCGCACGATCGACATTCACGCTACCCTCCAGTTGTTTTACCAGCGCGACTTGTGTATCGACTTCTTGCTGCGCGATCGAGTCCTGTGCGAGCAGGGTGCGATAGCGTTTTTCTGTCACGCGCGCATTCTCCAGTTGCGCCTCGTCGCGTTTCAGTTGTCCGGTCGCCTGCATCAGCGCGATCTCGAACGGACGCGGATCGATCACGGCCAGCAATTGGCCGCGTTGCACCATTTGTCCTTCGCTGAACATCACCTGCTGCAGCACGCCCGACACTTGTGCGCGCACTGTGGCGGTCGCGACTGGCGTCACCGTTCCCAGTGCTTCCAGAACGACGGGAAATGCCTGCTTCTCAGCCTTGGCCACGCCGACCGTGACAGGCGGGCGACGAGACATGCGTCCGCCCGGGCCTTCGCTACTGCTGTCGCGTTTGGTTTGCAGATACCAGACCAGAGCGCCAACGCCGACGGCAAGGATCAGCGCGATCAGTATCGGGAGAGCAGGTGAGCGATGTTTTCTGGGGCCATCCAGCGGCCTTGTCGGTTGGGTCATCGGGCGGGTCAGGGTTGATTGATGTGCTGTTGTGCCCGGCTAAGCGGCACATTCACCGTATTGTAAAAGCTTGGCAAGTCTTGCGCCTGAATCATTCAGACGCTGTGCTAGATTGCCCGATAGCGAGCGCCTCGCCGCTTTGACAGTCCGACGCGATAACAATATCAAAATGATAAAAACGTCAAACTCACTGCACCATGCCATTCGCCTGATCATTTTTTTGCCGCTGCTGTGGCTGGTGCATGCGTCTGCTGCGAGCATCGATGCAGCTACGCCCATCATCTTCACTGATCAATCGGCACGCGTGCTTGAAGATACGGATCGAACGCTGACGCCTGAAGAGGTGCTCGCGCGTGCCAGCCAATTCAAATCTGTCGCCGATGTGGGCCCGCTGAATCAGCATAGCCGCTACTGGGTGATCAGCGAACTGCACAGCAGGCTGGATGTCGACAGAGAATTACGTATCGATGCGCCGCAATGGGACGAGGTGCGCAACTACGTGATCAATCAGTCCGGGCAGCAGCATGTTTTACGCGTAACGGGCAGTTTATGGGGCACTCACGCCCCGCTGGCCGATATCAACCCATTCATCCGTGCCTCCACCTCTGATCTGAGTCAATGGCCGGTGTTTACGCTGAGGCGAGGCGAGACGACTCAGGTGTTAAGCCATCTGCGTCCGAACCTGAATTTTCAGGGAGGATTCGCGCCAGTGCAGTTCATCGATCATGCGCGCTTTCTTGAGCTGAGGCGTTTTGGCCTGCATCTGGAGGGGGTGCTGGCGGGAGTATTGTTCGCACTGGCGATCTTCGGCTGGTATTCCGCTTTTCAGACCAAAGACCGCACCAGTGTCATGTATGCGGTATGGATCATGTTCGCACTGCTGTCCGCCTCCAGTCTGCGCGTGCACGATGGCATGCGGCTGATGGAGTTTTACATCGATGTGGAGGGTGCGCGCATTGGCCATGTTGCGGTCACACATGTGCTGATCACCATTTTCGCCTATGGCCAGTCGATGGGCTATGTGCTGTTTGCGCGGAATTTCCTCGATTTGAAGTCGCGCATGCCGAAGGTGTTCCGGTTCACTGACTTGTATATCGCATTGTCACTGATCCACATGATAGTGGTGCTGTTTGTCGATCACGGTCTCAGTCTGAAAATGCTCTGGCTACCTCTGTGGGGCATGATCCTGACCGTCCTGCTGACAATCTACGGCTGCGCTTTCATCCGCTACCGTCAGGGACTGCGGATCGCGAAATTCTTCATGATCGCGATGGTGCCGTATATCGTCTTCCGTTTCGTGTTCTTTCTGGGTCTGGTGAATGTGCAGTCGCCGTTCATGTTGCTGCCGAAATCCGGATTCGGCCTCTTCATCCAGAATCCGAATACGGCGCAGGCCATCGGCGTCGCTGCTGAGGCATTGATCATGGCACTGGCGGTGTTCAGCAAGAACCGCTGGTTGCAGGAAGAGCTGAACCAGAATATCCGCGCCCAGTCGGAGCTGATCCAGAACCAGAATGTGATGCTTGAGGCAACGGTGGCCGAGCGCACGCGAGAACTCAGCGAAAGCAAGGCCAGGACAGAGCAGCAGCACCAGATGGTGGTGGATTCCATTGCCTATGCGAGTCGTCTGCAAAAGGCGCAGCTGCCGCGTGCGCAACGACTGTCAGGACAGTTCACCGCCATTCATGCGATCTGGGAGCCGCGCGATACGATTGGTGGCGATGTCTGGTGGGTGTCACTGCCCGACAGTCGTGGCAGGCTGGCGCTGGCGCTGGCTGACAGCACGGGCCATGGCGTCCCGGGTGCGATGCTCTCCGTGCTGATCAGTACTTCGCTTGAACGGATGTTCGCGACCGATCCTGAGCTGGATCCCTCTGCGGCATTGATGGCGCTGGATCAGGCGCTGCGACTGGGTCTGAATCAGCACAGCAGCGAGGCCGAAAGCGATGACGGCTGCGACGCCGCGATGGTTCGGATTGATCCCCAGAACCGCATGCTGGAATTCGCCGGTGCCAAGCTGGGACTGCTACACCTGAAGCCTGATGGTGAGGTCGATCGGATTCAGCCTTCGCGAGTGTCGCTGGGCTACCAGCAGCCGCCCAGGGAGGCGCCCGCGCTGCAGCAGATCGGGTATACATCGGGCAGTATCTTCGTACTGGTGTCCGATGGTTTTACTGACCAGATCGGAAGCGACGGACAGAACCGGCGAGCGTATGGTAACCGGCGGCTGATTGAATTGCTGGAGGCTAGCCAGGGTCAGAGTGCAGAGAGTATTGCTCAGCGAATGCGTGACAGTCTCGCTGCATGGCAGGGCGGCGAGCTGCGGCGCGATGATGTGACGGCGATCGTCTTTCAGCTCTGAGCGATTCGTTGGCAGGCCGGGTCAGAACAACGCCATCTGAGTATCTTCCAGCAGGAAGTCCGCCACATACTGCAGCAGCATCGTATGCTGCTCTCCGTGATGCCAGTGTGGCTGCATGTATTTTTTCTGGTACCAGCTTTGCTCGCTCTCCAGATGACAGCCGATCAGGCCGATCGATCCCTGCACGATGGCCATCGGGTCGCCATTGGCATAGGTCGCGACCTTTTCGAATTCACCGCCGGTAAATGTCGGACCATCGTAAAAATACATACGGTGTTCTTCGCCGCGCCAGACTACCGGCAGGGTCGTGCCATAGGATGAGCGTATGTCTGCGGTACGTCGCTTGATGTACTGCACGACGCGCGTGTCTTCAAGAATGTCGAAGTAATAGGAATCTGCCCAGTACGCACCCATGCAGATACCCAGATATTTGCCACCGCGCTTGAGGAATTTCTTCACCTCATGAATATTTGCGCGCAGCAGATGATCGAAAGATCCGGCATCACCATGACCGCCGGGAAAGACCACCATGTCGATGTCGTCGAAAAAACCGTCCGGCACCTTGTGTTTGGTGAAGATGCGGATGTTGTACCCGGGGGAGAGCGCCTGAACAACTCCGTTGACAGATTCGATCGAGCAGAACGGATGATGCAGGAAGATGGCTATCGTCTTTTTCACGTCAGGTCGTTCGGGCGGGCCAGGTGGGTTTTTATGCGAGGGTCATCTACCCGAGACCCGTAATCTAGCCGATTTTCTCTTCTCGCCGTAAGTTCACGTGATGACTCCGGATTTACGCCCCTCAGACTTTTCAAAAAAATAATTTCATGAGGAATATCAGGGCGCTCAACCTAGACCAGTAGTAAAAATATCAGGAGTACTGCTGCCGTAATTATCCTGAAACCTAACGCTGGGCATAATCTTTTGCGACGCACAAAATAATTCTTGACACGTGAAAATCAAGGATTAGAATCGCGTTATTGCGTTGCACAATACGACGTTAATCAAAAATTAACTATCCGGAGAAAGCCATGAATATGAACGTTGACCAACTGTCGAAAGCCACCAAGACTCAGGTTGAAGCGCAGCTTCATACCATGTCAGATCTCGCAGAGAAAGCGCTGCACAGCGTGAGCGAACTGGCCGAGCTGAACCTTGCTACTGCCAAGGCATCGCTGGAAGAAGCGTCGGCCATCGTCCAGGAAGTACTGGCCGCCAAAGATCTTCAGAGCGCCTTTGTCGTCGTGCAGTCGCAGGCGCAACCTGCTGCAGACAAAGCTGCGTCCTACAGCCGTCACCTGGCCGCGATTGCTTCCAAAGCTCAGGCCGACCTGACCAAGGCTGCCCAGGAGCGCGTCGCCGAGACTGCAACCAATATGAAAGCGCTGGTCAGCGACCTGACCAAGACCGCGCCGGCAGGCACCGAGCCTTTCGTCAAGGTGTTCGAGGCCAACTTTGCAAATGCCAATGCGGCCTATGAGAAGTTCCTGCAGGCCAGCCAGAGCGCCTTTGACAAGTACCAGGATCAGCTGCATGAGATGACGAGCCATTTCGCGCCTGTTGCTCCTGCCAAGCCCGCCAAATCGAAAAAGGCCGCTGCCTGATTCAAGCAGTCCGAAGTAGTCTTCTGATGGAAAAACCGCTTACCGAAAGGTGAGCGGTTTTTTTACGTATCGGGGCAGGGCGAAGCACACGTGCATTGCCCGGCTATTGCACTGCCGCAGCTGAAGTCTGCGATTGCCGGTGGTTTTGCGTTATGCTGCCAGTAGCCGCCGATCGTGGCGGTCTGGTTCAATCCGCAGTCACCATCATGAAAAAAATAATAAAACCACTGCTGTTGCTGCTCCTGTGTGCTCCCGTACTGTCCTTTGCACATACTGACAACCACGACGCCGACGAGGAAGAGGCGGAATGCGAGAATCATCTCGCCGAATCCTTCCCCGAGCTGTTAAAGCCTTATGCGCGTCTCGAGTGCGACCAGTTCATCGTCAATCCCGACGGCTGGCAGTGGCGCTACCCGAGCAGCTATTTTGACCGGCCCTACATACCGGCGTTTGCCCCCAAGCCCAAGAAGCAGGTTGCGGGAATGCGCGTATTCAAGCAGCTGGTAGCAGAGGAAGTCGCTGCAACCCAGATCGCAGAACTCCACGAGAGCAAGTTCAGCAAGATAAGGACTTACAAGCAGTCTCAGCCACCCCATCGGCTGGTGCGTCTGAAAGCCACCAATGATCTGGGTGATTCAATGGATGTCTGGTTCGGCTTTCTGAATGGCGACAAGGGATGGGTATCGATCTGCTCGCCTGTCTGTGCACCGGAGTACTTCTTCCTGTTTGAGCGTCTGAAGCATTAGTTGCCCGCACGATTTCTGGCGAGTTCCATCGCTTCGCTTCAATCATTCGCTACTGAATAAAAAAACCGGCGCTGCCCTCACGGACAGCGCCGGTTTTCCCTCACGGAGTTGAAGCAACCAGTCTTAGTACAGGACCATCGGATTACCCGGTGAGCCGGTTGCGCCAATTATGCGCAGCGGTGCCCAGATGAATGCGCCTTCTTTGATACCAGACTTAACCAGCGACTCGGTATCAACATTCTCCAGGTTCCAGATGCCGCGACGTGTCTGCAGCTCGGAGTGGCAGGGAACGGCGTAGCCTTCCTCTTCGCCACCCGGCTGAGCATCGTTGGCCGAGGTGTCGCCCATCGTCATCACGATGTCGCGTGAGGCGAGGTAGCGGCAGGCGCTGATACCGAAGCCGGGCTCACCCTCTGCGAAGATTGCACGTGCTGCAGCACGCTGCTCGGAGGTCAGAGACTTGTAGCGGCTGTTACCCCAGGTGTTGCCCTGGCCAGTATGCAGTGCCACACAGTCACCCGAACCGATCTCGGCGAGGCCAGCGGCCTTGACCATGGCTTTCACGTCATCCGCAGTGATGATGCCAATATCACCAGCCTGCTTCGGAATGGGCAGCATTTCCATTGACTTCGACAGCTTGCCCTGCGATTGACGATACGCGACCGCATCCAGCACCACGAGTCGGCAGACAAAGCCAAGTTCACCAACGTGCTCGACGCCCAGCGGACCCATGCCCATCACTTGGCCGCCTGCACCACGCTCATAGGCATCCCAGCTGATGATGCCGTTGTACATCACCGGTCCCTTGGATGTGTTCACACCAATATGGCCGGGACCGTCGAACTGGGTCTGGATCTGACCAATTTGCGTTGTGACCAGCTCATCATGATAGATCAGCGCGTTCTTGCCGAACGGGCCGCCGGTGGGTGTACCAGGAATCCACATGTTCCACTTGCGTGGACCGAAGCCCGGGGCTTCACTGTGGTAGTACTTGCCGATGGTGAGGGATTTATTTTTTTTGATTGTGGCGAGTGCTTTCGCAATATTCGCCGGGTTCTTGGTGTGATTCGCGCTACCGGCACGATCACCGCGACCCCATTTTGGGGGATCCCAGCTCAGCGCCGAATCATCTTTAGGACCGTTCATTGCCTGAGCGTGTACGACGCCCGAGAACAGAACCGCCAGGAGTGCAACTGCGATATTTTTCATTTTTCTTATTCCTCCTCTTGCAAGCTGTTAGTAGTAAGTTTTAGTAGCTTCAACGTGATGCGAGGTACGCCAAGAGATGCACTGTAATTGGCAACACAAGATTTGCAGGGTGGAGGGGTTTAGTCAAGGCAAATTTAAGCCCGTCTTCAGTATTTTTTTATTTCGTTTTCTTTCGTATAACGGCACCCGAGTATCGCTTGTTCAGCCATGTCGCACTGCATCGTAAGCAGCAATGGAATGCGCAAGCGTGCCATCCTGCAAACAGATTTTGCAGCGATGATCTGATGTGTCGATAGGTTCTGTATGACACCTGCCAGAGCAGGTGGAAAGGAGGGGTTGTCAGGGTGTCGCCTGTAAATGCAGGTCACGAACATGAAGTCGTCGGAGCTGCGGCGCAGCAAACCAGCTGATCAGCACGATCACCATTGTCATGCAGCCCCCAAAGACGATTGAGGGTGCCAGCCCCAGCAGATCGGCAGCCAGCCCGGACTCCAGCGCGCCCAGCTCATTTGATGAACCAATGAACAGCCCATTGATGGCGGATACCCGGCCCTGCATCTTCTGCGGGGTCACCAACTGAAGAATGGTATGACGCAGCACCACCGACACACCATCGAACAAGCCGGTAAAGAAAAGGCAAACCGCTGCCAGCCACAGGCTGTTGGAGAAGCCAAAGGCAATCGTCGCCATACCGAAGCCCGCTACTGCGAACAGCATGATCTTGCCTGAATTGTGCTGCATTGGCGCTTTGGCCAGCCACAGGCTGATCAGAATCGAGCCCAGTGCAGGCATCGCGCGCAGCAGCCCGAGATTTTCAGGACTGCCATTCAAGACTTCATGAATGAACGCAGGCAGTATCGCCACCGCGCCGCCGAACAGCACGGCGAACATGTCGAGCGTGATCGCGGCCAGCATGATCTGCGTTGAAAATACAAACTTGAGTCCCTCGCCAATGCTGGCGAACACCGACAGGCCATCACTTTCGCTGATGGGTTCTTCATAGCGAAGGGTCAGGATCGCCGCAATCGCGATCAGCGCGCACAGACCGGTCGCAACGTAAGCCGTCACCACGCCAGTACCAGCGATCAGAAATCCTCCCAGCATTGGTCCGCTGACCAAGCTGATGTCGAATACCACTGTGCCGATAGCTGCAGCCCGTGCAAGCTGTTCCCGCTCAACGATACGCACCACCATCGCCTGATAGCTGGGCCGCAGCAGCGAGCGCGCCAGCCCGGCCAGACCGACTACCGCATAAATCCAGGCCGGGATGAGGTCGTTATTCTCGGTCGCTGTGACCACCACGATCATGATGATCGCAATCAGCAGATGGCACACGCAGCCCGCCATCGCCAGCCGCCGTTTGGACAGCACATCCACCGCATGCCCTGCGAACAGCGAGCTGCAGAAATAGGGAAGCACCTCGGCCAGCCCCAGAAGTCCCAGGCTGAGCACGTCGTGCGTTATCGAATAGATATGCCAGCCCGCGGTAACCGCCAGAATCTGGTAGCTGAGTGTGGTGCCGGCCCGGTAGACGAGCAGTCTGGAAAAAGCGTTTGAGAGCATGGTCAGTAAAGGTATCGAGCCCGCATTGTAGATGCCGGGCCCTGCCCGGTCTCGCTGGCCGGGAAATTGTTACCGAAGGTTTCGCCGCTTAACCGCTTCGGTCCCCGGCGCTATAACGTGATTACCCTTAACAGCGCAGGAGAACGCATGACTCCGCAAGAACTCAAGCAGCTTGAAAGCTATTTGCTGAAGCTCACCCATGTCGGCTATGTGCAGCGGGACCCACAGGCGGCAGAGTTGGTTGCCGTGGCCTTTGCCAGTCAGATCGATGCGCCCTATCTGGCAGTGCAGCGTTGTCTGGAACTGGAGCGTGAACTCGAAGAGGCAAAGGCGAGAATCGCTCAGCTCGAGCAATTCGTACCCACGCTGGCAACACGGCCCCTAATGGGCAGTCATTCTCTCAGCGTCGCTGCCTGACTGTAGGGCGAGGGCGCAGCTATTCGCTCACAACTGAGCGGATGCGTATTTACAATCGAGCCTAATCATCAAATTCCTGTACGAAGAAGGAGAGCAGTCAGAGACTGTCGGTACCGTTAAAATACCCGGTGTACCACCCGCACACGCCCAAGAACCCACAGCAACTAGGAGACTGCGTGCACTACGATACCCGGTTGAACAATCACGGTCTGAAGCATGACCCCTTCAAGGCACTGGTATCGCCCCGACCCATAGGGTGGATATCGACGATCAGCCCACAGGGAACTCTCAATCTCGCGCCGTACAGCTTTTTCAATGCAGTGAGCGACCGGCCGCCGATGGTGATGTTCTCATCGGCCGGACGCAAGGATAGCCTGAAGAATATCGAACAGACCGGCGAGTTTGTATGCTCCTTCGTCAGCAATGCGCTGCGCGACGGCATGAATATGAGTTCGGCAGCAGTGAATGCTACCGTAGACGAATTTCAGCTGGCTGGCCTGACACCTGCGCCGTCGGTGCATGTGAAACCACCCCGGGTCGCTGAATCGCCCGCCGCGCTCGAATGTCGCTTGTGGAAAATCGAGCCGCTTCCTGCGCCCCCGGGAAAGTCTGAGCCTTTTTACTGGGTTGTATTTGGCGAAGTTGTCGGTGTTTATGTCGATGACCGCTATCTCAAAGACGGCATGTTCGATACTGCCGCCGCGCAGCCACTGGCGCGGCTTGGTTACATGGACTACGCGGTTATCAGCCAGCAATCGCTGTTTACGCTGAATCGCCCACAGGTCGGCGAGGGTGGAGAGTCTGCGACGCTGGTGCCCGGACCCTGGGACGGTGTGTACCGATGAGCTTCACACCGGATAAAAATTCAAACCACAACACCACACGAGGAGAACCCATGAACAAGGAAGCATTTGATAAAGGTCTGGCCACGCGTCGTGCTGTGCTGGGCACTGAGTATGTCGATAACTCACTGAAGAACGCCGATGATTTCAACATGCCTATGCAAGAGCTCGTTACCGAGTATTGCTGGAACGAGATCTGGAATCGACCCGGCCTTGATCGCAAGACCCGCAGCTTTCTCAACCTTGCGATGCTCATCGCACTGAATCGCCCTCATGAGTTGAAGCTGCATGTACGTGGCGCGATCAACAACGGTCTGACCAAGGAAGAAATACGTGAGGTCTTTCTTCAGGCGGCGATCTATTGCGGTGTACCTGCCGCTATTGATGCCTTCCGCACGGCCAAGGAAGTTTTCAAAGACATGGGTATCTGAATGAGCCAGCCGACGATTGCATTTATCGGTCTCGGACAGATGGGGGCGCCGATGGCGCGCAATCTGCTGAACTCAGGTTACGCCGTGCGGGGACACGACCGAGACACCTCGGTCGCAGACCGCTTGGGCGATTGCACGGGTTTTATATGGTGCCCCTCAGCAGAGGAAGCCGTACAGGGGGCTGATCAGGTGATCCTGATGTTGCCGGACAGCTCCATCGTTGATGGTTTGCTTTGGCAGGGCGATGCCGCGTTGTCGGCAAAGATAAAGACTGGCGCACTGATCATCGATATGAGTTCGTCTGACCCCATGCGCTCGCGCGAGAATGCACGAAAGCTCGAGGCGCTGGAGATAGACTTCATCGACGCGCCTGTTTCAGGCGGCGTGAAGAAAGCCGAGGCGGGCACACTGGCCATCATGATTGGTGGAGAAGCTGCGCCGGTGGAACGAGCCCGGCCTGTGCTCGAAGCAATGGGCAAGACACTCACGCACGTTGGAGAAGCGGGTGCTGGTCATGCCGTTAAAGCGCTGAATAATTATGTGTCGGCTGCCGGTCTGCTGGCTGTATGCGAGGCTCTTGCTGCGGCAGAAAAATTCGGCATTGATCCGCATCTCGTAAATCAGGTGTTCAACGCTTCGACTGGAAGGAATAACACGACTGAAAACAAGGTCGAGAATTTCATGCTGAATGAGGCATTCAATTCGGGATTTTCCCTCGCGCTGATGAAGAAGGATCTGGAGACAGCGAATCGCTTTATCGGTCAGGTCGAGTCGGTCGCTGAATTTTCATCAGAGTGCCTCAGAATATGGCAGGACGCAGACCATGGTCTGGGCAAGGGGGCGGACCATACAGCAATGTATCGCTTTATCAATCGTCACTGAGGGGCTAGCTTTTTTAGGCGTCGTTACTAGGGGGGAGGTACGACTTCAGCCATTCATTTACCTCTGTGAGCTGCTGCCTTGAATTTTTAACAATATCCTCGTCGGAAGCTTCGTCAGGGAGAGAAACAGCGGAATAGTCACTAATGTTTTCAGGTTTCGTTTTTCGTTTTAATTGTTCCTGAGATGTTTTGTATTTCTGAATCTCATCGCGAAGAGCCTCTCTTTTTTCCATTAATTCGTTAAATCGATCAGGTGTAAGTACATTTTCCATGTAATCGAAATGTTTATCATTGTTTTTTATGAAATCCTCTAATTCTTCAATTTTTCCCAACAGCTCGCTGAGAGGTTTTCCTTTGCAGTAGTCGGTAAATCCGGACTCAACCGCTTTTCTGGGAAATTCATAGAAAGCAGTGTTTCTTAGTCGCGGTGTCAAGCCATCCAGCAGGTTTTCAAAATATTCCTGAGCATGTTGATTTTTCAGCGGGCGGCTTGGATGTTTTGATGAATTGGTCTTGGGCGAGTCGGTGGTGACCACGCTATGAGTATTCAGCGGAGCCTGCGACAACTTTTGCCGGGATTTCGCAGCCTCTTCGCCATCCAGATCCTTTTTTGGAAAGGTTCTGTTTTTGAATTGATGCTCAATATTTTCCAGATATTTTTTGTTGTGTGAGAAATTCTGAGCCAATGGGATCAGCTCGATAAGACGGTTTTTTGCTTCGATCATCACTTCATATTGATGGGGGGAGTATTTTTTTTGTATGGCTGAGAATTCTTCTTCATTATTTGAAATAAAATTTTCTAGCTGGTCTAGTTTCCCTCCTAATTCTGACAGAGGAGTTCCCTGGCAATACTCAATGAATCCTGATTCACATGCGTCTTTTTGAAATTTAAAAAGCTTGCTTGCAATAGGAATTTTTGAATTTTTATTCCATATTTCGGCAATCGCGTCATGAGCAGAAATATCGTTTTTCTTTAGAGCTTCGACACGATTGATCAACGCATCCCCGTCCGCTTTCCGGATGTGTTGAGTAATCCATTGAGTGATTTTTTCTGTCGAAACACCTTTAAAAACTTCCTGTAGTTTCGCGTCATCCGGAGCTGATTTGATGAGCTCTGATAGCGTATTTGCAATCGTTTGGTTCCGATTAATGATGCGGGCGTCTGTCAGGAAAGTTGTTTTTTGGCCGTCAGCTGATCGCTGACTTTCATGCAATTTTTCGGTATCTTCCAACACCATTACAGCGGCAGACAATTGAAACAGATCAGTACGTTTTATGCTCCCCTGTTGTTTGACGTGCCGTAGTAACTGGCGCAGTGAGGTTTGCGTGTCTGGAGGTCCGTTAGCGCTGGATCTGATGAGGGTCTTCAGATGCTTTTCAGCCCATTTTTCGGCGCGCCATTGCATTAATTTTCTAAATGTCGCAGTAAAGAGGCTATTCGCTATTTTTGGGGATGTTTGTGCTGAAAATAGTACCTGCCTGGGATTGAGCTTTCCTTTTTCGTCAAACAGCTCGAATCCCATCATCAGCGTGTCATCTTGGTTTGCCGGTATTTTAGATTCGGCAGATGGTGGCAGTGTAATTTTTGCTGATCTATCCGATCGCATGGTATCCGAGGTACCGATAATCGATGTTCCAGCATACATAAATGAAACTTTTCTTGGTGACCTCCGTGCTCGCACAATGATTGTGCAGCTTACTATGAAGGGGTGGTTTCCTGGTAACTGCAGACTTTCAGGCGCAATAGGTCTGATTGATGGAGGAGTATCTACCGCCGCTAAATGAATTATCCGCATAAGCAAGCGCAAATATATTCGTTCACAGCTTATTTGTAGGCGAATAAGCTTCTCCTGCCGATAAATATGCAAGGAGCAAGCGATGTCCCGGAAGCTTTTGTACTCACTCGTACCCAGCTTGTTGCTGGCGATCTCTATGGCGTCTAACGCAGGTGAGCAGTCCCTGCTGAACGTCTCCTATGACCCCACGCGCGAGCTGTATCAGGATTTCAACAAGGCGTTTGCCGCGCATTGGAAGTCTAAATCCGGCGAAGATCTGAAGATCAAGCAGTCGCATGGCGGCTCTGGCAAGCAGGCGCGCGCGGTCATTGACGGTCTGCAGGCGGATGTCGTGACGCTGGCGCTGGCTTATGACATTGATGAAATCGCACAGCGCGGGCTGATCGCCAAAGACTGGCAGAAGCGTCTGCCGCATAACAGCGCACCTTATTCCTCGACGATCGTTTTTCTTGTCCGGAAAGGTAATCCCAAAGGAATCAAGGACTGGGGAGATCTCGCGCGCCAGGGCCTTTCGGTCATTACGCCCAATCCCAAGACTTCCGGAGGGGCTCGCTGGAACCATATCGCAGCCTGGGGATACGCGCTGAAGCAGCCGGGTGGTAATGAGAAATCAGCACAGGAATTTTTGACTAAGGTATACAAAAATGTGCCAGTCCTGGACTCTGGGGCCCGTGGCTCGACCACGACCTTCATTGAGCGAGGTATCGGCGATGTATTGCTCACATGGGAAAACGAGGCGCTGCTGGCGATCAAAGAACTTGGTCCAGAAAAGGTCGAGATCGTCGTACCGTCAGTGAGCGTGCTTGCAGAACCGCCGGTATCTGTAGTGGACAAGGTGGCCGACCGGCGTGGCACCCGCAAGCAGGCTGAAGCTTACCTTCAGTATCTGTACACGGAAGAGGGACAGGAGATCGCCGCTCAAAATTATTATCGCCCGACAAATGAAAAAGTCGCCAAAAAATATGCTTCGCTATTTCCAAAAGTGAAGCTGCTGACCGTCGATGAGATTGCCGGTGGCTGGGGCAAAGCACAGCGTACTCATTTCGCTGATGGAGGTATATTCGACCAGATTTATCAGGGCAAATAATCATGCTGTCCTGTCACTCCTGTTCTCACTGATCTGCAGTTCTTCTGAAACCTCACGACCCGGGCGACAGCCCGGCGTCTTAAAAATCAAGAAAGGAAAGTCATGAAACCCGCTTATAACAAGCCGGGCAAGCCCTTGCTACGCCTGCTGATTGCCAGCAGTCTGATCTCGGCGTTCCCTGCCCATGCGAACGACCAGCAGGAGATCAACCGATTGAAAGCATTGATCGAAGAGCTGGATCAACGCATCCGTATACTCGACCGGAAGCAGGAAATCGCCGCAGAAGATGCGGCGGCAAGGCAAAAATCTGCACCGGTTATCACTGCCAGTGAAAAAGGATTCGGAATCAAATCGGCGGATGGGCAGTTTGAGTACAGGCTACGCGGCCTCGCTCAGCTCGACTACCGCCATTTCGATGGCTCAGGTCCGGCTTCCTCTGTCTATGACGGATTCCTCGCGCGTCGACTTCGACCGACCTTTGAAGGTACCGTGCACGGAAAATACGGTTTCAGGTTCACGCCTGAATTTGCCGAGAGTGGGGATGGATCTGCCACGTCAGGAATTGCGCAGAACAAGGCTCGTGTCGTGGATGCCTACGTCGACATCCGCCACAATCCGGAGGCGTCGATCCGCATTGGCAAATTCAAGCCATTCGTCGGACTCGAGCGCTTGCAGAGTGGCGGCGACATCAAGTTCATCGAGCGCAGCTATGTCAGCAACAACATTCTGCCCAACCGGGATCTCGGTATTTCGCTGTACGGAGACGTGGCGGACAAAAAGCTCAGTTATGCAGTGGGCGTATTCAATGGTGTGAAAGATGGTGGTGAAAACTTCACTGCTCAGGACGAAAACCAGGCTAAAGATATTGCTGCGCGAATCTTCGCAACACCGCTTGCCGGCACGGAAAGCGCGCTCGCAGGATTAGGGGTTGGGATAGCCGGCACTTGGAGCAACTCCAGCACGAATGGCCTGGCGTCATACAAAACACCGGGGCAGGCATACAATTTTTTCAGCTATGCCTCTGCGTCCTCGGCCAACGGAAAGCGCAATCGCCTCTCACCGCAGGCATATTACTACCGCGGACCGCTTGGCGTCATCGCTGAATACGCGGTGGTGGATCAGGCAGTCAAAAACAGTTCCGGTGCTGACAGTCTGAAGAACGACGCCTGGCAGCTTGCCGCATCGTTGCTGTTGACAGGAGAAGATGCCTCCTTCCGGGGCGTGAAGCCTTATTCCCCGTTCAGACCGGGCGCTGACGGTGGCTGGGGCGCGGTGGAGATTCTCGCCCGTTATCAGGAAAACCGTCTCGACGACAAAGCATCTGCTTATGCCGATACTGCGAAAGGCTATGCGACTGCCGCAAGAACATGGGGCATAGGTCTGAACTGGTATCTGAACGAATCTTCGCGTGTCGCCATCAACTACGACCTCACCGCGTTTGACAACGTTCGAACTGGCACCGTGCTCAAAGGTGACACCGAGCAGTTTCTGGTCGCCCGCTACCAGCTGGCCTTCTGAATCTAGATGTACGAGTTGAGGTCATATGCCCCGCCTGCATCTGCGGGTGGGGCATTCCCTTATTCGAAATCCTTCTAAGGAAATACCTAAAAATTCGTTTTGTTTATAGCGCCCGGATGCAAAGATTCGGCCTTCGTCGGAAAGAAGTTGCCAAAATGTTTAACGCTTTACCATCTGCGGCCGTGCCCGCATCCGCTGGACGCCGAGTGCTGCCGGGCTTTCATCTCGCGCTCGGTTTCACGGTGCTCTACCTGTCGCTGATCGTGCTTCTGCCGCTGTCGGCGCTGTTTTTCAAGACGCTGTCCATGAGCTGGGAGGCTTTCTGGAATACCGTCAGCGCCCCGAGGGTAGTTGCCGCGTACCGGCTGACCTTTGGTGCTTCGCTAGCGGCGGCGACGGTCAATGCGGTATTTGGCGGAGTGCTAGCGTGGGTTTTGGTGCGCTACCAGTTCCCGGGCAAACGCCTGCTGGATGCGCTGATTGATTTGCCATTCGCCTTGCCTACCGCAGTTGCAGGTATCGCGCTGACAGCACTGTATGCGTCCAATGGCTGGATAGGACGGTTTCTGGCTCCCCACGACATCAAAGTCGCGTTCACTCCGCTGGGTGTCGCAGTAGCGCTGGTGTTCATCGGACTGCCATTCGTCGTGCGTACGCTTCAGCCAGTACTCGAAGAATCCGAGCGAGAGCTGGAGGAGGCTGCCGCTTGCCTCGGTGCGACACGGCTGCAGACATTCGTGCATGTGATACTCCCCACCATTTTGCCTGCATTGCTGACGGGTTTTGCGCTCGCATTTGCTCGCGCGCTCGGAGAATACGGTTCGGTGATTTTCATTGCCGGGAACATGCCAATGGTATCCGAGATCGTGCCACTGCTGATTGTCACCAAGCTGGAGCAATACGACTACGCGGGCGCAACAGCGATTGCTGTGGTGATGCTCGCAGCGTCCTTTGTGATGCTGCTGACGATCAACCTGCTGCAGGCATGGGTCCGGCGTCGCGGCAGCAAGGAGTCGAGATGAGTACGATCGCTCCGGCCCTGGCTTCGCCCGATACGACAGCACCGCATTTCGAGCCTATTCACGCACCTGCAGCGACCACTGAGCCGGCATGGGTTCGTGCACTGCTGATCTCGGTCGCGCTGGTGTTCGCATTGCTGTTCCTGTTCATTCCTCTGGCCGTCGTGTTTACCGAGGCACTGCGCAAGGGCTGGGAGGCGTATTTGTCAGCCATAGTCGATGACGATGCCATGGCTGCCATACGGCTGACGCTGATGACGGCAGCGATTGCCGTACCAGCCAATCTCGTGTTTGGTGTTGCGGCCTCATGGGCCATCACCAAATTCGAGTTTGTCGGCAAGAACCTGCTGCTCAC
>JACCDX010122901.1_pt1 | contig 23873 bp, 23 predicted proteins | sample 7449681 | NCBI WGS metagenome assembly JACCDX01 (sample SAMN15323450, study PRJNA562643) | freshwater metagenome | isolation source: river surface water | place: USA:Blue River Watershed | collected 2017-08-18
CAACCAAAGCTAGCTTCTCACCCGGTGCAATTTTAAAACTCAATGCATTCAAGGCGTCTTGTTTGGCATTGTCATAACGCAACACCACCGAGCGAAATTCAATCTCACCACGGACTTTTTTCAAGGTTTTGCTTCCAGCATCTTGTTCTGCTTGCTGGTCAATTAAGCCAAAGATGCTATTGGCGGCTGCCAAGCCTTGTTGCAAGTCTTCATTGATACTGGTCATACTTTTAATTGGCGCAATCAACATCAACAAAGCGCCGATAAATGCCGCGAACTCACCTGCAGTAAACTTGCCTACCGAGTAATACACAACCGCACTCAAAGCCACCGCGGCCAACATCTCAACCACCATACTGTTCATACCGGAGATTCTAGCTAGGCGAATTTGCAAGCGACGGTTGGCGGCAGCCACCGCACTAAACCTGCCCTGCTCATATTCTCGACCACTAAAGATTTTTACGATGCGCTGACCAGAGATGGTTTCCTCGCACACCTGCGTCATCATGCCCATGGTTTGCTGCACTTGTTTACCTGCCTCGCGCATTTTGGGGGTCATAGCTTTTAGGTAATAGCCCATCAAGGGTGCCACTGTGACAAAAATAATGGTCAAACGCCAATCCAAATACAACATATAGGCGACGATGCCGATAATGGTAAAGGTATCGCGCACCCCAGACACTGCCACATTGGTGGCAGCTTTGGACATTTGCTCGGTATCGTAAGTAATTTTTGAGCAGATATTACCCACCGAATTGGCGTCAAAAAAACTCACCGGCAAAGACATCATATTGGAGAAAGCGTGCAGTCGGAGCGACTCCACCACCCGTCTAGCCACATAACGAATACTGAAATTGGCAATAAATCCTGACAACGAGCGTAACAACATCAAGCCCAATAGAATAAATGGCAAGGTGCTGAATTGGGCAGCGTCGCGTTTAACAAAGCCCTCATCGGTGACTAACTTGATGGTGGCCAAAAATCCAGTATTGGTCGCAGAGAGGATAAGTAAGGACAACACACTGAGAGTAAAAATTTTCCAGTGCTTGGCGGAATAGGAGATTAGGCGCAAATAAACTTGTACTGCCGATGCTTCAGCAGAGGGATTTGCATTGTTATGACGGGGTTTGCTCATGCGCTAGGTCGATATATAGGTATAAAGAAAAACCGCCCCATACAGGGGCGGAGTAGAGTTGATTATTCGACATCCTGTTGGGTGGCGAAAGTAATATGGGTATAACCTGCCTGCCTTGCCGCCTCCATCACATTAATCACCGATTGGTGGGTGGTTTTGGCATCCGCACTAATCACAATCACCGGATCTTTACCCCCCGCCACCGCCTGTTGCAATGCGGCGATAATGCCCGACAGATCGGGTTTGTTAACGGCAATTTTTTCGACCATCATATGGCCGTTTGCATCAATACCCACATTAATCATCACTGGCTTTTGCTCCACTGGATTGGCATCCGCGGCAGGTAAGTTAATCTGCAACTCGCTCATGCGCGAGAAGGTGGCATTGACCACTAAGAAGATAATAATAACCAGCAGAACATCAATCAGCGGTACTAGATTGATTTCTAAATCTTCGTCACGTCGTCCGCGTCTAAAGTCCATTATTTGCGCTCACCATGCATAAACTCAACCAGCGCCACAGCCTGTAATTCTATTTCCACAATCAGTCCGTCCACTTTGCCACGGAAATAGCGATAGCAAATCATCGCTGGGACCGCCACCACAATACCTGCTGCGGTGTTGTACAGCGCCACCGAAATACCTTTGGCAAACTGCGCCACATCGTGGCCAGAGCCTGCGGCATTAAATGCGCCAAACAATTCCACCATCCCGATGACCGTACCCAACAGGCCCAATAGCGGACTGACCGTTGCGATAGTGCCCAGCGTGGTCAGGTTCTTTTCTAATTTATGTGCAACCGCACGGCCTGTTTCTTCAATGGCCTCACGGGTAATTTCGCGCGAGCTTGCTGCATTGGCAAGAGCGCTTGCAAAAATTTCACCAGATAAAGAGATGGCTTGCAGTTTCTCACAGGTTGGTTTGTCTATGGTTCCCTGTGCAATCCAACGTTTGACTTCTTCCAACAAACCAGAAGGCGCAATCACTTCAGTGCGCAAACTCCAAAAACGCTCAACGATAATAGCAATGGCAAGCACCGATGCAAAAATCAGAGGGTAAATTGGCCAACCCGCTGCAATAATGATTTCTAACACACTGAACTCCCTTATTTGGTGGTGATATAAACTGCGTTACTTTATCTTGTCGGCCTGATTTCAGCAAGTGATTCACGGTCTTGCCAATACCTTGCATGGCTCGTGCGCCATGCTTGCACTGAGATGGCAGCACTGGCCTGAGCAGGAAAATCCATCAAAACTGCGCCGTCCCAATCTGAGCGAAAATACTGCACATCACGCTGCTGATAGCGTTGCAAAATATCCGCGCGCGGATGGTGATAGCGATTTCTGAAGCCCACTGTCGCCACCGCCCAGTGTGGACTGACCGCGTCAATAAAACTTGGGCTAGAGGAGGTCTTACTGCCATGGTGTGGAATAATCATGGCATCGCTGCTTAGTGATTGCGCTTGCTGTAATAGCCTACGTTCTGCCCAAGCCTCGATATCCCCCGTCAACAATATACTGCCGCTATTGCTCACCACGCGCAGCACACAACTGCGATTGTTATCGCTGACTTCGGCTTGCTGATACAGCGCTGAATCAGGATATAGCACGTCAAATCTCACTCCGTCCCACTGCCATGACTGGCCTTGTTCACAGCGCTGATGACGCTGTAGCAAACGCCCGTTATCAAGCGGTAAGTCAAAGCTAGTCAACAGGGTTTGGGTGGGTAGACTATGCAACAAAGTTTCCATGCCACCGTAGTGATCAGTATCGTGATGACTCACCACCATGGCATCCAAATGGTCGATGCCCAAGGTGCGCAAATAGGGCTGTATCACGCGATTGCCGCTATTCATTTGTGGCGCCCAAACGCCCCCAGTGTCATATAACAATTGGTGTTGCTGAGTACGCACGAGCACTGCTAAACCTTGCCCGACATCTAATACCGTGACTTGCATCGCACCTTTGTTTAATTGGGCTTGAGCGCTATTCAACATAGGTAGCAGCATTAACACTCCCAACCCTTTGAGTGGGAAACCACGCGGTAAAAACAATACCAACACACCAACACCTGCCAACAGCAAACTTGCCATTCCAACTGGCGCCATGTCCTGATGACTCCATGGCAAAACGGATAAGGCCTGAAGACAGTGCATGCAAAATGCCATCAACCCATGCGCAAGCTGGAGTGCGCTGTCGATAGGCAAGATAGCGCCGCATAAGGTCAGTGGTACTACCGCCAAGCTAATCACTGGAATGGCGATAGCATTGGCTAATGGTGAAATCCATGAGATTTGTTGGAACATAGCAATGGTCAGCGGCAGCAGTATGACGCTGGCCACCCATTGTGTGCGCAAGGCTGCGGCTAACCAGTTACTTTGCGCCAAGCGATGACCTAGTGCATACAAAAAACCTGCTACAGCACCAAAAGAAAGGTAAAAGCCCGGCGCCAGCACTGCCCATGGATCGACCAATACCACGAGTAATAGCGCCAGCAATAAAGTGCGTGCCAACTGTATTTGTTGCTGGCACATCATGGCACAAGCAAAACAAGCCAGCATATACACGGTGCGTTGGGTGGGAACCGAAAAACCCGCCAATAAAGCATACAAGATGGCCACGCAAGCGCCCGCCAAAGCACTGGCTTTGCGCGCCGGCAACAGCAGTGTCAAAGGGGCAGATGTGCGCCAATAAGCCCAAACCAAATATGCCAGCAAGCCGGATAGCATAGTGATATGCAAGCCCGAAATACTCATCAGATGGTTGATGCCGCTATTCACAAATATCTGCCAGTCATCACTCTCAATAGCACTATCTTCGCCTATCGCCAAGGCAGTCAGCACCGGCAGATAGGCTTGTCCTTGTAATACCTTTTGCATGCGCTGGGCGATTTGGTCACGCGCTCGATTGACGATATAACTTGGGCGCCACACCATCTCTTGTTGTAAGTGCTGCGCCACATTCAACAAACTGCCGCTGGCCCCAATATCATGTGCTAAAGCCCAAGCTTCACTATCTCGCGCATAGGGATTACTCAAGCCATGTGGACGTTTTAATTTCACCGTCAGTAACCAGCGCTGACCGGGATGTAAATCTAGAGGAATGATTGTGCGTTGCTGGGGTAATTGTGGCTGCAAATATTGCGTTAAGCTGACGTGCTTGGGCATGGGATATGGACTATTTAGCGCGCGCTCGACATCAAACTCAAAGCGTTGCGCTTGTGGCTGCTTTTGTGGCAGCGAGGCCACCACTCCAATCAACTGTATGGGCTTGCCTTGCATGGCAGGTGACAGCCGCTCATGAAGACGTATTTCGGCGCGCCATGTGGCATAACTCAAGCCTAGGCATAGCGCTAGCAATAGCACCCAAAGCCGGGTTAACGCTTGATTGAGCTGCTCTGCTCGCTGGGTGCTAAGACGCTTTGCCAAGTGTGGCTTGCTGATGAGAATCAGCAGTTTGAGAGCTAGCAAAAACGCAAACCACATCGCCAGTTCAGCGCTACTTGGCAGGCTAGCCGATTGCTGTAGTAGCCAGACACCCCCCACAAAACTGAGCACTGGCAGACAGCGCATATTATTCTCTGGCGTTGGTCATTTGCCCGTCTATTAATTCATAACGCTTGCTTAAGCGGGCTGCCAAAGTTAAATCATGGGTCACGACCACCAAGGCCACCCCATGTTGCTGATTGAGTTGCAATAACAAATCAAAGACTGCATTGGAGCTAGTTCTATCTAAATTACCGGTGGGCTCATCGGCCAAGATACATTGTGGCTTGGTCACCATGGCACGCGCCAACGCCGCACGCTGACGCTCACCGCCCGACAACTCGCCAGGCATATGTTGCATACGATGTTGCAAACCGACTTGCTTTAATAATTCACTCGCCTGCGCATACGCCTGCATAGCTGGCACACGGCGTATTAACAATGGCATCGCCACATTTTCTAAAGCGGTAAATTCCGGCAAAAGATGATGGAATTGATACACAAAGCCCAGCGATTGATTGCGCAGCTGACCGCGCTCAGCCTCAGACATTAGCGCTAGGTCATGCCCCAGCAACATCACCTTGCCTTGACTGGCTTGATCCAAGCCGCCAAGCAAATGTAATAAAGTGCTTTTGCCCGAGCCAGAGGCGCCCACGATGGCAATTTGCTCACCCGGCGCCACGCTGAAGTCTATGCCGCTCAGCACCGGCACCTCTAAATCCGCATAGGTCTTGCGCAAACCTTGCGCCTGAATAATCGCTGTTGTTTGCCGTTTAGTCATAACGCAAAGCCTCCGCGACTGGCATTTTGGACGCCTTCCAACTCGGGTATAAGGTGGCTAATAAACTTAAACCCAAAGACAGCAACATAATAGTCAGCACATCGCCCCATAATAAATGCGAGGGCAACTCACTGATGTAATACACATCTTTAGCAAGAAATTCAACATGAAACAGATGCTCAATAAACGGTACGATGCTGCCAATATTGAGGGCAATCAGCACGCCAAATAAGCCACCCAACAAGGTACCGACAAAACCTATCATGGCACCTTGTATCACAAAAATTCGCATAATGCTTTGTGGGCTTGCCCCAAAGGTACGCAAAATCGCAATATCCGCGCGTTTGTCTGCCACCGCCATGACCAAGGTAGACACAATATTGAAAGCCGCCACCGCGACAATCAAAGTAAGAATAATAAACATCACGCGTTTTTCCATTTGTACCGCACGGAAAAAGTTGGCGTGCTCTTGCGTCCAATCGGTGAGGTAATAAGTGTCAGGACTATCGGCTAAAGTGGTCTCGGCTAATTGATGAGTGACTTGTGGCGCCAAAAATAAATCATCCAATTTCAGCCTTAACCCAGAGACTTGATTGCCCATTTGAAATAACTTGGCGGCATCCTCAATATGAATTAAGGCGAGGCCAGCGTCATATTCATACATGCCAATCTGAAACAAGCCCAACAGAGTAAATTGCTTGATGCGTGGCACCATGCCAGCAGGCGTCACTTGTCCTTGCGGTGCCATCACAGTGATTTTGTCCCCCACCACCACGCCTAAATTTTGCGCTAAATCGGCGCCTAAAATAATGCCAAACTCACCCGCTTTTAGTTGTTGCAACTGGCCAATTTTCATGGCTTGCGCCAGTTCTGATACCTTGCTCTCATGCTCGGGTGATACGCCACGCAGAATGCTACCCTGCACCGCCTCGTTACCGGATAACATCGCTTGTGCCATGACAAAAGGCGCAGCCGCTTGCACATGCGGTGCATGCAGGACCTTGTTTTGTAAACCTTGCCAATCGCTGAGGCGATTATTGGCTTGGCTAATTTGTACATGCGCCGCCACTCCCAAAATACGGGCGCGCAATTCTTCTTGAAAACCATTCATCACCGACAACACCACGATGAGCGCGGCTACCCCTAGGGCAATACCCACCATACTGGTCAGCGAGATAAACGAGATAAAGTGGTTTTTGCGCTTGGCGCGGGTATAGCGCAAGCCAACAAACCACTCAAAGCCGGCAAATTTATTCTGCATCGCTATCCTTGTGTTGTTGTTTTGCGTGTCGCCTTGCAGCACGTTGCGCAAGCCAAGTCTGCCATTGCTGGGCATCCATGACCGCCAGCGAAATGCCGCGATATAGCTGATGATATTCAGGCTGTATATCGCCCAAATCAAATTTATCCAAATAAACCACCACCCGCCCTTGCGGGTATTGTGCAAACCATGCCTGCACTCGTTCTTCTGTTAATTGCTCAGGCGAGCGCTTGAGGCGCCCAATAAAATTATACTGGCCGTGATAATCCCCCACATTGCCCAAGGCTACGCCAGATTGCTCTAGCTTAGCCAGATATTGCGCCACGCCGCGCATATCGTAAGCCTCTCCAGTAGCACGCACGATGCCAATCATGCCAATAACAAACAGCAATATGCCTAGTAGGCATGAGCGCACAAATAAATCTTTGGGTCGCAACGGGTTAGGCCATTGATACCAAACCGCCAACAAGATTAGTGAGCACGCCACCCATGGCTGTATGGCTAAGACCCAAGCGGGTAAACGATGCTGTGCGCTGATTCCAGCTATGTTAAATAAGGCCACGCCCGCCAACAAAAGCAATACTGATAGCGCAAGTCCGTTGTAAGACCATCTTGGGTTGACGCTTGGCAGCGAGCGATGCTGCCAACCATAAGCCAACAATAGAGCGAATGCAGGCAAGATGGGCAGCAAATAATGCATTTGCTTGCCGCTAATCAAACTAAACGCGAGCAAGACAGGTAACGCCCAAGCCAAGCAAAAGCGCACACTGCTGTGCTGATGATCACGCCAGGCAAGTCCCCAAGCGCGCCAGCTTTGCGCGAGCCAAAACCAAGGAAATAAAATCACCGGCGCCATCATGGCGTACCAATAGATGGGACGTTGATGGGCAAAAGAATTCACCATACGCTCGGCGGTTTGCCCCCAAAAAATCTCGTGCTGATACTGCGCGCCACCTAATATGCCTGCTGGAATTGCCCACAGTAGCAAAAGCAAAATACCGCCCATGGTGGATAAAAATAATGCGCCATACCACTGTCTTGTCGATGAGTATGGCCATGCTTGGCGCATCACCCAAGGCATGAGTATGGCGAGTGGCAATAGCTGTAACAATATGGTGGGACCTTTTGCCAACAAGCCCCCCGCAACCGCCAAGCAAAATATCCCCCATGCCCGCCGGCCGGCGCCTTGCAAGGCCAACAACATGGCGAACACCCCCAAGCTGGTAAACAAAGCTACCATCATGTCAAACATGGTCGCGGTACTAAATACTGCCCATAAGCTGGTACTCAGCAATATCCATGCGGCATGTTCACCTATCTTGGTTTGCGGCCACAAACGCTGGCCTATGCTGTGGGTTAATAACATGGCCCCCAAACCAAAAATTGCCGGCACCATACGCGCCCACCAATCGCTCACCCCAAACAAATGCCAACCAAGATTAATTAACCAAAATAACAAAGGTGGCTTATGGCTATAAGCAACATCGTTGAGATAGGGCACCACATACTGGCCACTTTGATACATATTCCAAGCGACGGTCACATAGCGTGTCTCATCTATCGGCACAAATGAACGACTCAGCAAAGCCAATAAAAATAGCACTAACCAAGCGAGGGTTATGCGTAGCTGAAAGCTGAGATTGGATAAGGATGAAAACTTCATGAAAAAACCTAAGCAAGCTGTGGCCGAATTTTAGCAGGATTCACGGCGGCTTCTGTTAAAATTGCGCGCTGTTAACAGGGAATCTTGCATGTTTACTGGAATTATTCAGAGTATTGGAAAAATCGCCACGATGACACCAAAAGGTGAAGATTTGCTATTAGATATCGATTTGGCAGATTTGGATGTGAGCGATATAAAAATTGGCGATAGTATTGCGGTCAACGGTGTTTGTCTGACCGTGGTTGCGCTTCAAAATGGACATTTTCATGCGCTGGTTTCTGCCGTCACGCAAAATTGCACGGTAGGACTGGACTCCTGCCACCCCGTCAATTTAGAAAAAGCATTACGTCTATCTGACCGTCTCGGCGGTCACATTGTCAGCGGCCATGTGGATGGCGTGGGACAGGTCATCCGTTTTGAGCAGTTGGATAACTGCTGGCACCTTAGCATACGGGCGCCGCATCAACTTGCGCGTTATATCGCGGTCAAAGGTTCGATTGCCGTGGATGGAGTTAGCTTAACGGTGAATGAAGTGCATCAAGATGATTTCAGCGTTAACCTGATTCCGCATACCCTAGAGAAAACCACATTAGCCCAATTGGGCATAGGCAGTCGAGTCAATCTGGAAGTGGACATGCTGGCACGCTATATCGATAGAATGCAGCAATGGGAACAGGAAAAGAATTAGTCATGAGTTTGCCAAATATCAGCCCAACCGAAGAAATTATTCAAGAAATACGCCATGGCCGCATGGTGGTATTGATTGATGATGAGGACAGAGAAAATGAGGGCGATTTAGTTATCGCAGCGCAATTCGCCAGCGCTGAGCATATCAATTTTATGGCCAAACACGGTCGCGGACTGATCTGCTTAACCTTGACTGAGGCACGTTGCCGGCAATTGGCTTTGCATTCCATGGTGGATAATAACGGCTCCAGCATGCGCACCAATTTCACGGTATCGATTGAAGCTGCAGAGGGCGTCACCACAGGCATTTCCGCCGCAGATCGTGCTCGCACCATACAAGCCGCCGTCGCCAAAAATGCCACCCCACGCGACATCGTCAGTCCCGGACATATCTTTCCGTTAGCGGCACAAAATGGTGGTGTGTTAGTGCGTGCAGGACATACCGAAGCGGGTTGCGATTTGGCTGGCTTGGCAGGATTTGAGCCTGCAGCGGTTATCTGCGAAATTCTGAAAGACGATGGCAGCATGGCGCGTTTACCGGATTTATTAGAATTCGCCGCACAACATCAGCTCAAAATTGGCACGATTGCGGATTTGATTCATTACCGCAGCAAAAATGAAAGTTTGATTCAACGCGCTGCTGAGCGCACCATTGAAACTCCCTATGGCACGATGCAACTTATCGCCTATCAAGACAAAATTGCACAAGAAACCCATTTAGCCTTAGTCAAAGGCAAGCCGCATCCCGACCAAGAGGTCTTGGTACGCGTACACGAGCCTTTGTCAGTTTTTGATTTGCTCGACAAATCCAGCACCAGTCACTCGTGGAATACTTTGAAAGTATTAGAGACCATGCAACACAGCGAGTGCGGCGTGATTGTCTTTCTGCACAGAAAAGAAGATGGCAATGATTTGCTCAATCGTATTAAAAATGCCGACAGTCCATTGCGGCAACATCAGGCTTTGCGTAACTACGGCATAGGTTCTCAAATCTTGTTGGATTTAAACGTCAGAAAAATGAAATTACTCGCTACGCCACGAAAAATGCCGAGTATGGTTGGTTTTGGGCTTGAGGTCACTGGTTTTCTGGAGTCCAATTAATCCCTGCACAACCAGCATTTAGCCTCGCCAAAGCGCTACTGGCTGTGCTAAAATTCTGCTCGTGGAAAACGTCAATCTTACTGGTCACTTCCTAATCGCCATGCCCGCGATGACCGATCCATATTTTGCCAAATCTCTGACTTATATATTCGAGCACACCGACCAAGGCGCGATGGGTTTGGTGATTAATCGTCCACTAGAAATCAATATGGACTATGTGTTTAGCCAACTCGACCTCGATATCCAACACACCCCCTTAGCGCTACAACATCCCGGTTACGGTGGTCCGGTGCAAATGCAACGCGGATTTATCTTGCATCAACCAGTCGGCAATTGGGATGGCACTATCGCCACTCAAGGACAAACCGCGGTCACCATTTCCAAGGATGTGCTACAGGCCATCGCGCAAGGTCAAGGTCCGGATAAATTCTTGTTGGTATTGGGCTTTGCGGGTTGGTCTGCCGGGCAATTAGAAGATGAGCTCAGTCAAAATGCTTGGCTCACGGTGGAAGCGCAAGAGCAAATTATTTTTGATGTTGCACCCCAAGACAAATTAAATGCCGCCATGCATCTTCTAGGTGTAGATGCAGCCAGTCTATCGGAGGTGGCAGGACATGCTTAAGTGCGGCGCCCTGCAAGCAATCAATAACGACAAAACCATACAACTTTCTTTTCAGGGTAGCGTGCTGGCTTTTGATTATGGCGAAAAGCGCGTTGGTGTTGCCAGTGGCGAACATCTAATCGGCATTGCCCATCCGCTCACGACTATTCAAGCCGAGTCGACCAAAGACAAATTAAACGCCATCGATGCTCTGGTGCAAGAATGGCAACCCACTACGCTGGTAGTTGGACTACCCGCTTATTTAGATGGCGCCCAACATGCATTAACCGCTCTGTGCCAAAAATTTGCCCGTCGCTTAGATGGCCGTTATCACTTACCAGTAGTATTGATTGATGAACGTTTAAGCTCAGCCCAAGCCAGTCAAACCTTGAAAGAGTTAGGCATACATGGTCGCCAACAAAAACCATTGCTAGACCAAATGGCAGCGCAAATCATATTACAATCTTATTTTGACCAAATTCAGCAAACACGCCCTTATGAGCACGCTACCTACCGCAGAACAATTATTTCAGCAGCTGTGTCAGCAAATCACACCATTGATTCAAGCCGACACTGCACTGATAGGCATCCATAGCGGTGGCGCATGGCTTATGCAAAGACTATTGGACACGCTGACTGTGCAGCCGGTCAATGGCACCCTCGATGTCTCTTTTTATCGCGACGACTACTTGCAACGTGGCCTGCATCATGAACCCAAGCCATCAAATATTCCGTTTGATGTGCAAGACCGCCATATTATTTTGATAGACGATGTGTTCTATACCGGACGCACCATACGCGCCGCGATGAATGAGTTATTTGATTATGGTCGTCCCGCCTCTATCACGCTGGCGGTGTTAATTAATCGCGGTGGCCAAGAGTTGCCTATCGCGCCGCAAATTTGCGTACATCACATGCAAGTAGCGCAAAATCAAAATATCCAACTGCTGCAGCGCGCAGATGGAAGTTTCTATCTTGAACTGGAAGACTGCTGATATGTACAACCCGCAATTGGATAAGGACGGCAATCTCAAGCATCTACTCACCATTGAGGGCTTGCCGAAAAAAATTCTGAATCAAATTTTAGACACTGCCGAATCCTTTGTCGGCGTCGCAGAGCGAGAGGTCAAAAAAGTCCCGTTACTGCGTGGCAAAACCGTATGTAATTTGTTCTTCGAGAACAGCACCCGCACACGCACGACTTTTGAAATCGCCGCCAAGCGTTTATCCGCCGATGTGATTTCCCTCAATGTCAGCACCTCGTCACAATCCAAAGGCGAAACCATACTCGACACCATTAACAATCTGACGGCCATGCATGCAGATATGTTTGTGGTGCGGCACGCCCAGTCCGGTGCTGCGCATATGATAGCCAAACATGTCGCCCCGCATATTCACGTGATTAACGCTGGTGATGGACGTCATGCCCACCCCACACAAGGTCTGTTGGATGTATTCACTATCCGACACTATAAGCCCGATATGCACAACCTCAAGGTGGCTATCGTGGGTGACATTCTGCATTCCCGTGTGGCGCGTTCAGAGATACACGCGCTAACCAACTTGGGCGTGCCTGAGATCCGTGTCATCGCACCTAAAACACTGTTGCCCGAACAAGTAGAAAAACTTGGCGTGCACGTTTATCACGATGTCAATCAAGGCCTGAAAGATGTAGACGTGGTGATGATGTTGCGCTTACAAAACGAGCGCATGGCTGGGGCAATGCTACCCAGCTCACAAGAGTTTTTTAAAACCTATGGCCTTACCCCAGAGAAACTAGCCTTGGCCAAACCTGACGCCATCGTCATGCACCCCGGCCCAATGAATCGCGGTGTGGAAATTGATAGCGCAGTCGCGGATGGCAAACAATCCGTCATATTGCCCCAAGTCACTTATGGCATTGCGGTGCGTATGGCGGTAATGAGTATTTTGGCAGGAAACCCCTCATGAAAATTCATATCAAACATGGTCGTTTAGTAGACGCAACACAATCTCTAGACCGCGTGGCAGATCTTTATATCGCCGCCGGCAAAATCGTTGGTATCGATAAAGCACCAGATGGATTTCAGGCCAACCAAGTAATAGACGCCACAGGCTGCGTTGTCAGCCCTGGCCTAGTCGACATCTCAGCGCGTCTACGCGAACCCGGTTTCGAATATAAGGCGACCCTCGAGAGCGAATTAACTGCCGCCGCACGCGGTGGTATCACTAGCCTCGCCTGCCCACCCGACACCGACCCCGTATTAGATGAACCAGGCTTGGTCGAGATGCTGAAGCACCGTGCCAAGCAACTTAATCTAGTGCATGTCTACCCCTTGGGCGCTTTGACACAAAAGCTTTTGGGTAGAGAAATTACCGAAATGTGTGAATTAACCGAAGCGGGCTGCGTGGGGTTTTCTCAGGCTGATACCGCCATCACCGATACGCAGGTTCTTTGGCGTGCCATGCAATATGCTGCGACTTTCGGATTGACCGTGTGGCTGCGTCCAGAAGAACCTTATTTGGCCAACAATGGTGTCGCCCATGACGGTGAGGTTGCCGCAAGATTGGGGCTAAAAGGTATTCCGGCTGCCGCTGAAACATTATCCATTTATCAACTGCTAAGTATCGCCAAGCACACCGGTGCAAAACTGCACTTATGTCGCCTATCCACCGCTGAAGGGGTTGAAATGGTGCGTGCTGCCAAACGCGCTGGCCAAGCCGTCAGCTGCGATGTCAGTATCAACCATTTGCACTTAACCGATATGGATATCGCTTACTTTGATAGCAATGCGCATTTGAAACCGCCCTTGCGCAGCCAACGTGATCGCGATGCACTGAGAAAAGGCCTGAGTGATGGCACCATCGATGCGGTTTGTTCTGACCATACCCCAGTGGATGACGATAGCAAATTGTATCCATTTGCCGAGGCCGAAGCGGGTGCAACAGGATTGGAATTGCTATTACCGCTGACCCTCAAATGGGCGCATGAAAACAAGGTTGAATTAGCGCTAGCCATGCAAACGCTGACCCATAAACCAGCCCAGATCTTAGGCATCCCTGCCCCTAGTTTAGCCATTCACAGCGATGCTGATATCTGTATCTTCCACCCCGAGCAAGCGTGGACGGTATCGGCGCAATCCTTGCTCAGTCAAGGCAAAAATACCCCTTTCTTGGGATATGAAATGCTGGGGCGGGTGACGCACACCCTGTTACATGGTCAGATTGTGTTTAACGCACAATATGTCTAACGATGGCTATCGCTGAGCAGTTAGAGCACATCCGCGAGCGCATACAACAAGCAGTATTGCAACGCCCAAGTGCCTGTGTGATACAAACGGAGGTCACGCTGATTGCGGTCAGTAAAGCCAAACCAGCTGCTGATATCCGAGCTGCATTCCAAGCCGGACAGCGCCATTTTGGTAAAAATTACTTGCAAGAAGCGCTCAGCAAACAAACCGAATTAAGCGACTTGGCCATCGAGTGGCATTTTATCGGGCCGATACAGAGCAACAAAACTCAGCCCATCGCGCAGCATTTCGCTTGGGTACATGGCGTGGACAGACTCAAGATTGCGCAGCGTTTGAATGACGCTAGACAGGGCATGAACGCCCCCCTGAATATCTGTTTGCAGGTGAATATTAGTGGCGAAGAGAGTAAAAGCGGTATCGCACCAGACCAACTCATCGACTTGGCGCAAGCGGTGCAAAACATGCCAAATCTAAACTTGCGCGGATTGATGGCGATTCCAGATCCGAGTTTGAGTACCGAGGCGCTTCGTCTGCAATTCGCACAAATGCGCACCTTGTTCAAGCAACTGACACAACAAGGTTATGTACTAGACACGCTATCCATGGGAATGTCGAATGACTATACTGAGGCTATCCTTGAAGGCGCCACTATGGTCAGAATAGGTAGCGCCATTTTTGGCGAGCGCAACAAAACAACGCACACATAACAAAACCAGAATAGGACTGTTGAAATATGTCGGATGCACTTACACAAAAAATCTGCTTTGTCGGTGGCGGCAATATGGCGCAAGCACTGATTGCTGGTTTGCAAAACAACCAACATGATATGAGCAACGTATGTGTGATTGAAATTGATGCCGACAAACGCGCTCAATTGAAACAAAATTATGGCGTACAAGTCAGTGATCAACTGCCCGCGGTGACGCAAGCGGATATCGTCGTGTTGGCTGTCAAACCGCAACAATTACGCGACTTAGCGATATTCTTGGGCAGCTTATTAAGTGAACAGTTGGTGGTGTCTATTGCGGCTGGCGTAAAAGCCAGCGATATCAGCAAATGGCTCGGCACCTATCCCTATATCGTGCGGGCCATGCCAAATACACCCGCACAAATTCAAGCCGGTGTATCTGGCTTATTCGCTATGGCAGAAGTCAACGATGCACAACGACAAGCGGCACAGCAGATTATGCAAGCAGTGGGTGAAACCCTGTGGCTAGATCAAGAAAGCAAAATGGATGCCGTTACTGCCGTGTCTGGTAGCGGCCCAGCGTATGTATTTTACTTTATCGAGGCCATGCAACAGGCAGCGATGGAATTGGGCTTGGATGCCGAGCAAGCCAAAGTGCTAAGCTTAGAAACCTTTGTCGGCGCCAGCCTTTTGGCGGCACAAAGCCTGCATGACCCTGCTACTTTGCGCCAACAAGTCACCTCTAAAGGTGGCACGACCGAACAAGCCATCCTCAGCATGCAAAATCAGCAAGTACAACAAGCCATCATTCAAGCGATTAAAGCGGCCGCACATCGCTCGCAAGAACTCGGGGAAATCCTCGGAAAGGACTAATCATGGCAATTTCTATGGCGTTGATATTTCTTGTGCAATCGGTGTTGGGATTGCTGTCTTTAGTATTTTTATTGCGGTTTTTTATGCAAATCTGTCGCGCGCCATTTCATGATAGTTTTTTTCATGCCGTGACGCGTTTGAGTGATTTTGCTGTATTGCCCATGCGCCGTGTAATTCCAGCGATTTATCGCTGGGACACCTCCAGCATTTTACTGGCGTTGATTTGTGAGTACCTGATACAAGTGCTGGTGCGTATGCTCAATGACTTTCCCTTAATGGTTGCCGGTGCGCATATTTGGTGGGTGTTTTTAGGCTTAGCGGCGGTTGCCATTCTTAAGCTGAGTATCGATATTTTTCTGTATGCCGTGATATTACAAGCATTACTCAGCTGGTTTAATCCCATGCTGGCGCATCACCCAGTATTAAATGCTTTTACCCATGGGATTCTGTCCAAATTGCGCCAACTGGTGCCACAGCCTAATGGGGTAGATTTGACCCCCATCTTAGTAGTGATTATTGCCCAGCTACTCAAAATTTTGCTAATAGGCCCACTCAATTCAGCTTTGCTGCTGGCTTTATAAAAAGCTGAGTGGAGTCAAGCACTAGCGCCTTACATCAAGACGATATCAAAACTCTCTTGCGCATACTCTTTTTCTACCTGCAACGATACCGGCTTGCCGATAAAGTCAGATAAATTGGCCAAGCTTTGCGACTCCTCCTCTAACAACAAAGAAATCACTTTTTGTGAGGCCAACACGCGATACTCTTTGGCGCTAAACTGCCGTGCATGGCGCAATAGCTCACGCAAAATTTCATAGCATACAGTTTGTGCAGTTTTCAACTCTCCGCGTCCACGACAGCAAGGGCATGGCTCACACAACAAATGCGCTAAGCTCTCACGTGTGCGTTTACGCGTCATCTCCACCAAACCAAGGCTGGAGAATCCGTGCACCGAAATGCGCGCCCTGTCCTTAGCGAGTGCGCGCTGAAATTCATCGAGTACCGCCTCGCGGTGTGACTCGTCTTCCATATCGATAAAATCGACGATGATAATGCCACCCAAATTTCTCAAGCGCAGTTGTCTGGCAATACATTGCGATGCTTCCAGATTGGTTTTGAAAATGGTATCTGCCAAGTTTTTACCACTAACAAAACCACCGGTATTCACATCCACCGTGGTCATCGCCTCGGTTTGGTCAAAAATTAAATACCCGCCTGATTTCAATTCCACCTTGCGTGACATGGCACGATTGATTTCAGCTTCCACTTGATACAAATCGAACAGCGGTCTATCGCCCTGATAATGCTTGAGCTTACTCAAAGCGCTGCTGGCATACAGCTCAGCGAACTCCACCAAACTCTGCAAAGTTTCGCGCGAGTCCACCATAATGGTTTCAGTATCTTCACGCACCACATCGCGCAAAATACGTTTAGGTAGATTCACATCTTTAAATACCAAGCCGGTCTCATTACTTCGTTGCGCTTGCTCTTGAATATGCAGCCAAACCTTTTGCAAATAATCGATATCCGCACGCAACTCCTCATCTGTCGCGGTTTCCGACATGGTGCGCATAATATAGCCGCCCTGACGCTGCTCAGGCAGCACCGTCAGCAGGCGATTTTTTAGGGCTTCGCGCTCAGCTTCATCTTCAATACGCTGGGACACCCCTATATGTTCTTGCTGTGGCAAGTAAACTAAAAATCTACCCGCGATACTAATTTGCGTGGTGAGTCGGGCCCCTTTGGTGCCTATCGGCTCTTTCAATACTTGCACCATCAATTGCTGACCTTCGTGCAATGCCTGTTGAATAGGGCGTTCCTGCCCTTCGATCAAATTGCATTCAAATACATCGGCCACATGCAAAAAAGCTGCACGACTCAAGCCTATTTCAACAAAAGCCGATTGCATGCCAGGCAGCACCCGACATACCGTGCCCCAATAGATATTGCCAACCAATCCCAATGAACTGGCTCGCTCAATATGCAAATCCTGCACGACGCCCTGCTCTACCACCGCGACGCGCGTTTCTTGTGGTGTGACGTTAATTAAAATTTCTTCACTCATGCGTTTTCAAGTCCAATATCAATGTCTAATTCTGTCAGGCAAGTATATCGATACCTGCTTGTCGGCATAATTCGCCAGTTTCATAAATAGGTAAGCCCATGACACCGCTATAACTGCCCTCTATGCGCTGCACAAACAAGCTCGCCAAGCCTTGAATGCCATAAGCGCCAGCCTTATCCATAGGCTCGCCAGAGCTGACATAACTGCGCAATTCGGCTTCACTTAAGGGTTTCATAAAAACCCGCGTGGAGCTCAGTGCTGTGTATAAACCCTGCGCGGTCATCATGGCCAACGCAGTATGCACCTCGTGCATAGTGCCAGATAATTGACGCAGCATCTGCATGGCATCGGCTTGGTCGACAGGTTTGCCCAAGATTGCCCCATGCAAGCTGACGGTAGTATCAGCACTCAGCAAGGGCAATACACTTAGCTGCTGCTGTTGCAAGACGCGCCAGCCAGCCTGCGCCTTGCACTTGGCAATGCGCTGTACATAGTCCAATGCGGCTTCATGTGGCAAAGGTGTTTCATCCACGTCTACTGGCAGAACCTGAAAAGAGATACCCAGCTGCTGTAAAATTTCAGCGCGGCGCGGTGATTTTGAAGCTAGGTACAACATTCTGATGGTGCTCACTTGATGCAATGCAAAGCCGTCAGCATACCCAAGCTCAGTCGCTAAGACAACGCAAGCATCCAGCGGGTAAAGTAAATCCAAGCTGCAGCACTGAGCCTCTGCGGAATTCGGCAAAACCTCGCCATCCGCGATAAAATAAGCATTTTTAGCGCACACCCCTAGAGCAAGACATGATTTGGAAACCCAATACCACGGTCGCCGCCATCATTCATCAAGATGGCAAATTCCTAATGGTGGAAGAAGATACCGCAGATGGTTTACGCATTAATCAGCCCGCTGGCCATCTAGAGCAGGGCGAGACATTGTTTGATGCAGTGCGCCGTGAAACGCTGGAAGAAACCGCTTACGATTTCAATCCCTCTGCTTTATTGGGCATCTATCATTGGCAGCGTCCCGACCGCGATATTACCTATTTGCGTTTTGCCTTTCTCGGCACTTTGGGTCAACACTATGCTGATCGGGCGCTTGATACTGGAATTATCCGCGCCCTATGGATGACGCGCGCAGAGTTGGCGGCTTGTCAGGATATTCATCGCAGTCCGCAAGTATTGGGTTGTGTGGATGACTACTTAACCGGACAACGCTTTCCGCTGACATTAATTCATCATTTGGTCTGATTTATGAAAACAAAACGTGTAGTGGTCGGACTCTCCGGCGGTGTAGATTCCTCAGTAGCAGCGCTATTACTGAAACAGCAAGGCTATGAAGTGGTCGGTCTGTTTATGAAAAATTGGGAAGATGATGATACTGATGAGTATTGCTCATCCAAACAAGACTTACTCGATGCAGTGGCTGTCGCCGACAAGATAGGCATTGAAATCGAAGCTGTGAATTTCAGCACAGAATACAAAGATCGCGTTTTTCAAAATTTCCTAGAGGAATATCAAGCCGGACGCACGCCCAATCCAGATATCTTGTGCAATGCCGAAATCAAATTCAAAGCTTTTTTGGATCATGCCTTGGGTTTAGGCGCTGATTTAATTGCCACCGGACATTATGCACAAGTGCGTGAGAACCCTTTTATCGCTGGTGAATATCAATTATTAAAAGCCGAGGATGGCACTAAGGACCAAAGCTATTTTCTATATAGGCTGAATCAAGCACAGTTGAGTAAATCACTGTTCCCCTTGGGCAAATTATTAAAACGAGAAGTGCGCGATATCGCCAGAGCTGCCGGCTTAGTCACCAGTGAGAAGAAAGATTCGACCGGTATTTGTTTTATCGGCGAACGCCCTTTTCAAGAATTTCTTAGCCGCTACTTACCGCGCCAACCAGGTGAAATGCGCACGCCAGAGGGTAAGCTCGTTGGACAGCATGAAGGTTTGATGTATTACACATTGGGGCAAAGACAAGGTTTGAAAATCGGAGGTTCGCGAGAAAGCAACGGGGAACCATGGTTTGTGGCAGGCAAGGATATGCAAAACAATGTACTGATAGTGGTGCAAGGTCACGACCACCCAGCTTTGCTCAGCGATGGCTTAGAGGCTGGTCAATTACATTGGATTAGTGGGCGCGAACCAAAAATCAATTGGGTTTATGCTGCGAAAACGCGTTATCGTCAGGCCGATGCCCCTTGCGAAATCGATGCAGTCAACAGTCAAACGGCCACCATACGCTTCGGCCAAAAACAGTGGGCGATTACCCCAGGACAGTCGGTGGTGGTCTATGAAAGTAATGTGTGTTTGGGCGGTGGTATCATCGAACGCGCGATTTAGTCTTCGCGCATTTGATGCTGTCAGCCATTAAACCGTTGGGGGCGCAGTTTCTTGAAAAGATGGGCGTTGCATCATACGCGCGTAATGCTTAGCCAACTTAGGATATTGGTGATCAAAATCTAATTCCGGATAACGCAAATTCAGATAGGCCATCACACAACCCAGCGCAATATCCGCCAAGGTCATACTGTCTCCCACACAAAAATCATGCCCCGCCAAATCATATTCCATACGGCGCAAACCGCGCTCTACCTTGCTCATTTGTCGTGCAATCCAACTAGGGTCTTGTAAGTTCTCAGCGCGCCTACGCTCCAACATGACGGCCACCGCCGCATCACAAACCCCGTCGGCCAAAGCTTCCCAGCGTTTGACTTGAAACCGCATACGGCTGTCGTCCGGCAACAAATGTGCAACAGGAGTGCGCTGCTCTAAGTAATCTACGATAACGCTGGAGTCATATAAAGGCTCGCCATCGTCCATAATCAGCACGGGAATTTTGCCTAAGGGATTAAAATCGGCGACGGGATTATCCGGATCAGCCAAGACCACTTCTTGCAACTCCAAAAGAATATGTTTTTCAGCAGCCACGATTCTGACCTTGCGCGCATACGGGCTGGTTTTGCTATACAGTAACTTCATTCTGCATCCTAACGATTGAATCAATAAAATGTCTCCACAACGCATTGCTGGCATTAGATTTCACATCATCAATACAGACAGCGTGGGAGAAAACGATTACGCACATTATAATGGAGCCATGCATCGCTACGACCCACATTCCCCGGCTTTTTTAGAATACATCCAACACCAAGTGGCGCAAGCCTTGGCTGAAGACATAGGCGTGGCGGATTATACCGCCATGCTGACGCCAGCCCAGCAAGTCGGTGAAGCCAGTGTGATATGCCGAGAAACCGCAGTTATCTGCGGTATTGCTTGGTTTAATGAAGTTTTTCAACAGATATCACCCCAAGTGGATTTGATTTGGCATTGCACCGAGGGCGAATGGGTGCCGGCCAATCATTGTATTGTTGAGCTCAAAGGCCCATCACGTGCACTGCTTACTGGCGAACGCACCGCACTCAACTTTCTGCAAACGCTGTCTGCGGTGGCCAGCTTGACCAGACGGTATGTCGCCCAAGTAGAGGGCACCTCAGCCTGCATTATGGACACACGTAAAACTTTGCCCGGGATGCGCTTGGCGCAGAAATATGCCGTGCATGTTGGAGGTGGGATAAATCAACGCATGGGGCTGTATGACGGAATTTTGATTAAAGAAAATCATATCCTCGCCGCCGGGTCCATCGCGGCTGCTTTGCAGGCAGCGGCGCCATTAGCCCAACAATATGGGCTGCCAGTGCAAATTGAAGTAGAGAATTTAGACGAGTTACAACAAGCACTTCAAGCTGGTGCTCAATTAATTTTGTTGGATAATTTTTCGCTACCCATGCTGCAACAAGCGGTACAACTCAACCAGCAACGTGCTGTCCTGGAGGCCTCTGGCGGGGTCACGCTAGATAGCTTACGGGCTATTGCGCTGACCGGTGTGAATAGAATTTCCACCGGCGATTTAACCAAAAACATACACGCCATTGATTTGTCCATGCGCTTTCACAGTCTGTAAAATATCGCTGTGTCCATTTAGGAGAAGTGGCAGAGAGGCTGAATGCACCTGACTCGAAATCAGGCAAGGGTGAATAATCCTTCGGGGGTTCAAATCCCCCCTTCTCCGCCAAGTACTCACTCACATTCCCAAGCCCTAACACCTTGACCAAACAGCCATAACAGGTTACTGTTCAGGGTTCCCAAAAGTAAATGACAGCCGAATTTTTATGGACGACAGTAGTTACCAAAAAACCGAACAGCTCTCCGGCGCAGAAATCATCATGCGTTGCCTCCACGAGGAAAATGTCGAATTTGTTTTCGGCTATCCCGGTGGTGCTGTATTACACATCTACGACGCGCTGTTTAAACAAAATAAGTTTAAGCACATTCTAGTACGCCATGAGCAAGCTGCCGTCCATGCGGCAGACGCTTACGCCCGTGCTACCGGTCGCGTTGGTGTGGCTTTAGTGACTTCAGGTCCTGGTGCCACCAATGCCGTAACTGGCATCGCAACCGCCTATATGGACTCGGTGCCTTTGGTTGTCATTAGCGGCCAAGTACCCACCGCCGCTATCGGCATGGATGCCTTCCAAGAAGTTGATATGGTAGGCGTGACACGCCCTTGCGTAAAACATAATTTCTTGGTGAAAGATGCGCGTGATTTGGCCATCACCATGAAAAAAGCTTTTTATATCGCCGCCAGCGGCCGTCCCGGCCCAGTGGTGGTGGATATTCCCAAAGACATTACTGCCGATTTGGCCGACTACGCCTATCCCAAGAGCATAGAGATGCGCTCTTACACGCCTGTGCTGAAAGGGCATTCTGGGCAAATCAAAAAAGCGGTGAAGTTACTACTCGAAGCCAAGCGTCCGATGATTTACACCGGTGGTGGCTTGGTATTAGGCGACGCAGCACCTGAGTTGGTGAAGCTCGCAAAAACCTTAGGCTTCCCAGTGACCAACACCCTAATGGGCTTGGGTGGCTATCCTGCAACAGATCCTCAATATGTGGGCATGCTGGGTATGCACGGCACTTATGAAGCCAATAATGCCATGCAAAACTGTGATGTTTTGTTGGCAGTAGGCGCGCGCTTTGACGACCGTGTGGTTGGTAACCCTGATCATTTCTTGAGTGTGCCTCGCACCATCATTCACATTGACGTAGATCCATCTTCTATTTCCAAACGCGTGAAGGTGGATGTGCCTATTGTTGGTCATGTGCAGTCCGTGGTTGCCGAGATGAATGAGCTCTTAGCTGCCGAACCCAAACGTCCCGATGCTGGCGCCTTGAAACAATGGTGGTCACAGATTGATGAATGGCGCAGCAAAAAGACGGCCGATTACCGTCTAGACAAAGACATCATCAAGCCACAACAAGTGATAGAAAAACTTTGGCAAGTCACCAAGGGTGACGCTTTTGTGACTTCGGATGTGGGTCAACATCAGATGTGGGCAGCGCAGTATTACAAGTTTGATAAACCACGTCGTTGGATTAATTCCGGTGGCTTAGGCACCATGGGGGTAGGCTTGCCTTATGCCATGGGCTGTCAATTAGCTTTCCCGGATGCGCAAGTGGCTTGTGTCACCGGCGAGGGTAGTATCCAGATGAATATTCAGGAATTGTCGACCTGTAAGCAATTTAACCTGCCGATTAAAATTATTTTGTTGAACAACCGCTATCTAGGGATGGTGCGTCAGTGGCAAGAGTTCTTCTACAACAATCGCTACTCCGAATCCTATATGGAGAGCTTACCTGATTTCGTCAAAATGGCGGAATCCTATGGCCATGTCGGCATGAATATTGAACGTCCAGAGGATGTTGAAGGCTCATTGCATGAAGCTTTTGCAATGAAAGATCGTTTGGTATTTATGAATTTTGTGACAGACCAAAAAGAAAACGTATTCCCCATGGTGCCCAATGGCAAAGGTTTGTCAGAAATGATTTTAGGTGATGAACCCGGTGCAGATGCTGCGCAAAGCGAGGGAGAAGGTTAATGAAACATATTATCTCTTTGCTGATGGAAAATGAGGCAGGCGCCCTATCGCGCGTTGCCGGCTTATTCTCCGCCCGTGGCTACAACATTGAGTCGCTCACTGTAGCCCCCACCGAAGATGAAACCCTATCCCGTATGACCATCGTCACCTCTGGTTCTGACGATGTGATTGAGCAAATCATCAAACAGCTCAACAAGCTGGTGGATGTGGTGAAAGTATTGGATTTAAACGATGGGCGCTTTATCGAGCGTGAATTGATGCTAGTGAAAGTAAAAGCCACTGGCCCACTGCGCGAGGAGATGAAGCGTATCAGCGATATCTTCCGCGGCAGAATCATCGATGTTGCAGATGGTAGCTACACCA
>JACCDX010361921.1_pt1 | contig 23866 bp, 42 predicted proteins | sample 7449681 | NCBI WGS metagenome assembly JACCDX01 (sample SAMN15323450, study PRJNA562643) | freshwater metagenome | isolation source: river surface water | place: USA:Blue River Watershed | collected 2017-08-18
AGTAGGGAAGTCCTGCAATGTTAAAAGTGTTCCTAATGAAGTCCTCAATCCCATTGTTTGAGAGAATATCTCCAGACTCAAAATCACCAAACTTGTCACTAGCCTCAAGGCTAGTAAAAGATCCAAAGGCATTCGCTGCAATCATGTCAGTTAGTGCCTGAACAACAGAGTGAGGAGAAGCAATACCAAAAGAATCACTGTACTTTGAAATGGTCCAAAGAGAAGTGTCTGGATCCCGCCCATCTAAAATATAAACCCCGAAAGGTTTCTTAAATAAGAACAGAAGACCTCTATGAACAATCCCAGCAATGATCCCGTCTCCCTCTCCAGGGAAAATTGGGAACGTTAAGGGAGTAGTATTAAAATCCTCGTGATCTGAGGTAAGGCTAAAATAAACGATATGCCGATTAGCAGCACTCCCAAGAACAAAATGCCTGTTTGCATAAACCCCTCCAAAAGTAGGGTAATTCCCCCCACTCCAATCAGTGTTTGGAGTTCCGATTGCGGCAGTCGCACTTCCATCCCCGGTAATCCGATGAATCTGAGCAGACCCAGTATAGATGAAAAGCTTTTTGTTATTCCCAGAGGCTTCCTGTCCCCCGGTCGCCATGTGACAATCAGTCGTGACAGTAACAGCTAGATTTCTTATCGCTGTATTTGAAGAAAACGTCCCGTCTCCAGTGTCTCTCCATATCTTCCCATCACTGGTCACAGCAATCAGCCTTTGCGCTGTACTTGTTGGCCAGTAATCAAACACACCAACAATGTTGGTTGATGGGAGTGCTGTAGAGTTATGTTTCGTACTCCCGCCGCTTTTCTCGATTCGTCCAGCTTGATAGCTAACGTTGTTAGCCTTAATCAAAGCATTAGGCGGAAGACTTGAGGCTGATCCATCAGCCTGAAGTCCCATCTGACCGAAGGGAATTGCTATGCTTGATCCAACATAACCCATTAGCTTCCGCTCCTGTACCAACCAAACACTTTAATTGACCCAAGCCTAGGGACAAGGCGCCCGTAATTCTGCCCAGCCAATGTCTTATTCTTCCTGTTGTCACTCACCATTGCCTTAAGCTTTGCTTGAGCGAGAGCAAAATACTTATCAGCCTTACTGTCACTCTTCTCAAAAAGTACATAGTGAGCAGCAGCAAAGATTAAGTAATCAGTATATGACCCAGGAATTACTGGAACACTCACAGAGTTATCATAAAGCTTCCTAGGGACTGGGATGTAATTTACCTCAATCCTGATCGGGTCGTCTGGAACAGAAGCGTTAAACCTAGCCTTCCAGATCCCAGTCTTTGACTGCTCAACAATGCAAAACTTTGACGGGATGTCTTCATTAAGCCTGTTCAGTGGGTATTCTCGAAGAAAAGTATTTGAATCAATCATGAACACTTTCCCAGAATCTTTAGCAGAGCTAAAAATCATTCCAGTGTCTTTATAGATTGTCATAGGTCTTGAGAGTCTAAGGATCCCACTCAAAGCATAGCTAGAAGTGTAAGTTAATGCCCCAGACTGGTTATTATCATCAAACCCAAGAAGGGCAGCAGCACCCTTTGAGGCATTTGTCCCTGTCCCAAAGTAAAGCCTAAAAACACTTCCGCTAGAAGTGAGTGTAAACTTCCTAAGTACAGAATCAAAAGTAACAGTATAAGACTGAGCCCCGGCAGCCGTGATTCTTGTATCAACCTCAGTCGCAAAAGTTGTTGGAGTATAAACACCACTCGTAAGAGTCGCGGTTAACTCAGCCGTTCCGTTCTCTGTGAAATCAATCTTGTTGTTTGTTGAATCAACAACAATGGTGTCGTCAATCAAGTCATAATCAAGCTTGTATGCCTTGTAAGAAAGAGTGTCTGAATCATCTAGGTAAGTCTGATCAAGTGTGGCACTAGTGCTTGCCGCCGTATGCTCAGCAATCCGGTAAATGTCATCACGAGATGAAAACTTAATAAAACGGCCAGTTAAAGAAGAAGCGGGACCTGATGAGAAAGTAATTGCCCTTGATCCATTTGTCGCAGTCACCGTTCCCTCAACAAGAGGAGACAGTTCAAGCACAATAGGCTTTTTAGCCTGAGCCCAGTGAAACGGCTCACCCATTTCAACATCAAACTCACTCCCGCCTGAGAGTAAGCTTTTGTAAACAGAATTAAGTCTATTTAAAGCAATAGAATCAAACGGGGAAGTACCATCGGTCATCTCCCCAGAGATTTGGAGGATTTCTTCTATCAAATCCTCAGTCGTTCTTTCCAAAGACATCGAAACCCCCTTTAAGGGCTAATGTGATACGATGCTTTTATAGTATTGGAAGAATCAGAGTAAAGAAAGAAAGGTACGAGAGCTTCGCCCTGCTGTAGCAATAAAGGATGCTGAGAGAAATCAACCTCTACTGATCCATTAGCGTCAATATTTTCTTTGTAAGATAGTACAGCACAAACCCGAACCCCAGAGAAAACATAGTTTGGAGCCCCGCTTGCAGCAAGACGAATTGAATAGTAACTGCTTCCATCTAAAGTCCAGTCAATTGGAGCGTTGAAAAGAATTGCTTTTTTCCCAGTGGACGTAAGCACTGGAGAGTTGATAGGAGAAATGGAAGTCCATGCCCCATTCCAATACTCGTAACTAAAAGTAACACCACTTGAATCAGCAGTCCCAACACTTAAAGCAATGAGATTAAACTTCTCCTTAGCGCTAAAAACATAGTTGTTTCCACTAGCGCCAAGACTCAAATTCCCAGAATTCATTGAGTGAGCAATTGCAATGTTGTTAGGAGCAGCACTCCCGTTAAACGCAACCACTTTCTCAATTCTTAACTGAGAGTCAGACTCAGGACATGAAATTGCCGCATCGTAAGTCTGACTTGGGTAAGCAACAATTTCTGAATTCTGAATCTGACTGTAAATCATTTTTGGTTTTCCTGCTCAAGAATTTTCTTAGCTTGATCTTTGGTTAACTGAGTAGGGATAAGTGTTCCGTCCTCGTTATAGAAAATCCCAGACCCAGGAGGCTGCTCGATTTTCTTTTTCCCTTTTTCAACAAAAAGACGGTAAGGAGTTGTTTCAACCACTCGCCCTCTTTTGTCGTATCTTTGAGTCTTAAAATTAAAACTGCTTTTAGGACCTTTTTTTGCCATAGTTTTTTACCTCTTCTAGTTTTTAAATCTTACCAGCCACGAATCTCAGCGTAAAGAGTCGCAGCAGCAGGTGCAGCAGTAGCAGCAACAAGCTCAACAAGTTCAGCATCAGAAGCGTTGTTATTGTCGCCCTGATAAATACGGATCTTGTTGTTAGATTGACTATATTTGTAAACATAACCATTTGCAGAAGCGGGAGAGAAAAGATCAACAGATCTGATCTCATTAGGACAACCCATCTTTGCAGCAGTCAAAGGAATTCCGCCTGAAGGGTAAGTCAAAGCTCCGTCTCCAAAAGCAATTGTCATTCTGAAAACTCGCATTCCAGAATCAGCAACCTCTTTATTGAGAAGGGTATAGGTAACATCTCCAGCAGCAATATCAGCCATTATAAACCCCCAAAAAACTAGTTTGATATAAGTGAGCCCCAACCCAGGAAAACTAGAAAACCCAGGAAGGGGCCACAAAACTTAATTAGGCGCTTTCGATCATGTCTGAGTTATTCGCAGGGAGTTCAGAAAACTCCATGCACTCAAACGCATAAACGCCTTGACCTGTGGGAGTTCCAACACCAACAGTGTGGGAAAGTTCCATTGAGTCGCCAACTGCAAACTCAACAGGCTCAATGTCCAAGTAAACACACTTGCCAATCGCAGTCCCTGAAGGGATCACGAGAGTTTCAACAACAGACTCACCTGTTGCAGAAAGAGGTGTGGGGCGCTTTGTGAAAATCACAGTGGGAGCAGTGGTTGTTCCGCTAGCAGCTTCAGAAGTTAAGATGAACATAAGTCTCTTAACCTTGCAGCTTCTTACGCAAACAAGCTCACCGTGATCAGCAGAAGAGGCACCGATGTCCATCTCCTTCAAAACCTCAGCAGCATTCTGAGCTAAGGTGATAAGGGGCGTGAAAAACGCTAAATGATTTCCTGATTGTGTATACATTGTATCTCCTTTTTACTCAGTTAAAATTAAGCACTTGTAACGTGAACGATTCGGCACTCACCTGCACTTGCAGAGTTCCAAACAAGTCCGAATTCCAAAATCCCGTACCATGCCACACCTTTTTGGCGACCATAGTCCTGAGGGATTGCAGCTCGAAGCTCAGGATCAGCAGCAACAGCCATTGCAACCGCATCAGCTCCAAAAACAACCGCTTCGCCCAGTACAGAGCCAGACCCCAAAGATCCAGAAAGTGCAGAAGTGTTGTTGGTCTCAATGAATCGGATATTTTCGATTCGACCAATCTCACCATTGTACTTAGCCTGGGGATCAGTGTACTTGTGCCAAGTTTCCCAAGCAGGGTCTGACATGAGACCTCGCTTAAACTTAGTTGAGCACAAACACATGTAATCGTCGCCCTCGTAAGGCTCCATCAAAAGAGTTGAGTACATATAGTCTCGGATCTGCTCGACGTGGTACATGTTGATGTTCACAGTCGCAGTAGTTGATGCAGTTCCATCAGTGTCAAACACGAGGGAAGAAACACCATTTGGAATTGCTTTAACAAGACCAGAAGTGAATACATCAGCAGCGGCGTTGTCGAGAGTGAGAGCCATTTGATCTCGGAGCTTCTTCTGGATCATGTTCTCAATGTTGAACATGCCAAGGTCTTCTGCGAGAGAAGAGTAAGGAACTGAGCGTCCCCACTCACTAACAGTGATCGCCGCAGTTGAGAGTGTCATCTCATCTTCGGGGATTCTGTTGTTCTCAACCAATCGTCCATCAGTGGGCACGTCGATGTTCGCAACCCGAGTGATGGTGATTGATTCACCTTTTTTCTTACCGTATCCAGGCTCAGGTCGGACGAATTGCATAAACTTAGTTTGTGCAATCGCTGCGAAACGAAGCTTAGAAGACAGCTCGTGATTCTTATATGTCCCGCTTGGGGCATCGTAAGTCCAAGTAAACATGAAAACTCCTTGTTAAGGTTTCTTAGGTACGTTTTCTATGTTTTTGTAATTGACTTATAAAATCAAGTGGACCCTCTTCTTTTTTTCCACCTGTAGCTGTAGAAGCACCACTGGAAGAAGTAGACACCGCTGCAACACTTGGTAGTTCTTTAGTTGGAAGTGTACTTTCCTTCCTAGAGCCAATGAGACTTCTCGTTTTCTCAGCCAAAATCTTTAGGGCTTTTTCAGCAGGTAAGTTTCCAATGTCTGAGAAATTCTTCTGAAGTACAAACTCAACCAAGTCCTTATTCTCAACCAAGTCCTGATTCTGGGAGTAGAAACCTTCCCAAGTTCTTCTTCTTGTCTCTTCCTGGACTCTAGCTGTTTCAATCTCAGTCTTCGCGTCCTGCTTCGCCTTTTCATAAAGTTTTCGCGCAACCTCTTTTGGCTTGTCATAAAAACTCTCCTCAATCTCATCAAAGAAATCTTTTGCTGGAGCTTCTTCCTTAGGAGACTGAGAATCTTTCTTCCCCATCTCGTAAGCGTCCTTCTGAAGGATTTGCCGTTGAAGTTCCTCAGCGTAAAGAATCGCATCTTGAGGGTCCTCAAAAACCTCAGTCCCAATTCTGATCTTCCCAGACTTTGGTTGAGGGGCCGGAGCTTCTTCCTTTTTTGAAATCGCAACAAGCTCAGGATGAACCTCGCCATGCTTTGGAGCTGGATTTGGTAACTCCTCAGCCTTTGTCTCAACAACATCGGGCGCACCACTAAGCATAGCCTCAGGCGCACCCTTCCCCTTGCCAGTCGCTTGTTTTACTTCTTCAGCAAAACCTGTCACAAAACCTCCCAGTTTTTATTTATGAATGTCAGCCATGACTCTTGTCCCCTTAGTTTGCTTTGACTTCAAAACATTGGACAAGTCTTTGAGCGCCGTAATATAGGCTATCTCAAAAGAAAACTGAGACTCCCCAGACCTGTATTTTCCACAGGCCTTTTCGAGAGTCTCAAGAATCATTTTATCAATTAAAGGATATATTATGTCCTCAGAGGCGGAAATCATTCGCGCCTCATTCAAGGACTGGACTAGTTTTTGGTCCATTTATTTCTTCTTAGCAGTTTTTTTTGTGGTCTTCTTAGCAACTTTTTTCGCTGTCTTTTTCATAAGTTTTTTCTCCTTTCGAACAAAATCAAGATCCGGCTGGAATTGCCCGGCTTGGCGGGAAGTCAGTTTTTGGAATGTTTGATTGGATATTCCCCTGTCCTGTGAGGTCGCCCTGGTTAGAAGCGGCCCCAGCCTGAGGGATCTGCGATTGCTCGTTTGGCATCTCGCCTTGTCCAAACCCAGGAGTATTTGCACCTCTTAAATCTCCGCCGTTATCTTTATCAGCCTCAATTCTGAAAGGATTGATGTCAAGTGACTTCATAATCTCATCAAGCATTTTTGTGAAATCATACTTCTGAATGAACGCCTCAGTGAGTACCTCACTCGTTCCAATGGTCTGAAGAAGTGCTGTGAGCTTTGTGAAATCCTTTTGCTTATTGAGAGTAGCCGAAATCCCAAAGGTCTGAAACTTACACCCCTGAACAGTCTCAGCAAAAACCTCTTCCTGTCCCATCGCTAAGATAGTCGCAGCAACCCGCTCCCCAAGAAGTGCCTTGATCTCGTTTGAATCAATGTCATTCATGTGCTGAGCACAAACCTTCCAAGACTTCTCAAGGATAGGAGTAATAAACGAAAACTCGATATTCTTAGCCATTCCAGAAAACATAGAAGTAATAGTCTGACTTGCTTCAGCAACCTCAGTAGCCTTCACAGCCCTAAAGCTTGCAACGCCCATCCGAAGATCATTCGTTAACGCCGAAGCGTTGAACTCCTGATTGAGGAGATTAAGTACATTAAGCCCATCGGCTGGGACAGTCGCAGTGTCAACCCGCTCAAGCACCTGAGACCCTGGAGGCATGGAGGAATTAACAGTGAGAGTTGTCCCAGGCTCAATCCCGTCCTCAACCTGAGACTCATCCTCAAGATAGTTCTTTCTAAGCTGCTTGATCCCGTGAACAGACATCATTCCGCCGTCCAAGATCAGATTAAACATCTCATTCGAAGCCCGGTTGAGCATTGACGGGGCGTCCATTAAAGCCTTACCCCAAACAGAGTGGGGAACAGGGATAATTGGAGTCACAACAAAAGGGCTCTCCCCGTGCCAGTAAGGATTAGGTGTGGGCTTTTGGATAACAAACTGATCATTCGCAATTGTGGTGACTACGTTCTCATAAATAAGCTCACCGTTTTCATCTAGGATATTACCCCAGATCTCAGTGAGTTTTACTTGCTTACGATACCCATTATGAGCAGGCATCTGCCCGGTTTCCCGAGACTTCGCGTACTCACTCTCAGCCGCCTGTGAGGGATAACTTCCAGACAATTTTTTAACTACTTCTTTATCATAAATCGCATTCTTCCCCTCAGAGAGAGCAAGCACCTCATGATAATCCATGTAAATGTCCTGCATCTCATAAAGGCCATTCCCGGTAGGGTCTGGGAAATAGTCCTCTTGTCTAACAAGAGAAATCTCAAGCTCCCAAACCTTGTCCTCTTTCTTAATTAAGATCTTTTTAAAAGAGAAATTCTTAAGCTCTGTCTTTGTCCTAAAGATTGGCTTATTAACAAGCCTTCCGCCAACCTTCGCAATCATCAAAGACCCAATAAGCCCAAGTTTTGAAGCTTGCCCCACAGAGGCCATAAACCCAGCCTTCTCAAGCTGTCTTTGAAGAAGTAAATAAATAGCTTTTGGCTTTATCTTTAAAGCATCCTCATTAATCCCAGGCTGAGTCTCAACCCGGAACCAATCCCCAATGTCCGTTAACCCCTGCTGAAGGAAATTAGAGGCCTGCTCAACAGCCATAGACATTTTAGGTAAAAACTCCCTCGACTGCCCCTTCTGCTTGTAAGACCAGTCTTGCTTTAAGTGGTAACAATCAAAGTTAAGTCTGTTTTGCTGAATCCGATCTTTTCTCGCAAGATCAGCTTCCTCTCTGTACTTCGTTAAGCAGTTAATTATCGTCTTTTCAGAGTATTCTTGAGCCATGCTTTGGTCCTTGTGGGAAATATTTTGGGATTGGAATGCTTCTTGTCGTGTGAGAAGTAAATGCTTGTATCCCCCATGCACAGTATTGTGTCGCTTCCATTATATGGCTGTAAATATTCTTGAGCGGGCGTAGCTTTGAGGGCTCAATATCAACAGACTTTCCGTCATACCTGTAGCCCCCTTCAAATCCCTTAGTCAATAACGGACACTCCTTAGCGTAAACCCTAAGGGCTGGACCATTGGCTGTAAGTTTCCTTAAAAGAGTAGAGAGAGAGTTCTTCCTCTCTTCAAAATTCGTAGGGCCTGGGTTTATATTAAAAAACTTAGAGGCCTTTTGAAAACAAGTCGATTCATCACTCTGAGCCTTGAACATCCCAGCCGGATCCCCGTAAGCAACCCAGTCCTTTTTAAGATTCGGATGACTCCTGTAGGTGAGCCTTATTTTTGGGATCACATGTTCCTCTAAAAATCGCTCAGCCCCAATGTTAATCCCAGTGATCTCCTCAAATACCGTAAAAACCCCATCCTCAAACTGAGCTATACAACAAGCAGGAGTTAATCCCCAGTCAAACGCGATAAGCATCGGAAGCCCAATCGCTGGACCTGGTTTTTCAGTTAATATGTGAGCCTTTGTAAACTCAGGATAAACAGGATGCCCCTCAAACGTATCCCAGTGAAGCTCATACTCCCTTAAATACTCCATGATCGGCATGGAGTTTTTAATAGACTCCTTGTAATCAGGAGATCTCTTCTCAGGGTCAGCAGTGTAGTGAAGCTCAAACACCAAAAACTTATTCTTCTTGTTTTGCCAAACCCTCACCCCAGGCATAAGTATTTTATCATCAGGGGAGTATGCAGAGACGTTAATCTCACCCGGTACATCCATCGCATCAAAGCAGAGTTTCTTAAAAAACCCAGGAGCAGGAGAAGATACAAGAGTCATCCTTCCCCCTCCATCCAGTGTTGGGAAACTTGCTGCGTAAAACTTCTCAGCATACTCCCAAAACGCTGACTCATCCCCAAAGATACCTGAGAACGTGTACTGCCTTAGCTGATCAGCCCCCTGAGGGAAGCCCTGAATCTTTGAGTTAAGCTCAGGGAACTCTAAAACATTAAACTTATGGTTATACTTAGGGATCAGATCTGGATGAATCTTATCCTTATCAAGGTTATCGACAATAAACTTAGCCCTAGTGATAAGTTCATTAGCGTCGTCCTCTTTTTTAGATACAAAAGCAAAAAACCTACCCTTGTGAAATATCGCATCCCAAACATAAAGAGATATAGTAATCCAGCTCATCGTCATTCGGCGAGACTTTGGGATAGCAAGGAGTGGGTATTTCTCCCAAAACTTACAATATAACTCTAGGTATTCTTTATCTGGAAAACGCCTTATCGGATCATTGGCCTTTACCTGGTCGAGCGTAAAAACACACTCTGTAAGAAAGGCCCAAGGATTTGATCTATACCGCCGATAGTTTTCTAGTAAAACATCAGATGGTTTTGACATTACTTAGATGATTTTAGATTTATTCTTGCAACAGTTAATGAACCACTCCCTGAACCAGCCGTCCAAACAACCTTTACCCATCTGCAAGCTGAAGACATGTCTTCATAAAGGATATTTCCAGCAGCGGAAACAGCAGAGCTTGAATCAGCAACATCTGTCCAGTTCCAAGCAGAGTCATCAATCCCAACCGCCACGGGCTCACTGTGATCAGTCGTTTCAACCCCAGTGTCGTTAGAGTATTGAAGCTTAAACGTCCCTGTCAGAGTGCCTGTAAACACAAGCTGGATTGCGTACATCTCCCATCTATCGATAAAGATTGGGTCACTCTCCCAGTTAGTCGCTAGACTTTGGGCTGTTTCAATAATTGATGAGTTATTGTGTTTCATCTGTTTTGCTCCTTAAGCCATGAGTCTATATCTGAAACCGATCTATCCCAGCTTGCAACATTTTGCTGACATAACTCGCTCTCTTTACAGATTTTAATAATAAATTTCTTAATCTCACCCCAAGAGTGGGCGGGGAGCCTTACAGTCTGATGTCTCATGTCCCACCAAGTAAGTTTCGTTTTCTCATCAACCACTAATGGGTTTTTTTCATTCACAAGCTGTCTTTTATCAGAGATAGTCCATCTGCAATACCCCTCATCCATTGAAATCTCAACGCAAGCTGGTACATCTGGGACGGTATGCTGACAGCTAAGACATAAGAGACAAAAACTTATCAGCAGACTTGATGTGATTATTTTCGGCCAATTTAATTGCATCTTTATCTCCTGACTTATGAGCGTTTCCTAAAGCAATCGCAGTATCAAAGAACTCTTTCGTTTGAGCAGAGACTCTCTCATCAATCATAAAGGAAAAAGCCTTAAACTCACCTTGAACCACCATGTACTCAGACACTTTCCCAATCATGTACTCAATGATCTGTCTGACAACAGGGATATTAAGGAAAGGGAAAAGTGCAAACAAAGCTGCACTTATCCCAGTCTGAAGAAGAGTCTGAATGACAGTCATCGCTCTTTTGACTGCCTCGTCTCTTGCTCCCACAATTACGCCTTTTGGATCAGGTCAACTAAAGCTTGCTTCAGGGGCTCCTTAAGCGCAGCTAAAACCACGTCATCAATTGGAGTAGCTGACTTCTTCACAGCTTCTTCCAAAGCAGGAATAGCCGCTTCAATCACAAGCTCAACAGCCATTGCTTTTGCAGCAGGAACCAGGTGCTTTTGTGCAGACTCCTGCAATTTTTGTTTAAGATCCATCTTAACCCTCCTTGTTGGTTATTTGTCTTCCCTCGTATTAAGAGATCCGGTCACCCAAGACGGGCTTCCGGTTGTTGCCTTTGCACATAAAGTAATTGTTTCCCCAGGCTGAAGGTCAATCTCCTCACTTCCTCCATTGAAGTGATGATCAAGCTCCCCAGTATCCCCAAGATGCCCCGACCAGATAAGATCAGCATTTGCAAAAGTGCAAGTTGTCGCAGTCGTATCGTAGTAAGAGCATGAGTTTGATGAATAAGAAGCCCAGTTTGGTGCTGTCAGTGTGGCATTCCTCACCAAGTAATAAATTACTGGAGAGGTGTGTTTGATCGCACCACTCACAGATAAAAGCTTTATCACAGACTGATTAGCTCGACCTTGGAAAACCCTGGAATTCCTTATAGAAAAAAGGACTTGGTAATTCACAGCCCCAACAGTGGTTAACTGGTTAGTGTAAGAAACCCTTGAACCATGAAGCATCTGATCTCCCTCAATAAACCCCGCATAACTGCAAGATTTAACAGTGAGGTCAGTGGTGCTCCCAGCAGAGTAAGTAGCCATTGTGAAAGGAAAGCTTGGATTACCAAAGTTTGAAGTAGTCCTTGTGTTTGGAAAGTTAAATGAGTGCATCACAACAAAGTCAGCGTTATTCCCCTCAGCCGGAACCTCGCACTCAACAACTAACACCCCAGCACCTAGGTACTGAATCTTTACCTGAAAAACATTGAGCTTTGTTGGGTCAATTGTAAACCCACTAGGTCCAGTACCGTCTAAAGGATCCCCATTCATCTGAGCTTGAGTGATAAATGTTTCAGTCGCAGCTTGCCCAGCAGATGTCTGAGCAAAACTCCCAACAACACTAGTCCCAGCAATAGAATAAGTCCCAGACTTTGCCCCCACTGCATCGGCAACAAAGATGACAGTTGATCCAACCGCCTCAGCCTTCCATCCAGTGTAAGTGCCATTTGCGACCTCATTCGCAGTCGTGACAGTGCTTGCACCGTTGGTCACAGCAACCGAAAACGCAGTCCCGTTTAGTGTGACAGTCGCATTCTCAGCGGTGGAACTTTTAGTAGAAATGGTGAGAGTTCTAATTTCTCTCTTCCCTCTAATTGAGTGAAGAATTCCAAAGTCAGTGTTTTTATACCCTACAAACAACCCGTCCTCAGCGTGGCCAAAACCAACAACTTGATAACTACTTGCCACGGGAGTTGTAAATAGTGCAGTAAATCTCCCAAGAACCCCTTGCCCAGGTCGATACCTTAACCGCTTCCTAGATTGAAGAGAGGCTTGGGAATAAATAGTCGTCCCAGATGAGCAAACAAAAGCTGAGTCACTAACACTTACTGCCCCAGAGCCACTTGCTGTTGTGGTCTGCTGATTGGCTGAGATCTGGTAAACCGCATCTGATTGAAATACAGGGGTTGCGTGAGTGGTGATTACCTCACCAAAAGCACCACGAGGGGAATGAATCGCAGCCTCAAGATGACCCTCAGGAGTGACAGGCACAGAAACAAAATCACCGTTTGGAGTCTGTCCGTAAAGAATAGATCTCGTCACAAGTGAGTCAGCATCAGTTTGAATGGTAGAGTTAAGCGCAGAAGTTAAGGCCGTGGCATTACTGAACGTAGACCCAAGTCTTAAATAAGTCTGATCACTCCCGCTTGTGTTTGTGAATCTCACCCGGAAGAGAGGCCTAGTAACACTAAGCCTGTGGATTTCATTTGTATTAGCTGCAACAGAGAAAGAAAGAGATGAGTCGGCGTTAATTCCATCAATTGAAAACTCCATATAAAGCGTTCCCGCTTGATCAGTCTTTAAGGCAACCACAACAGAGGCGTGGGACTGTACTTGCTCCCAGCCCCCTGTAAAAGTAGCCCCGCTAGCAAGTGGGGTCAGTGTCGTGTTTTCAACTGAGAAGAAATTATGGCGCAATTTACATCTCCGAGTCTTGTTTCATTTGTCTATTTACAATCGCAACCTTTGGGATCACGATAACGTGCTGATACATGTCGTCCTCAGAGTCATAAGACTGAGCAAGAACTAAAACCTCAGCGTCTTCAAACTTTCTAATTCCAACAGATTTAATGATTTCCATGTTGTGGTTAACCTCTCCAGCATCAACCCAGCCAACTTCGCCCTCATTAAATTTCTTCCAAGTAACAAGTTCAACCATCATGATGAGACCCCTTAAGTATTCTTCTCGCCCCCATGACGAGGAGATTGTAAATAAATTCCAAACTAGATCCGGCGTTCGTTCTACTAGTTTTGCCAAACCAAGCCTCAATTAACGCAAAAGAAACAAAGGCGAGAACTGTCCACCACTCACACACGACTTACTATCTGCCCCATGATTGAAATTACCAAAGCAATTATAGATGACACGACCAAAGACCCGCCAATGATTTGCCACTTAAACTGAAGCAAGGTTTTTACATCAGCCTTTAATTCGTTAATGTCTTCCCTCATGATCTCAAGAAGCATCTTAGTCGGGTCATTCATAATTACTCCCCTAAGAGGTATTCTTTAAACCTCATCAAAATATCTGGGATGTCTTGTGGTTTTATATCATTACGCTTAAGGCTTTTAAGGACAGCAGCAGCCTCAACCTTTTTGTTGTATTTGTTTTTCTCTCTATCTTTTTCCTGCTCTTTCTCAATTCTCTTTTGCTCTTTCTTCGCAAAGTTTAAAACAAACTTCCCAGGCTCAACTTCTTCAATCGCGTGGGCGTCGCTTGGCTCAGCTCCCTCGGGAGCTTCCCCTAAGTTATTCTCAGGGATCCAGCCAAAGGCTCCGACAATTTCAATCTCATTGTTTTTATTTTTAGTGATGAAGTATTTCATAAAAGCTCCGCTAGTTTTTTTAAGTTATCAATTAAGTCTGGGAGTTTCTCAGCCTTGTCTAGATTTTTTAAATATTCTTTTAACTCAGATCTGATTCTGTTTTTTTCCTGAGCCTGAGCAATGCTTTCTAATCGCCTTGCCTCTTCAATTGCTGTCCTGTCATCAATTGTAACTTGGAAGTTTGGATCCCAGTAAGGTCTTGTCTGTTCCTCAGCAAGCCATTTGTCGCAATCAGCTTTGTTGCTAAAAGATTCTTTCCAGTAGTGATCACCGTTTGCTTTTTTAATTATGAGTGAAATCATACGTAAAACTCCTCAACGATAACGACTCCGGTCCCACCTGCTGCTGCGTTGAAACCATTTGTTCCGGCAGTTCCCGCTGTTCCTCCAGAACCAATTGAATAAGAGTAAGATGAAGAAAGATCGCTTCCTTTAATTATTGCGACAATAGTAGCTCCGGCTCCGCCGCCCGATCCTGCCCTGTTTCCAGATTGAAGTCCTGCCCCGGCACCGCCACCGCCACCGCCAGTGTTTGACTCACCAGCAGTTGGTGCGAATCCTCCGGCACTTCCGCCACCGCCCCCTCCAAACATTGAGTTCCCACCAGAGCCGCCCTTAGTATAAGCAGTGGTTAGTGAATCATTTGTTGTGTAAGTATCACCATCACCACCAAGTATTGAAACAACTGCAATTGCCGGTGAATTAATAGTAGGAGACCCCCCTGCTGGAGGTCCTCCATCAACAATACCAGCGGCGCCTCCTCCTGCAGTTAGGAGTGACGTTCCAAAAGTTGTGTCGCCTCCAGCTCCAGCCGCTCCAATGGATGCAGTTCCAGAAGCAGATCCGCCACCTCCGCCACCTACGCATGTGACCCTAATCCATTTACACCCAGCAGGTATGGTGTAAGTGCCTGAACCAGATGTAAACCGCTGTACTGTTGGAAGTGGTGGGTTTGTTAGTGCGATATTAGATAATTTCATTTTAACTCACCTCTTAGCTGTAAGACACGTTGAACCAGCAATCAGCCGACCCAATAGTTTTTGTTGGCCCTGTGCTTGAGTTACAAACCGTAATCCCAGTTGAAAAATACTTCCCAAACTTATCAGCCGAAAAGCTAAAATTACTTTGTGCCTCAACCCGAAAAACAACCACAGGAACAGCGGTGTCAGCAGGGAGAGAACTCGTGTTGTGGATTTGAATAAATTGAGCCGAAGTTTTTGAGTTATAACCAGTAACAGAATACAAAACCCCGGCAGAAGCCTTTGCCACACTACTTGCCTCATAAGCTGCACTGTCATCAGCACTTGGCGCATAAGTGGAAGTTGCATCAGGTAACTCCCTCGCATCAACCTTACCGATTAAGTTAGATCCAGCAGCGATGGACGCAACATCAACGTCACCGATATTGTTTGTCCCAGCGGGGATTGAGGGGAGAGTTACAACATCAACATTCCCGATATTGTTATCGCCTGCCGCGATTGATAACACATCAACATCACCAATGTTATTGGTCCCAGAAGGCAAGGCTGAGGAAATCACAACCGCCCCAGTGTTAACCGCTGTTATTTTCCCATCAATCGATGAAAGGGTTGCTTGTGTGGCAGCACCACTAGGAAGTGCTGAACTAAGTACATCAACCTGTAATTCCCCAGAGCTATCAACTTTTAAAACCCTAGCGTTTGTCCCATCCGTCCCACTTACTGCAAAACCCTTAGCAGTAATTGCTGAACCACTTGTTGCAACAGCATCATCCAACAATTGGAGCGAGGTAATCATCGTATCTTGCTTAGCCTCAGTTGCGCCGCCTGAGATGGTAGCTGAGAGAGAGCCATCCTCAGTCAAACGAAGGGAAACTTTACGAAGTAGGAAAAACGTATCACTAACAGCAGGAGCAGTCGTGCTTGCAATCACAAAAGAATTTGCTGAAACAGAGACGACTGGGATTTCTAAAAACGCAAGTGCTCCGTCCTCAGCCCGAAATATATCCCCAACAGCAGCAACGGTAGACGCATCCCCAACAGTGGTAAGCCCGCCGCTGACTGATGCTGATCCAACAGTGCGTGGTGTCCCTGAGTTATCAACCCTAAACACCGCCTCAATCGCTCTCGTATTTCCAGGTAAAATCCTAGTCTCCATGCTTTTTCCTCTTTTGCTCTCCGATAAATTTAGATGCTTCCCCAGCAAAATCATTCGGCGTATTGGTATGCTTAAACTCCCTCATCCTGTGAGGAGTATGCATCCCATTCACCGCCCTTGATTCTGGAGTGACTGGCCGCTTGTAATCAAAACCTTTTTTGTTTATTTCAATCTTAGACCCGCCCTGCGCTTTTGCTATCTCTTTAACAAAACCTTTGTCGGGTCTACTATTTGGTCCCTTGGGCATTACGTTTCCCCACGGTTACTGTTTTTCCTTTGAGAACACTGTCAACCAAAGTATCCATTGCACTCTTCATATCAGCAAGTAGGGGCTTTGCTGTAGCTACGCCCAGGGCCGCGGTTTCCTCATCTGCCGGTAACTCATAGTGCTCAGGCTCAACAATTTCATCGGGATTAAACTTAGAGCTGGTAGCGGTTGGGGAGGAAAGTGTTTCGTATTCCGTGTCCTGCGATACAGGCCTTTCATCTAGCTTATTCATAAACTCAACCAGTAAACTCCCCTTATGCTCAACAGTCTGCTGAGCCTTACCAATCACATGATCAACAACAAACTTACTTGCCTCAAGGCGTACCGATGACTTCTCCTCAGGGTTATCTAAGATCTCATCAATCACCCCGTAAGCCTTATTCATCAATGTCTTCATGTACTGTTTAGCATCGTTCTCAAATAAACTATTCTGCTTGTGCGCAACCTTTGCTTTCGCCCAAGGAGCTAAAAGCATCCCTCTAACAGCCGCCTCACCAAGACCTAACTCGTTAGAAATCTGAGAGTAAGTCCAACCAAGAGCTCTTAGATCAATCGCTCTTCTCTGCCTCACAGTCACATGGTCATTTAAAGGAGTAGTCCAAACTGAAATAATAAGATTAGGAGGCTTCGGGAAATTGTTGTCTCTGAGAAACCGCAAATCCTCCATCGAGATATTCTCTGAGTTGATTCCTAAGAATTCCTCGAGAGAAAATCTGTCACCTTTGTTTTTTAGAAAAACAAACAACCACTTTGTCTCGTAAGGAGTAAGTTCATCAGTCATCACCTTCCCAGCAGGGAAAGGCTTGTAACCTGTAAACGTCCTCCCACTGTGGGTTGGGATCTCTTCAAAATCACTCTCGGGAATTTCGATTTCCATCCAATTGATGGCTTGCAGTTCTAGGGAGTCTGCTTCCCCGTGTTCTTCTTTTTCAATTTGATTTTCATTCATAGTTTTACTCAGCTTAGATAGGACACGGTGCGTTAGTCCATAAAAGTGTGGAAATTTGGGGGGGAGGTACCTCAAACCTACACATCTCCTTTCACAGGGTATGGCAGGGTACCCAGGGGGTTCCTCTATATATAGGACGGATTTTCCCGAGGCATGCCGCTTTCGGGGATGAGGCTCCCCTTCACCGTCTATATATAAGGACGGTCTTGGACCTTTGAATTGTTTAATTGATTTAAACCCTCACGGTGCACCTCCCTGCTGTCTTTAAAGTATTGCAGTCTGAATGCCACGTCCTCAGATATCGTTATATTCGATCTGGCGCCTCATCTCGAACCTATTCGATTTGAGGCCCTGGAAAGTGGTCGAATATGTGTAAAAAACCCATACATTTCGAGCGATATTCGTATGTTTTTTAGGGCTAAGCCATTGAATGCACTGAGTTAATTCTGTGGTGTAGAACTTATAGACGGGAATTGAAAGTTATACATACCAAACTGAGACGTATTATTTTTACACGGTCGCATTTTAAACTTGACAAATTGGGTTGGCATGAGGAGTGAACTCTTCCTTTAGCCCTTTCTTGCTACACCTTAGGTCTTTGGTGTCATGGTCCTTATATAGATAGGTCTTGACCCTTACATAGATAGACCTGAACCAAACGAATGCCTGAACTGAGCTCTCATCCGCCGCGCCGCGCCTCCCCCTTTGTTATATAAGGAGAGAATCATCCCAATTTTGTGATTTTGTGCTTAATTTCTCACCTTGAGACACCTTTGTAAAAAAAACAATATGACCTAAGTTGGTGGAATTGCAGGGGATGCTGAACGGATAGAGATTATGTCACCCTTAGTGGTAACTAATTAGTGGCGAGTAAGGGTAAGCGGTGCTATTCTTTATTTGTACCCGGCAATGAGTCGGTACTGAAGGAGAGAGAGATGAAACGACGAATCGAACTAAACATAGGTCAAGGCATCTTGTGCGCTATCATAAATAGCGACGAATCAGGGTTAAACCAAGACGACATTAACGCATTAAATGCGTTTTATGAGAAATACAAGACTGTCCACGTTTACATGCCTGAGAGTGACAGCAAGACGTTTCGAAAATGCGATATAAGTCGACTAATGGATGACTGTTATACGGTAACGGCTGAAGTTGAGTAATTAAATAAACTAAACCGCCTCTCACAATGAGCGAGGGCAAAGGAGAGAGATATGAAATTCATGAAAAGAAAAGGCGTCTATCAAGCCTCAAACTACAATGTGACCTTTGATCCAAAGACGTGCTCAGCGTTTTCCTATAGTTGGTGGAAATTCGTTGGCATTGTTGAGGGTAAGGTTGTTTTCAATAATTTCAGATATTCAAACACCACAAGTAAGCACCAATCAAAAGTCAGGTCTCTGTTAAAAGATCTTGGAATTAAAATAGACATTGAGATGCCATTGCCAAAAGGGCTCCCTGGAAGTTATCGGCGAGGGCTTGGGATGGAATTTGGACAGGTAACACCTGAGGGCACGACACTCAATGATCTCATTAAAATGTCTGAAGAATACCTATGCGACAAGATAGGAGAGGACATTTTAAAACAACAAGACAGATCTGAAAAGGCAAAGTCTAGAAGACTGAAACAAAAGTTAGAAGACTACCTTGAGAACGTAGTTCATTTTAGAGACTACGAAATCAGGTCCAAAACTGAATTTGGAAAATACAACAAAATAGCTGTCCACCAAATTGTTGATGACGTTGAGACAGACGTTGAAACCGCATTATATAACTTCAGCCGTGATGGTTTTGGAAACGTGGTGTTTTATGCGTAAAAGAGAAAAATTCCAATGCATCGAGCAACTCATTGAGAACGAGATAGTCTTCGATCCGAAGACCTTACTCCTAAGCCTTGAGGCATATCTTGGACGAAGAGAAATGATTGAGGCGCTTGAGTATATTAGTCGTGTCGAAGAGTGGAAATTTCAAATCAATTCCGATGGAGAGATCTTTGACTCGGAAAGTGGGGAGTAAGATGAGTCTAAAATATTACGTTACTACAGTCGTCTACACAATTGGGGGCGGTGAGGATACGGCAACCTTGAGTGAATACAATGGCAAGGTCAAGTTTGCTCAGCATTTCGAACGGGCGTGGACTGAAAAATTGTTTGATACTGAAATAGATGCGCTTACTTACTTAAGGGGCATGTATCCAGATAGAACTCTTACGGTGTTTGAAGATACAGGCAAAATTATTTCAACCTTTGGTCACGAGTCTGGAATGACCACAATTAAAATAAGACGTGAAAGGAACGACTAAATGAGAAAAATAATCATAGCCCTATGCCTATGGAGTCAATTTTCAATGGCCTGTTACTCCGATTTCGATTGCAGATATGGAAGTGAATGCACAATTCCAGCCGGAAGCTTCTCGGCTAAAGGGGTATGCATAGCTAAAGACCAAAATGACCTTTCAATTCCGAGAGAGTCGAAACACAAGATCAAAGGATGCCAACACGATCTCCAGTGTGGCATCGGCGGAAAATGTTTCAAGCAAGTCGGGGACATTGAGGGAATATGTCTTTAATATGCATTGCCGGATTCATACAAATAAAACTTGCTGTCCACCTGAGGCCTCAGTGTTGGCAAGGTGGAACTAAGTATTTCAATCTAGACCGTACCGAGTGGGTGAGGCCTAAACATGTTTGAGGATGACGAATCAATCAAAGAGCGAGACTTCGACCTTGAGATTGACGGCGAGTCGTTGGTCTTGGACTTCGAGGCGACAAGATACGTTAACGACCTGTATTGTGAGGCAACCGGGTCTTGGGACCGGGTATCGGAAACCAATTGGAACATTGAGATCTCGAGAGTAAGAGTGTGGGGCCTTGGTGACACTCTCACGTTGTTTACTCCGAGTGAGAGTCTTGAGAGGCGAATCATTGAGAAAATCAGAGAGGGGCTTGAATGAGACTGCAAACTAAAATCGTCTATGGCCGTCCCATGTTCTATCCAGCCGATGAGACCTCAAAGGTCTTGGTTGAGGGTCTCATTCAGAGACGTTGCCTCAATGAGGGATTGCTCGCTCAATTGGAACTCTTGGCCGATTTAATGGGTTTTAAAATTGAAATCATCCAGCCCGAAGCCCCTATGGTGAAAAATCCCCTCGCGCGTAAAGCTTGACGCTTGACGGATGCTACAGATTTGAATTAGCCCTAGACTTGGGACAGCGAAAACTAGGAGAACAACTACAGTGAACAAAAAACAAGAAGTCTCCTCAGCGAGAGGGACAGTTTTTACATTTTCAACTACTCAAACTGCTTTAATCAAAGAGCTAATCTCTGAGATTGAATCAATCATTGAGGCTGGAAAGAAATGCGAAAGAAACATTGAGCTGGACGTCTGCTTTATGTCGGCAATTAGAGCCGTTGAGCGGGCGAAAGTGAAAGTAAACAACATGGAAAGGATAGGGCATGGAGAATCTTGAGAAACCAAAAATGGGTCTAGACGTGAGTCTAACGAGTGAAAAGATGGAGCCCGATGCATGGGCCGCAAAGATGCTGAGAGAAATTGGAGAGACCGTTACAAAGCGCGAGGTCGGCCAATCAATGAAGTATGTTGGATCCATGGCTGTCCATCTCATGATTGATGATAATGACAATATCATTACAAAGCCTACGCATAGAATCTCTAGTGTCGAGCAGATATGCCTTGGCGACATATCTGAGCAAGTTGCCTCAATTGGCATTAATAACTTAACAGTTCAGGCGATTAAATATTTTAAGGGTGATATCAAGACAGGTCGCCGGGGAGATAAGAGATAATGGCTCAGCGAAAAGATGCAGTGATTAGAATCAGTGCTGAGAATCACGATAGACTTCGTGAGATCATGGTAAACCTTCGGTCTACTATGGGTAAGACTCTTACAAAGAATCAAATGATGGAAATGATGCTTGATTCAATGGAGAAAATTCAGCACTCCGAAATGGTCTATATTGTTCGAAATGTTGCCTATAGGGAAATTTCAGATGCGCGCGGCCAAGCTATACTCGAGGCTGTGAAGAAAAAAGAAATTCCAGAATGGCCTGAAATTGCAATCATTGTTGGTTACGACGACGGCGGGAAGAGTGACGAAAAAAGAGATTAGAAAAGCTGTTGTCCGAGTGATGCTTACTCAAACCTATAAAACTAGGAGAGGAGCACTGATTGGACACAAGATTGCATTTTTCATTGAGGAATATGATTTACTTTTAAAGGTAGCTTGCGCGAGGGCTAGGGTGACTCAGCCTTGCGGGAGATACCATTTTCAAAACTATTTACATTTTAGGAGGCTATATGAGCGAGGAGCTTATGAATGAAGTTAAAGAACAAAGTTTACTAATAAAGAAACTAGACAATGAAAAGGAGCTAATGGCTGGGATTATTGTTGATCTTGAAAACAAATACAAAGCCCTTGAAAACTCCTATAAAGCAATTTCCGAAGAAAACAAAAAGATTAAATTGGAACTAAATATTGCTAAAGGAAATTATCAAGTTTTGATTGAGCAGATTTTGGAGAAGTTGTGATTGAGCGAATCAAAGCGAACTCGGAGTGTGTAAAATGACTGAAACACAAGGATGGATACTAATAACAATCACAGGGCTATTTCTTCTTGATCATGCCTATCTGCATTTTGATAGATGGAGAATGTCAAAGCATAGACAGAAACTTTTTGAGGACGAGAATCAGTGGTGGATCAAGCGATTTGATTTTGTGAAAGAGCAAAACCAAGCCTTGATGCACTTGATTGACTGCCTTAATCACGCAATTCCAAAACTTGAGCAGACGCTTCGGGAAGGTAATGAGCGGAAAGTTGTCAGTCAGTGGACGATTTCGGATCTTGGGACCATTGATTCAATAGAGGAGCAATCAGAATGAACGACCACAACCACGTCACAAGGGACATCAAGCCACTGGGGCAGTGCCCGGCTTGTGACAGGTACCACGACAAGCATATTCCGAAGGGTGAAACGATTGTCGAGCGACTTGAGCGGGTGCTTGATAACTTGTTGAGCGCGATTCATAGTGTGCAATGTACCGGCCCAAACCAGAAAGCCGTTTTGGAAAAGCTATATAAAGCTGCTGAACAGGCGCAGTCAGAAATAACAGAGGTAAAACCAAATGATTAAAAAGCTAAAACAAACTAATGTACCCAATACAGATTTACAAATTTATGAATGCCCATGCGAATGTGGCTTTGAAAATATTGAAATAGGAAAAGATCAGGAGTCGTTTATGGCACTATTTGAAGCTCCTTATCAATATCTCAGATGTGGTCGGTGTGGATTCGGCGAAAAGAAAGATTTTAAAGATCTTTCACATAATATTACAGATGCAGTTATTCGCTGGAATAAACTTGTTGAAGCGAGCTTGGAGATCCAATGACGAAAACAATTGATCAAGCCTTCGACTCTTGGCTTTCACAAGGCGGGCACAATGGAGAGTACAACCTTCGAGCGGCGTTCGAGGCGGGAGTGAATTGGAGAGCAAAGACTGGTGAACCAGTTGCAGATTTAAGTCAGTTGCTCACTAGATTTTTTCAGATATACGAAACCGAAAAACACTTAGTTAAAAATATCAAAATTAACATTGAGTGTGAAAAGTCTGTCCCGGATATGATAGCACTTCATGCCGATCAGGTGGCATCGATTGCATTGAATACGCTTGCCGAGTCAGACAAGCACAGCGTTCAGGTTTTGAATGAGTAACGAATCAGATGAAAAATGATTACCAAGTAATCAAGCAGGTAACGAAAGAAGGAGAAGAGAAATGAAAAAAATAATTAGAACATACTCAGCAGGAGTGTTCTTTGGAAATTTAGAGTCTAGAAACGGCAAAGAGGCCGTGATCACAGATGCAAGGCGCTTGTGGTATTGGAAGGGAGCTGCGTCGTTGAGTGAAATGGCGGTTCGAGGAGTAAAGTACCCAAACGAGTGCAAGTTTCCTGCGCCTGTTTCACTAATTGAAGTGACAGAAGTGATTGAGATTCTCAATTGCACTCCTGAGGCAATAGCAAATTTAGAGGCGGTGCCTGAATGGAAAGCGTAGAAGGCGGAGACGGAGACGGAATCGGAGACGGAATCGGAGACGGAGACGGAGACGGAATCGGAGACGGAAACGGAGACGGAGACGGAAACGGAAACGGAAACGGAGACGGAGACGGAGACGGAAACATAGACGGAAACGGAAACGGAAACGGAATCGGAGACGGAAACGGAAGCGGAGACGGAAGCGGATACGGATAATAACAACCTGCGCGTAGGTCGTGCCGTAAATCTGTCAGGCATCTAAAGAGCGGAGTGCCCTGGCCACGACCGAAAGCTTTTAACCAGTAAGTGACGGCGAATGTCACATAGAGGAGGAGAAATGAGAGCAATCCATGAACTAAAATCAATCGCGTATTTTACGCCACCGGATATCAAACAGCAGATTGATAGTTGGATAACAAAATATATTGGCGAGGCCTCTTGTTGCGTCCGAGTTAGTCGTTTTGGAGATCTGGCTCATTTGAAGCATCAAGAGGAACAGGCCAAGCGTCTACTTGGCACAACCTTAGCCGAGAGGTCTGCAATGTGGAATGCGTGGGGCACGAACACAATAACAGGCGAGAGACAACTTGTGGTTCAAACCCTATATATAAAAAACGAAACCGTGCAGGTTGATATAGGTCACATAGAGGGGGAGAAATGAAGTACAGAAAGAAGCCGATTGTCGTAGAGGCAGTTCAGTTTGTCGATTCGGGACAATATCCACAACTTAGAAAGTTTATCGGAGAT
>JACCDX010494884.1_pt1 | contig 23866 bp, 26 predicted proteins | sample 7449681 | NCBI WGS metagenome assembly JACCDX01 (sample SAMN15323450, study PRJNA562643) | freshwater metagenome | isolation source: river surface water | place: USA:Blue River Watershed | collected 2017-08-18
ATGATAACAGGGTCGCAAGAGACGAAGGAGTCACGTTGGACAACCCAGATTAATTCTTTACAAGGGTGGTTGAAGTTTAATTTGAGTTTGTTGGCAGAGGAAGTGATCGATTCACCACCCGTGAATTGTAAAACATCAATTAAGTATTCATGACTGACCTGGGCGAATTTACGACGTTCATCGGTATCTAAGTAGATGTAGTCGATGTATAAGGAAGCAGCGACTAAGTTAGCAGCGGCAACACGATCACGGATGACGTGGACATTGCTGTTTTGAGGAGCCGCATCGAAGCACATGTTGCGGATGTCGTTGAAGGTTAAGTTGATACGAACTTCGTGGTATTGTAAAGCGATTAAAGGTAACGCTAAACCAGGGTTACGACAGAACCAGAACTGTAAAGGAATGTATAAGGTGTATTCAGGAGCACAGTTTTGGATTTCATTGGAAGTGTTGGGTTCACCCGAAACACAGTCATCATCGCAAGTTTCACCACCTTGTACGATTAAGTTGGTTAATTGAGGTACGTTACCAACCATTTTGGCATAACCGGCTTGTTTACCAGGTTCTTGAGTTAATTCATTCCAGATGTGTAACCATTGTCCATAATGTTTATCAATACGTTGACCACCGATTTGTAATTCGATTTCACGGATTAAGTTGTGACCAGGCCAGTTTAACCAACGGAACTGAGCACCAGAACCGTCCGAAGCTAAGAGTTGTACTTTAGGTAAAGTGGCTTGTAAGTACATACGGTAGATTAAATCACCGTTACGTTGAACAGTAACAGTGACTTGTTTACCGAAACCAGGAGAACCATTGAAAGGATTTTCAATAGATTCCATGGCGAAGTTGGTGTGTCTTCGATAAACAGTTTTGAAGAAGGTAATTTGAGGATTACCAGTTAAGTATACGTCTTGAGCACCATAGGCTACTAATTGCATAAGACCCCCACCTGTCATCTTTGTCTATACCCTTATAAGAGAAAAAAATTTTGGCAAAATGGATTTTTTTGGAAATTTTTACAAAAATCTAAAAAGGTCCAACCGGGAGTATCCCTTTTCTTCAGTCTAAACGACTAGCAGAAACTCCCTTTACAGGTAATGAGTTCGTCTGATCCCTTCTTCAAGATACGTCCTACGAAGCGTAGCAATCCTGAAGCCCGTACCACTCTAGACAGTATCCACCAAGCTCATCTCAATAAACTGTTAGAAGAAAGTCAAAGCATGGGAGATATTGAAGCCGAATACAAGCAACTCAAAGAAAAAATAAAACAATGTACTGATGATATTGAAAAAGTAAAGCTCGAAAAGCAACTTCGCGATTTGGTTCAGGATTATAAAAAGAGAAAATCAGGAGCCGCCGTATTTGATTATTATTTAGACACCGCTGGAATCCTCTATAATTATTACGATATCCAGGATAAAATTTCAAGAGGTGAAGAATCCAAGGGGACACGCGTGATCAAATCCAAACCAGGAAGTATCTGGGCCGTCTTCGAACAAGCGACCGATTTATCCGGTGCGAGCATGAGTGCGACGGTATCGGGTCAAGATATGCGACGTGATAAGCTTTTGGAAAATTTCTTACAAAAGATTGATCCAGAACATGCTCGTATGTCAGCGCAAAGTGAAGAACCTTTTGGCGAATGTAGTGACTGCTGCGCAGAAATGGTCTTTAGCAGTAACGAGGCCTTATTCACCTGTCCCAAATGCGGCTACCAAGAATTTGTCTTAATTGATTCGGATAAACCCTCCTATAAGGATCCGCCCCGTGAAGTGAGCTACTACGCCTACAAACGTATTAACCATTTTAACGAATGGTTAGCCCAGATTCAGGCGAAGGAATCTACCGATATTCCGCAAGAAGTCTTTGACGCCATCATGTCCGAACTGAAAAAGGAACGGATCACGGAGCTTGGCAATATCAAAACCTCCAAGATTCGTGAAATTCTCAAAAAACTTAAATTCAACAAATACTATGAGCACGCTCCCCATATTATGAACCGCATCAACGGAAAAAATGCGCCGGTGATTACGAGAGAAACCGAAGAAAAGCTGCGTCACATGTTCATCGAAATCCAACCCAGCTTCCAAAAGCATTGTCCAGCGGGCCGATCCAATTTCTTGAGTTATTCCTACGTTCTCTACAAGTTCTGCGAACTCCTCGAGTTGGACGAATACCTTCCCAATTTTCCTATTTTGAAAAACCGTGACAAACTCTTTTGTCAGGATAAAATCTGGCAACAAATATGTCAGGATCTCCAATGGCAGTTCATCCGATCCTGCTAAAGTTCAATGAAATCATCATCATAAAGAACCGTTTGAGAGGGTCTTGGTAAGATATTCGTGGAGAGAATGGTGTCGCTAACATCGGTTTCTAGACCCTTGGGTGTAATGTGATCGCGGTGGATAGTGTACACTAATCCTATTAATCGGGGCAACATGTAACAAATATATTCATCGGCGGCTTTCATGGCGTAGTAACTTTTTTTGTGACGTATAAAGCTTTCTTCAATCAAATAACACTTTAAATCTTCAATTTCTTTCTTTAGCCAGTCGTGTTCAATCCGCAGAAAATTGAGAGCCGCTGTCTGTATCAAATGAAAATATTCAGTGTATCCTCTACCTCTCCTCGCAATGTTGTTCGCCGTTAAAATGGCTTTATTGTATTGAACAGGGCTGAGTCGTTTCGTTATCTGTAGACACCCTTTGGCCAGTATAGGGATAACTTTTCGTAAATGTTTCAAATGTACATATTCACGAAAAGCTAAATCGGGCGGAATTCCCAGGTATAAATAATCATTTATGTAACCGTAACATTTTTGACAATTCATAAAGTTAGCTGGCGTTACACACTACTTACACTTTCAAATTTATAAATAAAGCTGAGGCATCGGTACAGCAATAGGACCAGGATCACCACCCGTCATATCGGTTATATCTCTACGGACAATTTGGGGGTATTCCCATCGGAAAAAATTGTAGTCATGCTCTGTCGGAACATGGGATGTGGCTAACTGAACCATGGTTCCTGGGCTGGTGAAGCTTTCCTTCATTAAAAAGCTGATCAGTAAAATAATCGCCAGAAAAAAAATGAAAAGTTGGGTTCGGTTCATCTACTAAAAATAGGTATTTCATTTAGGAGATGTCCAAACCGACCATCGATCAAACAAAAAAAGAAATTATTCTGGGTATATTGGATACATACCATGATTTTTGTAAATCCGAAAGAACAAGCGCCGGATCCAAGAAAGCAAAGCAGGTTCAGGAATCGGACGAAGATTCAAAAACAGACGAATCGCGGGTGAAAATTATGCGCGACTATATTCCTAAATTACTTCACCAAACCTATGACAATTTTGGTGAAAAAGATAAATATCAAAATACAGTCAAAACGTTATCGAACAACCATGTGACAACCGTATCCCATCTCGAATACCAAACCGTGGATTATTTTGAATCCCAGTTTGAATCGGACGTCGAAGCGCATTTAGAAATGCGCGAATATTTAACCTTCCAAAGTATTCTTGACGCGTACAACAAAGCAGGATTTAATGAAGATACTACACCCTTATGGAAAAAATATAAAGATTCTAGTGATATTCGTGTTTTGGAGATTCAAAAGGGAAAGCTAAATCTCGATAAAGATAAATCCTATGCCAATATTCTGGCCAACTTTATTTTGAACTATTTTTTCATGACCGCCAAAAGCGAATTCCGAATCACCTTTGATGCGGGTCAAAATATAGTAGGGGATTTATTCACGGATATCGAGCAAGTGGGGAATCTGATCATGCCCCAGAATATTTCGGATTCCGCGGTAACCTCCCTGGGTAAGCTCGGTGGACCGAACGAATTCTATTTTCCGTCCAAAAATCAAAAAACCGCAGAAGTGACGAGTAATATTCTTTCCAAAGAGAAATATTCTATCTCTTTTCTGAATAATGGTTTCTCGGATAAAAAACCGTTCGGATTCAAAATGGAAATCAAGGAAAAAGGTGTTGCGGATCCAGCCAGTATTCTTTTACCGTTTTCCGCCTCCAATCCTCCCCAAACAGAAGGGCCCTCGGTCAATTATTTGATCGATATCACCGAAAAAGCCGAAAAAGGAGGTGATCCCCACTTCGGTAGTATTCAAAAAAAAGGGAGTATTCTTTCACTTGGCGCAGCTATCGATGGGGATATGGATTTTAAACATAATTTTGTGAGTTCTATGGCACAACATAAGAATGGCTTGTTGTTGGATTTAAAACGTTCAGGGGATCATGAACAAGTTCTGGCCGCCAAGTTCTATAACACAGAAAATCCTACTACTCCTGTACTTTTTTGTACGATTGATATTCTTTGTGCTCTCAAAGCTCGGTTAGAAAAAATGAACTGTATTTTACAATTAAAAGATAGAATTATTCTCTATAGAAATCCACGAGCACTTTCAGCGCAAGCACAGGAAGCCAAAGCTATACAACTCAAAAAAGAGGGAGCGGTTATTTTAGGAAAACTCAAATCCCTGCCTGATAACCTCAAAGCCAAATTAAAAGAGCAAATAGTTCATTTTCGTTCAGCGAAAAAAGCTTCCGTGGATCTTCGTAAAATATTGAATAAAACCGATCCTCAGTATATCTGTGAAAAAACGATGACTGCTCTGATTCGTATAAAAATGTTAGATTTGGAAGAGGTTATGAGTACATTGGCTGAAAGTGAAACAGCTATTCTTATGCCTACGCAAGAAGAAATGACAGTATTCGAAACTACCTTTGATCCTGAATCACCCATGGATGTCAATGCGATAAATCAACAGAACAGATTGATCAAACAAAAATATAACCTTGCGATTCAGTCCATCGGGTATTCCTTAAATATTCAAAGTAACGGGGCTGTACTGGATATTGAAGATAAAAAGATGTTTGAATTCGTAAAGAATATCGTTGATGGAAGTTATTTCACGGGAGAAAGTCTACCCTTATACTGGTTCTATTTTGAACCCTATAAGCAATTCTATGATATTATGACCTTTGCTTATGAGTTGAAAACAACGTCCAAGCCCAGAGACTTTTATGTCAAAATGAAGAATATTTTATCCGAAAAAGGCCAAAGAATGAACGGCATGGATTATTTTGCTACCATCAATACTCTGCTGGATCAATTCGGTCTGGCGAAGGTTTACAAACCGAAGCTTACCGAGATCATGGACTTTTATGCTACTGCGAGAGCTAGGGCCGTATCCGCAGGAGAATCGCTACCCGATGTGATGATTGAACTGTTTCTAGGGAAAACGGGAGGTGATAAAGGAATTTGCCAACGTATTCTGGATTATTACGATGAACTCAAACAAGATTTACTTTTTGAAGATACTATTGATGTTCCCCAGGCTGGGGGTGGATCCGGTTCTATGATTCAGACTCCTGTTTACCTGGACCAATATGTAGAGCTCCATAATTTATTACGTAGAGTTTCAGCAAAAGCTGCCGCGTTTATTGAAGATAATTATAGCACAATTTATCCCGATAGACTATTCTTAACCTCGGTAGTGGAATTGTTTAGTCAATTAAACGGTACCAAGACTACCTACGATTATAGACGCATTGAAGACCGTCTAGCGGAGGCAATTCAAGAGGGTAAGAAAACTAAAGCACAACTTGTCCAAACGGCCAGACGAATATACGCCGCTTTGGGCAGTTACGTCAATTCCTCCGTCTTTGAAGCGTCGTTTAAATCATCCAATATCGCTGCTATTGCTTCCGTAACACAGGGGCAACAAAGCCAGCTGGTCGCCTTATCCACGAAACACGGAGGAAGCGGGCGTTTAGCCCGCACCCATGGCGCACGATACCGACCATCACGCTTATTCGCCTCTAAAACGTTAGAAATTCCTAAGAGTCATACGATGTCTTCTGAACCCGTCATTCGTGTAACGAATATATCGAAGCTAGATCCTGTAACCCAACTTTTCTTACAAGAATATTTGAGCAGCTTACCCCAACAAAAAAAGAGAATGACTGTTACACGAAAGAAAGGCAAAAAAAGTTTTATTCCTTTAGAAAAACAAGTCAGTTTTAAAGGATCTAAAAAACCCACCTATACAGAGATCATTCTCAGCAAACCTTTTGTATCTAAAAAACCTAGTCCAAAGGTTGATTTTTCAAGGTTTCAATTGAATAAGATTTATCTTGATCATTATCCAAGCGATGTGAATACACAAAATAAAACTCTATATAGCTTTATAAGAGATTTTTATAATTCCTTCCAGGCGAACCAAATGGAAAATCAGTTACATACCTTTGTAAAAACGGTATCGTTTATTTATTTTCATGTGAATCTGCGCTCGAATCCGCCCCTTCTCGAAGATTTTCTCGCCACTTTAGTGGAGGCGGCGAATAACCAGGAAAAAGCCGTTCTGGAGGATGAGGATTATGGAGACTATGTAAGCGTACCCAACCTCGTATTTAACGAAGTCTTCATGGATTGGTTCTCAGGACTACATTTGATCACCAATAGTACCGATTATTCCTATGTTCTTCACGAATCTGAGGCTCTTGTTTCGCGTTTATTCTTTTCTAACATGAACTATATTGAAATTTTGTATCATCTCACAACCATTGAAAATTATATAAATACAGATAAAATTAGCTATTTTGAGACCAATAAAATACAGGGTAATACACTAAAACAACAATGGAATAATCCTTTTTTCTTGAAATGGTTAAAGAATATGCTGCCTCAAGGCGGGGGTGCTAAGAAAACAAGAAAAGCGGTCTACGTAAAGGGTGAAAAACGGGGGTATACAAAAAAACACTAATTCTTCTAGTGAATTATGAATTCCAGTAAAGAATTATTTAGAAGCGGGTTTGGGTTTCTTGGCGACGGATTTTTTTGTATTTAATCGTTTGGTCAGCTTCAGTTTGGATTCCCAGGCCGCGATGGAACGCTGGGCCCGTCGGGTCAGTTTATTTTTGGCGAGACGTTTGGAAGCTAAGGAGCCGAGGGCTCTGGATTTTTTCGTACCCATCCCTTTGGATTTCCTGGATTTTTTGGCTATTCTTTCCATGGTCGTTTTTAATAAGATAGATCGGTAAGTTTCCCCCTGTTTTTTACTCCGTATCGGTTTTTTGGCTTTTTTTGTAAAGATAATCGTTGTAGCCTCTGGATTGTTCATCCACATTGGCGAAATATCCGTGATACATTTACTGGATCTCGATTTCTCTTGATTAATGGTGATGTCTTTATCCGATGTATAAACCTGAAAAGCTACCACATTTTCTTTTAAATATTTTATAAGATCTCTATCCCATATCTGAAGCGGGTATTCACCCTTTGAATTTGTTGACTGAGGATCCACGTAATGAAGTATGCCCCGATAATCCTTCCATAAGACTACAGCGTGATTAAAATCAGCGTCCTTCCATTTTACGTCTAACAATGTAGCATGATCAGTGCGTAAATTGGTGTTAAAATAATTAAAGAAATTAAGACCTGTTAAAAGATAATCTTTACCTTTTACGCTTGCTTGAATTCCGCATTGATGAAGCGAATTCGCGATGTAGTCTTCAGATTCTCTCGTACTTGTTCCCGTTTTCCGAGCGGTACAGGCGGATAAATAGTAGTCTGGATTCGAGATACCTAAAATAACTTGGACTAAATTGGAACAATTTCCAAAAACATTTTTTTTTACAGCAGAGCTAAAGGGTTTGGTAAGTTTCAATCTTTTTTTAAATAATTCTGTATCCATATACACTTGAAACAAGTGTTCTTCTGGAATTTCCATTTCCTACTCAATATGATGATTATTAATCATGGGGTTGAGTAAGTATTTAAGCAACACGAGGGAAGCCGACTAAGTTGGCACCGAGACCGAATCCAGCACCCTGACGAGCCGTGACACCGATAGAAGGGGAGACTAAGTCTAAGACGGCGAAAACGGCGGCAGCGACTAAGGCTAAGGTGGTAATTTCGTCTAAAGGTAAGGATTTACGGGGGATGAAAATAGCAGCACCAGCAACTACGAGACCTTCGATTAAATATTTGATAGCACGGTTGATTACTTCAGAGACGTCCATTTGCTTCTATATTCAGCCGTTAGAAAATTTTTTCCTTGCGTAAAAAGAACATAAAGATTCCAGGTTTCTATGTGTAGAGAACAATGTCCGCATCCGAAGAAAAGGAATCCTGGTTAACCGATGATCCTGATATCCCTAGCCAACGCTGGTGTTTGTTAAGCTTTGTCAGCCCGGAAAAAATCTTGAACCGGAAAGACCAGTTCTTTTTTTCCGCCTATTTGAAACAATACGAATTCGCCCTCCGTTCCAAAAAAATGGAAGAATACTTTGCCAAACAAATTCAGACCATCAATACGAAATTAGAAGAAGAAGCTGCTCGCTTAGAAGCCGCCGATCTGAGTGGCGCTGCCGTGGAATGCCGGAAATCCACCCTCAATATTGAAAAATACTTAACCGGTTTCCACGATTTCGTCAAACAACATTTGAAAGAATTATCGGCCAGTAATCTTGCTGAAGATTTTGATGACTATATTTACAAACATCAAGAGCAATTAGAAGATGAATTCTATGCGAAAAACAACTTTCATACCACTGTCCGTGGATTAAAGATCCGTGGTTCCTACAGTTCAAAAGAGGAAGCTGATATGCGTGCTAAGAAACTCCAAAAATCCGATCCAGACCACAATATCTACGTCGGACAAGTCGGAAAATGGCTTCCTTGGGATCCTGCTCCGTCCCAAATTCAAGAACATGAATACGCAGAAGATGAATTAAACACCCTCATGAAGAAATATAAGGAAAATGAAGATGCTCGTGAAGAATTCCATAAACAACAACGTGAGCGTGCTCGTAAAGGAGTCGTCAATATGGGCGGTGACTACAATTCAAGTAAAAATCTCTCCGTAAGTAAAGTGGAAGACGATACTTCGGTGCCTTCCCTCGGCGGTGATACATCCCAGTTCAGTGGCATGTTCTCGGGACCCGCGGATTTAGCTATCCAACGTAAAATGCAAAAATAGATTCTATGTGGTTATTTTCAATAGCGCAATAGAATAAATATGTTTAACTGATTTGGGGAGTAATAGGGACACAGATTTCATCTCCATCCGCATCAGCCCCTTGGTTGGGATTCGCTTGCTTCAAGCAGAAAGAACCTTCAGGGCAAGTTGTACGCGTACAACGGGGGTTGATGAACCCTTCATAATACTGCGGGAAAGTACGTTTGAGAATAGGTACAACGATGAGAATAGCGAGGAGGAGGCCAGCTAATCCTAAAATACCGTAACCAGTTGAACGAGCCATTTGTCTTTTCTTCTACTATAGACCAGTATTTTGATGCGGGTCTGTAGAATATGATTTACAGGCGGATATATCCTTCGGGTTTCACGGGAAGACCGGAGGTAGGGGGCATCACGGGTTGGAGATCGGGTTGGCAATACGCATTGATACAGCGCGTTCCTTGGGGACAAGAAGGAAGATCAACTCCACAAAAACCGGGCATGATCCCTGTATACCAGTCCATGGGACTCGTGAATCCTTCTGTGCGATAACGCAGAAAACGATCGCACCCCAATAAGACGCATGCTATGATCAATATAATTCCCGCAGCTAAGATATCTCTGGATACCATTCTATCTTATTCTTAGAACTTATTGGGACTAAAAATAAAATGAACAATAGTAACGATTATTTTTTTTTAAACGTTTTAGATCGTTTATCTTTATGCTTACGTTTACCCCCCAGGGAAAAACGACGGGTGGGTACAATTTTAAAAAAAGCTATTTTCTTGAGATGTTTTGCGATGCCTTTCGTTTCTTCTTTTTCATTTAAACTTTCCATTAATTTTCTATAGTCATCACGCATAGAAGTCATAGAGGAATCGGTTGTAGCCTTTTCAAAGTCTATGATATTCGCACTTTTATTATCGCAAGTTAGGAGTACATTTTTGAGTTCTAAATCATTGTGCGCAATTTTATGACTATGAAGCCATTCAATTTGCTTATATAATTTTTGAGCTATTTCTTTATCATTACCTTTATAATTCGTCCATTTACAATTAGGTATTTCAGGCGTGACAATCACGCGAAAGGAGTCTTTTTTAAAGGAGTCTTTTAGATATAAATTCCACCAATCGGGAAGACGGGATAATATCGTTTTTTCATTGTTGAAGGCTATGTTCATTTGTTTTGGGCCCATCTCGCTATTACCCTCAATATGAAGAATACCTTTTGCGATATAGTATTTATTGTCTGACGGGTCATATAAGCGCAAAACATTCCAGTGTTTCGTTCCTGTAACATTAGAAACTTTATATCCTAATGGTTCGCAATACTCTTCCACTATTTTATGAAATGCTTCTGCCATCTTGCTTTATCTACAGATTTTTAGAATTTTCTAACCGTGATCTGAGGTCCTTTTAATCGGCGTGCCGCGTTGGGATCGTAACCATTTTGCTCTTCTTCTTTATCTTTATAATGTTGCGCAGAGTGTTGCCAGAAATCTGGATGCCCTATACGAAAATCTCCGTGTAATTCCGCTTTGTACCAGAAAACGCAATCTTCTATCTTACTGCTTTGACTGGTATTGTCAATAACCAGGCATTCATAGTTCTGCGTACATTGATCCATGATTTGACTAAAGAATTCAAAGGAAGGGAAGACCGAACAATAGTTGTTAAAAATACGTTGTCTATTCGTTAAGTAAGGTTCTCTTAAAATGAACACATAATCGACATTGGTACGCAGAGCCGGTTGAATACCGAGAGGATATTGCATCGTAATGATAAAAAATACTTTCAGCCAACGGCCGTTCATGAACAAGTAACGAATATTCTTATCGTGCGTCCAGCTTTCATCGTACATACAGTCATCTAAAATCATAAATGAACGAGGGTCAATATTTGTTCTTCTACCCGCAGCTTCATCTTGTTGAATCTTGGCCATCATCATTTTTTGTCGCTTACAGAAATTGGCTAAAATGACAGGGCTGTATTCCCCATGAATAAACAAAGGAGGAATCATTTTTCCGTAGAAACTGTTGGATTCTTCGGTACCCGAAATCACCGTACCCAGAGGCATGTCTTGATGATGATATAATAAATCACGAACTAGAGTACTCTTACCCGTACGACGACGACCTATGAAAATACATACCGCATCTTGAGGTATCTTTTTCATATCGAACTTCTTCATACCCACATTTACAGGATTCATTTCTATGAAAAGCGGGTTAGAAATTTGTGCGTCTCTGAACGCAGATGGAACTTCTGATGAAAAGCAAGAGAGTATGAGTTCCAAACATTTACGGGGTAGCCAGATTCCTAAACCCAAGCTCGTGGAAAAAAACTTAACACGTTCGGAATCTGGCTTAGATCACGATTTTACTGATCTACAGACATTTTATCCCGGTATGGGCGTAGTATGTAACCTCAAAAATGCTCCCCAGGTGGATCTCTGGTTAGACCATGATCACCGTTTTGTAAAGCTCTTCTCCCAAGTGAATCCCAAAGGATCTGGACCAGTGGGTATCCGTATTGAAAAGAATAATACGCAATCCGGGGAAGACATTCAAGATATCTCAGGATTTCGCAAAATAACCCATCTTTTGGACCCTATCCGCTGGCTCCAGGGGAAGTACAGTGTCCCCAAACATACGATTCTTCCGTGGCACCAAGAATCCTGGGAAGCCACGTGGTTAAAACTTCAGGATCCGATGAACCAAGCCTACGTAGAATCTCTCGCCGCCTACGCGTTTAGTCGTCTCCGTGAAGCGGATCTGACTCCGCATTACCATTTTTTCTACGGATCTATCTGTGGAAAAGCGAATACTTATCGCTTTAATATCACCGATTCTTATTTGAGCCTGCGCCATCGACGCTGGTTTTGGTCAGGACAAGAAAAGAATATGTTTAAAATATCCTTTGATGATCAAATTCCGGAGGAAATCAAACAAGCGATCATGGAACAACCGGATAATCTTACCGATGATACCGATTCCGAGGAAGAATCGGATGAAGAATTTGAAGAGCTGAAGGATCTACACTGTAAGTTGGACGATGATAAGGGCTCTCTACATTCCGCCAGCGGTAGTGATTTTGAATCCGCAGGTTCGGAAGAGGAACACGACGATTCGGAAGAACATTCGGATGACGATGATGGTTTAGAAATTTTTGCCGAGATTAAAGATTTTCCTGTCATGATGATTTTTACCGAAGTGAGTAAAGGTACGATGGATGATTTACTAGATGATGAAGAAGAAGTTGGTGCGAAACCAGGTACGCAAAAATGGGATGCTATCTGGAAAGCTTGGATTTTCCAAGTCATTGCCGCCCTATGTATCGGTCAAAGTGTCTTTGGCTTCACCCATAATGACCTCCATTCGAATAATGTTGTCTGGTCACCCACTACCGAAAAGTATCTCTTCTATAAGCTGAAGGACGGAACGATTTACCGTGTACCCACCTACGGAAAAATCTTCCGCATTATTGATTTTGGTCGCAGTATATTCAAATTAAATGATCATCTTTTCTTTTCCGATGACTTCCGTCCAGGCAATGATGCAGCAGAACAATATAATTTTGGAGAAATTCGCGATGAAGAGGAAGAAGAAGTTCATCCCAATCCTTCCTTTGATCTCTGTCGTTTCACCGTGAGTATTTTTGAAGCTTTATTTCCTAGTAATCCCCCTCCCCGCAAGGGGGGAAAAGTGTTATCCGAGGAACCGGATTTTGTCGTGAAAGAAACCCAATCGGATCTTTATAATTTACTCTGGACCTGGTTACTATGCGATGATGGTCACAATGTTCTCATGGACGGTGATGGTCAGGAAAGATACCCAGACTTTGAATTATATAAAGTGATCTCGAGTCAAGTTCACGGGGCGATTCCTTCGGAACAGATACGAAAATCTTTCTTTGATAATTTTATTATCGAAGCATCCCAAGTCAAAGAACATAAAGTCTATCCCTTATTTTGCTAAAAACTTTATTCCTCCTCCTGTCTTAAATGAGTGGGGTATAATTAATGTTTGCGTGTTGCTTTTCTTCCTTTTCTTGTTTTCTTGGCCTTGCTTTTGCGCCTAGTAGAACGTTTCGCTTTACGTTTTCCTCCGTTAAAGACCGTAAGAATAGGTTTATAGACTCCTGTCCAATCCATAGTGAATCCGGTTTGCATTCCTCCTGATTGTGGGCCATTTTTTAGAGTATCTTCAATGATATCTACAGTAGAAGGTTTGGATCCATCTCTTTCTACAAAGTCACCCTGTATAATAGCTTCTTTACCCTCTAAAATTTCTTTTTCTGTAGGTGTCAAAGGGATTCCTTTTTTAATTTTCATTTTGATGGTTTGTTCAATTCCTCCTTCAAAGGCATTGAATAAATCCTCCTCGTTTCTGGATAAACTCATTTCTACTATAGAGTCTGTTTATCTACGCATATTTGCTCTACGTGTATTTCTACGATTCTTTCTGTTTGCTTTACGGGATTTCTTAGTAGTTTTACGATTCTTGCGTGATTTACCGCCCTTTAAAGGGATCGGTGTGGGCCAACCGATACCCCCAGGCCAGCTCCAGAATACTTGACTTTGTTGTGTTGTCTTGTCCATTTCTACTTAGGATTTCTAAAAACGGGCGGGACCCAATTGGAGATCGGGACCGATATCCGCCGCTCCCCCCACCGTTACCGATGGAATGGAATCACTGATAGACTTCATATTGGGTAAGAACGCAAACAAGGTCCCCATAGATTCGGGAAGTATTTGGATGAGGAAAAGAACTAATATAACGCCAATCAGAAAATCACGCGCTAATCCCTTAGGATTCGGCATTTGTTTTTCACGCATGTACTCTGCCGCACCACCAAGAAGAGAAATAAACACACCGCCAAGAGTTACACCCATTATTTTCGTAGAGTCCATCCGGAAGGTTTTCTGAGCTTTAGAGTGATTCAAAGTCTCCTTCATCAAACGCAAGAACTTCATCGCCGATTTCTAGAGACTCATATTCTCCAATATCTTCCCCAGGAGAATTTTCATCATAATCTAAGTGATCTACTTCTTCATCATGATCCTCGGTGTTAGACATGCGTATCACACTCTTTTCTGGATTATCCGAATCAAAGACCGCATCCATCTGGGTAAATCCGACCGAAGCCGGTTCCGTATCGACCACGATCGTGGGAGTAGTCGGTTCCGTCGGTACAATATTCGCAGAAAGATCAATAACCGGTTGCTCAGGTACTTGTACTGGTTCTACAACCGGAGCTTCTTCAGATTTGGTTACAGGAGTTTCTTCCACTTTAATTTCTTCATTGACTTCCTCTTTCACTTCCTCTTTAATAACTGGTTCAGGTAATTCCTCTTGTTTTTCCGCTTCTTCTTCTTTTTCAGCATCTTCTTCCTTTGTACTCTTTTCCGATGCTTCATCACCATCATCCGCCAGGTACTCCTTGAGAATACTCTTTACAGGTAACATACCACGAATAGATTGTAGAACACCTTCATGAAGTAATTGTTCCACCTGACGAAGGTTCTTTTGCCGATCAATGGAGGATCCGGATTCCGCGAATAAATAGGCGTTGGACCACAGAAGACGAGCGCATTCGGACATGGTGCGATGGAGGAAGTGCTGAAGCTTCGGAATGGTAATCTGGAGCTTCTTTTGTTTACTGGTTAGACGGATAGCGGATAACACTTTGGTGTGCGCAATGAAGACCGCCGTTAAGATTTCTTCCAGGTAATCACACTTGGTCTCGGTAATAATTTTTTCGGTTTCCCGTTGTACTTTATCCATGTTCCAATCGGGAAACTGTTTTAAAGCATCTTGGAATACCCATAAAACACGTTTCGCATCTTTTTCTTCCTCTTTGGTTTTGTTCAGTAAATCTAAGAAATAGGTCTCTAGAGCCGGGACTAAAAAGATACAAAGTTGTCTTGTATATTCAGCTTTGGCTTCTCCGTATACACCGATACTGTCTGCGGAATCCATGGTTCTTCTGTTTTAAGGGAGTTGCGGTTTGGTTTTCTTACGCAGAAACAAATCTGTAAGATGTTTTTGATGGTTTTAGACATGAAATGTTCCATTTATGTTTACGCGGAATCCGACATTAGCCAGGCGACCTGGAGCCAAGGGGAAGCACCCGATGACCACCGCCTCAAGGCTTCTCTTCCATTGTCATTATTGTATTTTGTTCTTACGATATGCTGGAGGAGAGCATTAGGATCTTTACCTTGGAGTTTATAGTGAAGAAGTTCAGAGATAGTAGTGGGAAATTCCGATTCTTCCACTGGATGACGTATTCCCAACGCGGTCGCTTTGCCTTCCAGCATCGTTTTGCGGTAACTTTTTTCCGAAGGCTGGCGTTGGAGAACACAACGGGATAAGACCGGTGCGGAAAGCTTCGACGGATCCCGTACTTCTAAGACACAACTCACATCGGGCGAACGTGTATCCAGAATGCGACGTAAAAAGGCTTGAGCTTCTTGGGTTAAATCATCGGCTCCTTCAATCCAGATTAATGTTCTTTCTTGGGAACGCACTTGCGCATGAAGAACTTCACGCCCCTCTCTCAAGGAGCGATCATTCCGTACATTCCAACGGAATAAGCGGTAGCCCCGTTGTTTGGCTTCTTGTTTTATCCATGTAGTCTTTCCTGAACCTGGTGTTCCATACAAGATTAAAGCTGGTTTCATCTTGTTTGATTACATTGTAAAAGTTTAGACTCTGTAGCCTTCAATGGTAGGATTCCATACAGGTGTATGTTTATCTTTGGATTTATGCGCTTTCGTGGCTTTCCAACGGTAGGCTTCCACCGGATAGGCGATAACTTTGTAGGAAGGTTCCAAGACTTTAATGGAGAAATCTCTTTTTAAAGCATGATCGCCCATCATGTCTTTAACGGCTTTCCGAATTTCTTTGGCTTCCGCTTCGGTAACAGGTAGCGTCATCTGGATCCCTTTCTCCGCATTATAGAACGCCAATTGTGGTCCAAAAGCATCGGAATAAGAACAGCTCATCTCGATGCTGTCGTCCGCAATTAACCACCAACTCCAGTCTTTGACCTGTAGACTTATTCCGTCCTCTTTGGCTACTTTAGGACCGCCTGGCCAGAGAGCTTTTTTCTTTCCGTCGGGAACACAATAGGTCAACGATTTGGAGAAATTGAAAAAAAGCTGAAGACCTTTCACTTCAAAATCCACGTAAGGAATATCCCCTGCCGAAAACCAGAGCGTATTTCGGGTAACTACTGACATTTCTATGTAGCCCACTCACAAAATTCAGCGATTCTTTCGCGTAGAGCGTCCTAGCTTGCGTTTTCTTGTCTGTTTTCCGCCCATACTCGGCCGTTTCATCATAAATAAATACTGATCAAAATGGGACCCGCCCTGATGATCGATAAGAATAGGTAAGGACTGGAAATAGAAATGATTTTTGGAGAAAGGAGAAGGATTCCGAAGATAAACATCCCAGTTCATTACCCCCATAGTCTTCATTATGCGGCGGAGTCCCTCAAGATAATATTTTCCTATGGTTTTGCGAACAGTATTCATGGAATTGTTTGGTTTTAACACAGGGTAATCCAGCATAGGATTGGGCTTGGTAATACGGGACTCTACAGGAATGACAATACCTCCGTGGGGTTTTAACGCTCGGTAGGCGTGGGTAAAGACATCCGTCCAAAAATTCTTGGAGGGCGTATCAAAAAATATATTTTGGTGGCTCGCTTTTTTAAAGGTTTGAAGGTCCATATAGATGGGACAATGTTGAAGATATATGGCATCAAAGGTGCTATCCGGTAAGCTCTCCCAGGAAGAGTACTGCTGCTGGAATCCCTGACATTCTGGGCTGGTATCCAGATACCATACATTCCCTTTTCCAAAAATTTCTTCTACAGATATCGGTATAGAAGAATTATTTGTTCGCATAAATAATTTTTTGTGTTTCCCCTCCACGGGTTGGCTACAGTGGCAAGCGATCAGAATCTTGGGAACACCCATCTACTTTATTACATGAATTATCACTAAACTACTTTTACTATTTTACATACCATTGTCTGTAAAGTACTGTTCGTCAAAACATTTCATGTTTTTCGGAAGCGCTATTTAGTTATCACTAAAGTACTGTTACTCAAAACATTTCATGTTTTTCGTAAGACTATTTTACATACCATTGTCTGTAAAGTACTGTGTCTTACGATAGACTTCTTCTAAGACACGTTTATCATGTTCCGCATTCTTACGTAACGATTGTTGTAAAGGATTGTCTTCCACCGCCGAAATAATGGCCGGTTGGTTACGTTCCATACTGATATCCAGCTTGAGCGGTAAGCGGTATTTGGTTTGACCGATATCGCCCGAGCCTGGCGGTAAGCCCACCACGTTGTTGATACGTAATTCACGATCGTTAATGATGTCTGTATCCAGTTTCTTAGAGGTTTGGCGACCAGGGGCTTCATTGGTGAGGGCGATTCCTCCGTTACCCGCGAAGGGTTTACGACCTTTGGCGATCTGTTCCTTGTTCGGATTGAGACGCATATTGTAGGCCGCTTCATGGGATGTAAAGTCTTTACGAACCGCATTACCCGCACCGTAGTATTCGGATTTGGCGGAGATTTGGGCCTTTTGGGTCGGTCTAGCGATATCATCGGGATCGTAGACTTTGAGCTTCGTGGGTTGATCTCCTGGAGAAGCAATACCCAAACCTAAGTTCCCCCATTCAATCGTGGTTTCTTTCACCGTCGTACGCGCCACATCCGAAGGATCCCAGACCGTAATGGCGGGAGCACCACCCGCGTAGCCCACTGGAGTACCCGTTTGACGGATGTTACCGATGGTTTCCCCACGGATCGTTGGACGAGCGGAATCCGTGTAGTGAACCGAGACCAATTGGTTATCGGCGGGAGCTAAGTTGAGACCCATCACACGATCCTGGGTTTGAAGACGTTCATTCGGACGGATTTCAATACTGCTTCGACCGTAGTCGGCTTCGGGCAGTTCCACATCCTTGGTGTAGTAACCCGTCATATCGGCGTTACGATAACCTGCTCCACCGTACTGTTGAGCCATGGGTGTGCGGTATTCACCCGAGACGTAGCTCTCACCAAAGTCCGTGGCCCCCGCAATACCCCCGTATTCAACGGAAGTTTCAGGACGAGTGACGAATTTATACACTTGTACAGGACGAGTCGTTTCACGTTGGGCTTCTTCAGCGAAAGCACCGATGAAACGTTCGCCTGCTTCATCAATGTAGAAGGTATCCGGTTTGTATTTGCGTACTTCCCCTGGATTATCAGGACCCGCGTTCACGAAACGTTGCCCAGGAACAACAGGAGTCTTGTAGGTTAGCTTAGGTTTATCCGCTACACGAAGCTTATCGGTAGTGGGCATAGCACGCATCATGATTTCGTTGATTTCCAATTGTTGGAAACCACCCTTGCCCGTGATACCGAATTTTTCTTGAACAGCACTTCCCACACGGGTAGGCTCAAAGGGTCTTTCACCATCACGACGACGGAGTTGGCCTGGATCGGTTTGAAGACGACTTTGGAAGAAATCTGTATTATCTTCCATACCAAAAGGATTACCGTAGGGAGTAGAACCAGTATTAAACATGGTTTCCACTTCCTTTTTACGAATATCGGTACTGCCTGAACCGGTATAGGAATCTAGGATGGAAATATTAGTATCCGCGGCGACGTTTTGTTTAATGGTACCTCCGAAGAAAGGGACCATGTTATTATGGGTAAATTCGGACGAAGGCATCATTTCACCGGTGAGCTCGGATTTTACAAAGCCCTTTCCGTAATCCGGATTCTTTTCAATCCCTGTCGGATTCATAGCTACAGAGGGTTTGACCGCTTCAGGGGATGTAGGTACAGGAACATTTTTTAAAGAAGCATAGCCAATGTACTGACCATAAGGCCCACCGTGGGGTTCGGAAGGAATAATTTTACCATCCTGCGTTTTGAATTGAAGATCCAATTCGGCCCCTGGACCTTTCGCCGAAGCGCCCTTATGGGCTTGGGTTAAAAAGTTATCCGCGGGGTATTGACGGGGGTTCACGAACGGATTGGGGGGAATAGGGTTGGTAGGATTGGTCGGATCCGGTTGGTTTTGAAAATTTTCTCTTAACCGTGGGTCGGCTTTACCTAATCTTTTATCTGGAGCACCTGGACCCGCTGTTTTGGCTACCGCAAAACCAGCGCCTAGTAAAAGTAAAAGTGCTGCTGCTTCCATATCTACCAAAGAGGCGTATAATCCTATAAAGACTATAAGCCGAGAGGTAAAACCTCAAATCTCGAATCCAAAGTATTTAGTGGGTTTTACATTTTTCTTTATCCATATCACGTGCCGGAATATACCAATCAAACGGTGTTTCGTACGTAAGCTGTGGTTGGTGCGGCAGGGCTTCCCAACGGTTCCAACCCGTGGCACGGAGAGTACAGGGAGGATTGGTCAAACGGTTGAAGACTTGAGGAAAGCTTTCATCAGGAGCATTTTCGTAAGGTTTTCGGTTCATTCCGTTGGTATCTGGATTATAGAGTTTTGAGTCACATTTGACACGGATTCCGAAACGGTTAATCCCTTTCAGATCCGATTCTACGTCCGTGCGCCATTGACCAGCGACCCAGCCGTCACCCGATTGTTGGATGCGCGTGGTGACATCCACCGGGAAACTGGTAGGACAACGCGCTTCAGGAGGATTAATCATGTAACGCAGAGAATAGCTGGTAATGCGCATATCATCGGCTTGGTGAAAGTCGTCAAATTTTGGTCTGGTCATGGATTGTTGTTTAATCGGTATCGTGGTCATCTCCTACAAGACTTTAATATTTATGAGGTTGTTTGCACACTTCATTCTTGATAGGTAAAGGGGATAACGTGAACGGATAGGCCCACATTTGGTAGGTCGGTAAATGTTGCTTCGCAATATCCACTTTGAATTCATCCACTTTGGGATTTTTTCGGGTTATGCTGTTATCTTGTACATGAGGGGGTAAATGTTCCCGTGTATTACACCAGGTATTCGGTCGGGTGATACCCATTAAGTCGGATTCCAGATCGACACGATTTCCTTTAATCAGGGAGACTTCATTACCGCCCACCAGACCTAAAATATGACGAGCCGCGTATTTATGTACCGCCGTATAGGGGGTTTCATCATAAGCTTGGGGATTTTCTTTCTTTTCCCAAGGATGTTTTAAGACAGAACCATAATCTACCATCTTACTATCGTAAGACGATATATTCTATATAATAAAATTTGAAGTAGAAGTGCCGTTAGATTATGGGTATAAATGATTACTCATATTCTCCGTTTCTTTCGCCTATACCGTTTAGAATATAAACCCTTAGGACGGTGGGGCTACCATTGGGAATCCAAGTTAAAATATCAAAAATATTATGATTAACAGTTCACGGGATTAAAAATGAAACATTTTGAATCCTTCTTAATTGCTAACTTGTTAGCAATTAACGAGCTATAAAATCAAAGATTTTATAGCAAAGTTCTACTGTTCATCATACTGATTAACAGTTCACGTCGCGAATGTAAGAACGCGATGGAATACCCCCACGAATCCAACCGGCCGCAGCGACTTCAGGTACTAAGTTCTTCGGATTCTGGATATTTTCCTTGACCGTAGCAATTAACGGAGTGTATTGCTGTGTAAAGAATTCTTCCGTTACCGTACCGCATTCCTTACCCTGACGAACTTGTTCCGAATGGAGTAACAAGCTTTCGACGTCGGGATTACCACGACCACCCCCCATGTAAGGGACGGTGGTAAAAGGACGAGCTTGCGCACGAATAATACAACGATTATTCTTGAATTCCGGTTGATTACGTAAGATAGAATCCGCATCAATGGATTTATTGTTTAAACCGTAGCCTTCACGAGGATAGATCAAGAGTTGTTCCACGGATAAAGGATTGACTTTTTTAGCATCCGGGACAAGGTTCGTGACTTGATAATCACCAGGACCGACGGATTGCTTATAGTATTGTTCTAATCCGCATAAATCATCACGGACTCTGGTTAATCTATTAATGTCAAATGAGGCCATCTCTGTTCTGGCCTAGCAAAAAAGATATGGGTATGAACTAGAAATGCCTGCCACGCGTAAAAACACTCTCCAAAAGAAATTTTGTCGCTGTATCAAAAAAGTCGGTAAAACCATCAAACTAAGACCGGGACAAAAGAAAACTGCTTCTGCGAAAGAATCGGCCGCTATCGGAACCTGTGTAAAAGCGGTTTTACAAACCCGTGGTAAAACCTTGAAACGCTTCAGCTGCGGTGTCCGTGGTAAAAAGAAGTTTTTGAGTACACAGAAACCTTTGAAGGGTGGTTTTATTTCCCCCTACCAATCCACCGATCCCACCGCCAGTAAGATTCTTCCTGGTCTTCAGGGAAACCCCTACGAAAATGCTGTCAAAGGTACTTTACAATTATAATTCTTTTCATGATTATGTGAATAATACAAAAAAGAATCCCGGTTTATTTTTTATTTGCGGATCCATCCAAGAATATTTCTAATATTGTTGGTTCGGTCCAGCCCATCCAAGAATATTTCTAATATTGTTGGTTCAGCCATGTCACTGGGCTTCCATCCGTACCCGGTAAGCAAGCTTCGCGACCACCTTCCTTACACGTCTTACCAGGAATCTTGTATAACCAGTTTTGGTAGGATTCTTGATCATTCGGAATACTGGTCGACGGTTGAGCGACAAATTGTCTTTGGCTTTGGGAACGACCAAAGACATCCGTGGGATCGGAAGACCATTGAACACGGAAGAAAGCATCCAACGAATCGGCCACTTCAGGACTGGAGATATCCGCCGCAGGCGGACGAGTAGGATTGTATTTAATTTCATCGATTAAGACATTCATGAAGGGATTTTTGGCGGTGGGTTCCGTTTTATCCGGATGAACAGAAGCGACCATCGGTATAGGATCAGGATTAGGATTTACAAAGCCCTCATCATCACAAGAAGCATATCCCTGAATATCGTATAAGCTCATGTAAGCCGGTACCAAATAGAGAGTAGCCACCAGCATGGCTACAGGAATACCATAGGTATAGCCAATCAAGACACTGATGATTAAACCGACGATGAAGGTGAACATGTAAACGGCCGCAATTTCGTTGACCACTTCACTGGCGCAATCGGCGGAACGTGTTCGGGACCATCGTTTCCACCAAGCATTTCCTACCAGCACGGAAGGTTGTTCCCAGAAATAAGGGTCACATAATGCTACTTTGTTTGATTGACTCATCTGCTCAACGCTCTAATAGAAGTACAAGCTTTACTTACGACCTCCTTTGCCCCCTTTACCTTTTTTATCGGGTTTATCCAATCCCATGGTTCGCATGAGTTCATCCACGGACGGAAGATGGGTATTGGATTGTTGTCGTTGAGCCTGCTCTGCTTGTCTTCTGGCTTCACGTCTATCTCTTTCGGCTCTCAAGCGTTGTTGAACAATAGCTCTTCTTCCATCACCATCGTGACCAGTGGACCGTGCTAGGTCGGGATCTTCAAACCCAAACGTGGAACGGAAGCTTTCCATAAGGTCTACAAAGGCAGGGTTGTCCGTGAACATCTTCATCATTTCTTCGGCTTCCGCGGCGATTTGTTGAGGTCTTAGCTCCCCTCGTTGTATCTTTTCCTGAAGGCGTTTAGCAATGCGTTTCATGGCATTTTGGAGGATTTCGGGTCTTTGGGTATAGACATTCATCAAGAGTTCAAAAGCCCGGGACGGATTACTTTCCATTTGTTGTAATTGCTCGGGGGAGAAGCCAAAGTCCTCGGGTTTGAATTCACGGACTAATTCTTCCGCTAGCTTGGCCAATTGCCCTTTCAGAAAGGTTTCAGGGATATTAAATTTAGGGACACCACCTTCGGAAGAACCAAAGACATTCATAATTTTTTCGGAAAGAGTTTTGAAATCCACGGAACTTAATTTGGATTTCCATTGGTTCATCATATCGTCCATCCAGGCCTTCGCAGAAGGATTACCCGAAAGATCAGAAAAAGGATTCGAAGGATCATGAAACATACAGGTGAAACTAAGCAAGGTAATGTATTCCTGAATAGCTTTTTTCGTATTCCCTGAGAAGCTTTCCCAGTGCGGATTCTCAATCGTTACACCCGGAAGAACTGTTCCTGGATTGACTAAGGGATCACGGGTAGGTCTTCCTGCGTTCGGAAGAACTTCTGCGCGGAAACGTTGAATACGTTCCTGTTCCGTTAAACCACGAGCGTGCTGAATTTGGGTTTCACGCTCGGGATAAGCACCCAATAAATCATCACAGAACTCGGTGTACTTGGTATTGAAGATGGAATCAAGAGACTTCTCCTCAGACATTCTACACATGTCAGGGAAGAGGCCTTAGGTTTTCTTTACGAAAGTTTAATGTTTTCGGGATCCTTTGCGGCTAGCTTTGCGGGATCCTTTCCGAGTGCGTGAAGCTCGGCGCTTACCACCGTTTTGGCTACTGACGGATCCCGTGTTATTAGCGACCGTTGAGGAGGTGGGTGTATTGGATGCGTTGTTCGTTTTCGTGTTTTTATTCGGTGTATTGTTGGCTGGTTTTTTTACAGGGCTCAGACGGTTAATCATTTTGTTTTCCATTTCCTTCATTTCGTTATTGGAAGGAGGTAAATTCATAATACTGTTTTGACGGTTTATCGTATTCTTTGTATTATTATTATTATTCGTCTTAGTGTTGCCCTTGTTAGCATTGTTACCCTTATTGCCATTATTTTTGATATTAATAGCGACATGGTTGGGTGTAGTAGTTGTCGGCGGTGTTACTGGTGTAGGTTTACTCGTAAATCCTCCCATTCTACTTTATATTCTTGTTTTTTCTATACCCTTGG
>JACCDX011267258.1_pt1 | contig 23836 bp, 30 predicted proteins | sample 7449681 | NCBI WGS metagenome assembly JACCDX01 (sample SAMN15323450, study PRJNA562643) | freshwater metagenome | isolation source: river surface water | place: USA:Blue River Watershed | collected 2017-08-18
GAAGATGTACGAGCATTTTTTCAAGGATCTTCTCAAGACCCCGTCGGCTTTTTGGGGCGCGAGCGTTGTGCAGATGCAAACGCCGGACGTGGCCGAGGTGCTCGACGGGAAGCACCTGGCGACGCTCAAGGTCGACGGCGAGCGCCAGCTCCTCGTGCTCTTTGTGGAGAAGACGCTTGCGGTCCGTGCGTTTGTGCTGTGCCGCAACGGTCAAGTCATGGACGTTGTGGCGCCGGGCTTTGTCGAGCTTGCCCCATCGAGCTCCATGCGGCCCGGGCAGTTTACGATCCTCGACACGGAGTACTACGCGGCGGACGGCATGTGGCTTGCGTTTGACTGCATCATGTACGCGTCGATGCGCACGTTCCACTACGACTTCACGAAGCGCATCGAGCACGTGAAGCGAACGGTCACGTCGGACTTTGTGTGTCCGTACGTGTTCGTCAAGCCCTACTTCGAGGTCGAGCGCCGTGCCGACTTCACCGCGAGCATCACACGGCGCACGTCGGAGGCCATTGGGCTCGACTTTCGGGCCGACGGGATCGTGTTCCAGCCCAAGGCGGGGCCGTACAGCGTTGGCGGCAACATGAACCTCGCAACGGGCCGCGGGCTCAAGTGGAAGCCGGAGTGCACGCTGGACCTGATTCCGGTGCCGATGACGATCCAGGATCTGATTCCGTTGATTCCGGGGGGGAAGATGACCCGTCGGATCGCGTGGGACCGCATGATCCGTCCTGCGAGTTTTTTCGCGGGTTCGAGCAAGACGGTGGTGCGCAGTCTGTTTGACGGGGTGGAGGCGTTCAAGGTGCCGCCGACCCTGCACAAGCTCAAGTGCGTGTCGGACTTTACGTGCGGCGCGCAGCCGGTCTTCCAGGTGATTGAGCTCGACGGCGTTCCGGTGTGTGCGGATCTTTCTCCGGAGAGCGCGGGGTCGGTGTACGAGTTCCGTTTCAACGCGGATCTGGTGCCGGAGGTGGCGCTGCACCGCAAGGACAAGGCGTTGCACCAGGCGAACAAGGCGCGCACGGTGGCGGGTGTGTTTTGGCAGGCGCGCAATGGCGCGGATCTGGACGTGTTGCTCACGGACCCGTCGAAGATCGCGGGGCGCGTGGAGATTCCGGCGGTGACGACGATGTCGGACGTCGAGAACCGCCAGCGCCGTGTGGACTTCCGCGGATTCGTCCAGCAGCTGTCGCACGACTTCGTCGAGAACGAGTTCAAGCTCGTGCAGACGAAGCGTCCGCGCGCGGGGATGATCTTCCCGGGGAAGCAGGAGCCCTGTGTCACGAACGCGCCGTTCGTGGACGTTTTGCACTTTGACCGCATCAAGAACCTCTTTGTGGAGCGCACGGGGCACGAGCCCAAGGTCGTGACGACGATCGACTTCATCGTGGACTCGAACCTGCGCGTGACGTTCAACGAGCGCGTCGAGCAGACACGCACGGGCAAGCCGATTTGCTTCTACGAGACGTCGTCGTTCGACGCGATGCGCAAAATGTCCGCGGGCGCGTCGTACGTGCTCGACATGCCGGCGGTGGAGCAAAAATCGGGGTACGTGTTCCGTCTGGACTCGCGCAGCGAGCGCCTGGAGCCCTGGAGCGGCGCGGCGGACTTTGTGCCGGACAATCCTGCGTATTACGAGTTCCTGAAGGGAATCACCGAGAAACAGAAGAAGCGCGGGGCCGTGCAGGCGTACCACGGCTTTCGTCTGGTGGACAAGTACGAGTTCGAGCCGGAGACGTGTCGCGGCGTCAAGGTCGACGAGCTCCGGCGGATGTCACAGGAGACGGTGCAGGTCGGCGAGTCGGTGCAGGCCCGGTTTCGCAACTTCGAAAAGTTCCACGACGCGGAGGTCACGTCGGTGAACAAGGACGGCACCGTGAACCTCAAGTTCAAGTACAATGTGCGCCAGTCCTCGCACACGCGCCAGGACCTGATCCCGATCATCGTCGACGCGTGTCCCGACAAGCCCACGGTGCTCCGTGTGAAGAAGCGGCAGACGTTCAACTTCCGCGGGTTCCGTGTGGACCTGACGCGCACCAAGACCATTCACAACTTCAAGTCCACGGACCGGCGCCGACTGTGGCACATGGTGCAGCGCTGCGACAACTGTGAGGTCGAGGTGGAGCTCAATCGGCACATTGACGGGCACGTGCCGGACCTCGAGCGGGCGCTGGTGGACATCTTCGGCGCCATGAACCTGTCGGAGAACAGCTTCCTGTTCGACTGCGCCAACGTCACCGCGGCGAAATCGGAAATCCTCCAGACGACGCTCGCACGGCTCGCCACGTTCATCCACGGCGAGGACATTGCGGACGTCGACCCCGTGTTCCTCCGTGCGATTCGCGGTGTGTCGAGGATCGTGCGCGAGTCCGATTTCCACGCCATGTTCGACGCGGTCGCCGACGAGGCGCTGGGCCCCGCGGAGCCGCTGGCCGCGCCCGTGCCACCCGTGCCCGCGGGCGTGGACCTTGTGTTCGCGCGGAATCCGTGGGTCGAGCGCGACGCCATCCACATCACCGACTACTACTCCCGCCGTGTGTTCGCGGGGGTGTGCAAGGGCCCGAACGCGGACTTTTGGACGCGCGGACTGCTGCTGCACACGATTGGCAACAATCCGTGCTGGAAGGATCCGGAGGCGTTTCGCGAGCTCTGTCGGCGCGTGCGGGGCATGGAGGTGCTGCTGACGGTGGACGTCGAGGACGTGACGGGGCCCTGGCGCGACGCGTTGGCGGGTGCGGCGACGTTCGAGTCCGTGGCCGATTTCCACAGGTTCTTTGCGTCGAGCATGTTCTTTGGGGCGTCGGTGTCCGAGGCGCTCACGCGCGTTCCGCGGGCCGCATGGGACCCGCAGGAGATCGCACTGGTCTGGAACGACATCCTGGACTTTGCGCACCGGTTCGCGAACAGTCTGTTCTTCGAGCGGAACTCATCGGAGATGTGGTTGTCGTCGGACCGCGACGTCAACTACTTCCTCGTAAACGTGGCCTTTGCGAAGCTCGGCGTGCTCATGGGCGCCATTGGCTACGCACGGACCTCTGCGCCCCCGACGTGTCCGTGCGACATCACCACGAACCTCTTTGCGCTCCCGACGGAGCGGTGCAAGTACGCGCGGCGCGGGAAGGACAGCGTGCCGATCGAGGCGGCGCGCTTTGCGGGGCTTTGTGTGTCTCGCGAGCTCTTCTAGGGCCTACGCCGAGCTCTCGGCCACTTCGGCGCCACCGTCCATGATCCGGCTTCCGCGGGATGCCGTCCGCGTCAGCTTCGCGTTCCCGCGGGTCTTCTTTTCGATTGCCTGATAAATCCTTGAAATGGCCTTGTCTGCCTTGCGACTCACGTGTTTGTGTACAAATTCCAGAACCTTTGGAAAATTTGCGCTCTCAAAGTCCGTCTTGATCTCGGGGTACAAGCCTTTGCGCAGCGCAATTTTCAGAAGAGCCTTGTGGCAATCCGTAAGTTCCTCGAACGAGCTCTTGCGCGACGTGCGGGTCCTACTGGACGATTTGCTCGATTTGCTCGGCTTGGTTGTCGACTTGTTTGTCGACTTGGTTGTCTTCGACTTGGTCGTCTTCGACTTGGTCTTTGACTTTTTGTGTTTGGACGACTTTCTAGCTTTCGAGAGGGCTTCCATGATTTTTAGGTTTTAGGAAATCGCACGGGTAACATTTGAGGACATCAGAACGCAGAAGTGTACACGGCCATTTTTCGTTCGATCGCGTCGGACTCCAAGACGCCCGCGTACGTTTTACGCGCTTCGTTCTGGAACTCGGCGGACATCATGTCTGTCAGCTTCTCCGACGCGCCGCTTTCGTAGTCCGCACGATCCGTGGGAGACGCCTTGTCGAGCACATGGGCACGCACGCGCGCGGCGAGGTTCGCAAACTCCTGGTCGAGCGCCCACTCCGGCACGATCTTCTGCGTGGTGCCGGAACCCAGCGCGTCCACTCCGTCGAAGACGCTGAGGATCCGCACGATTCTTCCGGTGCTGCACACGACCTGACCGCGCTCGACGGCGGACTCGAGTTGTCGCGCGAGGATTTCCATGAGGTTCGCGCGAAGATCCGCATCGGGGTTCGACTGGATCTTGGAGACGACCGCGCGGAACACGTCTGTGTCGGACGCGTCGTAGCGCGCGTGTGTGTCGAGGGTGAACCGACGGAGCACGCGGTTGATTTGGGAGACGTCCACCTTGAACTTGGCCGACGCCTCGAACAGGAGATCGACCGCCTCCTTGTAGGTGAGCTGTGGGACCTTTTGGCATTCCTTGAGGACCGCGGCGGCGCACGACCCGACCGTGCTGCTGTGCACGTTTTGCGTGTCGTCGTTGATCTGCACCTGAGCGCGCGCGGCTTCGCGGATGTTGTCCAGGAGAACCTCTTGTGGAACGTCGGGGAAATCCTCGGGGACCTCCACGATTCGTGCGGGCTGCAGCACTCCGTACTGCCACTCGCGGAGCGGCTGGACAAGTTGGTGCTCGGCGCGATGCACGTGTGCGGGCGCGTGGAGTTGCTGGAGGTCTTCGAAGCGGATGAGGATCCGTGCGAGGTCGAAGTGGAAGTCGGTGGGGAGCGAAATCGCGCCGTCGACGACGTCGGTGTCGTGGCGGTTGCCGGACGCGAAAACCTGCACGATGTCGTCGTAGTTTTGCTGCGCGGTCTGGAGGACGTGGTCGGGAAACTTTTCGCGGTTGTCGAGGATCACGCGGTACAATTTGCACGCAGTGAGCTTGTCGGGGTTCACGGAAGCGTGGATGCCGTTCCTGTACAGCTCCGCGACCATGAGCACCGCCACCGCGGACCGTTCGTTCTCGATCGCCGCCCGCAGGAGCTCAAACGCCTGCGCGCCGTTGCCACGACGAAGCGCGTCGCGCGCACGGGCCTCGAACGATACGGGCGCTTCTTGAGATTGAACTTGTTCATCCGGGAGCGTGTACACGAAAAACACGGGCTCTTTGGGTCGATTTCGGTGCAGGTTCCACAAATAGAGTAGAATTCCCAGGGCCAGCCCCACGACCACGGCCCAGACACGCGTGTCGAACTTCAACTTGGGGAGCTTGAGGCGGTGGGAAAGAGTCTGCAAAAAATCGAATCGCATTTGTTTTGCAGAGTCTCCACACATTTTTTTTAGTTAACATTCGGTGCAAATGCATTTAAAAAGCGGAGACGACTTGAATGGAAACGGTTGTGGACCTCTTGTTTCAGACGGGGACATTGCGTCCCGCCGAGTGTACGAACGGCGCGCGCGTGAGTCGCGCGTGGAAGTCGACGGTTTCCAAGCATTTGCGCGGGCGGCCGTTTGAGTCCATCCAGACGTGCGTGCAAGACCACGGCTACTACTTGGATTCTGTGGAAGCATTCAAGGAAGCCGTGAATCTCGGGTATTGTGCATATCAAATGACGCTTCACGGGATCATTCGCAACCACTGCTGTGTCGACGTGTTGAAGTACTGCGTGCACGATCTTCGGATCAGCATTCTTCCGGGCGCGGTTGTCGAGGCGATGCGCAACAAGAATCCGGCGTATCTCCGCGTCTTGAAAGAAGCCACAGACCCGGCAGTGCTGCGTGAAGCCTACCAGTGGATTGTCGAGGAACGTGTAGCAATTCACCAACCCCTGGAGCTCTTGTTGACACAATAATGTGATATGCATTGCCCACCAAGTCGTAGTATATGTCGTTCGTATAAACCCCCTGGATATTGAGGTATTTCTGATGAACGCCCCAGTGAAGAAACGAGACGTCTATGACACCGCGCATTTTCACGTTTTGTTTTATTACAAAGACTCGATAATCGTGTCAATGGCCTCCGTGTAGTCCTCGAGGGACACGTCGGCGTGCATGGCCACACGCTCCGCAAAGTTCACCAGCGTCACACTCAACTCGACGCCGTCGACGGCCAACGTCCACCGGAGCTCCCCGATGAACGTCGCGAGCTCCATCGGCTCCAGCAGCTCGAAGATCCCCTCGATGTTGAAGAGATCCACACCGTTCCCGCGCGTGTACTGCAGGTACTCGGCGACTGTGAACGCACAATCGTACGTGCTCACGTCGCCGCGGAAAAACGCGTCAATCTCCGCCTGGACATTCAGGTCGTCGTGCGATGGCGCGGTGGTGTCGCACGAATCAATAAACGCCGTCAGAAAACGACGGTCCTTCACGCCAAAGGTCGTTGCGAATGGCAATGACATTCTTTCTTTTCTGTGTTTTGCGAACGCCGCTCATTACCCCCTCCCCTCCCCCCCCCCTCCCCCCACTCACCTTCCGAGAGGAAAACGAAAGGTTCATTCGGTTACGCACGGGAAAACGTAGGCGACAAGGTGCTCCAACCAGGTCATCGGCGACGTGCGCGGCGGATGATCTTTGGAGTTTTCGTGGGCCACCGCGTTGTGCACCAGCCAAGCTCCGTCGGGAACAATGTACCCGCAGAGTTCTGCGTCTGCAAGAAGTGACGACACGCTCTTGTATCCGTACGCGGCGGGGTCGACGCGCGTGTGCACGATGCTCCGATGAACGCGGTCGTCGTCTCCGAAGAGGACCCGTCGGAGCTCGTCGGGGCTCGGGAGGCGGTCGAAGCGGTTCGTGCGGATAATGTCGTTCCACCGCACGCACACGTTGGCGTACAGTGCGAGCGATTCCTCCCACTCGAGATTCGTGGCGCAGTGCACGACGACGACGCGGAACCCGAGGCTCCGCATGGACCCGTACAGCGCGCAAAAGTCCTTGTCGGAAGACACGACAACGATGACGCTGTCCGTCGGGGGAAGCACGCGGCACTCGCGAAGCGCACGGGCCACGAGTTTGCGGTCGGCGTCCTCGCGCTTGTCGGAGACGGCGATGATCTCGATGCCGGCGCTGTCGAGCAGGCGGACGAAGTTTGCGAGCGCGTGTGCGTTCTGGAACTTGGACGGGCACACGAAGGCGGACACGAGGATGTCGAAGGGCTCGTCCTTGTACATGCGGGCCTGTGTGAGCGCGTACATTTGCAGCTGCTGCACGATCGCGGATGGCGACGATTCCTTTGGCAGCGCGATGTTCTCAATGTCCCACAGGATTCGCACGAACTTCATTCTTAAATCGGAAGAGCGCAGTTGTCGCGCTGGATGTCGCTGTCGACGTCGGGCGTTTCGGTGTCGAGCCACTGTGAGGTGACGAGTCGCGGGCCGATTTCGTACGCGGTGATCACGCCGTTCTTTAGGAGCTGTCGGTAAAAACCATCAATGGCCTCCTGGATTCCGTGGAGCACAATGTGTTCGTAGATTTTCTGCGCGCCCGCGCGCGTCAGCACGTACGCGAACGTGCCCCCGAGGTATTTGCCGGGATGGAACCGCGTGAACCCGATGATCCCGCGGTCGGGCAGGTTGTACTGCGTGGTTGTGTGGTATCCGAGGAAAATGAGGTCGCACGCGGGGATGCGTGAAACGATTTCTTCGATGACCGTTGGGGTCGTTTGTGGAAGGAAGTCGATGTCGTCTTCGAAGATGGTGCAGCAGCTGTCTTTCGACCGCAGGAATTCGAGAATGACATAAAAGTGACTCAGCGCGCAGCCGACGACGCCGCACAAACTCTGAAAGGTGTTCTCACGGAAAATGTGGCGCGTGAACGGATCCACCACGAGTGTTTTCCCATCCACGGCGGAGAAAAAGGTTACATTTGCACTCCCGAACCCCTGTTGCAACAGTTTTTGCGTCACGCGAATCCGACGGTCCGGACGTCGATCGAGGTTAATCACATAGTAAATCATCCTTTTTGATGGGTTCCCGACGACGCGTCGCGCGTCGAAACGAACGCATCCCGCACTTCAAACAGGTGCGGGTTCAGCGTCACGAAGGTCCGCACGGGCACTTGGAAACCGTGAAACGCGTGCGCGAGTCGCTCGAGGCTCGCGATTTCGCACGGACCGGACGGGCCGTGGAGACGAATCATGTCGTACAAGTTTCTGCAAATGTCCTCGTTTTTCCACTGGATTGTGTGACTCGGACGCAACATTCGTTTCGTTCTTTTCTTCAAATCGCTCGGTGCGAACAGACACCCCCTGTGCAGATTCTACTCGTTTCTGCGAAGGGCGTGTCGGCCTGAGAGGTCAGGGGACGGAAACCAATAAAAGAAAATGCTGTTTCTGATGAAGCACGGCGAGGGGCCGGGCGAGTTCCGCGCGGAAATCGCGGAGGAGTTTCGCGAAGCTGTCCAAAGATATTTCACGCCGCAACCGACGTGCAAGTACGCGAGGGGCGCACGCGTATGTGGCGCTGCGTGTACCGAAGGGACTCCTTTTTGCGCGAAGCACTTTTCAGACGCGCGCAAGGAGTTTGTTCGTGGGCTGTTTGAGTCGTACGGCATGTACATTCCGCACGAAACCGAGATCCTCGACGACTTTGTGGAGCTGTATGACCCCACGTGGATCGACTTTGACACGGTCATGACCAAGTCGAGCGGCGACTCTGCATTGAACACGCTTTCGCTGATCATTCAGGTTTCGACGGAAACGTCGGGCGACGCGCCGGTTTTTCGTCTCGCGCGCGTCAAGGAGGTTTTGGTGGATGCGGGCGACGTGCACGTCACGAACACGGACTCGTCGTTCAACAACGTGGTCGAGTTCTCGGCGCTGCTGGAAAGCAAGAAGCACACGATGCACAACGTGTCCATCAAGCTCTGGCACAACGGCCAGATTCACGTGTGCGGCTGCAGGGATGTCGAGGCGGCCATGCGCATCTGTTCGAGCGTCTTGCGCGTCCTGAAGAAGACGGAGATTTGCCACGCGAGCGCGCGGATCACGAGCGTGCGCCCCGTGTTTGCCAACGCGAGCTTCGACTTCTTTCCGCACAAGCTCCGTCTGGCCGTCGTGCGGTCGCAGCGGTTCGCCGAGAACGTCCGCAAGGAGCTCGAGGGCACCGACATGACGTCGGAGCTCGATGCGAGCTCGCACGGAGAAACGTCGACGGTCATCTACAAGTTCGCGCGGCCCAACGGCGCGCTCGAGAAGGTCACGCGCATCAAGATCTTCAAGGACGGGAACGTGATCATTACCTTCAACAACTTCGACAGCCGGATGCTCCAACGGGCCCTCCAGGCCCTTGCGATCACCGCAGATTCTCAGAATGCGTTCATGCGTGTTTCCGTCGACCCCATTGTCGTCGCCGACCGGAACCCCGAGGCGTTTACATTCTCGCCCAAGGGACTCGTGTCTTCCGCGGCAAAACGTGCACGTCTTGAGTAACTCTTTTTTTTTTAAAGCCTCGATATCCACCGTGTCCACACGTCCATTTTGCGCTTCCAGTTGTGCGTCCAGTACTCCACACCGTCCAAGACGTCCTGGTGGGTCAGTCCGTACACCGACAGGTCGTCGTCGGTAAAGTCCGATGGAGAACTCCCAAAAATACACGCAGGCAACTCCTCGGGCGGAACAAAGTCCCGGCGCATTCCCTCGTATCCCTGTTGCCACGTGACCTCGCACGGGTACGGATGGTGCCGACAGCTTCCTCCGAGCAAGACCGCGAGCGTCTTGACGAGCTTCATTCGAGAAACGACGATTTCGTCGAGATGCGCGGTGGTCCCGAAGCAAATGTACGTCTGCACACGAGGCGCGTGGTACACGTCAGGGTCGGGCGGCTTGACCGTGTGGACCGTGGCGCTGTACCAAACCACCAAGCAGCCCGCGGGGATCCGTAGGTTCACGACGGGGCAGAAATTCATCCGCGCAAAGTCGCTCTTGGAGAGGAGATGAAAGTCGGAGCCGGGGTCGGAGATGTCGAGCAGGTCGAAGTGGCGATGGGACCCGTCGAGCACGGAGAACTGTTCGGATCCCTCGGGGTTGTCGAGCACGAAGCTTCCCTGCAGAAACCCCGCGTGCACTTCGGTGTCGACGTGCCACCACATGTTTGGGTCGGGAAGTTCGACACCCACGGGGAACCGCGCGGGCTCTCCGGTGCTGACAAAGAGCGCGTCGGGGTTGCAGGAAAGTTCATCTTCGGTTGTTGGCGGCGGGAAGGTAAGGAACGCATCGGTCTCGCCCTGCAGGATGTTGTAAAACACGGGTCGTGCGAGTTTTCGGAGTTCGTGCGCGGTGCGCGACATTCCGAGTTTATGCGTTTTGATCATTCCCCCAAGGGTCCGCGGAATGAACTCGGAATCACCGATTCCCGCAATGTCCGCGAGAAGCTTGTCGCGCAGTTGAAACGCGGTGGATTCGTCGACGACGCGCGTGACGGCCCATCCGTGCTCGAACAAGTGCGCACGGATCTCGTCCGTGGCCGAAAGAACCGCGGGGATCATTTTTACTTGTTCCGACACATATAAATCTCAAACCCCCGAAACGCGTGTTGCTCCGAAACTGCGTTCCGTGGTACCCCCCCGGGGGGGATGGTTTTCGCGAGGTAGAGAGTGACCACGCAACGCACAAGAAGAAAAATGGACGGCCACTTTCAGACTCTTCGTGCGCCGCCGAGCGTTGGCTCGAAGCGGGTCGTTGACATTTTCGCGTCGGGCCTGGTGCCGCTCAAGTGCATGTTCTCGTACGAGGACGACGTGTTTTTCGCGCTCAAGTGCTGCACGGAGTGTTACTCGGCGGGGCAGGCGCCCTGTGGGAGTTGTCGCCGCAAGATGGAGACCGTCGGGCGCCCGCCGGAGAAGCTGGTGTTCACGTACATGACTCCTGCGGAGTACGTGGAGGCGAAAATTACGCTCAATCTGCATGCCACGAAGCGCAAGCGTGATGCGGCCTGATGGACTGTTGTTTGCTGTTTGGCGGAAGAGCGAGAAAATTATATGTGTACACTCCTTATAAAAAACGAATGTCGACAACGCAATACAATAGCAAGTACACGACCAAAGTCCCTGTGCCTCCGGTTTTGTCCCAGATCGAGCGCATCAATCTCAAGAACGGCGCGGTGATTTATCCGGGCACGGACGGAAACATTTACGGTGTGACGACGAACGGCACGGCGATCAACCTTACAAACTCGTTTTCTGCGGACCTCACAGAGCTCGAAGCGGCCGTTTCGGATCTTCAGGGCCGCATGTCTTCGCTCGAAACGCTCATGTCACGCGCAGTCTCTCTGCTCCAGAGCATTTCCGGTGTGAACATCTCGACACAGGGGTCTGTGTAAACGAAAAATTCGAGTCGAACTAGGATTTGTATGTGAAGTTTTACAAAATGGAAAAGTGTTCGTGCGAACGCTGTGCGTTCGAGTCGGAACATCTCCATGCCATCTTTCGCGACGCGGGTGTCGACGGGATCGTCGAGCTCGTGAAAAAGCACAATTACCACAAGTCGTACTGCGAGTTTGTGTTACTCGTATGGTTTCTGATGAACAAGACGGACCATTCGACCGTCACGGTGTCCACGTGGTCCGCGGTGACGTCGAAGATCGAGAAGGCGGCGGCGCTACAGTCGCTCCCGCTGCGGTCCTACTGGGCGATGTTGGCCGCACAAAGTGTCACGTCGGTGTGTCCGGAGATGTTCGCGAGTCCCTTTGTGCATGGTCTGCTCGTGCACGAGCTCGGCAAGTACACGGACGCCGCCGTGAAGAAGTCGTTTGATATGAACGTGGACGTGTTCGAGGACGCGATCCTGTCGACGATCGAGTTTCTGGTTTCGTACATTTACGCATGGCACCCGCGGGCCCTCGAACTGGCTGAGGGGATCGACGCGTCCATTCTCCCTATGCGCAGAATGATGACGCCGCGGACGGATCTATTTGATCGTGCGTTTTCCGCGTCAATGTCCGTCTTCGTTCGCACGCTGCTGCTTGACGTGACGCTCGCGAGCACGTCACCGGTCTACACCGGTCAGTTACTCTTCATCCTGCGCGCCATACGCGACGACATCATCGACAACATGAATTCTCCGCTCCGGGAGTCCATGAAGACGAGCTCGACCTTGTTCGGAGGCATGTACCACATCGCGTTCGATCCGGAGTGCATGCCTATCGAGTCCGCGTTCGAACCCCATCGGCACGTGATTGGCGACATTGTTGTCGCGCTCACCACGGGGTCTCGTGAAACATTTCTGCGCGTCGTGCGGAACGATCAATCCGAGTTTATCTCGGTGAAGAGCTTCATGCTCATGACGAAGCTGACCCACGGGATGTTGTCCGCCATGAGCGTGACCGACCTCAAGCGCATCTTCCGCGAAATTGAAAGTCTCCGCAAAACCAAGACGACCGAAGAACAACCTCCGGCTCCGACGATTCCTTCGGATACACCCGACGACGGCGATGCGGACGCTGTGCTTGACAAGCTCATCGACGAGCTCGAAGAAGAAGAAAAGGCGTCCGACGCGCGTCGTCAGAAGAAACGCGAGAAAAAACGGGACCGCAAGGACCGCAAGAATCGCAAGAAGCACCCTCCGAACACTTTTCCATCCACGCAAAACAAACGGCCCGAATGCCCCGAACGGCCCGAGATCTTGTTCACATTACCCCGATGGACCCCGGTGGACGACGAAGTGTATATGTATGTTCGGAAGAATCCGTGGTTTTAAAACATTCGGTCGCGTAGCAAGCGAGTGTGAAGATCGCGCACTTTGGGATTGTGGGTCATATAGTTGGATACAACGTCCTGAACGTCTTTTTGGCGGAGTTTTTGGTGGATCGTGGCGGACTGCACGCACTCCGTGTCGACGTTGTGGATAATGCGCACAATCTCGTCAGGATTCGAAAGACCCATGGCGCAAATGAACACGGCAGCACGGGTCGCAAAGGACCACGTCTGGAACATGTCGTGGACCGCGTCGTGCATGATCAAGAATCCGGTAAAGTCGAACATGGGTTCGTAGGTTTTCGTGAGCAGCAGCGCGCCGAACTGTCCGTGCTGGACGAGGAACTTGAAGATGCGCCGCAGCTTGCACTGGAGAAAGTTTTCGTAGTCGTTTTCAAACATGGCATCGTATGCGGGAAAATGCATACGAAATACGTCGACGCCGTAGTCGCGCATGTACTTGTGGACAACATGGGCGGCATCAGGTGGTTGTTCGGATCGTTCGAAAAAGTACGGGACCAGTACGCGCTCGAGGTATTCCTTGTCGTTGTACTCGGGCACGACGTGCATGAGCACACGTGTCACAAGATGGGCCAAAATGCCCTTCTTGCGCAACGCTCGGTTTTTGATGCCCTCTTCGGAGCTCATAATGTGCTGGATCATCTGCGAGGACACGTGTCGTACCGACAGAATCGTGTCCTGCGAGTGACATATCGCGAGCGGGTCCACGAGTTTCTTGACGATTTTTTCGGTGGCAAAGTACAGCACGGAGCTCGCAATTTCCACACCGCTTTCTTGGGTGACGATGGCGTGGCCGTGGTCGAAACGACATCTTCCGTCGCGATTGACCTCGGCGTCATCGACCGTGTACTTCTCCTCCACCTGGAACCCGCACGACATGCACAACAACACGTCGTCCTGCTGTTCGAGGTTCGTTGAGTTGCATTCGGGACACGTCGACATTTTCTGGAGTGCCGACGAAGGCCGACAGTCCGTCGGCGTTTTTTCGAAAAACGAATAGATTGTCCTTCCTAGAACAGACCAAGGATCTTCTTCGTGGTGGACCTCGTGTTCTTGTCGACGTAGTTGACAATATCCACGGATGTTCGCTTGCCCTGGTACACAACCTTGTTCACAACGATCGCAGGTACGAACGGCGGGGGCACAACGCCCTCGGGGACTCCGTCGGGGAGCTTCGAGGCCGTCACGTCCACCTCGACGACGCGAATGGGCTGCTTGAGTTGCGCGATCTTTCCCTTGATTTCGTTCCACGTGGGAGCAAAATCGATGCAGTGGGGGCACGTCGGCATGTAAAAGTACACGACGGTGTTCGTCGCACTGTCCGACACGACACCGAAGGAGGACTTTTTCGACATGCTCACGGCGACGATAATGATAATCATTGTCACCGCAAGAAGCACAAGGGGGAGATAGACGTATCGCACGGTGACCGGAAGACGATTGAAAAACTCGAACGACATTTTGTGTTTTAAGTATTTCCAAGATTTTTCTGACAGCCCCGAAACGTGCTTACAGACTACCCCCTCCCCCCTCCCCCCCGCCTTCCCCAAAAATGAGTCGACTCCAGAGTCCCCAAGCAACTCGCAACAATGTCTTCGATTGCCGACATGTACTTTTTCCCCGAGCTCGACGAGACTCATGTCGCTCCTCGTCCGATTGCGCCTTTCGACCCGCGGGATCCTGCGTTTGCCTTTGCACTCTTCGATTGCGAGGTCGTCCTGGAGACGCTTCTGCAGCCGTCCCTTGTGCGTCTGACGGCTGATCGTTTTTCGGACGATCCCGCGTTTCTGACCCACGCCACGGACATGGCGAAGTTCATGGCGCTGGCGTCGTCGATGTACACGGGGCCGTTCGACATTGTGCGCTGGATGGCCATGAATGCACCGCGCGAGTACTTTTCGCCCGGCGACAACAACCACAACATGTTTGTCATGTCCGTGGGCGTGTTCGCGTTCATGGCGGTCGGCACGGTCTCGCACGGGCACGGATTCATCCGTCCCGGCGGCTTCGGTCCGAACTTCGCGAGCATCTTCCGCTTCAGCAACACGACGTCGGACGTCATGGATCGCGGGCAGAATCTCATTTGCGTCGCGGCGATGATGATGTCCAACATGTCGGTCGAGTGGCAGCAGGGCCAGACAAGGTGGATGTGGTCCGAGCTGAAGAAGCTCGACATACCCACGTCGTGGTGGAGCGCGCTCGGGCGTCTGTGATTACAATTACAACCCATGTACATAATATTTACAAACGGTGAATGAATCTCGTTGTTGTGTGTGGTCCGGTTGCGTCGGGCAAGACGACGTACGTGTCTCGGGAGTATTCGCGTCCGGGTGTGTTGATTTTGTCGTGCGACAGCTATTTTCTCGACCGTGGGGATCTTTCGGAGTCCGCGCGTGCGCGTGTGAACTACGACGAGCCGGACGCGCTGGACGCGTCTCGTCTGTGCGAGGATGTGCAGAAGCTCATGGCGCGCCAGCCGGTGGATGTGCCGGTGTACGACTTTGTGTCGCACACGGTCGTGGGGGTGCGTAGGATAACCCCGGAGATTTCGCACAACACGTTGGTAGTGGAGGGGCATCTTGCGGGTTTGATATTGCGCGATCTGTTTCAGCCGCGCGTGGGCGAAACTTTGTGGATGCCTCGGTGGCGTGCGTGTATTTACGTGGACACGGACGAGTCTGTGTGTTTTGAGCGGCGATTGCGTCGGGACCCTGTGGTGCGCGGCTGGACACCCGATGATGTGGTCGAGCAGCATCTGGTGCACACGCGGCCAGCGCGGTACAAGTATGTTGAGCCGCAGAAGACGTTTGCGACCGAGATTGTCGTGGTGGCGGCGTCATGAAAAAATTATCTTTTGATCATAATAAAACAACACAAGCGATGCCGTCGAACAATACGAACTCGAACAACCATGTCAAGGCGGTGGGATCTCGTGCGGAGGTCATGCACGGAAACGCGCAGCACACGTCGGGCGGTCTGACGAAGAGTCAGCTGAAGTACAACAAGCACGGCGAGATTGTGTCGGTGAAGCAGAGCAACCGCGCGAAGCGTGAGAAGCGTCTTTTGAAGGCGGGGTACAAGCCGACGAAGGGCGAGTTTGTGCTGTTCAAGCGCAAGTAAAAATCTTGTGTGTTTACAAAAAGAATTCATGTGGATAGATGTGGTCGTGGGAGCAACTTATGCGACGACGGCGACATGTGCGAGGTATCTTCTGAGTCCCGCGTTTTTCCACAACACATTTACAGGCGCCTTTTACGCGTGGTACACGTATGTCATCCTTCCATTCAACGCCGTCGTTCTTGCAAGCGTGATCCTCGATTACAAGACAGACTACACACTTCCCATGTTTTACGCGTCGCGGTACCTGGATTACGTCTCGACGATTGAAATCCTCCGCAAGGAGCGGCACGACTTGTTCGGGCTCGACGTTTTCCAGCACTCGACGGTGCCGGTTTTGATCCGCATGGGTTGGGAGGACAAGCTGTTTTTAAGGTTTATCGTGTTCATGACGGGGATTGGCGTGTCTGCGTACTACGCGTCGCTGAACACGGAAATGCTGTCGGAGAGCATGCGGAACGTCACGGTTGTCCAGTGGACACAGTATATCGTGGTGCTTCTGCATACGGTCCGGACGTCTTCTCGTTTCAAGCGGCTGTTGTTCCTGGTGTACGTGGGGATCTTCACGGGGCTGATCCTTCAATTTTTTCTTCTCTAAAAGAATAAAAAGAAAAAAATCCATGCTGCGATACAAGAGCGATGTCCTCTTTGATGCGAACAACGGTCAGGGAAAGGTCGTTTTCAAGGCCTCGAGAATCGAATGTCCGTGTGTAATTACGTCACCCAACATCGAAGCCATGCAGGCTCGTTTGGATCGTCTGGACGCGTATAGTGCTGCCACGTCCGCACCGATTGAAGTGTCATCACAAGACACTCGCGCGCTCGAACAGATGCGTGCGGATATTGTGACCCTTCTGGCGCGTCAGGACGCGCTTGATGCCATGCGGGCTTCGTTGGAAGAAAAGCTGGCGCGTCAGACGCCTGCCGCGTCGTCGCCTTCGGCGCAGAATCCCGTGTTCAACGCGCGTCTGAACACGGTTTCCGACGACATCGCGCGTCTCTCTGGCGTTATCGAACGGATCGAGCGGAGACTCTCGGCGATGGAAGCGGCGGCTGGAAATTCGTCGGTCACTTTTGCGCCTGCTTCTTCTGTCGCAGCAGATGTCCCGTCGGTTCCCCCGACGGCCCCGGCCGAAACCAACGATGAAGTCAAGAAGATCACGACACCCGATGGACGTGTGATTACGCTCCGTCGGACGCAACAAACAAAAACAACTGCGCAAACGTACGCGTGGTAGACATAAACAAAGAAGAATGCCGATGGTATGCATCACTTATGCCGGCGAGTTTACCGTCGATGAGCAGACGTTTACCGTCGATTTGCACAAGCTCCGCAGCCCCGTGCAAGTCGGCATGATCCTCGAGTACATTGTGGGATATCTGAATACATTCGGCCATTGTGTGGGCGAGTCCGACATTCTGCTGTACCCGTCAAAATTACACGGCGAGCACATCATCGAGCCGGGAGCGTACGCCAAGATTTCATTTCGCATTTTCGGTCGTTCGTAGAGTTATTCGCAGGACTCGTGAGATGTCCTTCGAACAATGATTCCTTTCATTCCATGTAAAGTTTTGGATTTCGCATTTAGAAAATAACGCTCGGCAGGGGGAGCTTGTCGACGAAGCGCATCACGGGGTCGATGATGTGCTTCTTGACGCGGCTGTACACCGTGCGCTTCTCCTTCTTCCAAGAAATATGGATCACGACGGGCTCGGACGGGTCCAGACGGGACTTCAGCTCGACCTTGACACCGGGCATGTTCTGGCGGATCTGCGCGCACACGTCGCGCACGCCGCACTTGGCGAAGACACGGCGCGCGAACTCGACCTTGATGGCGTCGAAAGCGGCGTCGAGGTGCACGGAGTTGCCGCGGTCGCGGGCGCAGGTGCGGTAGGTCACGGCGGCGCGGGAGCGGGGGTACAGCTGGCAGTACAGGTCGTAGTCGAGGTTGCGGGTGAACGCGAGCTCGTAGGCCACGAAGGACTGGTCCTCCTGGGCAGCCACCTTAGAAGCGTGGGCCACATGCTCGTGGATGTTGTCGAGGTTGAGGTCCTTGGCGTGGCGCATCACGTTGTCCCACCAGTCCTGGTGGGTCGTCGAAGTCGTGGAGGACTCGGCGTTCTTGCGCTGGACACGCACGGAGCGATGGGTCTCCTGCACGGAGCGCAGGGCGTCGGCGGACATGACGGGGCGGCGCGGGATCGGCGCGAGCTCGTCAATCGGCGGGGGAATGGCCTCCACCGTAGGAGCGGGCGCGGGGGCAGCCGCAGCGACGGGCGCGGGGGCGGGCGCGGTGTTCGGAGCGTCGGACATTTTTACGTTCTTCTTTGCTTGAGGCACGACAATTTTTTTTCCAGCTGACGGACAGCGCAAGTTGTAAAGTAAAAGATGTCACAGTACGTATACATTGTTTTTGACCTAGAAACAACCGGTGTTCACGTAGGGCGTAACCGGATTGTGTCGATCGCGGCGCGTGTACTCGAGCCGGGTGCGCCTCCAATTGCGGTCGAAGCAAGCACGGAAACGCAAATGGACCTGAAGCACTTCTACAGCTTTGTGAACCCCGAGCAACCGAACTACGCGCGCGAGATCAACCGGGTCTCTGACGAGTTCCTGGCGCGATGCCAAACGCTGGAAGTCGTGGGCCCGCAATTATGTCATTGGATTCGCAACGTGATGCGTCACTACCGCGGGACGCACGTCGTCCTTGTGGGGCACAACATCGACGGTTTCGACGAGCCGATGTTGTCCTACGAGTTCCAGCGGGTGCGCGTTCCGTTCAACGTCGGGTACCCCGTGTACAAGATCGATTCCATGAAGCTATGCAAGTACATTATGCCCACGACGCACAAGAGCGTTCCGTACGGTCTTCCGTCGATTGGCTTCGCGCCCGAGAGCTACCGTCAGGTCGACGTGTACGGGTTCCTGTTTGGGCACAAGCCCGACGGCGAGCACGACGCCCTTGGCGACGTCAATGCGCTCGTGCGCATTTTGAATTCGCCCATGTTCGAACGCGTGTTGTTGATGTGCACCCCCGAGCCCTCCAAGATTTTTTAGGCCTAAGAAACATTTTTGAACCTACTTAAAACGTTGATCATGTACATTTACGTGGCCGATCTGGGGCATCGTGTGAAAATCCACCGGGGCTCTCGCTTCGAAAAGCTTCTGTGGAGAATCACGGACCTCCGCGACTTCTCCAAGGAGCGCTGGGATCTCATTCACGCCGCGCGTGGGTACACACACCCCGACCGCGACACGGTCCACCACGTGTTCTTCACGTGCCCCGAAAACGCCGCGAAGGTGTTCGGCTGGAATTACCCGGCTGATTCGGTGGTTTACGATTTCTACAAGCAGCGTGACGCGCTGCTCCACACGCACCTTCCGTCGGACCAGCTGAGTGTTCCGTGGTGGGACACGCCCAAGTTCCGTCTCGATGGAGTGAGCTCCATCAAGCCTCGTGGCGTCGAAGCGTGGGAGGTGTGTAATATGCTCCGTTGCAACAAGCGCACGGGCGACTACGAGATCCTCCGCACCCGCGGTAGCACGCAGGAGTCCTCCGACGATTTTCTGGAGAACTGATCATTCCGCGGGGCAGTATCTTGAATGACAATGTTGATGGATGTGTTGAATGATAAGAATAAGATTGTATTCGTCTCGATGGACTGCGCGCTCGGGGAACGCATGGGATCCGTCAATCAAAACCGTCAAGTCGCGGTCGAGCCATGCGATCGAAAGTGCCATGTTGTCGCGCAATTCTTCCACAACGTCTTGCACGGTTTCGAAAAACTGCCCCGACGATGAACGCTCGAACTCGAGATAGTACATTTTTTTTCTTTGTTTCAAGCGGAGCGACAAAGTCGTAGCGAGGGGGTTGAAAGTGATGTTGAAATAGACACAAAAAATCGAACGAATGTTCCAACAAGTTCGTTCGATTTGCGCAGTTCGCCGGACAAATTTGCAACACTACTTACACCGGTCGTCGGAGCAATGCGCGGAACAGGTCAGGGCGCTGCAAGAGGAATATCGTGCGGCAGAAACTCGATATCCCAACCGACTCGTACGGATCCGTGAGCTCCTCGCACAGAAAGAGCTCGAGCTCCAGAGCTACGACCTCGAACTCGCGCGGTACGACGAGCACTGCGAGTCGTTTTTGCAGCGGGTGGCATCGGTGGAAGTGGAGCCGTACGAAATACAACATTTCTACGATTCCATCGGCGTCGTCGGGTACCAGCAATACCAAAATCACCACGCACAGAGCAGTCATCGGCATACGAAAGCGCGCGAAGATTACATTTGCACACAGTGCGATGAACAGCGAATTTTCGACGATTTTGAGGCGTTTGCGGTTTGTCCCAAGTGTGGCGATTCCGTACCATACCAGAGGGAATTGCAGGACGTGGACGAGGTCATGAACTACACGATCCAGTTTGAGTACGAGCGGCAGACGCACTTGCGCGAGTACATCAACCAGATTGTAAAAGCGGAGGAGAACGCGTCGAGCGTTCCTCTCGACGTCATTCGTGGGATCAAACGTCAGATTCTCAAGGAGCGCATCAAGGACCGTTCGGTGATCACGCCCCGTCGGATCAACAACTGGCTGAAGAACGAGTTGGGCAAGAGCAAGTACGCCGAGAAGAAGTGGAGTATTCTGTTTGTCGTGTGCAAGGTGCGTCCTCCGAAGATTCCTGCGACGCTCGTGGACAAGTTCTTTGAGATGTTTGCGCAGGTCGAGAAGGCGTTTGTGAAACACGTCCCACCCGGACGAATCCACTTTTTCAACTACGGATACATCCTGCGCAAATTCAGCGAACTTCTCGATCAGCGGCATCTCTTGTCGGTCTTCACGGTCCTCAAGGGAACCGACCGCGTCCACTTCCAAGACGACATTTGGAAGAAGTGTTGCGCGGAACTCGGATGGAAATTCATCCCCTCGATCTGAGCACCGAATGAAATCTACAACATTTTCAGACGTGAACTATGGGGGAATTGGGATATACACAAAAACCATCCAAAACATGACAGAAGTAGAGGTGTGGAATCGTGACGAGCTTGTGGAGAAGGTGGGATGTGGCGACATGTACGCGTTCGAATGTGATTATCTCACCGACGATCCCACCGCGGTTATCCGCATGTATGCAACGTGTCGCGGAATTGTGCAATGGGAGCTCGTACCACGCGTGGACGCGTACGTCGAGCCGGAGTTCTCTCTGCATGTCCACACACAGCCGGACGATCCGTCCCGCTTTGTGAACTTCGTCAACTTCCACCCGGTCACGCGGTGCTACGTGCCGGGATCTGTGTTGTGCAACATGCCACACAAGGCGTTTACCGGGGTGGCTGAAGTGGTTGTGATGGGTTCTTCGGATCTTGCAAAACCGTGGATCGACGCATGTCCCCCCGCGATTCAGACGTTTTACATGTGACCTGTCTTTAAGTACAAAACGATGACCACGCACGGAGCGTTTCGCAAAGGGACCGAGGAGTATCGCAAAGCCTCGTCGGTCGTTCGTGGGGAACACATGTGTCCCGAGTGTTGTGCGGATGTCGTGGTGCGCAGGAACAAGCAGTGTTTTTACTGGACACACCGCGCGCCGACGGAGTGTTTGTACTACGCACCGGAGCCGGAGTGTCCACAGGAGCTCGTCCGCAACCATTTGATTCGTGCGATTGCAAAGGAATATCGCGCGGGGAACTACACGCCACGTGTGGAGATCAAGTCTTCGTCACTTCCGTACGAGGGTCCGTGCGACTCCGACGAATTCCTTCGGGGCCATGGGATCCCGAGCGTCGTGTACGAATCGACGGACGCGGTTGTGTTCAACTACACGCACGGCGCGTTTGTGTTCGACGTGGCGGTCGTGGGCGCGGACGGAAGGCTGAAAACCGCCACGTGTTTGTACGACGTTTCCGACGAGGGCCGCAATGTTCCGAGCGATCTCGAGTGGATCGAATATTCGTCGGCGAACCTATGACGCTTGTTGAAGTGTTTCTAAAAAAGAACGAACCATGAGCGACTCGTCCTTTCTCCCCGACGACGTGCATGTGTCGACTTCGACCGTGCAGGATTCCATCCCCGCGGCTGTGTCCGCAGCGGTGCACCCGCAGACGTTTGCGGACTTCCAAAAGGTCCAGTCGCTCGAGACGGCGGTTGCGAGCCTCCAGCGCCAGGTCACGAGCCTGCACGAGCTCGTGTCGCGCATTATCGAGATCAACGTGCAGCTGAAGCGCCAGGCGGTTCCGACGTACGACCCGGAGAGGCTCGAGGAGCTCAACCGCGACGCCGGCTTCTCCGCGCCCGCGGCGGCTGCGAGCGACGCTCCGAAGACCATCTCGCTTCTCCGCAATTCCGCGGGGCAGGTGGTGATCAAGGGCAAGACGTTCGACATCAAAGACGAGCTCAAGCGCCGCTTCGGCGCGGTGTGGAACAAGGGTCTCTCTGCGTGGACGTGCGATGCCTCCCACGAGCCCCAACTTGCCGCGTATCTTCGCGAATCTGGTTTTAATGTTGTGTAAATGTAATTCACTTGTGTGCAAGGACGTACTTATTTTGCGCGTCCATGGTCGTGACACCATCACAAAGGGCTTGTTGTCGTAGCTTGGCCTCGTGTTCGAAGGGGGTCCGCTCGAACCATCGGGGTTCCATGGCGGCTTGTGTGGACACGTCGGACAGGATTTTAAGCGGAGGGAATGTCGCCTCGAGGTAGTCCTTGGTGTAGATCCCACAGAGCCGACTGATGTGCACGGTCATCAATTTGTTGAGGTCTTCGCACACGAACAGCTGGGCAATCTTGCGCAGTTCGTGCACGTTGGATCCGTTACCGACGCGGATGAGAAAGTCGCAGTACACGAGCGCGAAAATCTCGTCCATCCGCGAATCGAAGGGAACGGGGCAGCTGTACTCGACGGGTCCGTGCTCGGCGCGCAGCGCCAAGAATTCGACAAATAATTCGACAACACCCGGTGTGTGCTCGAACACAAGAGGGAATATCTCATCCTCCTCTTGCATTCGTAGGATTTCCGCATGTTCGGCGAGCGCGTCGGGAATCTCGAACGAGACACCGTGGTAGTCGATGACGCGCTTCATGTGTTTTTTGTGGTATGGAACCGAACGTTGTTAGTATCTTTGAAAAAATCGTGACACATGAAAGAAACAGAAATGCCAAATAAGTACTACTATCTTCCCGACGAATCCGGTCGACTCCGGAGAGTGAAGAAGGCGTTGTACTCGTCGTTTGGCGCAGAGCGAAAGTCCGTGTGGTTCTTTGACGACGACCCGAAGAATCTAAAGGTTGTTTCGAAGGATCCGCGGGTCCGCGCGACGCTCGTCCCGATTGTCAAAATCGACACGGACAACTACACGGAATTCGTGCGGGTCCATGGCGGGTGGGACGCAAAACGCGATCGTGACCTCTTTGCGTTCATCGAGCACCGACGGAACATCGGGGCCGCCGACGACACGTTCGCGAGCATGGGCCTCACGTTCGAGCAGATGAGCGCAGTGTGTCGCTGGGCGAAGAAGCGGGGCGCGAAGGCGACGGTGGCGTTTGATTTCGACTTTGTGCTCAATAGGCTCGAGGGGTTGCTGTTGCAATCCGACGTGCCTCCGTCGGGAGTTGCCAAGTATTCCGTCGGCACCAGTCAACGACTTCATGCGATTCGTGCGATGATCGACTGCGTTCTGAAGAATCGTGGGAGAGTGTTCATTGTCACGAACAACGGAGGGAGCGAGTCGGACACGTTTGTGAGCGTGTGCAGCGCTATCCATCCGCACTTTACGCGTGACTCCGTCAAGTCTGCGCTTCCGTACGAGCGCAATAAGCTCGTGTGTATGTACAAGACGGGTGTTCTTACGCCGTTTCGGAAAACGGGGTCGACGTGACATCTACATCCCCAACATCCGCACAAGCCTGTGATACTTCCGCGCGGCGACTTCTTTGGACACGCCGCGCTTCTTGGTGTACTTTTGCACAAACGTTTCCAGTGGAACAATATTCGTGTTTCTCCGAGCTCCGAAACGCAACCTGTCAGGCACGCGCATGATTCTCGCAAGAATCTCTGCGGCACGTTGCACCGCTTCTTCGTTAATTTCTACAAAGATGTCATTCACACGTTGCCGCACGAACTCCAACAGGTCTTCTGCGATCTCTTCTCGGTTGAAAACTCGCAAACTGTCAGCAAGCCCTTGAATACCAGGGCCGCGCGGACGAATGCCCGTGTATTCGCGAA
>JACCDX010013499.1_pt1 | contig 23832 bp, 22 predicted proteins | sample 7449681 | NCBI WGS metagenome assembly JACCDX01 (sample SAMN15323450, study PRJNA562643) | freshwater metagenome | isolation source: river surface water | place: USA:Blue River Watershed | collected 2017-08-18
CCTGAAGCGCGCGTCGCAATTCCCGGCGCGCGTCAAAGTGGTCGATGCCACCTGCAGCGTCGAGCAGGTATGGCAGCAGGTCGAAGGCCTGCTGGCCTCGCTGTGAGCGCGATAATGACCGCAAGGACTGGCTGCACCGACAGGCGACCCCGATGAGCGACACCATGACTGATACCGCGCACGGTAGCGAGCACGATAGCGAGCACGAGAGCGCGCTCTATCCGTGGCAGCAGCGTGACTGGACGCAGCTGCAGCAGATGCGCGAGCGATTACCGCATGCGATCCTGCTGCACGGCCCCGAAGGCACGGGCAAGGTAGCGTTCGCGCATGCCTTTGCTGCGTCCTTGCTGTGCGAAACGCCCCACGCGAGTGGCCTGGCCTGTGGCCGTTGCGCCTCCTGCGGCTGGTTCGCGCAATACAGCCATCCGGATTTCCGTCGGCTGCGCCCCGAGGCGCTGGACGCCGAAGAGGCCGAGGAAGCCGCCGACTCCGGCGCCAGCGCCGATGACGGCGGCGGCAAGAAGTCGTCGAGCAAGACGCCTTCCAAAGATATTCGCATCGAGCAGGTGCGTGCCTTGGCCAGTTTCATGAACGTGTCCACCCACCGTTCCGGCTTGCGCATCGTGCTGCTGTACCCGGCCGAGGCCTTGAACTCGGCGTCGGCCAATGCCTTGCTGAAAACGCTGGAAGAACCGCCGCCCGATACCGTGTTCCTGCTGGTGACGCACCGCATCGACCGGCTGTTGCCGACCATACTGTCGCGATGCCGCAAGTTCGCGATGGCCACGCCCGACCCCGCGGCGGCACTGGCCTGGCTAACGGCCGAAGGCGTGAAGGATGCCGACCGCTGGCTGGCCGAGCAGGGCGGTGCACCGCTGTCGGCGCTGGCGGCAGCTCAGGGTGAAAGCGGGGCCGAACGCGATGAACTGCTGGCCTTGCTGGCCAAGCCCGAGCGCGCGCTGGCACTGGTCGTCGCGGATCGGCTACAGAAAGCGCCGCTGGCGCAACTGGTCGCATGGCTGCAGCGCTGGCTGTACGACCTCACGTCGCTGAAGCTCGGCGGCCGTGTACGCTACTTCCCGCATCACCAGAAGAGCCTTGCAGCTTTGGCGTCACGTGTGACGTCCGAACAGCTGCAACAGGCACTGAAGGATGCCGGCGCAAGGCGCGCCGTGGCGGATCACCCGCTGTCGGCCCGCCTGTTCATCGAGGATATGCTGCTGGCGTATGCCGGCCTGTTCCGCTGAACGTTCGCCCGGTCGGGCTTCATCCCGATCGGGCGTATCCCCGATGCGCTGATCCAGTGATTCATTGATCCAGTGATTCATTGATTCATCGACTCTTGATCATCTGATCAGCCCCTGGCGGGCCTGCGTCGCAAGCCTGCGGCGCACGCTGCCGTGCGGGCTGCGGGAGAAGCGCACTTGGCTGAAGCAGAACCAACACCATCATCATCCGCACGGCCGGCCGTCATGTCGCATGCGTTCCGCGATCGCGAATCGCTGTACATGGCCTTCATGCCTTTTCTGGTCAATGGTGGCATCTTCGTTCCCTGTCATCGGGACTGCGAACTCGGCGATGAAGTATTCCTGTTGCTGAGCCTGCCGGATGACGAGCATCGTTATCCGGTGGCGGGCAGGATTGCCTGGATCACGCCGGCCGGTTCCGCGCGCATCGAAGGCATAGGCGTGCATTTTCCCGGCGACGAGGCTGGCCTGCGACTGCGCCGGCGGATCGAAGACATCCTCGGCACCCTGCTGGCGTCGGACCAGCCTACGCACACCCTGTAAGCCCTTCAGGCGCGGGCCGCGTTCAGCGGCAGATCCGGCCCCGGGCGTAAAATAGCGAGCTTCCAGGCGGGGCAGGCCTGCCTGTGCAGGCCGTCCCGCGACATTGCCCACCTTCGCCCATGTTCATCGATTCACACTGTCATATCGACTTTCCGGAACTCGCCGGCCGCCTGCCCGATATCCTTGCTCGCATGAAGGACAATCAGGTGTCACACGCCCTGTGCGTATCGGTCACGATGCAAGAATTTCCACAGGTGCTGGCGCTGGCCGAGGCGCATCCGAACATCTACGCATCGGTGGGCGTGCATCCGGACTATGAAGACACGGTCGAGCCCAGCGTCGGGGAACTGGTGGCGCTGGCCCGTCATCCGCGCGTGGTTGCGATCGGCGAGACCGGCCTCGACTACTACCGCCTGACCGGCGACCTGGAATGGCAGCGCAATCGCTTCCGCACGCACATCCGTGCCTCGCGCGAGAGCCGCAAGCCGCTGATCATCCACACCCGCAGCGCTTCCGAAGACACGCTGCGCCTGATGCGCGAGGAAAAGGCCGGCACCAGCGACGGCGGCGTGGCCGGCGTGATGCACTGCTTTACCGAGTCGCTGGCCGTGGCCGAAGCGGCGATGGCGATGGGCTTCTACATTTCTTTCTCCGGCATCGTGACCTTCAAGAGTGCGAAGGAATTGCAGGAGGTCGCGCGCGCCGTGCCGCTGGAGCGGATGCTGATCGAAACCGATTCCCCCTACCTGGCACCGGTGCCGATGCGCGGCAAGACCAATGAGCCGGGCTTCGTGCGCCATGTGGGCGAATTCCTCGCCGACCTCAAGGGCGTGCCGCTGGCCACGCTGGCTGAAGCGACATCGGCGAATTTCCGCGCCTTGTTCGGTGTGCCCGCTCTGGCGGAAGCTGCCTGATGAAGACGGTGCAGGATCCGTCCCGCCGCACGCTGTTTGCAGCAGCGCTGCTGCCCGGACTGGAGCGCCTGCTCGAGCCTTTCGCCAAGCTGGGCGTTCGCCGCAGTTCATGGGACGACTGGTTCCGCGCGATTCGCAACGATGACGTCCAGGCCTGCCGTGCGCTGCTGGCGCGCGGCTTCGACGTCAATACGCTGGACGCCGGCCGTTTCGATACCGGCCTCATCATCGCCGTGCGCGAGCGCGCCACGAAAGTCTTCCGCGTGCTGATCGATACGCCGGGCATCGATGTCGATGCGCGTTCGCGCAATGGCGATACCGCGCTGATGGTGGCAGCCTTCCTGCCGGATGCGGTGGCCGTGCAGGCCTTGCTCGAGCGCGGCGCCGAAGTCAACCGGCCGGGCTGGACGCCGCTGCACTATGCAGCATCGTCAGGCAGCGTGCTGGTGATCCGCGTGCTGCTCGACCATCATGCGTATATCGATGCCGAATCCCCGAACAAGACCACGCCGCTGATGATGGCCGCGCGCGCCGGACGGCGGGAAGCGGTGCAATACCTGCTCGATGAAGGGGCCGACCTGTCCCTGAAGAATGACGTCGGGCTGAACGCCGTTGACTTTGCGCGCGCTCAAGGACACAGCGATATCGCCGCCGCACTCGACGCGCGGTTGCAGCAGGCCGCCCGGCCTTGATGAAACTACAAGCTGCATCCCCAGTCTGACTCGCATCCCGTTCGCGCCATCGCTGGTGACGAACGGACATTCTGCGAGGAAGGCTGGCAGAGCCTTCCATTGTCATCGTCAAGACTTGGAGGCTTTCATGAAGCAATTCGTCCCGCCCTTGGTATTGTCATTGCTGCTGGCCGCTGGCTGGGCCCATGCGCAGAACGCGCCGGCAGGTGGCGTGCGTGAAAGCACGGATCCGTCGCGTGCCGCGGACGTGGAGAAAAAGGCAAAGGACCTGTCCGGCCGCAGCGTCACCGAATCACCGTCGGAAGGCACTTCTGCAGGGGCGTCCGGTACCTCCGGTAGCTCTGGTACCTCGGGCAGTTCGAACATGGGCGGCGCAGCAGCGGGGACCAGCGGCGCGCAAAATCCCCATCGGGAATCGGGTACGCCTGAGACCTCAGGCACATCAGGGACATCAGGCACCTCGGGCACCTCGGGTACTCCAGATGCCTCCGGCACCTCCGGGGCTGCAGGAACCTCAGGTACGTCCGGGAACGGTCAAATGCCGGCTGAGCCTGCTGGAGGCATGACGCCGGCACCGGGTGGCGCGGGCCCGTCAAACATGCCCGGCGCGGGCGGTACGTCGGGCGCTGCAGGTACGTCAGGCGTCGAGAGCACCACCGGCACTTCCGCTGGCGAGAGCACGACCGGTACGTCCGGCGTTCAGGGACCGACCGGCACCGAATCCGACAGCGGCTCCTCGCGCTCGGGCTCGCCCTCAGGTACTTCCGGCGTTGGAACCCAGGCACCGTCCGGTGGCGGACTGAACATGCCCGGAACATCGGGCACCTCGGGCACCGGCGGACTGCAGCCGGGTGAGATGTCGGGCACCGAGCGCGCCAGGCAGCCGGGCGACGAGCGTTTCGAAGGAGCGACTGAGCCGCGCCGATAAGCCTCGCGCTGATGGGCGGCGCGCCCTGCTGAGCGGAATCGGTGGATTCGGTGCTTTCGTGCCATGGCGTGCTGTGCGTCTGTTACAGTGCCGCCATGGCAAGAATGACTTTGGACCGTATCCTGCAATCGCAGGGCATAGGCACGCGCAAATGGTGCCGCGAACTGATCGCCGATGGTGAAGTGAGCATACAAGGGCAGGTGGTCACCGACCACCGCGCCAGCTTTGACACCGAAGGCCTGCGCTTCACCTTATTCGACGACGAGTGGGAATACCGCGAGCACCTTTACCTTGCGCTCAACAAGCCGCGCGACATCGAATGTTCGCGCAAGCCCAGTCACCACCCGGGCGTGATGAGCCTGTTGCCGGAAGAATTCGGCTGGCGCGATGTACAGGCCATCGGCCGGCTCGACCATGACACGACCGGACTGCTATTGCTGACCGATGACGGTGCCTTCAACCACGCGATGTCATCGCCGAAGCGCCACGTACCCAAGCTCTACCTCGCCACGACGGCCGAGCCGGTCACGGCAGCGCTGGTCGAGGCGTTATTGGCAGGTGTGCAGCTGCATGATGAGCCCGCACCGCTGAAGGCCACGCACTGCCGGCAGGCGGGCGAGCACGCGCTGGAAATCGAAATCGAGCAAGGCAAATACCACCAGGTCAAGCGCATGCTGGCCGCGGCCGGCAATCATTGTGCGGCGCTTCAGAGGATTTCAATCGGCGAGTTGACGCTCGCGTCGCTGAACCTGCAGGAAGGGGAGTGGTGTCACCTCGACAGCGCGCAGCTGGCGCTGCTGAAGCCACCGAAGGAAGGTTGACGCGTCAAAGCTGACAGGGAAAAGCTGAAGACCTTCGACTGAAGATCTTCAACGGAAGATCGTCAGCGCACCACGCGATAGCAGGGCTGGTAGCAGCTGCCCGGCAATTTCATCCGTCCTTGCTCAACGAAGGCCGACAGCAGGCGATCCATCTGTTCCATGATGGCCGGATCCCCATGGATCTCGAACGGTCCGTGGCGCTCGATTTCCGCAATGCCCTGTACTTTCACATTGCCTGCCACCACGCCGGAGAAGGCGCGACGCAGGTTGGCTGCGAGCTGGTGGGCCGGCTGTTGCTTCGACAAGTCGAGCGCGCGCATCGATGCATGGGTGGGCACGAAAGGCTGCTGGAAAGCCGGGTCGATCTTCAGACGCCAGTTGTAGTAGTACGCATCGCTGTGTGCCTTGCGGTACCCACGTACGGTATCGATCCCTTGCCGCGCCGATTTGGCGACTTGCTCGGGATCGTCGATGATCACTTCGTACAAGGCTTGCGCGCTCGGGCCCAGGGTCGCGCCGATAAATTCATCGATCTGCGAGAAATAGGCTTCCGCTTCCACCGGTCCGGTGAAGATCAGCGGGAACGGCAGGTCGCGGTTGTCCGGATGCAGCAGGATGCCCAGCAGGTAAAGAATCTCTTCGGCCGTGCCGGCGCCGCCCGGGAACACCGTGATCACATGGCCGGCGCGCACGAAGGCTTCCAGCCGCTTTTCGATATCGGGCAGGATCACCAGGTTGTTGACGATCGCATTCGGCGATTCGGCGGCGATGATGCCGGGCTCGGTAAAGCCGAGATAGCGGCCGCCGTTGAGGCGCTGTTTGGCGTGGCCGATGGTGGCCCCCTTCATCGGACCCTTCATTGCGCCCGGGCCGCAGCCCGTGCAGATATCGAGGCCGCGCAGGCCGAAGTGGTAGCCGACGCGCTTGGTGTAGTCGTATTCGATGCGCGAGATCGAATGGCCGCCCCAGCACACCACGAGGTTGGGCGTGGAGGTGCGCTGCATGACTTCGGCATTGCGCAGGATGTGGAACACCAGGTCGGTGATGGCGACCGGATCGGCCGAGATCCCGTCCGGATGCTGGGCCACTTCGCTGCTGGTGAACAGGATGTCGCGCAGTACCGAAAACAGGTGCTCGCGCAGGCCCTGGATCATCACGCCATCGACGAAGGCGCTGGCCGGTGCATGCTTCAATTCCAGCTTGATGCCGCGCTCGCGGTGGACGATCTGAACGTCGAAGTCCGGGTAGGTGTCGAGCAGCTTCTTGCCATTGTCGAGGTGGTCGCCCGAGCTCAACACGGCCAGCGCGCAGCTGCGGAAGACCTGGTGCAAGCCGGTGTGGCTGTTGTCCAGTAATTTGGCTATTTCCTGGCGAGAAAGAACTTCAAGTTTCCCTTCCGGGGAGACGAGACTGTCGATGACGTGGAAATCCATGTGGTGTGTTCGGTTAACAAGTTACCTGCAGTGTACCTTGGCAGCCTCGCAGTCCTGAATTTGCGCCGCGAGCCTTCCTCGGGGAAGACCCGCCGACCTGCCGGATGAGGCACAATCGATCTAATAAAAATAATAAAGTTCCTTGCAGGAAGAAGAATGCACGCAGTTGCTGAAAATCACGGTCGGGGTTGAGATTCGTCAATCGACTGTCTCGGCAAATGCCTCGCTCTACCTGCCTGAACAGAATACGATCAGAGGGTTTCCGCTCCATCCGCGATTCAGAGCACGGCCCGGGGCGTCATCCCTACGAGGAATCCAATTGAGGTCCACGACGACGGAAAACGGCGGCGCCACGCCACCGGAAGGCGCGCCTATACCCACCGGCGGGCATGATGATTTTGACCGGATCGCGGCCACCAGCCCCGACATCATTTTCATCTACGACTGCCTCGACGACCGGCTGGTTTACTGCAACAACCGCGTGACCGAAGTGCTGGGCTGGCCGGTCGAGGCTTTCGTCGCGCCTCATGTGAGGCTGGAGCGGCATTTCATCCACCCTGACGACCACGCCGGCTTCGCCGCATGGCTGGGCAAGGCGCTGGCAGCGCATGGCGACGAAGTCTTTGAAAACCAGCATCGCATCCTGCACGCCGATACCAGCTGGCGCTGGTTGCGGGTGCGCGTGGCGCCTTACCAGCGCATCGACCATCAGGTACGCCGCCTGATCGGCACCGCCACCGACATCACCGCGCAGGTGATGATGCAGGAAGCGCTGCGGCGGCAGACCAGCATCCTCGAGCTCATTCTCAACAGCATGCACGAAGGCGTGATCGTCTGCGACGAGAACGGCGAACTGCTGCTGGTTAACCGCTCGGCCGAGTCCATGCTCAAGCTCGATGAACCGCTGACCAACCTGGCGCAGGTGAAGGCCGTGCATACGCACGAACAGGGCGTGCAAGCCGGGATGCGCGTCTGGCACCAGCATCCGCTGGCGCGCGCGCTCAAGGGCGAGACCGTCGCCGACTATGAACTGTCGCTGTATGACCGCCGGCGCGGCTTGTGCGTCACGCTCAGCCATGCATCGGCGCCGCTGAAGGCGGCCGATGGCGAGATCGTCGGCGCGGTCGATGTGTTCCGCGACGTGACCGACAGCCACCGCGCGCGGCATGACCTGCAGCGCGCCGAAGAACATTTCCGGCTGCTGGTCGAGGGCACCACCGATTACGCGATCTTCATGCTCGACGTCGATGGCCTGGTGGTCAGCTGGAATCCCGGCGCCGAGCGCATCCTCGGCTACCGCAAGGACGAAATCGTCGGCCAGAATTTCGCCACCTTCTTCACGCAAGACGACCAGCTGCGCGGCGAACCCATGCGCAAGCTGCGGCAGGCCGTCGCCGAAGGGCGCTCCGAGGAAGACAGCTGGCGCATGCGCAAGGATGGTCAGCGCTTCTGGTGCACCGGCGTGATCGGCGCGCTGCATGACGACGACGGCAAGGTGAAGGGTTTCGTCGAAATCATGCGGGACCACACCGAACGCCGGCTGGCCGAACAGAATGCATTTTTCCTCGCCAATCACGATCCATTGACGGGGCTGGCCAATCGGGCGCGCTTCCTGGAGCGCTTGCACGAGGCGCTGCTCAATGCCGATCGCGACAATACCTATTGCGGGCTGCTGTTGCTGGACCTCGACCGCTTCAAGGCTGTCAATGACACGCTGGGCCACCACGCAGGCGACCAGTTGCTGAAGGATGTTGCCGCCCGCCTGCTGAGCTGCGTGCGCGAAACCGATACCGTCGCCCGCCTTGGCGGCGATGAATTCGTCGTGATCCTCACACGCCTCAAATCGCTGCAGTCGGCTGAAATCATTGCCGAGAACATCATTCGCGAACTGGCGCGACCTTTCGACCTCGAAGGGCATGCGATCAACAGCGGCGCCAGCATCGGCATTGCGATGTATCCGCAGGATGGCGGCGAAGCCGGTGACCTGCTGCAAAAGGCCGATCTCGCGATGTACCGTGCCAAGTCCAGCGGCCGCAACCGTTACCGGGTGTTCTCGCCCGGCATGCTGACCGAGGTACAACTGCGCCAGCAGCAGGAGGAGGCGCTGCGCGACTCCGTGGCTCAGGGTGAGTTCCAACTGGCTTTCCAGCCGCAGATCGAGATGCATACGCTGGAGGTGGTGGGTGTCGAAGCCTTGCTGCGATGCGCGAACCCGGTGCTGCAGGCGATGCCGATTCGCAAGGTGATCGCACTGGCCGAAGAGACCGGCCTGATCATCGCGTTGGGCGAATGGGTGATGCACTCAGCGCTCGAACAACTGGCGAAATGGCGGTCGGCCGGCTTGCCGGAATTCCGGATGGCGATGAATGTGGCGCCGACCCACCTGCTGTCGCCGGGCTTCACCGACATGCTGGCCTCGCTACTGCTGCAGCATGAACTGTCACCGCGACGCATCGAGATCGAGATCACCGAAAGCGCGCTGGTACTGGCACGCGAGCGCGGCAGCGATGTGATGGACAAGCTCAAGATGATGGGCGTATCCATCAGCGTCGATGATTTCGGTACCGGCATCTCGACCCTGTCTTACCTGAAGGATTACCCGGTCGACATCCTGAAGCTCGACCCGGCGCTGATCCGCAACCTGCCGCGCGACCACGAAGACAAGGCCATCGTGTCGGCCATCATCAAGCTGGCGCGTGACCTGCAGATCAAGGTCATTGCCGAAGGCGTCGAGACCTTTGACCAGCTGAACTACCTGCGCACTACCGCCTGCCATTATGTGCAGGGCTTCCTGTTCAGCGAGGCTGTGCGTCCGGAAAAATTCGAGCAGGTACTGCTCAACCGCAGCGAACAGGGCCAGATTTTTCACTGATACGCCGCGTCCAATGCGGTGTGGATCCTGAACATCTGCTAACACCCGGGCGCAATTGCTGGCGTACCGCGCATGCGTCGCGCTTTGCGCTGCTGGTCGACGCTGCCGCCTGCTTTGCGGCCGTACGTGCCGGGCTGCGCTCGGCACGGCACAGCATCTTCATCCTCTCGTGGGACATCGACAGCCGGGTGCGCCTCGTGCCCGAAGGCGCGCACGATGGCTGGCCCGAGCCGCTGGGCGATTTCCTGCACGAATTGGTTTCTGCCAGGCCGACCCTGCAGGCACGGCTGCTGAACTGGGATTACACCATGCTGTACGCGATGGAGCGCGAATGGCTGGCAGCCTATCGCCTCGGCTGGCGCACGCACAAACGACTGGATTTCCGGCTCGATGGCCGCCATCCTGTGGGTGCGGCGCACCACCAGAAGGTGATCGTGGTCGATGATGCGCTGGCCTTTGTCGGTGGCCTCGATCTGACCCGCGCGCGTTGGGATACGCCCGAACATCGCTGGCACGATGAGCGCCGGAAAGGTAGCGATGGCCAGCCCTGCGAACCCTTTCATGATGTACAGGCGATGGTCGATGGCGATGCCGCCCGCGCGCTCGGCGAGCTATGCCGCGAACGCTGGCGGCGAGCCACCGGGCAGGTGGTGCCTGTGGCAATACGCACTGCCGCCGAGGAAGATCATTGGCCCGACCACATCGTGCCGGACTTGCGCGACCTCGAGATCGGCATTGCCCGCACCGAACCCGAATTTGACTGCCGGCCGGCCGTGCATGAAATCGCGCAGTGGTACGCGGATGTGATTGCGCGTGCGAACCACAGCCTGGTGTTCGAGAACCAGTACTTCACGTCGACGCTGGTCGCCGATGCGCTGGTGCGGCGGCTGGCCGCGCCGCACGGCCCGCAAGTACTGGTGGTGTCGCCGCAGCGGCAGAGCGGCTGGCTGGAAGAGGCCACCATGGGCGTGCTGCGTTCGCGCGTGCACCGCCGCCTGCAGCAGGCCGACGGCCACGGCCGCTACCGGCTGGTGTGCCCGGCCTTGCCCGACCATGGCACGGGCTACCTGAACGTGCACAGCAAGCTGTGCTTTGCCGATGATGATGCGCTGACCGTGGGTTCAGCCAACCTGTCCAATCGCTCGCTGGCCTGCGACACCGAGTGCAACCTCTGCATCGTGGCCGACGGACCGCCCGCACAGCGTGAACGTCTGCGACAAGGCATTGCGGCCTTGCGTGCGCGCCTGCTTGGCGAACATCTCGCCGTCGCGCCGGAGCGCGTGCTGGCGGCGTGCGATGCGCATCCAACGCTGTTCGACGCCATCGATGCACTGTCCCGGCCGCCGCGCTACCTGAAAGCCTTCGAGCCGCTGGCGCAACCGGAAATGGATGCGCTGATACCGCAACAGCCGCCTTTCGATCCCGGGCCGACGCGCCCGCCGATGCTGACGATCACCCTGCTGCTGGTCGGCGTAGGCATCGCCATGCGGCGGCTGGTCGCCCTCGGCGCAGAGCGGCAATGACGCCGGCTGATCCGTGGCCGGTGACGGTGGCGACCTGGAACATCCATGCAGCAGTAGGGGGCGACGGTCATTTCTCGCCGCAGCGGATTGCCGATGTGCTGCGCGAGACCGATGCCGACATCGTCGCGCTGCAGGAAGTGCCGCTGGGCGGCACGCACTGGCCGGATGTGCTGGCCATACTGAGCCAGTCGCTGGGACGGGTTGGCGTGCCCGGGCCGACCTTCAGCGTCGGCGGCCGCCACTTTGGTAATGCGGTGCTATCGCGCTTCCCGGTGCTGCGCACACAGTGCATCGACATTTCCTTCGGCGCGCGCGAGCCGCGCGGCGCGGTTGATGCCGACATCCATTGCCATGGCAGCCCCTTGCGCGTGATCGCGACCCATCTCGGGCTGCGAGCCGCAGAGCGACGTGCGCAGGTGGCGCGGCTGCTGCAGGTCTTCGATACGGCCGAGATGCCGGTGCTGCTGATGGGCGACGTCAACGAATGGTTCGTCTGGGGCCGCACCTTGCGCACGCTGGTGTCGCATTTTCAGTCGGTGCCGGCGCCGGCCACCTTTCCGGCCTGCCGGCCCGTGTTTGCGCTGGACCGCATCTGGATACGCCCGCGTCACCGGCTGGTGCAGGTGCGTGTGCATGCGAGTCCGCTGGCGCGGCTTGCCTCCGATCATTTGCCCTTGCTTGCGCATATCAGCGCATGAGCGCGCGCAGCTGATTGCGCAGCTCATTACAGCGCAAGCGAAACGGTGCGCAGGTAGAATCGCCACATTGCCTGTTGCAGGCGTCCATTCCGCACGCGATTCCATGAACACCCCATCCTCGCCGCGCAAGCTGGCGCGCATCATTCCCGCGATGAACACGTCCGACGGCGCCGGCGTGCGCTTGCGGCGCAGTCTTGGCAGCGGCGAAGGCACGCGCCTCGATCCCTTCCTGATGCTGGATGAGTTTTCATCGATGAACCCGGGCGATTACATCGCCGGTTTCCCTGCGCACCCGCATCGCGGTTTCGAGACGGTGACCTATATCCTCGATGGCCATATGCGGCATGAAGACCATCTCGGTAATCAGGGCGACCTCAAGAGCGGCGGCGTGCAATGGATGACGGCCGGGCGCGGCATCATCCATTCCGAAATGCCGCAACAGCTCGAAGGCCGTATGCGCGGTTTCCAGTTGTGGATCAATCTCCCCGCCGCGGAAAAGATGAAGCCTGCCGGCTACCGCGACATCCAGCCCGACGACATTCCTGTGCATGCGCTCACCGGCGGCGGCGAGGTGAAAGTCATCGCCGGCCAGCTGCGCAGCGAAGGCAGCGTGGTGACCGGCCCCATTGATGGCCTGTCGACCGAGCCGCTGTATCTCGATGTCTCGCTGCCAGCCGGCGCATCGTTCACGCAGCAGCTGATACCCGGCCATCAGGCGATGGCTTACCTGTTCGAAGGGCAGGTCGGCATCGCAGGGGATGAGCGCCTGCTGGCCACACACAGTGCTGCCATCCTGTCCGATGGCGACCATGTGCGCTTTGTCGCCGGGCCGGAAGGCGCGCGCTTCCTGCTGCTGGCGGGGAAACCCATCAATGAGCCCATTGCGCAGTACGGCCCCTTCGTGATGAATACGGCGGCCGAGATCGAACAGGCCATCATCGATTACCAGACCGGCCGTCTGACGGCAGCGTAGCGGCGGCCGTGGCAGTCGGGGCTGTTCTCTTGCCTTTGCCCGTCGCCGTGCCGGCGGTCGCGGCAAGGCAGGCATCGACGATGCCCGCGGCGGCTGCATCGAAGCGATACGGTTCCACCATCAGCAGCGAACGCTCCGCATAGGCGCGGCGACGGCGCTCGTCCGACAGCAACTGCGTGGCGGCCTCGGCCCAGGCTGCGACGTTGAGCTCGCGCACATAGCCATTGCTGCCGTCAACGATCAGCTCGCCAGCCACGCCGGCCTGCGGCGACACAATCACTGGCAGGCCAGCGGCACAAGCCTCGTTGGCCACCACGCCCCAGACATCGGCCTCGGTCGGGAACAGGAACAGCTTCGCCGATCGGTACAGGCGTGGCAATGCGGCCTGTGATGCAAATCCGTGGAAAGCCGTCTCGACCTGGTTGGCGCAGGCTGCCGCCTCGGCCTGCAAGCGGGTCGCCAGACTACCGGAGCCGACGAACAGCAGCCGCGTCTTGCGGCCCAGCCGGCGCGACACCTGCACCGCCACCTCAAGCGCGAACGATGGCCGCTTGGCTGTTTCCAGTCGTCCGCAGAACAGCAAATCCCAGCAGGGCGTTTCGGCTGTGGCAGGCGGGCGGAAGCGTTCGTTGGCTACGCACAGGCAGGACTGGTAGCAGGCCGTGCGCGGCACGCCATAGCTTTGCAGCAGCGCCAGACCGCCCTGACTTGCTGCGATTGCGGCGCGCGCGCGGCCATAGGTCCAGTGGCGCAAGCGGCGATGCAAGGGGCCCAGCACTTGTTCCGAGCGCAGCGTGCCATCCGTCATCGGAATGTAGGGGCGACGAAAGGCGATGCACCAGGCCATTGCGTACAGGTGCGTAGGATTGAAGCCATTCCCAATTACGGCATCCGGCCGGATGCGCGACAGGGCCGTCAGCACGTCCGGGTTATTGTGGATATAGCGTCCGTGGACCGTCGTGATGCGTTCGCGCAGGAACTGATGATCGAAGGCGATCGCCGGCAAATCCCATTCGCGGTTGGGTTCGCGTCGACAGCAGAAGATCACGTGCAGGCGCAGCCCCGGATGCGCCGCGACCCGGTTGAATACCGGTATCCGGTACGGCGGGGGTTCATTGACGACCAGTGCCAGCGTCGTCATAGGTCTGGATAGTCATAGGCTAGGGGAGGCGGGTCCGGCAGGGGAGAGGCAGCTATCGCCTGCCGGTAGATGCGCAACAGCTGTTCGTAATTGCGTTCGGGCGTGTAATGCGCGAGATAGGTCTCCCATGCGGCTCGACCCATCTCGCGCATGCGCTCAGGATGAGCTTCGGCGAAGGTAATTGCTTGCGCCAGTTCATCCGCGTCGCCGGGTGCCACCAGCAGGCCAGTCTTGCCATGCACGACCAGTTCCAGCAAGCCGCCCTGTCGGCTGGCGATCACGGGCGTACCGCAGGCAAAAGCTTCGACCGCGACAAGGCCGAAGCTCTCCACGCCGGTGCTGGGCATGACCAGATAGGCGGCGGCATGCATGCGGCGCGCCAGCACATCGGGCGTCTGGAAGCCGCGATAGTCGAGGCCGGGCGCATCCATCACCAAGGACTGCAACGGGCCCTTGCCATAGACGGCGATACGCTGGCCGGGCCGCTGCTGCATCGCCTGCATCAGCACATGCAAACCCTTCTCTTCAGACAGCCGGCCAATGAAAAGTCCGCCCGACCGACACTCCCAGTCCGGCTTGCCATGGGCGACCACGAAGTTAGGTTTGATCACCAGCTTGTCCAGTGGCAGGCCGCCTTCGAAAAAGATATCGCGACACATCTGGTTGAGTGCGATATAGCGCGTCACATCGCGCTGCCAGGTACGGCGCAGCCGGTGCATCACCAGCATCGCCGCGACCGCCGAGGTCTGCATGAAGGACTGCCGGTAACAGCGCCGCACGATGCCGCGCCAGGGCAGGTGACCAACGCAATCGGTGCAGTTACGACCGCGCCGCACCAGCATCGCTTGCGGGCAGACCAGCCGGAAGTTGTGCAGCGTTTGCACGACCGGCAAGCGATGGCGGCGCGCGCCGACATACAGTGATGGTGAAATCAGAGGGAAGATGTTGTGCGCATGGACCAGGTCGGGCGCAAAGCGCTCGACGATGCGCGCAAGGTCATCGACGGTGCGGCGCGACCACAGCGTCGACAGCGCGGCATCGGGGGTGCTCATGCGCGCGAGCTCCGCATTGTCGCGGCGATAGACCTCGACCTCGTGCCCGTGGCGGCGTAGCAGCGCGACCTCGGCATCGACGACCGTGTCTTCGCCGCCGCGATAGTGATACTGGTTGTGGGCTACGAGGATGCGCATCGACGACCATGCTAATGGTGCAGGGCGGCGCAGCGGTGAGGGCGCTCAAGCGGATCGGCTATGATGGGCCGATAACGACAATCAAAGGAGACATGGATGGCTGCTTTTGATCTCGCCGGCAAGCGCGTGCTGTTGACGCAGGCTTCGGACTTCATGGGGCCGGTATTGACCGAGGTGTTCACCGGCCTCGGCGCGGAGGTGATCGCCCATCACGGACCGATCGACGATCCGGCGCGGCCTGCGCAGCTGGTGGCCGAGGCTGGCCATATCGATATCCTGCTCGCGCATCTGGCGGTGCCGGCGGCGCGCAAGCCAGCCGTCGACACCAGCGATGATGACTGGTCCCATGCATTCCGCCACATGGTCGATCCCTTGCCGCGACTGGTGCGTGCAGTGCTGCCGCAGATGACGGCGCGCGGCCACGGCAAGGTGCTGCTGATGGGAAGCGCGTCACCATTGCGCGGCATGAAGCGTGCATCGACGTACAGTGCGGCACGGGGCGCGCAACTGGCCTATATCCAGTCGGTCGGCGTCGAAGTCGCACCACACAAGGTGCAGGTGAATGCGATCGCGCAGAACTTCGTTGAAAACCCGACGTATTTCCCACCTGAAGTGCAGGCTGATCCGGCCTTCAAGGAAAGGTTGAAATGGGAAGTGCCGCTCGGGCGGCTGGTGGGCGCGCGCGAGGATGCGATGTTTGCCGCCTACCTGTGCAGCTCGCATGCCGATTGTTTCGTGGGGCAGGTATTCCCGGTCTGCGGTGGCTGGGTGCCGCGCTGACCGGCGCTTGCGGATTTCGCCCTTAGCTAAGAGGCTCGCCGCGATGGTCGCCTGGGGACTGGTGCTGAGGACTGGTGCCAGGGATTGCCGGCGGCGGGTGCTGGCTACTGCTGACGCTTCTGCATGGCCTGCTTGATGCCATTGCGTGTCGCCAGCGCCTGTGCCTGCCATTGGTCGCCATGCGCGACAGCCTTGTCAGCGATGGCCAGCGCTTCATCGAGGCGTCCGAGGTCTTGTAAGACGGTCGCCAGATTGTTCAGCGCGGCCGTGTTATCGGGCTTCATTTCGGTGACCGTCCTGAAGGCCGCCTCGGCGATGTCCAGCTTGCCTGCATTGTAGGCATTGATGCCCAGACCCATGCGGAACAGATAGTTGTCCGGCCAGCGCTGGCTGGCGGCTTCGTAATGGCGCACCATGTGTATCGGGTCGGCATATTTTTCCAGCGCCGCCAGCGCTTTTTCAAGTTCCGGCACGTCGGCCTGCAGCGGTAATTGACCCGGTGCCAGTACGACCATGGCCCATTGGTTGGAGCGCCCCCACGTGTGGCCGAACGTCCGGTAGTTCATCAATTCGCGTTCTGTCGTGCCCGAGTGCAGGATCATTTGCTGTGAAGGCCGGTCGTAGCCGATAGCAACTGCATAGTGCCAGCGTGTCGCGAAGGACAGGCCGAGGTTCTGCAGCACGACCACGGGGCGGCCGGCGGCGAGTTCGGCCAGCACCGTATCGAAATTCGGTCTGATCACATAAGCCAGTGCGCCGCGGCGCCGCGCTGCGACCAGCATTTCGGTTTGCAAGGAGCCTTCGCGGTCCGGCAGGAAAACCATCTGCTCCAGGTCTTTCGGACTGGCCGGATAGCCGGCAGCGCCCAGCGCCATGGCCAGCGATGCCGGGCCGCATTGATGCTGTTCCTGGGCGAAAAATGGAATGTGCTTCAACTCGACATGGGCGGGCAAGGCCGCGGAGGCTACCGTTTCTGTCGACGGGCCGACGCTCGCGCAACCGGCGAAAAACAGCAACGGCAGCGCGCCTGCGGCCAGCGCGATGACTCGGGAAACCCGTCCGATGGATTGGCTTGAAATCCGGCGGACAAGCCGGCAGGCGAGCCAAATCAACTGCCGGCCCTGATGCGCGGGCGCTGGCAGGCGAGGATGTGCGTGCATCATCAATGCGGTGTCAATGCAGTTATAACGTGAGGCGCAAGTGCGACAAGCGCCGTCGCCGGCGCTTGCCATGCCTGGTCAGCGTCGAGCGCGGGTGAACGGGAACACCTTGGTCAGGCCAAGGATGTCGGTCACCAGGAGCAGCACGAAGATGAATACCAGCGCGCCAAGGACATCGCCGCCGGCCGGCAGGCTGTCGAGGCGCTGGTCGAGCGCAGCCAATTCATCGTCGGTCAGTGCCGCCACTCGGTCACGGGCAACCGCCGGATCGACTCCGAGCTTTTCCATCTGTTGTACCAGTGCCGGGCGGCTCAGGGCCTCCAGAACCTTGGCTTCGGTCAGATCGCGGCGGGAAGCCTGGACCAGGGCTTCAGAACCGATCATCGCAGCCGTGGCCGGACCGGTCAGGGCCATCCAGTTGAGACTGAAAATCAACGTATAAACAAGGAATTGGCGAATTTTTCTCATTTTGATCCTCAAAAGTTATCTGCCGGAAGTCGGCAGCCTGAAGCGAGCTGATCCTTATCTGACAGCCCATCGATTCAGTTTTTCAGCTTTTGATATGCGTCGTTTGATCTGGAATAAATTTCAATAAAACAACTGGGTAAAAGACGACCCGCTCGTTCCAACAGTATCCTTAACGCGTATAATTTGTATTATGTAAAACTGTATTGAGGGTTTCAGGATAGAGGTTTCGCAGATGGGCCAGTAACGACCTTTTCTGTCCTGCCGACCTACCCATGCCTACAACGACCTGGCACTGCTGCACCTGCCTGATTCATTTGCGCAAGCGTCCTTCCGTGACCGTTTGCTCGACGACCAGCCCGGCAATCATCGACAGCTCGGAAGCAATCAGATTGAGCACATCGTCGGCTGTCAGGATGCCGAACAAGCTGCCGGCCCGGTTGACTACCGGCAGCCGCCGCACCCGCTTGCCGCGCATGATGGCCAGCGCCTCATTGAAAGCCGCATCTTCCAGCACCGTGGTCACCGGCGTTGTCATCAGGTCGGCAGCCGTGAACAGTTTGGCGTCGATATCCAGCGCAATCGTCTCGACCAGGATGTCGCGGTCCGTGACGATACCCAGCGGCACCCGCAGGCCTTCCTGCTGGTTGTCGACCACGATGATGTCGCCCACATGATGGCGGCGCATCAGCCCGGCCACTTCCGCAATCGGGGCGTCCGGCTCACAGCAGATGACGTTCATGTTGCAGTAATCGCGAACCAGCATGGGGCGGCCTTTCTGGCATTGACACTGTCGGTCGATTGAACCAAGATCAATTCATGCCGGTCGCCATCCGGCGGACGGGACTTTGAGGGAGGCACGGATGTCTCAAGAATTCAGTCTGGAACGAATCGCCAAGTTGGTTTCTGATCTGGAGCAAGAGCTTTCCGGCGCTCCGGCCGGCTCGCCAAAAGTCGCTGCGCTTCGAGCCGAAATCGATGCTCTGAAGAAGACGCTGGCCAGCCCCGACCAGGCCAAGCCCGAACTGGCTTCCCAGCTGCACGGCACACATCGCAAGCTCGATGACGTGGTCGCCAGCGTCGAAGGCGAAGTCTTGCGGGACACGCCTTATCTGGCCGAGCTGGGGCGCATCCTCGGGCTGGTCTGACACGCACGCAACACAATGAAGGCGGCTTCGGTCGAATGACAGGGCCGCCTTTTTCACTGCGACGCGATCCCCCGCAATTGCTACCTTGCTCCGGCATCCTGCCGCCAGTGCGCCGCCTGCCCTGCCCTTCAATTCACATGCGACGCCGGGAGAGCGCCGCGTGGCCGACAACTTCGACAGTCCATGGAAAGAAGCGATCAGCAGCTGCCTGCCTGAATTCATCGCTTTCCATTTCCCTGACGTGCACGCGCAAATCGACTGGGCGCAGCCGGTCGATTTCCTCGAGCAGGAATTGCTGTCGGTCGCACAAGACCACGGCCCGCAATCGTCATTCGTCGACAAGCTGGTGCGCGTGACGCGACTCGATGGTCGTGCCGAGTGGGTGGTGATCCACCTTGAAATCCAGTGCCAGCAGCAAGCGGAATTCGCCGAGCGTATGTTCCTGTATCACGCACGGCTGTATGAAAGACATCGACAGCCGATTGCCAGCCTTGCATTGCTAGCCGATGATCGAGCGGACTGGCGGCCTGAATCCTTTGATCAGGAAGTGTTCGGATGCCAGCTCCGTCTGCGTTTTCCAGTGACCAAGCTGCTTGACTGGACTGGCAGGGAAGAACGGCTGGCCGACAGCCGTAACCCTTTCGCCATACTGACGCGTGCGCACTTGGCCACCCGTGCTACCCGCAAAAACCCGGCAGCGCGCGAGCGTGAAAAAATCCGCTTGGTGCGCGATCTGTACCGCAGCGGGCTAGACCGGCAGCGTATCGTTGACCTGTTTCGGGTGATCGACTGGATGATGAAGCTGCCCAAGGAAAACGATGGGCGATTTCGGCAGACTGTGGTGATGCTAGAGGAGGACTTGAGAATGCGCTATGTGACATCGATCGAACGACTGGCCATCGAAGAAGGCATGGCCAAGGGAATACAAGAAGGCCTGCTGCGAGGTCAGGCGCGCGCGATCGCCAGACAACTTGCCCAACGCTTTGGCGAGTTGCCGTCTTGGGTGCATGAAAAGCTCAAGTCGGCAACTCCAGCAGAACTCGACGCTTGGGTTGACGCAATTTTGGAAGCGGAATCTATTGAAGGAGCAATTGGTGAAAAGATGCAGCATTGAGAACGGAGCTAGAGGTATTGCATCAGGGGTGCAATACAAACCGTAAATTCAGGCGCTACTCAATGCCAGGGGGACGTCGGATGCAAAGAAATGAATGGGCCGCCATATGCGGCCCATTGTCTTTTGCGGCGAGCCGCAACTTTCGCCGCACCACCCTGTCCTAAACGAGCTTCAAGAAATCCTTGCGTCAACTCCGGCGCGCCCAGCCGCAGGTCGCGGCATTTTCTGACGGTTGCCATGCCCAAGTTCTCAATCAATTCGCTCGTCCAGACCCTCCGCAACACCCGGCTGCGCAATGCCTTGTTTTCGCTACTCTTGCTGTCGGCGATCATCATTTCCTTTGAAAGCGCCCCGAAGCTCTTGCACAGTTCGCCCGTGGTGTACAGCCAGGATGTGTCGCTGGTCACTGCCCTGCCCGCCCAGCGCGACCGCCTCGAATACCTGCTGATTGCGCAGCCCTCTTCTGATTCGCCACGTTACCTGATCAAGTTCAAGGGCCAGTCCAAGATCCTGTCGGTGAAGGTACCCAACAGCACCCATGTGAACCTCGAACGCGAGGTGCTGCTGAAGAATGGCATCCCGTATGCGATCGCGCAGCCCGAATGGCTGGCTGCCAACCAGAGCGTGCTGCAGGATGAGGAAGCGCCGGCCGGCTTCTTCGAATCGGCCGGTAGCTTCATGGCTCGTAATGCCATCGGGCTGCTATTGCTGGTGCTGATGGTGATAGCGCTGAAAAAGAGCATGCCGGGTCTCGGCTCGTCGGTATCAGTGACGCGCCCGGAAAAGCTCAAGGGCAGCATGGATGACCTGATCGGTATGGACGATATCAAGCGGGAAGTGGCGCATCTCGAATCGATGATCCGCAATCGCGAGCTGTACAAGTCGCACAACATCGACAAGCCCTTCAACGTGATGCTGACCGGCCCTGCCGGCACCGGCAAGACCAAGCTGGCCGGCTATCTGGCCAAGCAGCTGGGCATACCGCTGATCCAGGCATCAGGCTCGGGCCTGGAGTCGGGCCTGGTCGGTGGCGGCTCGAAGACGCTGAATGCGATCTACAAGAAGGCCTGCGACCAGGGCCGCTGCCTGATCTTCCTCGATGAGGCACAGTCGCTGTTCATGCCGCGCGGCCGTGGTGAACGCAAATGGGATGACGATACCGCCAACACCCTGCTCGGCCTGCTGGATGGCATCAAGAGTGATGAAGGCCATGGCGTGATCTGGGTGGTGGCATCCAACTTCGACGACGCCAACAGCGAGATGGATGAAGCGATGCTGCGCCGCTTCGCAGTGAAGATCAACTTCCGCCTGCCGAACAAGGCCGAGCGCCGCGAGCTGCTGCATGTCTTCCTGAAGCGCAAGGATGAGCAAGTAGTGGCCTGGGATCGCCTGAACCTCGAGTACGTGGCCGAGATCACCGCCAACCTGTCTCCTGCCCTGTTGGAGACCGTGGTCGACCGCGCCAGCATGATCGCCATCGAGGAAGGCAGTACCATCGATACGGATTTGCTGTTCCGCGCCTTCGAGCGCAGCGCCATCGGCCTGACCGACCGTGCCGCCAGCGCGGAGAAGGATCGCCAGCGCGAGCGCGTCGCGCTGCATGAGCTGGGGCATTTCTTCATGCAGGTCGATCCCTTGCTCAAGCAAGGCCTGCCGCTGGAGGATGTGAAGTCGCAGTCGTCGCTGCTGAAGATCAGCACCGAGTCGGTGTCGAAGCTGGGCGCGCTGGGCTATGTGCTGTCGGCTACGCCGGATGCCGGCCTGCAGACATTGGAAGAGCTGGAGCAGGATGTGATGCAACTGTACGGCGGCGTCGCAGCCGAGGAATTGTTCTACGGTGCGCGCGGTATATCGGTGGGCAGTCAGAACGACATCCAGAAAGCCACCGCGCGGCTGGACCTGATGGTGAACCAGTTGTCGATGTACTCGCGTTCGAAGCTGGACTACCGACAGTTCAAGCGCGATGGCGCGCGCGAGGATGCGGTGCGTGAAGTCGAGCAGAAATCCGATGAGCTGTATTCCCGCACGTTGGATACGGTTGCAGGCTATCGCCCGTGGATGACCAAGCTCAAGGACACGCTGATGGAGCGCTATGTGCTGTCGAAGGATGAGGTCTTTGCGTTGATTGGGGAATTGCAGGTGTCCGACCCGATGGCGATGACGGCGGCCAACTCGCAGGCAGACATCGCGATGACCACCTGAGCCCTGAGCCCTGAGCTCTAGGCAGCCATACATGGCGGCCGGCATTCCCTTGCGGGAAGCCGGCCGTTTTTTCAGGGTTCGGGTTCTGAGGTAAGCAGTTCAGCTGATGAAGTGTGTCGGCTCCAGCAATGGCGGCACGCGCTCATCGCCGTCCACGAGCAGTTTTTCGACGGTCTTCTGCACCTTCATTTTCAGCTGCAGATAGGCATCGATCTGGTCCATGGAATTGTCCTGGTCACGGCACAACATGTAGAGCGCCGCGGCAGACACAGGGCAGTGATAGATCTGGTCGTCGATGTTCAGAGTAAAAGTCGTATTGTCTCGGTTGCGAATTGCCGGCTCGGTCATGCTGCACTTCCTCCGTGTCCTTATGGTTGTCCATCGGGTCTTGATCGACGATCTGCTATGCGTAAATCGTACGCCCTCCAGAACATCGCTTTCCTTGAGCTAGCGCATGTTTCTGAAAAACGTACGCGATCCCAATCAAACTTCTGGAATCGCGTCGATGTCCGAGAAATTTCCCGTGCGGGAACTGTGATGCGCCTCGGCTGCATGCCTGCGCTTGTTTTACAAATATCAGCGCCTGCTATTGAAAGACTCGAAAGACTCGCGGAGGTTCATGCCTGCGGTCCTGGCAAGGTACATGACACCCTGCCAGGACCGCGCTTCACTGGCGTCGGTCAGGCCTTTTTCTCCGGAACCGTGCTGCTGATGGTCGTATTGAAGGTATCGAAGGCGTTGGCTGTGGTGTCACTGTCGCCTGGCAGTTCATCGCTCCCCTCGAGCGGCTGCGCGCGGCGCGGCTGGATAGCCGTCATCGTCTCGGTATCGCCCCTTTCGCCCGCCAGCAACCTGACCAGTTCGTCGAGGTCCTCGGCGTCTAACTGCTGCAACTCGGTCTTTGCCTGGCTGATCGCCAGGTTTTCATCGACTTCGCGTGTCGCTTCGTCGAGCGCGCTCCAGTCCTGCGACTCCAGCTCCGTCGCCAGTTCGCCGGCCTTCTGCACCTTGCGCAAGCTGCGTGCTTCTTCGATAGTGCGCAAGGTACGCGGACTGATCGGCGTGGTATCGGCACTCCGGGTACGCACATGGCGGGTCGGGGGCTTGGTCTGCAAGCGACGGATGCGCGCATCGATTTTTTCGCGCGTCGCCTTTTCGGTGGCCTGTTGCTGCAGCGCCAGCGGGGATGTCGCAAAGGACTTGTTGAACAGGGCTTCGGCCAACTGTCTGACGCTGGACACCAGTCCTTTCTTCAGCAAGACCTGGAGCCACATCTCGGAGTTGGAAAGGTTCTGCTGCGCCAGCGACAACAGCATGGGCTGCAGCAAGCGGTTGACCAGCAGATGGGTCAGCGCGGCCAGTCGAGCGGTACGTATCTGGTCGGTGCTGAAAGTCGCTGGCATGTCGGTGCTGAGCAGTTTTGCGTGCAGGCGCTGGTCGCAGGCAATCAGCAGGCCGATCAGTTTGCCGGGCAGAGGCGAGCTGTCGACCGTGGGCGGATAACCGAGCAAGCTGCGCACGATGACCTCGGATGCGCCCCGTATGCGTTCCATCTCGGCTTGCTGGGTATCTGCATCGATATTGCTCGTGTTACTGCTGGCCGATGACGCCTTTGCCGCTTCGCGCTGCATGAAGTTCGCGTACAGGCTCGTGGCGCCGTTCCAGCCGACGTTGTTGCTGAAGTCGGCGGCGAAATAGCGCTGCATCAGCTTGCCGGATGAAATCGTGGGGTGCAGCAGTCCGCTTGCCAGCGGCTTGAACTCCTCCGGCAGGTGGTCGATGTAAAACGCCGCATCAGTGCTGCCCAGCGTGCTCAGGCTGGCTGCGGACAGGCGCTCGCTGACCAGATCGTTGACGAGCAGATCGGCGAGCTTGTGCGTGCGGTGTTCTTGCTCCATTTTTTTCAGCTGGCCCAGCGGAATGCTTTTCCGGATGATCTGCAGGCTGGGTTCGGAAAAGGCGCGCACCGAGTCTTGCTGAGTCGTGGC
>JACCDX010314383.1_pt1 | contig 23830 bp, 22 predicted proteins | sample 7449681 | NCBI WGS metagenome assembly JACCDX01 (sample SAMN15323450, study PRJNA562643) | freshwater metagenome | isolation source: river surface water | place: USA:Blue River Watershed | collected 2017-08-18
CCCGCCGCTCGCACTCGAGCGCGGAGGTCGCGTGCGGCATCATCAGGCCGCGGCTTGGTGGTGGAGTCGCGCCGGCGACACGCCGGCCCAGCCGCAGCGCGGGGTGCCGACGGTGCTCCTTGTGCACGCCCTGACGGGCAGCGCGCAAGCCGGTGGCCCGGAGGGTTGGTGGGAGCCGCTGATCGGCCCCGGCCTGGCGCTCGACACCGACAAGTTCCGCGTCGTCTGTTTCAACAACCTCGGCTCGTTCTACGGCAGCAGCGCGCCCGGGGCTCCGGGTTTCCCGCGCGGCAAACAGGCGCGGCTCACCACGGTTGATCTTTCGCGCGCCATCTTGCTCGGCCTCGACGCGCTCGGCATCAAGCGCGTGCATCTCGCCGCCGGCGGTTCGCTCGGCGGCATGGTAGTCCTGACGCTCGGGGCGCTCGCGCCGCAACGCTTCGCGCGCCTCATGCCCATCGCCACGACCGCCAAGGCGAGCGCGTGGATGGCCGGCTGGAACCATGTCGCGCGTTGCCTGCTGCAGACGGATCCGGGTTACCCGCACCACCCGACGCGCGGCCTCGAGGTCGCGCGCCAGCTGGCGATGCTCACCTATCGCGCGGAGGCCGGCCTCGAGTTGAAGCAGAGCGCCACGTCGATCGGCAGTTACCTCGAGCACCACGGCCAGAAGCTTCACGGGCGCTTCACCGCGGCCTGTTACGAGTCGCAGCTCGATGCGATGGATTCGCACGATCTCACGCAGCCGCTCCCCGGCACACGCGGACCGGCGCTGCGGCGCATCGCGGCGCCGACGCTCGCGGTCGACGTCGATTCCGACGTGTTGTTCACCCCGGCGCAGACCGCCGCCTATGTCGCCGCCTTGCGCGCGCAGGGCACGCCGGTCACGCGCGCCACGATCCGCAGCCCGCACGGCCACGACGCGTTCCTCCTCGAATGGGCGCAGCTGGAGAAACTCGTGCGCCGCGCCCTCACGCTTTCCGTCCCATGAGCGCCTCCTGGCAGATCTACAAGTTCGGCGGCTCGTCCGTCGGCACGCCCGGCCGCCTGCCGCGCGTCCTTGAACTCATCGCTGCGGCCCCGTCGTCGCTGGCGGTTGTCGTCTCCGCGCCGGGCGACACGACGGATTGGCTGATCCTCGCGGCCCACTCCGCCGCCGACGGCGAGATCGCCCAGGCACGCTCCGAACTCGGCCGCGTCCGCGAACTCGCGCTGACCATCGCCCGCCCGATCCTCACGCCGCACGGCCTCCGCGCCTTCAAGGCCGACCTCGACGAGGTCCTCTCGCCGGTCGAGCGCACGCTGTCCGGCATCGAGCTGACGCGCGAGTGCTCGCCGCGTTCCCTCGACGCCGTCATCTCCGCCGGCGAACGCATCTCCGTCGCCCTCGTCGCCCGCGCCCTCACCGAACGCGGCCGCGCCGCGCGGGCCGTCGACGCTCGCGACTTCGTCACGACCGACGCTACTTACGGCAACGCCGCCGTCGACCACGCCGCGACGCGTGAGAAGTTCGCTGCGTTGCTGCTGACCTTCGCCGACGTCGTGCCGGTCGTGACCGGCTTCATCGGCCGCACCAAGGATGGCCAGACCACGACGCTCGGCCGCAACGGTTCCGACTACACCGCCACGCTGCTCGCGGCCTTGTTCAAGGCCGAGGCCGTCACGGTCTGGACCGACGTGCTCGGCGTCATGACCGCCGACCCGGCCATCGTCCGTGAGGCCGCGCCGGTCGACCGTCTCTCCTACGACGAAGCGCTCGAGCTGGCCTACTTTGGCACGCGGATGTTCCACTCGCGCACGATCATCCCGCTTCGCCAGTGCGGCGCCGCGCTGGTCATCCGTTCCACGACGCAACCCGACGCGCCCGGCACCCGCATCGACGCCGCGGGTAATCCCGATCCGTCGCGCCCGACCTGCGTCACCAGCCTCGAGAACCTCGCCCTCATCGGCGTGCAGAGCCGCCGCACCGGACTCGGCCGTCCGCTCGCCAGCCGCGCCGTCGCCGCGCTCGACGCCGAAGGCGTGCGCGTGTGGCTCAGCACCGAGTCGACGCTCGGCCAGACCTTCTCCGTCGTCGTGCCGCAAGCCGACGAGGCCCGCGCGCAGGACATCCTGCAGCACACCCTCGCCGCCGAACTCCACCGCGGCGACCTCACGCTCGGTCCGGTGCTGTCGCCGGTTTCGCTCGTGACGCTCGTCGCCGAGTCGATGGGCCGTCGCCCCAACGTCGCGGGGCGCATGCTGCACGCCATCGGTTCCGTCGGCATCTCGGTGCGCGCCATCGCGCAGGGCGCCGCCGCCCGCAGCATCTCCGTCGTCGTCGACAAGGCCGACACCCCGCTCGCGGTGCGCACCGTCCACGGCGCCTTCAATTTCGCCCACGCCGAGCTCAACGTCCTCCTCCTCGGCAAGGGCATCGTCGGCGGCAGCCTGTTGAAACAGCTCGCGGCCCACGGCGCCGCCATCCGCGGCAACCACGACGTGAACGTGAAACTCGTCGGCCTCGCCTCGAGTCGCGGCGGCCTCTTCGACGAGCGCGGCCTCGATCCCGCCGGCGCCACCGCACAGCTCGACGCCGCGTCGGACCGCCGCCCGGTCGCCGACCTGCTCAAGTCGCTCGCACGCCTGCCGAATCCCGTGCTCGTGGACTGCTCGGCCTCGCCGGGCATGGAAGCGGTCTACACCGCCGCGTTCGGCCTCGGCATCAACGTCGTCTCGGCCAACAAGCAGCCGCTCGCCCTGCCGCGCGCCGAGTGCGAAGCGCTCCACGCCGCCGCCCGCCGCAACTACCGCGTCTACCTCTACGAGACCACCGTCGGCGCCGCGCTGCCCGTCATCGAGACGCTGAAGAACCTCGTGCGCACCGGCGACGTCGTCGTGCGCATCGAAGGCGCGTTCTCCGGCACGCTCGGTTACCTCTGCGAACAATTGACCAACGGCGTGCCGCTCTCCGCCGCCGTCCGCCGCGCCAAGGAGCTCGGCTACACCGAGCCGCACCCGCGCGACGACCTCTCCGGCCTCGATGTCGCCCGCAAGGCCCTGATCCTCGCGCGCGAGCTCGGTCTCTCGCTCGACCTCGCCGACGTGCAACTCGAGCCGTTCGTGCCCGCCGCGCACCTGCGCGAGGACGACGTCGAAAAGTTCCTCGATCAACTCGCCGCGGCCGACGCCACCTTCGTGGCGCGCGTCGCCCAGCTGCGCGCCGAGGGCAAGCTGCTCCGCTACCTCGCGCGCATCGAGCCGGGCGCCTCCGGCCCGCGTGTGACGGTGAGCCCGGTCGGCGTCGACGCCACGCATCCGGCGGCCGGCCTGCGCGGCGCGGAGGCGTTCGTCGCCTTCCACACCGAGCGCTACAGCCAGTATCCGATGGTCGTCCGCGGCGCCGGCGCCGGCGGCGATGTGACGGCGGCCGGTGTGCTGGCGGACATTTTGCGTCTCGCGCAAAACATCCGCAGCCGCCGCGAGAGCTGAGCGGTTCGCGATGATTCCGCGCCGCCGCCTAGGCGGTCGGCCCGGGGCCGTCGGTCAACCCGCTACGCGAAGCTGCGTATAGGCAGGCGCGCGCGCAGCCGCTAAGGTGGCGGCATGAAATCGGAGGCCACGCTCCAATCCTCTCTCCGTCGCGTCGGTGCCACGGAGGGCTTCGCCCACATCCTCGGGGGTGCGGCGCTGTTCACCATCTTCGGTCGCGCGTTCGCGCCCGAGGTCGCCCTCGCGGCGCCGGCCGCCGCCGGCGTGCTCTGGTCGGGTTGGTATGCCGCGCTCCGGGCGGCTCGCGTCCGCGAGTGGTTCGGCACGTGGGACGCGGTGTCGTTCGCCTTCGTTTCGGCCTACGCCGTGGCGCTGGCGTGCGCGACGCTCTGGCTGTTGCGCTGATTGATTTCCGCGCGAACAAACGCGCGCGAGCTTGGCAAAAAGTTTTTCGGGAAATTGCTGCGCATGGATTTCCCGCGTCACCTCGAAGTTTTGCCAACCGATGGTTAGCGGCGGCGCGCGCGCGCGCGTAAGATGCGGGCGAATTTTTCCCCGATGACCGCTTCCACTCTTCTCGCCCGCTTCAATCCCCGCCAAGCCCGCCCCGCCATCACCCCCGCCGACCGCCGCGTCATCAAGCGCGACGGCACGACCGTCCCCTGGGACCACGCCAAGGTCGCGCGCGCCGTCGCGCTGGCGTTCTACGAGGTGAAACAAGGCACGGCCGACAATCCCCACCGCCGCAATCCCGAGGCGCGCTACGGCCTCGACGCCGACACCTTCGCGCGTTGCCAGGCGATCGCCGCGCGCGTCGGCCGCATCGTCGAGTTGATCTACCGCTCCGGCCGCCACCCGACGATCGAGGAGGTGCAGGACACCGTCGAAAAAGCCATCGCCGCCGAGGGCGAGTGGGATGTCGCGCGCAGCTACATCATCTATCGCGCCAAGAAGGCCGCGCAGCGCCTCACCCACTGGCCGGAGAACGGCCTGAGCGACTATATCGCGACGTCGAAGTATGCGCGCTACCGTCCCGACCTCGGACGCCGCGAATCCTTCCCCGAGGCGGCGCGCCGCGTGATGGCGATGCACCTCGAGCACTTCAAGGACCGCCTCACGCTGCGCGTGCCGACGCCGGGCGAGGATTCGCTCGCGGCGCCCGGCGACCGCCGCTTGCTCGCCGAGTGGCTCGCTGGCGGCACGCTCTCGGACGCGATCCACCGGGCGTTCGGCGCCGTGGCGATGAAGCGCGTGTTGCCGTCGATGCGTTCGCTGCAGTTCGGCGGCGACGCCATCCTCCGCAACCACGCGCGGCTCTTCAATTGCTCCTTCAGCCCGGTCGACCGGCTGGAGTTCTTCCGCGAGTATTTCTTCCTCCTGCTGGCCGGCACCGGCTGCGGCTTCTCGGTGCAACGCCACCATGTCGACCGCCTGCCCGTGCTGCCGTTGCGCGGCGAGGAGATGGAGCTGCCCGTCCAGCATTTCTCCATCGAGGACACGATCGAGGGCTGGGCCGACGCGCTGCACTTCCTCGTGCGCAGCCACGTCGAGCACTTCAAGGCCGAGTTCAATTTCTCCAAGATCCGTCCGCGTGGCGCGCAGCTCGTCACCGCCGGCGGCAAGGCCCCCGGTCACCTCCCGCTCAAGTCGGCGCTGATGGACGTCGAGGCCGTGCTCACCGGCGCGTCGGGCCGCAAGCTCCGCTCGATCGAGGTCTACGACATCTGCATGTTCACCGCGCGCGCCGTGCTCAGCGGCGGCATCCGCCGCTCGGCGACGATCTGCCTCTTCTCGCCCGACGATGAGGAGATGATGTCCGCCAAGACCGGCAACTGGTTCGAGAAGAACCCGCAGCGCTCCGCTTCGAACAACTCCGCCGTGCTCGCGCGCGGCGAGTCCGACGACACGCTCTTCCGCCGCCTCTTCGCGGCGCAGAAGGAGTTCGGCGAACCCGGTTTCTACTTCGCCGACCACCCCGACTACGGCTGCAACCCGTGCTGCGAGATCGGCCTCCACCCGGTCATCGGCGGCGAGCTCGACGACGAGGCCGAGGTCGCGAAGCTCCGCGCGCTCGGCTACACCGGCTCCGTCGAGCACGGCGTGCGCCTCTCCGGCTGGCAGATGTGCAATCTCAGCACGATCAACGGCGCGGCGTTGCAGACGGTCGACGACTTCCTCGTCGCCTGCATCCATGCCTCCGTCATCGGCACGCTGCAGGCGGCTTACACCGACATTCCGTATCTCGGGCCGATCTCGCGCTACCTCAACGAGCGCGACGCGCTCCTCGGCGTCTCGATCTGCGGGTTCATGGACAACCCCGAGATCCTCTTCAACCCCGAGGTCCTCGAGCGCGGCGCGCGCCTTTGCCGCGCGGCCAACCGCCTCGTCTCGTCCGTCATCGGCATCCGTCCCGCGGCGCGCGTCACCTGCGTGAAGCCCGAGGGCACCGCCTCGCTCCTCCTCGGTGCGGCCAGCGGCATCCACCCGCACCACGCGCGCCACTACTTCCGCCGCGTGCAGGCCAACCGCAAGGATCCCGTCTACCGCCACTTCAAGGCGCTGAACGCCCACATGACCGAGCCGTCCGTCTACCGGCCCGACACGGACGACGTGATCACGTTCCCGGTCGAGGCGCCGTCGCACGCCATCTTGCGCGACGAGGTCAGCGCGGTGGAGTTCCTGCACTTCGTCCAACTCGTCCAACAGCACTGGGTGCTCAACGGCGAGACGCCGCACTCCCGCTCGCCTGGCCTGCACCACAACGTCTCCAACACCTGCACCGTGAAGGTCGAGGAGTGGAGCGCCGTCGCCGACTTCATCTGGCAACACCGCGAACACTTCACCGGCGTCGCCCTGCTCGGCCACGACGGCGACAAGCGCTACGCGCAGGCGCCGCGCGAGGAAGTCACGACGCAGGACGACTTCGCGAAGTGGAACCGGCTGAAATACTCGCCGGTGAACTACACCGAGCTCGTGGAGAACTCCGACGAGACGAAGCTCAAGGAAACCGTCGCCTGCGCCGGCGGCGCCTGCGAGCTGGCGTAGCGCCCGAAGAGGAGATCGCGGAAGAACGGAAGAACGGAAGAGCGGAGGGCGCGAAAAGTCGTCCACGCTCACCCGTATTTCGCGCTTCTTGAGACCCTAGCGCGGATCGCCACCGCCTGCACGGACGAGGACGCAGGATTTGCGACGAAATCGCCCGCGTCCGCAGACGCTTCGCTGCTTCTTGGAGGGCGGCGCTCCGTCGCCGCCGCGATCTTGATTGCACGTGCGGTGACCATGCCGACTGCCCGGCGCCGACGAAGCGGCGCCCTCCACACTTTGTCGCGATTCGCTCCTCGGAGCGACGGCACGCCTCCGTGCTTCCGCCCTTCCGCGGCTCCGCGGTTTCTCCGGACGGTCTTGCCTACGCTTCGCCGAGGTTGTGCCGGAGCATCGCGGCCAACTTCGCGGCGTCGTGCACGGCGATGGTCTTGCCGGTCACCGTGATCAGCCGTTCGTCGCGCAGCCGAGCGAGCGTGCGGGAGAGCGTTTCGCTGCTCGTGCCGAGTTCGGCGGCGAGCACGCGTTTCGTGCCGCGCAGCTGGATGACACCGTCGCGCGTGTCGCGGGCGTGTTTCACCAACCAGTTGAGCAGGCGCGTCTCGACGTCCTTCAGCGTGAGGTCGTCGAGCATCCCGACGAGCACGCGTAGGTGAGTGCTCATCGAGCCCAACATACGCAGCGCGAGGTCGGGCCGGCGGCCGATGAGGTCGAGCAGCGGCGCCTTGGGGATGAACAGCACCATGCTCGGTTCGACGGCGCGCGCGTTGGCCGGGTAACCGGTCGGCGACGCCAGCGACGCCTCGGCGAACGACTCGCCCGAGCGGAAAACGTGAATGACCTGTTCCTTGCCGGCGGCGTTGACCTTGTGGACGTTCACCGCGCCGCTCTGCACGAGGTAGCAGCCGCGCGACGGTTCGCCCTCGTGGAAGAGGTAGTCGTCCTTCGCCAGCGCCACCGCCTGCGTGAAGCCCGCGATCGTCGCGAGGTCCTCGCCCGAAAGGCCGCTGAACAGCTGCGCACAGCGCAGCGTGCTGATCAGCCCGGTGAGCTTGAGGTCGGCGTGGCGCGGGGACGACGGCATCGGCGGCGATTCAAGCGACGCGCCCGACGGAGTCGCCAAAAAACTTCCGGACCCGCGCTTGACGCTCGGCCCGCGGCCCCGGCTGAATGACCGGATGCACGGCCACGAGCTGTTGAAGACTTTGCGCCAAGTGACCGCGGGCGGACGCCCGGCCGCGGCGATGTTGCGCCATGCCGCGCGCCATCCGATCGCCGATCCGAAACAGCCGCACCTCGCGGAGCTGACGACCGAGGGCCATGCCGCCGCCGAGCGGTTCGGCGAACAGCTCGCGGGCTACGCGCGCGTGCGGCTCTTCCACAGTCCGGTGAAGCGTTGCCTGCAGACCGTCGAGGGCGTCGCCCGGGGCGCGGAGCGTCGGGGCGTGGCCGTGGAGATCTTGGGGGAAAGTCCGGAGCTCGGCATCGACTACATCCGCGACATCGATGAAGCCGGACGGCTCAGCGTCCTCCACGGGCCGCATTTCGTGCGCCTGTGGTTCGACGGCACGATCGCGCCGACCGTCGTGGATCCGATCCCGACGCTCGCCCAGCGGAAGTTGGCCTACGTGCAGGCGCGCCTGGCGGAGATCGCCGCGCAGTCCGGCACGATCGACCTGCACGTGTCGCACGACTGGAACATCATGATTCTGCGCGAGCACCTGTGCGGCGTGCGGCATGAGGAAGCCGGTTGGTTGACGTATCTCGATGGCGTCGCGTTCGCGCCGGCCGCGGGCGGCGTGCAGGCGGTCTACCGCGACCGCGCGCGGGAGATCGCGCTCGGCTGACCGCTTAGCGCGGCGGAGTTGCCTGCAGCACGAGCAACGTGAGGTCGGTGACGGCCTTCACGGCGTGCGGCGCGCTCGGCGGCAGGTGGAGCAGTTCGCCCGGACGGATCAGGCGCGGCTCGCCCGCGACCGAAAACTCGCACTCGCCGGCGATGACCTGCACGAGCACGCGCGCCGGGCTGGTGTGTTCGGAGAGTTCCTGTCCGGCGGCGAAACGGAAGAGCGTCGCGCGCAGGCCCGGGGCCGTGAGCAACGCTTGGGAAACGATGCCGTGTTCGGGCGCTCGATCAGCGAGCGTGAGCGAGGCGACGCCGGTGGCGTCGGGCGTGAGGATGGCTTTCATGAGGCGGCTCTCCAAAAGCTGACGGCCCACGCGCCGTCGGCGCGACGCTCCATCGTGGACTCGAAGCCCTCGCTCTTCAGCAGCTCGATGAGCGGCGCGGGGAAGAATGGCGCGACAACCGTGAGGCCGTGGCCGTCGGTGAGGCCGTCGACCTTCGAGCGGATGAGCGGGAACGGCTCCTCGCCCTGCGCGAGCATCGGGCGGACGTCGAAGACCTTGAAGGATTTCGGTTTCATGCGGTGGTGGGCGACGGAAGGACGATAGCAGGGCTGCGAGCGTGGCGCCTTGATGCAGGTCATCTCGGGCCGAATTTGGCGGCGGGACGCGTGGCGATGGGATGAGACGGAGAGGGGGTGGGGAAAGCCCGGAGGCGCGACCCGCCCGGGCCGCGCCGCGTGGGCGCGGGAGAGCGGCGAGCGGTGGTTACTGCGCGCCGGCGGGCGCGGTGGGTTTTGTGTCGCGGGCGACGGCGAGTTCGCCTTGGCGGGCGTAGTCGATCGCCTCGGCGAGGATGCGCGCGGCTTCCTGCGGGGCGTGGAAGCCCATCGAGTTTTCCGCGGAGATGAAGTCGAGGCGCCACTGGGCCTGCCGCTGGAAGTCGCGCGCGGCTTTGAGCTGCGCGTCGGTCGCGCCGGCTTTTTGCGCGGCGACGATGGCGTCGATCAGACCGATGACGGCCTTCTCGCCGCGGTTCAGCAGATCGACGTTGCGGTTCTGGATCGTGAGCGCGCGGTCCTTGATCTCCTTCTCCGAGACGCGGTGGCAGGTCTGGCAGGAGGAGGCGACGTCGAGGAGCGGCGAGCGGACGTGGTGGTTGCTGACCTTCACCGCGCCTTCGCGCTGGTAGGGCATGTGGCAATCGGCGCAGGCGACGCCGGCGCGGGCGTGGATGCCCTGGCTCCAGAGTTCGAACTCGGGGTGCTGGGCCTTGAGCGCTGCGGCGCCGGTTTCCTTGTGCGTCCAGTCCTTGAAGCCGGCTTCGTTGTAGTAGGCCTCGATCTGCTCGACCTTGAGGCCCTTGTCCCACGGGAAGGTGACGAGCTTCTTGTCGCCCTTGAAGTGATACTCGACGTGGCACTGCGCGCAGACCATGGAGCGCATCTCCTGGCGCGTGGCGTCGGTGTTGGGATTGTAGTCCGCTTTCTTGTCGCCGCGGCGCCAGCGCTCGATGGAGGGCAGGTGCGGCGTGGGGTAGTCGGACTTGGCCAGCGCGCGGATGCCGTTGAGGAAACCGGGACGATTCACGCGGAGCGCCATGGATTCGCCGTCGTGGCAGTCGACGCAGGAGACGGGATGCTCGACGAGCTTCGTGGCCTGGTCGTAGGGCATGGGACAGATCTCCTCGAAGCCCTTCTGGATCTGCTTTTCGAGGTTCTCCTTGCCGGCGGGCGCGCCGGCCTTGAGGCCCGCGTCCTGGTAGGCGTTGACCATCGAGGCGTGGCAATGGAGGCACGCGCCGGGTTGCTTGAGCTTGGTGACGCGCTCCGTCTCGCGCTGGTCGATGAGCATGTAGGCGTGGCCGCGCTCTTCGCGGTAATCGAGGGCGAAGCCGTAGCCGGCGAAGATGCGTTTCCAGACCGGGTCCGCGTCGAGATGCTGGAACGCTTCGCTGCCGCCGTGCGTGGTGCGCTCGGTGTCGACGGTGCGCTTGTAGCTGTCGTATTGGCGCGGGTAGTTCTTGCCCCAGAGGGCGGGGTCGACGGTGCGGTCGCTCGTTTCGACGACGCGGAAGACGTCCTTGGTCGCCTCCGCTTTGCGGGTGACGATGTTTTGGTAGAGGAACAGCACGCCGAAGGTAGCGAGGGCGAAGACGGCGATGAGACCGAGGTAACCCGCGGTGGCGAGGCCGCGTTGGGAGGTGAGACGGGAGGAGTGCATGACGGGCGAAAGGGAAAGGGTGGGTGGATGGGGAAAGTTGGGCGTCAGCGGATGGGGCCGTGGCCGACGTCGCGGTGGCAGTGGAGGCAATCGAGCATCTTCTGCGGATCGCCCGGGTGGGTGTTGATGCCGTCGACGATCTGCGCGTGGCACGCGACGCAGTTCTGCTGGAGGACGGCGACGTTGCGCGGGCGGATCATGATCGGTTGGTGGTAGTCCTGGAGCGTGAAACCCTTCGAGTGCCAGAAGCCGTTCTCGGCCTTGCTGAGGTATTTCGCGATGAAGGGGCGCGGCGTGTGGCAGTCGTTGCAGGTGGCGACGGCGTGGTGCGGGGATTTTTGCCAACCGTCGAAGTGCTCGCGCATGACGTGGCAGTTCATGCAGGCCTTCGGGTCGTTGGAAAAATACGAGAGCCCGTGGGCGTAGGTGAAGGTGTGCGTGCCCAGGCCGAGGAAGAGTCCGATGACTCCCGTGAGGCTGAGCGCGAGGAGGAACCGCAGGCGCGGGGCCGGGGTTTTCATGAGAGGGGGGAAGTCGCGCGGCCGCTGCGTGGGGCGGCGATCGCGCGGAAGTTCAATAGACAAAATCGAGTTGAAGCCAGACCTTGCGGGCGTCGGGGAACGCGAGGCTGTCGCGACGGAAGTCGGCGAACTTCATCGTGCCGGTGAGATATTTCCCGAACTTGCGCGTGAGCATGACGTCGAGCTCGGTGCCGAACTCGGTGTGGCCGGAGTCGGCCTCGAACGCGTGATAGAACGCGGTGAGCGCGACGGCTTGCGGGAGATTGGCGGTGACCTTCGCGTAGGTGTCGCGCAGGCCGGCGGCGGGCGTGGCGAGGAAGAGATCGGCCCAGCCGTTCCAGGCGTGCAGCGTGGCGAGCGGGGTCTTGAAGCCGACGTTGTTGTCCGAGCCGAGTCGCTCGTGGCCGACGGCGAACGAACCCTGTTTCACCGCGAGGCCCGCTTCGAGGTAGGTGTAGAGCGCGGAGTAGTTGAGCGGGCTGGAGCCGTAGTCCGACTGCGTGGCGGCCTCGGCGCGGTAGGTGAGCGTCACCGGGTCGGACAACTTGCGCGAGCCGGCGAGGCTGAGGCCGTAGGTGGCGCAGGAGTTCGCGGCGGAGCTCTCGAAGTCGAGCAGGTAGGCGTAGCCGGTCAGCGTGCCGAGCGGCGAGGCGGTCGAGCTGGCGTTCAGCAGGTGCGACGCGGATTCCCAACGACCTTGCGCGTGGCGGCGCGAGAAGACGCGGTTCACTTGATCGACGTAGGCGTAGGTGAGCGTGGTCTTCGGCAGCGATTTGTCGGTGAGGACGAACGCGTCGAACGTCTGCTGGTTTTGCCGCCAGCCGACGTCGCCGATGAAACGGGCGTTGTCGAGGACCAGCTTCTGGCGGCCGAGCGTGGCGGTGGTCTTGTCGTGTGAGTAAGCGACCCAGAACTGATTGAGTTCGGTGGTCGCGGGGTCGGCGACGACGGCGCGCGGACCGGCGGCGGGGTTGAGGCCGGATTGGCTGTAGGCGTTGCCGTCGAACGCGGCGACGTTTTCGCCTTCGACGGAGAACTGCCACCCGGCGGCCTTCGCCGTGGTGAAGCCGAGGCGCGTGCGGAGCGTGAGCGCGTCGGCGTCGAGGAGGCCGGTTTGCTCGACGTGTTCGGAGCGCAGGCGGGCGTTGACGGAGATTTTTCCCTGCGCGACGGCGTCGGCGAGCGAGGTGGGCTCGGCGGCGATCGCGGCGGTAGCGGCGATCAGGGTGCAGGAGGCGAGGAGGCGTTTCATGGCGAAGGTGGATGTGGGGCGCAGCGCGGGGGCTCGGCGGCGACGGAGCGCCGCCCTCCACCGGACTGGTTGGGCGCGGGAATCACTTGAGCGCTTCGAGCGCGGCGAGCGCAGGGTCGAGGCCGCCTTGGAGGCCGGTGCGCTGGTGGACGATCTCGCCCTCGCGGTTGAGGACGGTGAAGAGGTTGGAGTGGGCGAAGGAGCCGTCGGCCTCCTGCTTGTATTTCACGCCGACGAGCGCGGCGAATTCGCGCACCGCGGCATCGTCGCCGCGGAGGAGGATCCAGTTGGCGTCGAGCTGGCGCGCGGTGCGGTATTGCGCGAGCGCCGCGACGGTGTCGCGGGCGGGGTCGAAGGTCACGAGGACGAACACGGTATCCTGGCGGCGCGCGGGTGAGAGGCGCGCCTGGACGGCGAGCAGGTCCGTGACCGTGAGCGGGCAGGCGTAGCCGCAGGTGGCGAAGAACATGTTCACCACGACGGGGCGGCCGCGCAGATCGGCGAGGCGGAAGGATTTTCCGGAGTCGTCCGTGAACGTGCCGTCGGCTTGGTAAAGCGACTCGCGCGTGAACGGCGCGACGTCCGCGGCGGCGACCTTGGCGGCGCAGCAGGCGTCCTTGGGTTCGGGTTTCGGCGCGGGCTTGCAGCAATCGCCGGCGAAGGCGGCGGTCGCGACGAAAAGCGGGAGGAGCAGGAGCGAGGTTTTCATGGCGGGATCAGAGGTCTTGGGCGCAGCGGAAGCCGAGGGAGGAAGTGGTGTTGCGGGCGCGGAGCGAGGAGCGCAGGGCGGAGCGCATGAAGGCGGCGTAGTCGGTCGTCTCCTTCGCGCCGACGGCGCCGGAGCCGCAGAACAGATCGCGCTCGAGGCCGGAGTCGGCGCGCGACTCGCCGGTGACGAGGGCGGTGTTGAAGTCGTCGACCCATTCCCAGACGAGGCCGTGCAGACCGCGCGCGCCGTGGAAGTCCGGCCGCACGCTCGTGACGGCGGGCAGCACGGCGGGCACGGGGCGCGCGAGCCAGGCGTAGAGCGCGCGGTTGAGCGCCTCGTCGTTCTGGCCGTCGGGGCGCGTGTAGCCGGCGCTGGCGGCGAGTTCCCACTCGGCGGTGGTGGGCAGGCGGCCGCCGACCCACGCGGCGTAGGCGCGCGCGGCGAACCAGGAGACGTGCACTACGGGCGCGTCGGCCGGGGCGCGCGGGCCGAGCTCGAGGTCGCCGGCCCAGTGCTCGAGGTAGGAGGCGTCGGCGAAGAGCGGCGCGACGCGGGAGCGTTGCCACTTCGGTTGGGCGCGGACGAAGGCGAGGAACTCGGCGTTGGTCACGGGCGTGACGGCGAGCCGGAACGCGGCCACCGGCACGGCGGCGAGGTCACGCGCGGTGCGTTGGAGCGGCACGTAGGTGCCGGCGGGGATCACGACGGAGGGCGGCGGGGTGGCCGGCGTGGGATCCGGCGCGGCGCCGAGCGCGCCGGCGAAAAAGACCGCTCCGGCCGCCATGAGCGCGCGCAGAGCGCGGCTCAGGACGATGGCGGCGACCGGAACGGAGGGGATGTGCAGTTCCCCAAAAGTTGCCGCCGTGTCCGGAGAGTCAGTCGCCATCCTCGCGCCGGCGCGGGCCGGGGCGAGTCGTGGGTGACAGGCGCTGAACGGGAGAGTGGACACGGCGGGAAGAGGAGCGGGAGGGCGGGAGAGCGGCCGCGCGCGGGGAGGCGGCGGCCGCGCGGCGGATCACTTGGTGTCGTTGCGGACCTTGCGGACCTGGTCGGCCTTGAAGGCGTCGCCGGTGTTGCCCCAGGAGTTGAAGACGTAGGTCAGCACGTCGGCGATCTGCTGGTCGGTGAGCGCGGCTTCCTGCGGCGGCATCGCGCTGTTGTAGGTCTGGCCGTTGACGGTGACGGGACCGGCGAGGCCCTTGAGCACGACGTGGATCGCGCGCTCGCGGTCGGCCAGCATGTAGTCGGCGCCGGCGAGCGGCGGGAAGACGGCGGGCAGGCCCTTGCCGTCGGGTTGGTGGCAGGCGAAGCAGAGGCCCATGTAGACCTGCTTGCCCTTCTCGATCTGCATTTCCTTCGTGAGACCGGCGATGGCGGGGTTGTTGCGGATCTCGGCGGCGATCTTGGCCTTGAGTTCGGCTTCGCGGCGCGCGGATTCGGAGCCGGCGTCGGCGGCGGCGCCGAAGTAGACGGCGTCGATCTCCTTGCCGGAGTAGATCACGCGATCCTCGGGGCCGGTGACCTTGAGCATGCCGAGCGCGCCCTTGTTGAACGCGCGGCTCAGCGAGTGGTCGACGAGCACGAACGTGCCGGGGACATCGACCTTGAATTCCAGGACCGTCGCGCCGCCCGAGGGCACCATCGTGGTCTGGACATTTTCCTGGATGAACTTCGTGCCGCCTTCGGGCCAGACTTTGTCGAAGATCTCGCCGATGACGTGGAAGGACGAGGTGACGTTCGGGCCGCCGACGCCGAAGTAGATGCGGACGTGTTCGCCGACCTTGGCGGTGATGGCCTTGTCGCCCACGAGGGAGCCGACGGAGCCGTTGAAGAGCACGTAGGGCGGGCGCTCGTCGATGGCCTTGGCCATGTCGAAGGATTGCAGGCCTTCCTCACCGTAGCGGCCGGTGGTGTAGAACTCGCCCTGCATCACGTAGTATTCCTTGTCGACCTTCGGGAGGCCGTCCTTCGGCTCGACGAGGATGAGGCCATACATGCCGTTGCCGATGTGCATCGGGACGGGCGCGGTGGCGCAGTGGTAGACGTAGAGGCCGGGGTTGAGGGCCTTGAAGGTGAACTGCGAGCTGTGGCCCGGCGCGGTGAACGTCGACGCGGCGCCGCCGCCGGGGCCGGTGACGGCGTGGAGGTCGATGTTGTGCGGGAGCTTCGAGCTCGGGTGGTTGTCGAGGTGGAACTCCACGACGTCGCCCTCGCGGATGCGGATGAACGAGCCCGGGACGCTGCCGCCGTAGGTCCAGAAGGTGTATTCGACGCCGTCGGCGAGACGGCCGACGACTTCGCGCACCTCGAGGTGGACGACGACGCGGGCGTTGTGCTTGCGCGTGATCGGCGGCGGCACGAACGGCGGCGCGGTGAGGATGGCTTGTTCGACCGGGAGCGCGGTGACTTCCGGCGGAAGGATGACCGGGCCCTTGGCGTCGGTCGGACCTTCGTTGGCGCGGAGCGCCGGGGCGAGCGTGCCGAGCGCGAGCGCGGCGGCGAGGAGGGCGGTGGACTTGTTCATGGCAGAAGGAGTTTCTGCCGTCAGCATAGCCGGTCGGGCCGCGCGGCGCCTTGATACGAATCAAGGTTCGCGCGCCCGGTAATCCACCTACGTCGTCCGGTAGGCGACCGTGAGCGCGACCAGGAACGCGCCGCCCAACACGGCCTCGAGAGTGCCGACGCGCCGTGCGCTCCAGCGCGGCGCCCAACGCGAGAGCAACCACGCGCTGCGCAGCGCGAGCCCCGCGCCGGCGACCGGCACGAGCAGCGGCACGAGACCGTCGCGCTGCAAAATCACGAGCGCCGCGAGACCCGCGCCCGCCGCGCCGATCGGCAGCCACGCGGATGCGCGCTGGCCTTTGGCGATGCGCAGGTAGGCGCGCACGGTCAGCACGGTCGGCGCGCTGCGCACCACCATCGCGGTCGCGAGCCCCAGCGCCGCGCCCGCGGACCAGCCCGCCAGCGTCGCAAACGTCGCAGGCAGCAGCGCGAACGTGAGGCTGCCGCAAAGTTCCGCCTCGGCCGCGCGCATCTCCCCGCGCCGATCGAACCACAGGAACGCCGCGCCGAACGGCACCGCCAGCAACAGCGGCCAAAGCGACGCCAGCGACGGGAGCGTCGCGGCGGACCAATGTTGCGTATTACGTAACATTGCCGCGGGAGGCGGGGGTGCGTCGGGGGCCGTCTGCACTGAGGTGGAGGGGCTCGGCCAATTTTGCGTATTACGTAAATTTGCCGGATGCGGCGCGGAGACGACGAAGGTGACGGAGAGGAGGGCGAGGGCGGTGAGGAGGGCGGCCCAGCGGGCGGCGGCGAGGCGGCGTGGGTCCGCGGCGGGCGTCGTGAGCGTGAGCTTGAGCGGGCGCCGCGCGAGGAACGCCGCCGCGGCAGCGAGCGCGAGCCAACCGCCGGCGCGCGTGGGGGCGACGAGGAGACCGAGGGCGACCGGCTCGAGCGCGAGCGACCAGCTGCCGTGTTCGCGGGGCAGGACGAGACTGCGGAAAGAGGCGAGGAGAGCGGCCATGCGCCCAAGTTACCGGTTCTTGGTGCCGGGGGCATTGAGCGCGGTCAAGGGGAGCGCACGCCGGCGCGCTGCGCGGCGGCACGGTGGCGCAGCGGACAGATGAATCGCTGTGGCTCGCGGGGCGGACCTCGCGGTGACAGTGGGGCGGAGTCGTCGACCGCGGTCCGCGCGCTCAGAGCAAGTGGCGCTCGCGGGACCAGCGGACGAATTCGTTTTCGAGTTGGTCGAACGACTCGATGACGAAGAGCGGATCCTGGAAATGCCAGATGTCGTAGGCCTGCGCGGCGAGGCGCTCGGGCGAGTAGGGGATCTTGGTCACCTTGTCGGTGAGGCAGTGCTGCGTCTCGCCGGAGGACGAGATGATGCCGTTGCCGTAGATGCGGAGGCCGGCAGGGTTCTTGATGAGGCCGAACTCGACCGTGAACCAGTAGATGCGCGTGAGACCTTCCTCGGTGGCGGCGTCGCGGCAGTTCAACGCGGCCTGGCCGATCTTCTGATAAAAGTCGGCGAAGCGCGGGTGCACGATCATCGGCGTGTGGCCGAAGATATCGTGGAAGCAGTCGGGTGCGGGCGTGTAGTCGAGCTCGCTGCGGGCGCGGATGTAGTCGGTCGAGGGGAAGACGCGGTTCGCGAGGTAGCTGAAGAAGTCGTGGGCATCGAGCAGGCCGGGCGTGCGGGCGATGCGCCAGCCGGTGTGCCGCTCGAGTTTGCGCGAGACGTCGGCGAGGGCGGGGATGCGGTCGTGCTCGAGGTCGAGCGCGCGGAGGCCGGTGAGGTATTCATCGGCGGCGCGGCCGGGGAGGAGCGTCTCCATGCGCGCGTAGAGCGTGCGCCAGACGTCCTGCTCCTCGGCGGAGTAGTTGGGGTAAAGGCACTCGTCTCCGACGGGGAGCGGGCCGGTCATCTTGTGCGGGATGCAGCGCGGGTCGCTGCCGTCCGGCGTCGGGGTTTCAGGATGCGCGGAAGTTTCGGCGGGGGTCATGGGGGTTCCGAATGGGAAACCCAGTAGCCGAATCGGTCCGTGACTCCACCGGAAAGCCGTAGGCCGAACGGAGTAAACCGCCGAGCGGCGAAATTCCGCCGCGCGCCTGATGGCGGCGCGGGGGAGGCTGCGACATTGGCTCGCGCCTCAGGCGCTCGCGGTGGGCGGGCGCGGGCCGCGGCGGCGTTCGACGCCGTCCCACGGCTTCGGCTTGAGCTGCAATTCTTCGAAGAGGCGGAGCGGCGCCTTGGCGGCGAGGTAGATGAGCGGAGCGGTGGCGAACAGGGCGAGGCCCGCGGTGTTGGCGGTGAAGCCGCCGAAGAGCGCCGCGGCGAGGGAGAGGGACAGGACGGTGATCCACCCGAGCGCGGCGGCGAGGAACGGGACGAGCAGCACCTTCAACCAGCGCCGGGCCGGACGGGCGGAGCTCCACAGCGCGACGGCGGCGATGGCGATCGTGCCGGAGGCGAGGAGGATGGAGGCGATGCCGCCGGCGACGATGTTGTGGACGAGATGCAGCAAGGCGTCGGGGACGCCGAGGACCTTGGTGACGACGCGCGCGAGGCGCGTGGAGGCGTCGGGGGCGTTGAACCCGGAATCGTCGCGGTAGAGGCGCGTGAAGCGGCCGGACTCGATCTGGTGATGGCGGGCGAGGTAGGCGGCGGCGCGGGCGGCGCTGACCGCGCTGTCGGCCCGGCGCTTGGCGGCGACGCGCACGGGGATGGGGCGACCGTCGGCGGCGACGCCGACGAATTCGGGGAAGTCGGCGCGCAGCGTCTCGCGCGCGTGCGTGACGTTGAAGGGCGAGCTCCACGCCAGCGGGTGCCAGCCGTATTCGTGTTCCGCGAGGCGGCCGGCGAAGCGCTCGAGGAGCGCGGTCGGGTGCTGTTCGAGCGCGGCTTGCGTCAGGCCGACGTTGAGGCGGGCCCACGCGGTGGAGAACGACGGCGAGACGAACTGCGCGGCGATGACGAACACGAGGCCGAGCGAGAGGAAGATCGCACTGAGCTTCAGTTCGGCCAAGAGTTCGGCGCCGAACCAGGCGCGGAATCCGTCGGGGGCGGACGCAGGAGGGGTGGCCATGCGGGGAGCAAGGCAGGTTCGCGCGCCCTTGCCAACTCCCGGGGCGGCCCGTTCAGAGCACGGCGTTGAACGGGGCGCGGTTGTCGCGGGCGAGGGCGGCGCCGGAGCCGGGCGGCGAGGTGAGTTCGATCCAGTTCTTCGGGCGGAAGTAGCGCTCGCTCGAGAGCGAGCCGAGGCGGATGTCGTAGTGGAACTCGTAGTTGCCGTTGAAGCTGACGGTGGCGCCGATGATCGCGCCGTCGAAGCGGCCGGAGGAGCCGCCGCCGCGGAGGGAGACGGCCGCGTTGGGCGCGTAGACGAGGCCGGCGTAGGAGGCGTTGCCGCGGAGGTCGAAGGACTGGGTGCCGAGTGTGGCGGACTGGGTCTGGGTGCGCGTGCCGTAGAAGATCAGGCGCGAGGGCGTGCCGCTTTGGTTGATGGCGCCGTTGCCGGAGATGCTGACGTCGCCCGCGGCGTAGAGCGCGAGGGCGGAGGAGCCGCTGTTCTGGACGACGATGGAGCCGGAGCTGCCGCCGACGGAGATGTCGCCGCTGACGATGAGGTCGACGGCGCCGCCGTTGATCGTGAGCGTGTTGTTGGAGAGATTGATCGAGGTGACGCTGTAGCGGTAGCGGCCGTCGGCGCCGGGCGTGTCGCCGGCGCGGGGGAGCGAGAGGTTGCTGGCGACGGCGCCGAGCGCGGTGGCGGAGCCGGAGGGCGCGGCGACGTCGGGCAAGTTGGAGGAGAAGTCGAGGCGGACGCGCGACGGGTCGATGTTGTTGGTCAGGCCGGAGGGCGAGGTCGCGCCGAGGATGGAGCCGTTGGGGCCGACGACCGGTTGGGCGCCACCGGTGGCGACGGCGCCGTAGATGTCGGCGTTGTTGACGGAGAGGCCGCCGTTGGTGGCGAGGTTGGTGGCGACGGTGGCTTGGTCGAGGCGGTTGGTGCTGGCGTGGTAGGGGCCGACGCTGGAGTCGTAGGCGTCGATGGCGACGTTGTTGCCGTTGAAGGTGACGGAGCCCTTGGCGACGACGGCGTTGGCGTAGAGGGCGCGGCGTTCGAGGGCGACGCGGAGCTGTTTGTAGATGACGCCTTGGCGCGGGAGGTTGACGACGCCGAGGGCGGTGACCGTGGGCGTCGAGGAGTTCGGGGAGTCGATGCGCAGGTAGATGGCGCCGGTGCCCTGCGCGAGTTCGAGGCCGGTGGTGAGGGAGCGGATCTTGGCGGTGGTGCCGTCGCCGGCGTCGGACCAGCCGCGGGTGGCGTCGATCCAGCCGTTGTTGGCGGCCCACATCGCTTCCTCGATGCCGGCTTCGGCGAGGTTGAGGGCGACGCTCAGGTAGAAACTGCGGGTCGCGAGGCGTTGTTCGAGCGTGGCGCGGACGTAGAGGTGCGCGCCGATGAGCGCGATGGCGGCGGCGAGGAGGAGGACGGTGACGAGCGCGGAGCCACGCTCGGCCGCGCGCCGCTCAGTAGGCCGAGCGCTTGGCGCGGAGCGTGTATTGCGCGGAGATGACATACTGGGAATTCGAGCTCGAGGAGACGCGGCGGACGATGCGGAGCGAGAGCTGGACCTGCTTGAGTTCGGCGAGGGAGGCGGTGGCGACGTTGTTGCCGTTGAGGTAGCGGAAGGAAAGCGTGGTGACGTTGGGCACGAGGGTGCGGGTCGTGGCGCCGGCGACGCGCACGCAGCTGCCGGCCGCGGCGTCGTATTCGTAGGTGACCTCCTGCGTGCCGCCGGAGGTGTTGGTGGGGACGACGAGGGTGAGGCTGGTGGCGGTGAAGTTGGTGACGTTGGTGGCGCTCTTGGCGTCGCGGCCGAGGAGTTCGAGCAGCTCGCGCGCGTCGGCGTTCATCGTGTTGTAGTTGGCGAGGGATTGTTCGCCTTGGAGGAGGAACACGAAGGAGCTCAGCACCGCGGCCATCAGCATCCCGAGCAACGCGGTGGAGACGAGCACTTCGACCAGGCTCAGTCCGCGGCGATCGCGGGTGCGGGCGGCGGCGGGGTGGGCGAGCGTTGGGTCAGAAGCCGACATAGATGTAGTCGGAGAGTCCCTTCTCGCTGAACGCGGTGCGGGCGGAGCGGGTGAACGTCAGGCCGCCTTCGCGCCAGGTGACGGTGATCTCGAGCCGCGTGAGCCCGACGGTGGTGGCGTCGGAGGCCTGCACGACGGTGAAGCGCGCGGCGAGCGACATGGAGGTGGTGAACTCGCTGTTGAGCAGCTCGGAGGTGATGGTGGTGGTGAGGTCGACCGGCTGCGTCTGCGCGGCGTAGGCGGTGATCTGCGCGTAGTTTTTCAGGCGCATGTCCTCCACGGCGGATTGGAGGACCTGGCTCGAAAGCGTGATCATGCGCGCGTGGTTCACGAGGCCCATGCCGCGCGAGATGGCGGCGATCGCGCCGAGCACGACGAACGACAGCAACGTCGCGGCGATCATCACCTCCGCAATGGAGATGCCGCGCAGGCGACGCGCAGGATGCGGCGCCACGCGGCCGTGGACTTGGGTCGGACCGGTCATGGGCTCCAGGCGGCCGCCCGCGCGCCCGCCTCGCGCTAGCAACGCATCGGCCGCCGAGTGGCGGCAACGGTCAAAGCCCGGGAAGGACAAAAGGCTCTAGGGTCAGAGGGCCGAGAGCTTCTATCCAGACTGGGTAATCGCCGGAGCCGGGCGCGCTTGGCGAAGAAATTTCTCCCCGGCACCTTGGCTCATCTTCGCGTGAAATCCCCGGCCCACAGCGCTCCCTCCGGTTCCCCGGGCCAACCGCCCGGGTGGCCGTCGGTTGGGCCGACTGGCTCGCCCGCCGGCGGAGCCGGGCCGGTGTTGCGACCGCATCCGGGCGAAGGCGTCGCTCCAGCGGCGCCCAAGGTCGATTGGCACACGTTGCCCGAGGTGCAGATCCTGACGACGGCCGAGCTGGAACGCACCCGGCAAGAGGTTGAGCGAGGGCGTTGGCGCGAGACTTGGGAGGCGGTGCGGCTCTTCGCGGCGCTCGGCGCGGTGGTGGTGCTGCTCGCGCTCGGCTACTCGCTCGCGCAGCAGCTGCTCAACCGCCATCCCTCGGAGGCGTTGCTCGCCGCGGTCGGCCAGCAGGTCGGCGCGGAGCTGCTGCGGCGGCATGGCACCGAGCAGCAACCGCTCGAATTCGCCGGCGCGAGCGCCCGCCCGCTCGAGGTCGAAGACGACGGTCGCGCGACCTACGAGTTGGTCGTCACCTTGCGCGCGCGCGAAGCGCTCTACGCCCCCGCGGCGACCAACGGCGCGCAGGCTTACCTCGATCTGCAGCGCGCGGTCGCCGATGCGCAGGCGAAGTTCGTGCAGGCGCGGCTCTATGCCGCGCGGCCGGACCTCGCGACGCCCCCGGCGTTTCTGCCGCTGCTCATGCAGACGCACCGCGCGGGCGAGCGCCGCGAATTCGTCGTGCCGCTCGACTGCGCGCAACGGCCGTGGAGCTGGCGCGTCGTGCCGCGCTTCGACCGGGTCACGGAACGCACGGCGCCGTTCACGGGCCAGGTGCTGGCGTTGCAGCCGGCGCGGTTCATCGCCTTCGGCACCGTCGAGGGGCGCGCGCAGATGCGGCGGCTCCAGCAAGAGGCGCGCGACTACGTGCTCGCGGTGCAGCGCGCGCTCGTGGCGGCGGGGCGCTGAGCGCTCAGCGGTTGAGCAACGCCGCGACGCGCGTGCGGCCGCGCACGCCGAGCTTGGCGAAGATGGCGGCGAGCTGCGTCTTGATCGTGAGCGGGCTGCGGCGCAGCTCGGCGGCGATCTCGGCCGTGCGCAGGCCCTCGCGCACGCGCATCGCCACCTCGCGTTCGCGCTCGGAGAGGCGCGCCAGCAGCGCCACGGCGCCGGGCGAGAGCGGACGGTGGCGGTCGCCGCGCGGGCGGCGGTAATCGAGCTGGATGTGAAACGCGTGACCGGCCTCCGCGCCGCGCGCGCTGGTGAGCTTGATGCGCGCGTGCAGGCCGCGGGCGTTTTCGGAGATCACCTTGACCGGCTCCGCTGTCGGGTCGTCGCGGAGCGTGCGGCATGCTTCGGCGAGGACGGGCGGGACCTTGAACGCCGAGCGCGCCCGGAGCGCGGCAGCGTGGCGCTCGCCGTGGTTCCACACTGCGCAGGCCCGTGCGGCCTCTTCGTTGAACCACAGCGGCTGGCCGGCGGCATCGAGCAGCAACAGGCCGACGGGCACGTCCTCGAGCATCGCGAGCACGTGGTCGAGCAGGGCAGGGGTGACGGAAGAAGGCATGGGCGGAGAGCGGAGAACTGAAAACGGAGGACGGAGGACTGATGACGAAAAACGGAGGACTGAGGACGGAGGACTGACCGGACGGGGGTGGGCGGGTCGGTCCTCGGTATTCGGTGCTCTGTCCTCTGACGTCTGGCCTCTGTCCTCCGACCCCGCAAGGGCGTTTACTCCGTTCGGGCTATGGACCGTCCGAGGCTTCGCGGCTATGGTCTGCGGCCCTTTCCCCCACGCGTCCCCGCCACCCCCTTCTCCGATTTCCCATGAGCAGAACGTTTTTCGACAAGCCCGTTGAGCGCAAAACCGCCGCCAATCCGCTCGGCCTGAAGCAATTCGACCACATCGAATTCTGGGTCGATAGCGCCGACCAGTGGCGCGATTTCTTCGTGAAGAAATACGGCATGGTGCCGCGCGCCTACGGCGACAACTCGACCGGCCTCGCCGGCCGCCGCGCCCACGTCGTCGGCCAGGGCCGCGTGAACTTCATGGTGACGGAGCCGCAGGGCTCGGGTCCCGAGGCCGATGCCGTCCGCGCCCACCTCGCGAAGCACGGGTGCGGCGTGCGCGACGTGGCCTTCCGCGTGAAGGACGCCAAGCACGCCTTCGCCGAGGCGCAGCGCCGCGGCGCGAACGCCGCCAAGGATCTCTTCGAGGACGACTACGTCGTGGGCGCGGCCATCGCCGCCTACGGCGACACGATCCACAGCTTCATCGAGCGCAAGCAGAGCGGCGGTTTCCTGCCCGGCATGAAGCCCGTCGCCGGCGGCATCGAGGATCGCGACATCAACTTCGCGATGATCGACCACGTCGTGGCCAACGTGGAGCGCATGGACGAGTGGGTGACGTTCTACGAGCAGGTGTTCGGCCTCGATCTGTTCATGCACTTCGACATCAACACCGGCCGCTCCGCGCTGATGTCCAAGGTCGTCAGCTCGACCGACGGCTGGATCAAGA
>JACCDX010016636.1_pt1 | contig 23804 bp, 21 predicted proteins | sample 7449681 | NCBI WGS metagenome assembly JACCDX01 (sample SAMN15323450, study PRJNA562643) | freshwater metagenome | isolation source: river surface water | place: USA:Blue River Watershed | collected 2017-08-18
GTAGATCTCGCACAGCGCCGGGTCCTTCTCCTGGCAGTCGGCCAGCTTGCCCGGCAGGCCCATGCCGTCGAGCACGCCCTTGCGGCGGGTCATCTCGCGGGCCTTGCGGGCGGCCTCGCGGGCGCGGGCGGCTTCGACGATCTTGCCGACGATGGTCTTGGCGTCGTTGGGCCGCTCCTGCAGATACTCATTGAGCTTGGCCGCGACGATCTCCTCCACCGGTCCGCGCACCTCGGAGGACACCAGCTTGTCCTTGGTCTGCCTGGTGAACTTGGGCTCGGGCACCTTGACCGACAGCACGCAGGTCAGGCCCTCGCGCATGTCGTCGCCGGAGATCTCGACCTTGGCCTTCTTGGCCAGCTCGTTCTCCTCGATGTACTTGTTGATGACACGGGTCATCGCCGCGCGCAGGCCAGTCAGGTGGGTGCCGCCGTCACGCTGCGGGATGTTGTTGGTGAAACAGAGCACCTGCTCGTTGTAGCCGCTGTTCCACTGCATCGCCACTTCAACCGAGATGTTGGTGCCCTGGTCGCTCACCTTCTCGCCGGTGGCGAGGAAGGCGTTGGGGTGCAGCACCTGCTTGCCCTTGTTGATGAAGTCGACAAAGCCCTTGACGCCGCCCGCACCCGAGAAGTCATCGTGCTTGCCCGAGCGCTCGTCGATCAGCTTGATGTTCACCCCGTTGTTCAGGAAGGACAGCTCGCGCAGGCGCTTGGACAGGATCTCGTAGTGGAAGTCGTTGTTCTCGCGGAAGATGTCGGTGTCCGGCAGGAAGTGCACCTCGGTGCCGCGCTTGTCGGTGTCGCCGATGATCTTCATCGGGCGCACGACGGCCTTCTCGCCGTTGGGGCCGACCTGCTCGCCCACCTCGCCGCTTTGCACCACGAAGCCCTTGCTGAACTCCATGGTGTGGACCTTGCCGTCGCGGCGCACGGTGAGGCGCAGGAACTTCGAGAGCGCGTTCACGCAGGACACGCCCACGCCGTGCAGGCCACCCGAGACCTTGTAGCTGTTCTGGTTGAACTTGCCGCCGGCGTGCAGCTCGGTCAGCGCAATCTCGGCCGCCGAGCGCTTGGGCTCGTGCTTGTCGTCCCACTTGAGGCCAGTCGGAATGCCGCGGCCGTTGTCAGTCACGCTGATCGAGTTGTCGGTGTGGATGGTGACGACGATGTCGTCGCAGTGGCCGGCCAGGGCCTCGTCGATCGAGTTGTCGACCACCTCGAACACCAGGTGATGCAGGCCGGTGCCGTCCGAGGTGTCGCCGATGTACATGCCGGGGCGCTTGCGCACCGCCTCCAGGCCTTCCAGGATCTGGATTGCGCTCTCGCCGTAGCCCTCGGCGGGCGCGGGGTTCTGGCCTTCGGGCAGGTTCTGTTCGGACATAAGCAGGGTTTTCGCGGTCTCTGTAAGAGCCGAACCCGCCGAAGGAGGCGGGTCCGGGATTCGGGCAGCTGGCTCGGGCAGCAGCGTGAAAAACGCCGCAAGAACAAGAGCCGTTGGCGCGCCTTCAGATGCGCATCGGCATCACGACGTACTTGAAGGCGTTGTTCTCGGGGTTGGTGACGAGCGCGGAGCTGTTGGCGTCCTGCAGCTCGATCTTGACCATGTCCTGCGACATGTTGGCCAGGGCGTCGATCAGGTAGGTCACGTTGAAGCCGATCTCGATGCTGTCGCCGCCGTAGTCGATATCGAGTTCATCGACCGCCTCTTCCTGCTCGGCGTTGTTGCTCGCCACGCGCAGCACGCCCGGCTCGATGTTCAGGCGCACACCCTTGAACTTCTCGCTGGTCAGGATGGCGGTGCGCTGCAGGCTGCGCAGCAGCGGCTCGCGGCCCAGGGTGACGTGGTTGCGGTGGTTCTTCGGGATGACGCGGTTGTAGTCGGGGAACTTGCCCTCGACCAGCTTGGTGACGAACTCCATGCCGTCGAAGGAGAACTTGGCCTGGTTGCTGGCGAACTGCATCTCGATCGCGCCTTCGGCGTCGGACAGCAGGCGCTGCAGCTCCAGCACCGTCTTGCGCGGGAGGATCACCTCCTGGCGCGGCACCTCGACATCCAGCTGCGCGCTGGCAAAGGCCAGGCGGTGACCGTCGGTGGCCACCAGCGACAGCTGCTTGCCTTCGGCGACGAAGAGGATGCCGTTCAGGTAGTAGCGGATGTCGTGCACCGCCATCGCGAAGGACACCTGATTGAGCAGGTCCTTGAGCGTCTTCTGCGGCACGCTGAACACGGGGCCGAAACTCGGTGCTTCCTGCACGAGAGGAAAGTCCTCGGCCGGCAGGGTCTGCAGGGTGAAGCGGCTCTTGCCGCCCTTGAGCGTGAGCTTGTTCTGCGCGGACTCCAGGCTCACCGTCTGGTCCGAAGGCATGGTCCGCAGGATGTCGATCAGCTTGCGCGCGCCCACCGTGGTGGTGAAGTTGCCCGCGTCGCCACCGAGTTCGGCAGTGGTGCGGATCTGGATCTCCAGGTCGCTGGTGGTCAGCTGCACCGAGCTGCCCGTCTTGCGGATCAACACGTTGGCCAGCACGGGAAGGGTGTGCCTGCGCTCGACGATGCCGGCCACGGATTGCAGGACCGACAGCACCTTGTCTTGCGTTGCCTTCAGAACGATCATGAATTCCTCTTCTCTTCGGGGGTCTCGGCAGGGGTTGCGGCAGGAGCTGCCCCAATCCGGACGATCTCCGCCATTTTCCCTTGTTTCTGGCCCTGTTTCGGCCCGCAGGGCCGCGAGTTTTCGGGTTTCTTTGGCGAAAGCGGTCTTGCCCCGGAAATCGCCCCAGACGGGCCGCCGACCCGGGTCCTGGTTGTTCTTATTGAATTGATTATTTAAAGCTAGTAGTAGCTAGTAGAAGGCCGCATACAGCTGTGGACAAGGCCAAAAATCCCTTGCCGGGCCAGCCACTTGCGTGCCCTGCAATCCTGTGGGCGCCCCTGCTTCGGCGCTGTCCTCCGAACGGGGACAAAGCGGCTGGATCGCCGGCTTCTGTGGATAAGGTCCGGCTTGTGCCAGAACTATCCCCAGGCTTGTCCCATGAATCCGGCCTCCGGCGGTCCAAAAAAAGTGGCCGGACCCCTTTCGGAGTCTGGCCTGTATGCCTTTTGGCTGATTTGAAGGATGGCGCGCGGGCCGCGCCCGTTGCACGCCCGGGCGTTCAGCCCTTGAGCGTCTGCTCCAGCACGTGCAGCTGCTGATTGAGTTCCGTGAGCTGCTGGCGTTCGGCCGCGATCTTGCGGACCGCGTGCAGCACCGTGGTGTGGTCCCGGCCGCCAAACAGCTCGCCGATCTCGGGCAGGCTTTTCTGGGTCAGCTCCTTGGCCAGGTACATGGCGATCTGGCGGGGACGGGCGATCGAGGCCGGCCGCTTCTTGCTGTACATGTCGGCGACCTTGATCTTGTAGTAGTCGGCCACCGTCTTCTGGATGTTCTCGACGCTGATCTGCCGGTTCTGGATGGACAGCAGGTCGCGCAGCGCCTCGCGGGCCAGCTGGATGGAGATCTCCTTCTGGTTGAACCGAGAATAGGCCAGGATCTTGCGCAGCGCGCCTTCGAGCTCGCGCACGTTGGAGCGCACGTTCTTGGCCACGAAGAAGGCCACTTCCTCGGGCATCTCGGCGCCCTCGACCCGGGCCTTGTTGATCAGGATCGCCACCCGCATCTCGAGCTCCGGCGGCTCGATGGCCACCGTCAGGCCCGAGTCGAAGCGGGAGATCAGCCGCTCATGAATGTCGGCCAGCCCCTTGGGGTAGGTGTCCGACGTCATCACGATGTGGGATTTCTTGGCCAGCAGGGCCTCGAAGGCGTTGAAGAATTCTTCCTGGGTGCGGTCCTTGTTGGCAAAGAACTGCACGTCGTCGATCAGGAGCAGGTCCAGGGAGTGGTACTTCTCCTTGAACTGGTCGAAGGTCTTGCGCTGGTAGGCCTTGACCACATCCGACACAAATTGCTCGGCGTGGATGTAGAGAACCTTGGCATTGGGGCGGTCGGCCAGCAGCCGGTTGCCCACCGCATGGACCAGGTGGGTCTTGCCCAGGCCGACGCCGCCGTAAATGAAAAGCGGGTTGTAGAGCTGGCCGGGCGAGGTCGCCACATGCATGGCCGCGGCCCGCGCCATCCGGTTGGCGCTGCCCTCGACCAGGGTGTCGAAGGTGAGCGCGGTGTTGAGCCGGCTCTTGAAACCGCCGGCTGCCTCTTCGTTGGATTCGGCCGCTTCTGCGACCGCCACCGCCTCGGGTTGTACTGGCGCGATTGCAACGCGAGCGGGGGCCTCCCGGAGAGCGAGCACCAACTCCAGGGCGATAGGCTGGCCATAGATGCGCTCGAGCAGGGCCGAGATCTTGCCCGCGTACTGGGCACGGATCCAGTCCAGCTTGAAGCGGTTGGCCACCTGCAGGGTGACCTTGGAGAAGTCGTCACTGACCCGGGCGCTCAGGGGCTTGATCCAGGTGTTGAACTGCTGTTCAGGGAGTTCCTGGGCCAGCTGCTCGACGCAGGTCTGCCACAGGCTGTCGCCGGCGCCGCCGGCAGAATCCGGCGCGTCGCCGGGGTTGTCATGGGAGAGCCCCTGGGTCATGGAAAGGTGCGGGAGATGTGGACAGGGGCCGGGGCCGAAAGCGGCGCAGTCTAGTTTATTCAGACCTTGTCCACAAGCTTTCCCCGCCGCTGCCGGGGACCCGGGAAAGCACGGATGGTGCGCCGGCCGGCCGGCCCGCCTTGTCACCCCAGCCTTGCCGGGGCCTCCCTTTTCAGCGATAATCGTGGGTTTTCCCCAGAACGAACACCAGAGTCAATCATGAAACGCACCTACCAGCCCTCCAAAGTGCGCCGCGCCCGCACCCACGGTTTTCTCGTCCGCATGAAGACCCGTGGCGGCCGCGCCGTCATCAAGGCCCGCCGCGCCAAGGGCCGCAAGCGCCTGGCCGTCTGAGGACGGTCCGCCCGCGCTGCGTCCGGCACCGGTTGCCCAGGCACAAGCAGTAGGCCGCGACCCGTCGCCGGATCCGGTCATGCAGCGGCTCCTGAAGCGCCAGCAGTTCGAGGCCGCCCTGGCCGGTAGCACCGTGGCTCGTACCGCTCATTTCGCGCTGCACCGCTGCGCACTGGACGGCACTCCGGGCGGCACGCCCGGCCATCCCGCCAGTGGGCATCCCGCCACAGGGCCTGGGTCCGTCGGACCGCAGGCCCTGTTTGCTGTCCGGGCCCCGTGGATCGGCGCCCTGGTGCCCAAGCGCTGGGCGCGCCGCGCCGTGACCCGCAACACCATCCGCCGACAGATCTACGCCGTGGCCCAGGACCGTGCAAGCACCCTGCCCGAGGCCGCCCATGTGGTGCGGTTGCGCCAGGCCTTCGACCCGCGGCAGTTTCCCAGCGCCACGTCCGACGCGCTGCGCCGGGTGGTCCGCGCCGAGCTGCAGGCCCTTTTCGCGGGGGCCCGCCCGTGATGCGCGCAGTTCTCATCGGCCTGGTCCGCGGTTACCGGCTGCTCCTGTCTCCGTGGCTGGGGTCGGCCTGCCGATTCACGCCCACCTGCTCGGCCTATGCACTCGAGGCCCTGCAGGCTCATGGTGCCGCTGCCGGCGGTTACCTGGCGGCGGCCCGCATCGCCCGCTGCCACCCCTGGTGCGACGGCGGGCATGATCCGGTGCCGTCCGATCCCCCACGCCTGTTTTCCCGCCTCGGCCTCGGCCCCGCGGGATCGCAGTCCTCCCCTTCTCCTCGCAAGAAGACTTCATGAACGACATTCGTCGCACCATCCTCTGGGTGGTTTTCGGTTTCTCGATGGTCCTGCTCTGGGACCAGTGGCAGATCTACAACGGCAGGCCGGCCACCTTCTTCCCGCCCGCCAGCTCGACCGCGGCCAAGCCGGCCGCCCCTGCGGCGCCGGCCAGCGCCCCGGGCGCGGCCCCGGCTGCTGGCGCACCCACGGCCGGAACGGCCGCAGGCAGCGCCGCGGTGCCCACCGGCAATGAGCCGGCAGCCGCCCGCGAGCAGGTCACCGTCACCACCGACGTCATGCGCCTGGTCTTCGACACCGAGGGCGGCGCCCTGGTGCGGGCCGAGTTCCTCAAGCACGCTGCCGATGACACCGCGGGACGCAAGGACGACCCCCGCTTCGTGCTGCTGCAGCAGTCGCCCCAGCGCGTCTACCTGGCGCAGACCGGCCTGATCGGCGGCGACTTCCCCAACCACAAGACGGTCATGACCCTGGCCGCCGGCCCGCGCGAACTGGCTGAGGGCAGCAACGAGCTCACCCTGCGCTTCGAGTCGCCCGAGAAGAACGGCGTCAAGCTGGTCAAGATCTACACGCTCAAGCGCGGCGCCTACGACATCGCGGTGCGCCACGACATCATCAACGCCGGCGCCCAGCCGGTGTCGCCCCAGGTCTATCTGCAGCTCGTGCGCGACGGCAACAAGCCGCCCAACGAGTCCGCCTTCTACTCCACCTTCACCGGGCCGGCGGTCTACACCGACGAGAAGAAGTTCCAGAAGGTCGAGTTCACCGACATCGAGAAGGGCAAGGCCGAGTTCCAGAAGCAGTCCACCACCGGCTACGTGGCCATGGTGCAGCACTACTTCGCCAGCGCCTGGATCCTGCCGGCCGGCGTGCAGCGTGACCTGTTCATGCGCAAGGTCGACACCAACCTCTACTCGGCGGGCCTGATCACCGCGCCGCAGGCGGTGGCGCCGGGTTCGACGGCGAGCGTGCAGTCCACCTTCTTCGCCGGCCCGCAGGAGGAGAAGATGCTCGAGCGCGTCGCGCCCGGCCTCGACCTGGTCAAGGACTACGGCTGGCTCACCATCCTGGCCAAGCCGCTGTACTGGCTGCTGGACAAGCTGCATGGCTTCATCGGCAACTGGGGCTGGGCGATCATGGGCCTGGTGCTCCTGATCAAGATCGCCTTCTACTGGCTGCAGGCCAAGGGCTACGAGAGCATGGCCAAGATGAAGGCGGTGAACCCGCGCATCATGGCGATGCGCGAGCGCCTCAAGGACAACCCGCAGCAGATGCAGCAGGAGATGATGCGCCTCTACCGGGAGGAGAAGGTCAACCCGCTGGGCGGCTGCCTGCCCATCGTGATCCAGATCCCGGTGTTCATCGCGCTGTACTGGGTGCTGCTGTCGTCCATCGAGATGCGCCACGCGCCCTGGATCGGCTGGATCCACGACCTCTCTGCCAAGGACCCCTACTTCATCCTGCCGCTGGTGATGACCCTCACCACCCTGCTGCAGACGGCGCTCAACCCGGTGCCGCCCGACCCGATGCAGGCCCGCCTGATGTGGATCATGCCGCTGGTGTTCTCGGTGATGTTCTTCGTCTTCCCGGCCGGACTGGTGCTGTACTGGATCACGAACAACCTGCTGTCGATCGCGCAGCAGTGGATGATCAACACCCGCATGGGGGTGCCGCCGGAGTTCAACCTGCCGAAGTTCAAGTAAGCAGACAAAAGGGCCGCGCAGCGGCCCTTTGCAATTCAGGAAGGCCATGCTCCCCGACCGCCACGCGCCCATCGCCGCCATCGCCACCGCCCCCGGGCGAGGCGCGGTCGGCATCGTGCGCGTCTCGGGCCGCGGGCTCGGGCCGCTGGTGCGGGCCCTGTGCGGCCGGACGCTGAAGCCGCGCGAGGCGAGCTACGGCCCTTTTCTTGCCGCCGACGGCAGCGCCATCGACCAGGGCCTCGCGCTGTTCTTCCCCGGTCCGCACTCCTTCACCGGCGAGGACGTCCTCGAGCTGCAGGCCCATGGCGGGCCGGTGGTGCTGCAGCTGCTGCTGGCGCGCTGCCTCGAGGCCGCGTCCGAGGTCGATGCCGCCACCGGCGCGCCGCGCTTGCCGGGCCTGCGCGTGGCCGCGCCCGGCGAGTTCACGCAGCGCGCCTTCCTCAACGACAAGATCGACCTGGCGCAGGCCGAGGCCATCGCCGACCTGATCGACGCCAGCACCGAGGCTGCGGCCCGCAGCGCGACCCGCTCGCTTTCGGGCGAGTTCTCGCGCGAGGTCCATGCGCTGCGCGACGACCTGATCCACCTGCGCATGCTGGTCGAGGCCACGCTCGACTTTCCCGAGGAGGAGATCGACTTCCTGCAGCAGTCCGACGCCCAAGGGCAGCTCGATCGCCTGCAGGCGCGGCTCGCCGCGGTGCTGCAACGCACCCGCCAGGGCGCGCTGCTGCGCGAAGGCATCACCGTGGTGATCGCCGGCCAGCCCAATGCCGGCAAGAGCTCGCTGCTCAACGCCCTGGCCGGCGCCGAACTCGCCATCGTCACGCCGATTGCCGGCACCACCCGCGACGTGGTGAGCCAGTCCATCCAGATCGAGGGCGTGCCGCTGCATGTGGTCGACACCGCAGGCCTGCGTGACAGCGATGACCCGGTCGAGAAGATCGGCATCGAGCGCGCCTGGGAGCGGATCGCCGGTGCCGACGCGGTGCTGTTCCTGCATGACCTTTCGCGTGCGGGCGAGGCCGGCTACCAGGCCGCTGACGCCGCCATCCGCGCCACCCTGGCCGAGCGGCTGCCGGCGCAGGTGCCGGTGATCGAGGTGTTCAACAAGCAGGACCTGGTGCACGCCGGCGGAGTCACGGCCCCCGATGCGCTCTCGCTTTCCGCCCGCACCGGCCACGGACTCGACGCCCTGCGCCGGCGCCTGCTCGAGGTGGCTGGCTGGCAGTCCGCGCCCGAGGGCGTGTGGCTGGCCCGCGAGCGACATGTGCAGGCCCTGCGGCGTGTCGACGGCCACCTCGACGCGGCGCAGGCCTTCCTGGTACCCGAAGCCCTGGCGCTGGACCTGCTGGCCGAGGAGCTGCGCCTGGCGCAGAACGCGCTGGGCGAGATCACCGGCGAGTTCAGCGCCGACGACCTGCTGGGGGTGATCTTCTCCAGCTTCTGCATCGGCAAGTAGGGGCGACGCCCTTCGGGTCCCTGGCTTGCGGGGATGCCGGCCCCGCGCGACACGGGCATGCCGCATCCGCGGTACAAAGCGCCCTGGTCCTTCCCGCAGGAGTCTCGCCGTGACCACTGTCGCCCGCTCGCCCAGCGCCACGCCGGCCGACCACCATGCCGTCCTCCACCGCCGCTTCGGCTGGCAGGTGCCCGAGCGCTTCAACATCGCCGACGCCTGCTGCGGCCGCTGGGCCCGCGGCCCGGATGCCGGCGAGCGCGTGGCGCTGATCGTGGACGGCGCGCCGGCAGGAACCGGCCGCTACACCTACGCGCAGTTGCAGCAGCGGGCCGAGGCGCTCTCGGCCCTGCTGGCATCAGCCGGCGTGCAGCGCGGTGACCGCGTCGCCATCGTGCTGCCGCAGGGCCTGGAGACCGCGGTGGCCTACCTGGCGATCCTGCGCCTGGGTGCGGTGGCCATGCCGCTGTCCGTCCTGTTCGGGCCCGACGCGCTCGAGTACCGTTTGCAGGACAGCGAGGCGGTCGCGATGATTTGCGGCGACGGCGCCGTCGGCACGGTGCTCGCGCTTCGCGGCCGCTGCCCGGCGCTGCGCCATGTGCTGGGCGTGGGGGCGGCGGCCTTGTCGGCCGATGTCGACGCCAACCCGGCGATGGCGGGCCAGGCCCTCGCGCCCGTGCCTGCGGCGGCCGACACCGCCGCCCGGGACCCGGCGGTCCTGATCTACACCAGCGGCACCACCGGCGCGCCCAAGGGCGCGCTCATTCCGCACCAGGCCCTGATCGGCAACTTGCCCGGCTTCGTCTGCAGCCAGAACTGGTTCGGCTTCGACCCCTTGCACCCGGAGGCCGGCACGCAGGCGGTGTTCTGGTCACCGGCCGACTGGGCCTGGACCGGCGGCCTGATGGACGCGCTGTTGCCCACGCTGTACTTCGGCCGGCCCATCGTCGCCAGCGCCGCCCGCTTCGATCCCGAGGAGGCCTTCCGGCTGATGGCGCGGCATGGGGTCACCCACACCTTCCTGTTCCCGACGGCGCTCAAGGCGATGATGAAGGCGGCGCCCGATCCGCGCGCGCGCCACCGGCTGCGGCTGCAGGCCATCATGAGCGCGGGCGAATCGGTGGGCGACGCGGTCTTCGCCTGGTGCAGGGACCGGCTGGGCCTCATCGTCAACGAGATGTTCGGCCAGACCGAGATCAACTACATCGTGGGCAACTGCGCCATGAACGGCGCGACGGATGGCGTCTTGGACGGCGCCTCCGCCAGCGTCGGCTGGCCAGCCCGCCCCGGCAGCATGGGAAGGCCCTACCCCGGGCACCGGGTGGCGGTGATCGATGACGCGGGCCGCGAGTGCGCGCCCGGCGAGGTCGGCGAGGTGGCGGTGCACCGCTTCGACGTCCATGGCGACCCGGATCCGGTGTTCTTTCTCTCGTACTGGCGGCGCGAGGAGGCGACCCGGGCCAAGTACACCGGCAACTGGTGCCGCACTGGCGACCTGGCCCGGCGCGATGCCGACGGCTATCTCTGGTACCAGGGCCGGGCCGACGACATGTTCAAGGCCGCCGGCTACCGCATCGGACCGGGCGAGATCGAGCACTGCCTGCTGCACCACCCGGCGGTCGGCAATGCCGCCGTCGTGCCCAAGCCGGATGCGGCCCGGGGGGCGGTGGTCAAGGCCTTCGTGGTGTTGTCGCCCGATGCCCGCGCGGAGCGGGAGGCGGCGCCGGATGCGGCGGCCTGGGAGCGCGCCCTGGTGCTGGCGTTGCAGGACCAGGTGCGCGGGCGGCTGGCGCCCTATGAATATCCGAAGGAGATCGAGTTCATCGACCAGCTGCCGATGACGACCACCGGCAAGGTGCAGCGCCGGGTGCTGCGGCAGCTGGAGGAGGAACGGGCCCAGATCAGTCGGGTTTGATCTTGGCCTTCTGGACGACAGCAGTCCACTTGGACACTTCGGTCTTCACCAGCTGGCCGAACTGCTCGGGGGTGCTGGTCTCGACGTCGGCGCCATGGTCCTCGATGCGCTTGATGGTGTCCTTGTCCGTGAGCACCTGGTTCAGCGCCTTGTTCAGCTTGTCGACCACCGCCTTGGGGGTCTTGGCCGGGGCGAAGATCCCGTACCACTGCTGCACGTCGACGCCGTCCACGCCCATCTCCTTGAGGGTGGGCACGTTGGGAAGCAGGGGCGAGCGCTTGGGGCCGGCGATGGCCAGGGCGCGCAGCTTCTCGCCCTTGACCTGCGGCAGCGCGGTGAAGAAGCTGGGGAACATCACCTGGGTCTGGCCGGCGATGGTGTCGGTGATGGCGGGCGCAGAGCCCTTGTAGGGAACGCCCAGCATGGACACGCCCGCGTTCATCATGAACAGCTCGGCGGCGAAGTGCGGCGCGGTGCCGTTGCCGGCGGACGCGTAGGCGTAGCGCTCGGGCTTGGCCTTGAGCTGGGCGACCAGTTCCTTGACGTCCTTGAACGGGGCCTGGGGGTTGGCCACCATCAGCGTGGGCGAGTAGCCCACCAGGCCGATCGGGGCGAAGTCGGCCACCGGGTCGTAGCGCAGCTTCTGCAGGGCCGGGTTCATCGCGTGGGTGGCGATGTAGCCGAAGATCAGGGTGTGTCCGTCGGCCGGGGCGCGGGCGACGTACTCCGAGGCGATGGCGCCGTTGGCACCGGCCTTGTTGTCCACCACCACCGTCTGGCCGAGGATGGGACCCAGCTTCTGGGCGATGACGCGGGCCATCGCGTCGTTGCCGCCGCCGGGGGCGGTGGGCACGACGATGGTCACGAGTTTTTCGGGGAAGGCGTGGGCGATCGGGGCTGCGAAGAAGGCAGCAGCGGCCATCGCCGTGGCAAGCAGGCGTTTCATCAAGAACTCTCCAGGAAAATCAGGCTTCGGAAAACAGGTAGTGGGGGAGGGTCAGCTGGCCTTGCATGATCTTGCGGGCCGAGCGGATCAGGGCCGCGCGCTGGATGCGGGCCTCCTGGCCCTCTCCCTCTACGCAGACCTCGACTTCGATGCGACCCTGCGGGTGCAGGATCGCCAGGGTGCGCACACCGGTGCGCAGCGCCTCGCCGCTGGCCACGGTACCGGGCAGGGCGAAGGCGGTGGCCACCCCGATCGCGCCGGTCACCGCGTGGGCGGCGTGGCAGCGGCGGGGGGTGAAATAGCGGGAGGTGATGCTGTCCGCATCATCCCCCGCGCTCACGATGACGGGCTTGGGCACGACGCTCTCGGAGACATCGCCCAGGCCCATGCGCTCGCCCGCCACGCGCCGCACCCGCTCGATGCGCTCGAGCAGGGCGGTGTTGGCGTCAAGTTCGGCGGGCTTCTCGCGCCCGCTCACGCCCAGGTCGCGGGCGCGGAACATCACCAGCGGCATGGCGGCGTCGATGCAGCTCACCTCCAGGCCGTCGATCACGTCGATGCGGTTGCCAGTGGGGAAGACCGAGCCGGTCACCGAGCCCCAGGCGTCGAGGAAGTTCAGGCGGATGGGTGCCGCCATGCCGGGGACGCCGTCGATCACGGTGTCGCCCTCGTACTGGACCCGGCCGCCGGGGGTGAGCACGGTCACGTCGATGCGGGAGCGGGTGTTGACGTTGTAGACGCGGACGGTGGTCTCACCGTCCTGCGCCGGCACCAGGCCCTGCTCGATCGCGAAGGGGCCCACGCCCGAGAGCATGTTGCCGCAGTTGGGGCGGGTGTCGACGGTGGTCGCGGCCACCGCCAGCTGCGCGAACAGGTAGTCGACGTCGCAGTCGGGCTGGCTGGAGCGGGAGACGATCGCGACCTTGTTGGTCAGCGTGCTGCTGCCGCCGATGCCGTCGAGCGCCAGCAGGTCGCTGGAGCCCACGGCGCCGACGAGCACCCTGTCACGCTCGGCCTCGTCCGCGGGCAGCCACTCCTTCAGGAAGAAGGGGCCGCGGGAGGTGCCGGCGCGCATCAGGACGCAGGGAAGTTCTCGGGATTGCATGGCTCTCAATGATGAGCAGTCCCGGGCTATTTGTGAATTGCATCTTTCGCAGCGATTGATCCAGAATAGGCATCAATGCCGCCGCCGGCTTCTGCAGCCCACCTTGGAATCTTTCCGGGGCCGTGACGCCGGCGCCACGGATGCCCGTGCCGAATTGCCTCATCGCGTGAAGGACTGCCCATGGCCATCAACTTCGACCTCAACGACCTGCTGGCGTTTCGCGCCGTTGCCGAGCTTTCCAACTTCCGCAAGGCGGCGGAGTCGGTCCACCTGTCGCAGCCGGCCTTCAGCCGCCGCATCGACAAGCTCGAGCAGGCCCTGGGCGTGCGCCTGCTCGAACGCAGCACCCGCCGGGTGAGCCTCACCACCGTGGGCCGCGACTTCGAGCGCAAGGTGCGCGAGCTGCTGGACGAACTCGACACCACGCTCCTGTCCATCCGCGGCGTGGCCGCCACCCGCATGGGGGAGGTGACGGTGGCCTGCGTCCCCTCCACCGTGCACTACTACCTCACCGAGGTGCTGCGCCGCTATCACGCGCTGCACCCCAAGGTGCGGGTCAAGGTGATGGACGCCGGTGCCAACGAGGTGCTGGCGGTGGTGGCGCGGGGCGAGGCCGACTTCGGCATCAACTTCATGGGCGCGCAGGAGGGCGAGCTGGAGTTCAAGCCGCTGGTGGAGGAGCGCTTCGTCGTCGCCTGCCGGCGCGACCACCCGATCGCGCGCCTTCGGCACGTGAAGTGGTCGCAGCTCGCCAGCTACGACCTGATCTCGGTGAACCGGTCCTCCGGCAACCGGCTCCTGCTGGACCAGGCCCTGGCCGGGGTGCCGGGCGGGCAGGCCGGCATCTACGAGACCTTGCACGTCACCACCGCGCTCGGCCTGGTCGAGGCCGGACTGGGCGTGGCCGCCGTGCCCTCGATGGCCATGCCCCGGCGCGACCACCCGCTGCTGGTGAGCGTGCCCCTGGTGGAGCCGGTGGTGACCCGCAAGGTGGGCCTGATCAAGCGCCGTGGCCGGCCGCTGCCGGCGGCGGCGCAGCAGCTCTATGACCTGTTCGGGGCGTTCAAGGGCGGGCGGCGGGGCATGTCGCGCGCCTGAGGCCGGCCGGTCCGCCCGGCGCCGCATGACGGGACCGCACCCATGGGCGGGTCCTGCCGCCCTGCCAGCACGCAGGCCTCAGCGGGCCGCCCCCGGACGCCCCGCGATCAGCTTTTCCTCCGCCCGCGCCAGCGCCTCCGCCACGCCCTTGAGCACCAGCGTGTCGCCCCCTAGCAGGTGGAGCTCGTCGTTGATGGCCACCGCCTTGCCGTCGTTGCGCCGCAGGTCGACCACCTCGACGCCGATCGCATGCAGCGCCAGGTCTGCGAGCGGCCGGCCGGCGGCGCGGGCGCCGATCGGCAGGGTGACGGTGGCCAGGCGCTCGCCACCGTCGGCGCCGGGGTCGTCGGCGCCGTGGAAGTAGCCGCGCAGCAGGCTGTAGCGCGCCTCGCGCTGCTCCTGCACCACCCGGATCACGCGCCGCATCGGCACGCCCACCAGGGCCAGCGCGTGGCTGGCCAGCATCAGCGAGCCCTCCACCGACTCGGGAACCACCTCGGTGGCGCCGGCGGCGCGCAGGGCGTCGAGGGCGAAGTCGTCCTGGGTGCGCACCACCACCGGCACCTGCGGCGCATGCGCCCGTGCCTGGTCGAGCACCTTGAGCGCGCCCGGCACGTCGAGATAGGTGACGACCACCGCGCTGGCGCGCGCCAGGCCCGCCGCCATCAGCGCCTGCACCCGGGCCGCATCGCCGAAGACCACCGAGTGCCCGGCGGCGGCGGCCTGCCGCACCCGGTCGGGGTCGAGGTCGAGCGCGATGTAGGGGATGTGCTCCTGATCCAGCATCCGCGCCAGGTTCTGCCCGCAGCGGCCGTAGCCGCAGATGATCACGTGCTTGCTGCGGTTGATCGACTGTCGGGCGATGGAGGTCATCTGCAGCGACTGCTGCAGCCAGTCGCTCGCCACCAGCTTCTGCACGATGGCGTTGCTGTACATCACGATGAAGGGCGTGGCCAGCATCGACAGCACCATGCTGGCCAGGATGGGGTTGAACAGCTCGGGCGTCACCAGCCGATTGGCCTGGGTGAGCGTGAGCAGCACGATGCCGAACTCGCCCGCCTGCGCCAGGTACAGGCCGGTGCGCAGCGAGACCCCGGTGGACGCCCCCAGGCCGCGCGCCAGCAGCGTGATCAGCCCCAGCTTGAAGGCCACCGGTACCGTCAGCAGCAGCAGTACCAGGCCCCAGCGCTCGGCCACCCGCTGCCAGTCCAGCATCATGCCGATGGTGATGAAGAACAGCCCCAGCAGCACGTTGTGGAAGGGGCGGATGTCGCTTTCCACCTGGTGCTTGTACTCGGTCTCGGCAATGAGCATGCCGGCGATGAAGGCGCCCAGGGCCAGCGACAGGCCGGCGATCTCGGTGAGCCAGGCCAGGCCCAGCGTGACCAGCAGCAGGTTGAGCACGAACAGCTCGTCGCTCTTGCGCCGCGCCACCAGGGTGAGCCACCAGCGCATCGCCTTCTGCCCGCCGACGAGCAGCACGGTGATCAGCACCGCGGCCTTGGCGCTGGCGACCAGCAGCTCGCGGATCATGGCCTCGGGCGGGCTGCCCAGGGCCGGGATCAGCACCAGCAGGGGCACCACCGCCAGGTCCTGGAACAGCAGCACGCCCATCACCCGCTTGCCGTGCTCGGACTCGAGCTCCAGCCGCTCGGCCATCAGCTTGACCACGATGGCGGTGCTGCTCATGGCCAGGGTGCCGCCCAGGGCCAGGGCCGCCTGCCAGCTGACCTGCCAGTGCGCCGGCGCCAGCCGGGCCAGCAGCAGCATGCCGGCGGTGGCGATGGCGACCGTGATCACGACCTGGAACATGCCAAGGCCGAACACATGCCGGCGCATGGCCTTGAGCTTGTGCAGGTTGAACTCCAGCCCGATGACGAACATCAGGAAGACGACGCCGAACTCGCCCAGGTAGCGCAGGCCCTCGTCGTGCTCGCCGCGGCCGAGGCCCAGGGCGCTGGGACCGATCAGCACGCCGACCGCGAGGTAGCCCAGCATGGGCGGCAGCTTGAGCGAGCGGCTCACCACCACGCCCAGCACGGCGGCCAGAAGGTACAGCAGGGTGAGTTCGAGCGCGCCCATGCCCCGATCCTAAGGCAGGGCCTGCGATGCCCCGCCGCGGGCTGACCCGGGCCGGCTGCTTAGAATCCCCCGGATGAATGCGCCCGACGCCTCCCGCCCGGCGGTCCAGCCCGAGCGTGTCCTGCAGCTGGCGCAGGACACCTTCGACATCGAGGCCGCCGCCATCCTGGGCCTCAAGCGCCGCATCGGCCCCGGATTCCCCCAGGCCGTCGAGGCGATCCTGGCCGTGCGCGGCCGGGTGGTCGTCACCGGCATGGGCAAGAGCGGCCACATCGGCCGCAAGATCGCCGCCACCCTCGCCTCCACCGGAACCCCCGCGATGTTCGTGCACCCGGCCGAGGCCAGTCACGGGGACCTGGGCATGATCAAGCCGGTCGACCTGGTGCTCGCCATCTCCAACGGCGGCGAGAGCGACGAACTCTCCGCCATCCTGCCGGTCCTCAAGCGCCAGGGCGTGCCCCTGGTGGCCATGACCGGCAACGCGCAGTCCACCCTGGCCCGCCACGCCGACATCCTTCTCGACAGCGGTGTCGAGAAGGAAGCCTGCCCGCTCAACCTCGCGCCCACCGCCAGCACCACCGCCCAGCTGGCCCTGGGCGATGCGCTCGCGGTGGCCCTGCTGGACGCCCGCGGCTTCCGGCCCGAGGACTTCGCCCGCTCCCACCCGGGCGGCGCGCTGGGCCGCAAGCTGCTCACGCATGTGTCCGACGTCATGCGCCGCGGCGACGAGGTGCCGCGCGTGGCGCCCGACGCCGGCTTCTCCGCGCTGATGCAGGAGATGAGCGCCAAGGGCCTGGGCGCCTCGGCCGTCGTCGACGCCGAGGGCCGTGTCCTGGGCATCTTCACCGACGGCGACCTGCGCCGCCTGGTCGAGAAGGGCGGCGACCTGCGCGCGCTGCGCGCGGGTGATGTCATGCACCCCGGTCCGCACACGGTGCGCGAGGACATGCTGGCCGTGGAGGCCGCTGACGCCATGGAGCGCCACCGCGTCACCAGCCTGCTGGTCGTCGACGCCGCGGGCCGCCTGTGCGGCGCCCTCAACAGCAACGACCTGATGCGTGCCAAGGTGATCTGAGTGGGCGGCCCCGAGTCCACGATCTCTCCCGTGCTCCGCTTCGCGCCCGAGCTGCTGCTCGCCGCGCAGGAGGTCCGCGTGGCCTTCCTCGATGTCGACGGCGTCTTCACCGACGGCGGCCTGTACCTCTCCGACCAGGGCGAGACCCTCAAGCGCTTCCACATCCTCGACGGCCTCGGCATCAAGCTGCTGCAGAAGGCCGGCATCACCCCGGTGGTCATCACCGGCCGCGACTCGCTGCCCCTGCGCGCGCGCCTGGCCGCCCTGGGCATCACCCAGGTGCATTACGGCACCGAGGACAAGGCCCCCGCAGCCGAGCGCAGCCTGCAGGCCCTGGGCCTGACCTGGGCGCAGGCCGCGGCCATCGGCGACGACTGGCCCGACCTGCCCGTGCTACGCCGCTGCGCCTTCCCGGTCGCGCCGGCCCAGGCCCATGCCGAGGTGCGGGCCGCGGCCCGCCACATCACCCAGGCCGCCGGCGGCCATGGCGCGGTGCGCGAGTTCTGCGACCTGCTGCTGGTGGCCACCGGCCACTACGCGCGCCTGCTGGAGGGCTACCGGTGAGTGGCCGGTTCGACCGGCTGCGCGCGGGCTGGGACCGGGTCTCGACCTACCTGCCGGTGCTGCTGATGGCGCTGCTGGCCCTGGCCACCTACCTGCTGGCGCGGCAGACCCCGGGCCTGTCCGAGCCGCGCGCGGCGGCTGCCCGGAGCGCCGAACCCGACTACTACCTGCGCGGCTTCTCGGTGAAGACCTTCGACGCCCAGGGCCGCCTCAAGAGCGAGGTCTTCGGCTCCGCCGGCCGCCACTACCCCGACACCGACACCCTCGAGCTCGACCAGGCCCGCATGCGTGCCTACAACCGCCGCGGCGAGCCGACGGTGGCCAGCGCCCAGCGGGCGCTGTCCAACGGGGACGGCTCGCAGGTCCAGCTCATTGGCGACGCGGTGATGGTGCGCGAGGCCGTCACCGGCCCCAACGGCACCCTGCGCCCGCGGCTGGAGATCCGCAGCGAGTTCCTGCATGTCTTCACCGAGACCGAGCAGCTGCGCACCGACCGCCCGGTCGAGATCGTGCGCGGGGCGGACCGCTTCACCGCCGACCGGCTCGATTTCAACAACCTGGACCAGCAGCTGGCCCTGCAGGGCCGGGTGCGCGGGCAGATCGGGGGGCGGCGGCCATGAGCGCCGCGCCGGGCCGCCCCAAGCAAGCTCGCACCCCCTCGGGGGGTGGCGAAGGACACGCAGTGCCGAGACTGGGGGTTCTGTGATGAGCGCCGAGACAGGGGGCGTCACCATGAGCGCGCCGCTCGTCTTCATCACCGGCGCCTCCAGCGGCATCGGCCAGGCCCTGGCGGCGGCCTATGCCCGCCAGGGCTGGCGGCTGGCCCTGGTGGCCCGCCGCGCCGAGGAGATGCAGGCCTGGGCCCGCACGCAGGGCCTGGGCGATGACCGTTGCGCGGTCTACGGCGCTGATGTTGCCGACACCGACGCCATCGTCGCCGCCGGCCAGACCTGCATCGCGCGCCAGGGCCTGCCCGACGTCGTCATCGCCAACGCCGGCATCAGCCTCGGCGTGGACACCGCCTACCGCGAGGACATCGACGCCCTCGCCCGTACCTTCGCGGTCAACAACGTGGGCCTGGCCGCCACCTTCCACCCCTTCGTGCGGCCGATGACCGCGCGCGGCAGCGGCACCTTGGTGGGCGTGGCCAGCGTGGCTGGCATCCGCGGCCTGCCCGGGCATGGCGCCTACTGCGCCAGCAAGGCCGGCGTGATCAGTTACTGCGAGTCGCTGCGCGGCGAGCTGCGCACCTCGGGCGTGAAGGTGGTGACCATCAGCCCCGGCTATGTCGACACGCCGCTCACCCGCCGCAACCGCTACCCGATGCCCTTCCTGATGACGGCCGAGCGCTTCGCCGAGCGGGCCCTGCGCGTCATCGACTCGGGCGCCTCCTACCGCGTCATTCCCTGGCAGATGGGGCTGGTGGCCAAGCTGCTGCGCCTCCTGCCCGACGCCTGGTTCGATCGCCTGCTGCAGGGGCAGCCGCGCAAGCATCGCGCCGGCGCTTCCTGAGGCGACGTCCCCGCCGCGCGCTGGCCCGCGGCCGTGGCGCATCGCGAAACACCCACAGCGCGTTGATGGCGAAGTTCACGCCGAAGGCGATGCCCACGCCGGCCACCTTGGCCGCCAGCGGCGGCCAGTGCGCGCCGAGGGCCAGCAGCGTCGTCGAGCCGGCGTTGACCGCGAGCCCGATGCAGGCGCCGAACAGGAAGCTCGCCGCACGCCGCATCGAGCGCCACTCCCCGCGGAAGACCCAGCGCGCACTGGCCAGGTAGTTCACGCAGGCGGCCATCAGGAAGCTCAGAACCGCCGCTGCCAGCACGGGCAGCCCGGCCAGCGACAACCCCTGGAAGCCGCCGATGTCGACCACCGCCGCCGTGCCTCCGGCCAGCGCATAGCGTGCGACCGCCGGCGCGCGTTCGAGTACGCCGCGCAGCGCGTCCAGCTGCACGCGCAAACCCTGCATCGGCATCGGGGCGGGCATGGGCGTGGCGTCTGTCCCTCAGGCGCTGGCGGCCGCCCACGCGGCGGCCGAGCGCAGCGGGTCGAACAGCGGGTCGTCGAAGCCACGTATCCACCAGGGATGCGCGTGGGGTCCGGCAGGCCCCGCGGCGGTGCCATGTTGCGCGTGGCCGCCTGCGTCATCAGCCGCACCGCTTCCCTGGCGGCGCTCCGCCCTTCCAATGATCACCGCATGCGCACCCGCCAGCCGTGCCGCCAGGCCGTCGCGCTCGTTGCGGTCGCCGACCATCACCGTGCGATGCGCGGGCACGCCGGTGCGTGCCATCAGCTGCTGCAGGCCGCGTGGATCAGGCTTGAGACGCCCCACGTCCGCATCGCCCGCCCACAGCACCAGGTCGGCCTCCAGCCCCAGCGCCTGCAGCTTGGCCTGGGCCGGGTAGTCGGACAGCACCGCCACGCGCTTGCCCAGGCGGCGCAGGTCGGCGAACAGCTCCGCCACGCCCTGGCGGCGGCAGGCCCGCAGCAGGCGCAGCGGGCGCTGCTCCATCCAGGCCTCGACCAGGGCCTCCATCTCCGCGGCGCTGCAGCCGGCGCGCTGCGCGGCCAGCCGGTACTGCAGCGCGCGGAAGTCGGGCGCGCGGCCGGGCGGCTCCTGCATCCATGCGCGCGCCGTGGCCTCGCCCAGCGCCTCGCGCATGCGGCGGAAGGCGGCCAGGCGACGCGGCACCGCCAGGCTGGCATGGACCAGCGCGTGGCCTGCCAGCCAAGCGGCCATCAGCAGCCGCAGGCGGCCCGCGTGATAGAGCGTGCCGTCGATATCGAACACCACCAGATCGATCGCGGCCCAGTCCAGCGCCTGGGCGTGGACGCTGCTCACCGCGGCCGCTCCAGCGTGATGAAGTGCGGCTCGGCCAGGGCCTGCAGCCGCGGGAACTGGATGAAGCTCAGCACCGCCAGCGCCAGCACGGTGACGAGGCTGATCGCCATCAGCCGCTTCTCGCGGAACAGCTTCTCGGGCTTCTGCGCCACCGAGCCGCTGCGCAGCGATAGCGACAGGTAGTGCGCGAACAGCGCAATCACCAGCGGGCAGGCCAGCAGGTACTCGATGCGGTACTTCACCAGGAAGAAACCGAGCAGCAGCGTGGACATCAGCGCGTAGATGAAGCAGGAGACCAGCAGCCGCTCCTCGGTGTAGTGGCGAAAGCTCGCCCGGTAGCGGTGCAGCACGCCCACGCCCGGCCCCGCGGCGATCTCGCGGTACTCCGACAGCCGCTTGGCCCCCATCAGGAAGGCGCCGCCCATCCAGTACGCGAGCAGCAGCGACGCAGGGGCCACCGTCCCCTGGTCCAGCATGGACCAGCCCAGCATCAGCCGCAGCGGGTTGTTGAAGGACTCGGACAGCACGTCCAGGTAGGGCAGGTCCTTGGAGCGCAGGGGCTGCACGTTGTAGACCACGCCCGAGGCCCAGAACAGCAGGCTGGTGGCGAAGAACAGCGGCCCGACCCAGGTCGCCAGCCACAGGCCCAGCACCGAGCACAGGGCGTAGCCGGTCCATACCGGCAGCGGCGACAGCGGCACCGTCACCGCCGGCCGGTTGGACTTGTCCGGGTGGAAGGCGTCGAAGCTGCGGTCCAGCCACTCGTTGAGGATGTAGTTGGCCGAGGCCACCAGCACCGCGCAGGCGAGGCCGATGCCGATGCGCCAGGCGGCGCCTTCCAGCGGCGGCTCGCGCAGCATCCAGGCCAGTACCAGGCCGGGCAGGATGAACACATGCTTGGTCATGTGGTCCAGGCGCGCCATGCGCAGGTAATCGGTCCAGCGGGCGCGCGGCGGGCCCAAGCCACGGCCGGTGGCGAAGCTCTTGCTGTTCATGGGGGACTTCCTTGGGGTGGGCGGGCGCCGGCCCAGTGGGCCTGCGGCGGGTCGCCGGCGGCCTGGCGGCGCCGGTCGTGGAGCGCGGTGACGACGCGGGCGGCAGCCACCAGGGGCAGCAGCCAGACCAGGCGGGCCTGGAAGCGGTCGAGCGGCGCAGCCAGCGCCGCGCAGACGAAGGCATTGGCGACCAGGCCGGCCAGCACCAGGCCCGCCGCACGCCGCGCCCGCACGGCCTGCGGCCCCTGCGGCTGCGCGCTGCGGCGCCGGATCGCCAGCCAGGCCAGCACCCCCACGCTCGCGGCCACGCTGGCCATGGTGACCATCGATCCCAGCTGCTGTGCCTGCGGCCAGGTCGCGCCCCGGCTCTGGCGCAAGTCCTCGAACAGTGCCGGCGGCACCCGGCCCTGGTACATCGCCAGCTCGCGCGGCCCCAGGCCCCAGATGTCGAGGCGGAAGGTCACGAGCTGGGCCAGCATGTCGGTGGCGATGCCCGCTCCCACCCGCACCGGCTCGCGCCTCAGCACCTGCCAGGCGAGCGCGACCTGCTCGCTGGACAGCCGTCGCTTGGTTGGCGCGTCGGCGAGCGCGAACACGCCCCGGGCAGGCTCAGTGGCGAACAGGAAGTCGGTCCAGGCCACCGGGTAGCGGTCGACGAAGGCACAGGCGGCCCAGCGTGATTCGGGCGCCAGCCGCGGGCAGGCCTCGCGCAGGTAGTCGGTGCCCGGGCCGCGGTCCACCAGGCGCGCGGTCAGGTGCGGCAGCCGCAGCGGCGGCGCCCCCACCGCGCGCTCGACGGCGCGGGCGAAGGCCAGCTCGGCGCCGCCCGCCATCACCAGGCAGGCGGCCACCATCGCCAGCCCCGGGACCCAGGGGCCGGGCGCCGGCACCGCGCGGCGCCGCGCCCGCCACCAGCCGGCCAGCGCCAGGAACAGCAGCGCCGCCACCACCGCCACATGGCTGACGTGGGCGGCCAGGGCGAACAGCAGCAGCAGCACGAGACCGGCCCGCTGCCCGGTCCGCAGCTGGCCGCCATGGGCGACCAGGGCCGCCACCGCCAGGACCGCCAGCCCGGCGAACACATCCGGCATCAGCAGCCCGGTGTACAGGCCCAGGGGGGTCAGCCACGCCAGGCCGACGGTGATCGGCAGGTAGCTGCGCACCGGCAGGCGCCAGGCATCGACCAGCAGCAGGTACAGCAGCCAGGCCACGCACAGCGCCTGCACCGCCGCCGCCCACCACAGGCTGCCCGCGCGGTGCGCGGCTTCCAGCAGCGCGCCGTAGTAGACCGAGCGGCCCGCGAGCACGATCTGGTCGCCCAGCGAGTTCAGGCCTGGCGCGCGCGCTGCCGCCTCGGATTCGCCGGATGCGGGGAGCGAGGCGGTCGCGGCCGGCACCCAGGGCTCCAGCCGGCCCGGCCCGGCGAGCCGCATCAGCGCGGCCTCGGCCCCCCGCAGGTAGGTCGGCGTGTCGGGGTAGAGCAGCGGCACCCCGTTCCAGGCCGCCGGCGCCAGCAGCGCCGCCACCGCCACCAGCAGGCGGGCCAGCCGCCCGAGGCGGGCGGAGAAGGCAGGGGCAGATGACATGAGGCGCAGCGCGGTCGGTGGCTGCGCCCCAATCTACGGATCGTGCTTCTCGGCCGTGTCGGAAAGCGAGGACGGTCGGGGTAGGCCATGCCCCGGCCATTGGAAGAGCAGAAGAGCGGGTCCGCCGTCCGCCCGGGACGACCGTCCATGAAAAACGGGGCCGAAGCCCCGTTGGTCATGTCGAGCGGATGAACGCTCAGCTGCCGTAGCCGCCGCGGCCACCGCCGCCGCCGCCACGGGGGCCGGAGCCGTAGGGGCTGCGGAAGCCGCCACCGCCGCCTTCGCCACGGCCACCGCCATAGCCGCCGCCGCCACCACCACCGTAGCCGCCACCGCCACCGCCGCCGCCGCCGAAGCCGCCGGTGCGCGGGCGAGCTTCCATCGGGCGGGCTTCGTTGACCACCACGTTGCGGCCGCCGAGGGCCTGGCCGTTCATGCCTTCGATGGCCGAGGTGGCCTCTTCCTGGGAGGCCATCTCGACAAAGCCGAAGCCCTTGGAGCGGCCGGTGTCACGCTCCATCATGACGCGGGCGGAAACGACCTGGCCGAACTGGCTGAAGGCCTGCTCGAGGTCGTTGTCGCGCACGGAATAGGGCAGGTTGCCCACGTAAAGTTTGTTGCCCATGAGATCGGGACTCCTAAAGAAACATTGAGCTGAGCGATGGAGTCCCGAAAGCGCCTGTCTACCTACTGGCAACGCGAAAGTGA
>JACCDX010452126.1_pt1 | contig 23804 bp, 26 predicted proteins | sample 7449681 | NCBI WGS metagenome assembly JACCDX01 (sample SAMN15323450, study PRJNA562643) | freshwater metagenome | isolation source: river surface water | place: USA:Blue River Watershed | collected 2017-08-18
ACGCAACCGGCCCCAACACCACCTGCTCCAGCGCCACCTGCCCCAACGCCACCTGCCCCAACGCCACCGACTCCCACACCACGTACAAAGAGAAGATGGCCTCAAATGAACGTTGACTTTGGACAGGGATGTTCTGTTGGTCAATGCGTATCTTATGGATATGGATCAGTTTGTTAAAACTTGACGGTATATTATCAAAGTGTTATAATATATAGAAGATAGATTGGAAAAAAATGATAACAGAACAAGATATTGCTTATGAATATAATGGCACACCAGGAAGTGCTTTAGCATTTATTATTGATGAAGACTCTGTATATGATATTTCTTTACATGATCCATATGCACAAATATTTTTAAGTTTTGATGAAGCAGTTGATATATCAGATCAACATCCAAATCATGATGGAATTACTGTTAGGTTATTAAAAAATGGAGAAACTTTAGAAGAATTTCAGACATCTGAATATTTTGGAAGTATTCTTCTAAGTAGCCCAGTAATAATAAATTTAGCAACACACAATCATGGATTGCAAACTCTTTCTCCACATGCTAAATTTATTAATAATGAGTTTATAACAACAGATCATGATTCTTCTGGTGAAGTTGGATATTTGCCACAATTTTTGGATCAAGAAGTTAGAGATAGCATATGTGCTACTCATTGCCAGTGCTACAAGTTAAAGTAGTTTTACATGACAAGTCGTTGGCAACAATATAAAGAAAAAAATGGATCGACTCCATTAGACATGCTTAATCCAAATACAGAAAAAACAACTAATGATGTTCAGTCTGAAAGAATTAGTGCCTGTATATCTTGCGAACATTTTATTAAAATGACTCATCAATGTAAAAAATGTGGATGCTTTATGGATCTGAAAACATGGATTAAAAAATCAAAATGTCCAATAGGAAAGTGGTAGCATGGAGTCAACTGAAATTGCTCCAGGAATTGTTGTTTATCAAAATGTTATAGATGAATATTCCTGCTTAATAGAAGATATAGAAAATGCAGTAAAACTAAATGTACTATCTTGGGCAGATGCTGGAGTACACTCTGAAGATTCTGTTTCAATAAATAAAAATATAAGAGATACCAAAACTATGGGAATACGTTATATAGATAGTTTTAATGAAAAAGATAGTATAAAGATAACTCTAAGAGATAGCATTGAAGAAAATTTATCTAAACTATTTTTTACGTATTTTAATCCCTGTGAAATTGACTATCAGTCAAAGTTTTTATTTAATACAGAATGGCATGATTCTTATGGTATTTTAAAGTACGGGCTAGGTCAAAAGTTTACTAATCATATAGATGATAATAAAGATTATCATAGAAGAATGTCTACAGTATATTATCTTAACGATGATTATTCTGGAGGAGAGATTAACTTCCCTAGATTTTCTATAACTTATAAACCAAAAGCAAACGAATTGCTTATTTTTCCATCAGGATATGTATATAATCATTCAGTATCAGAAGTAATAGATGGAACAAGATATGCAGTAGTTAGTTGGTTAAAGTAATATGAGACCAAGTCCTAAAATAGTTAATAATGTTTTAGAACAAGATCTATTAACTACTTTACAAAATAATTTTAAAAATTTATATAATCAGTTGCCTTATGATCCATCATTTGGTAGATATTGTGCTTTAGACTCAGAGTTTGATTGGTTTAGAGATGTTTTTGAAATAACTGTAGACAGAGCAAGAATTGAGTTTAACAGTCAAACTCTTTTGCCAACTTATGCATTTTTTGCTCATTATGAAGGAAATGCAAGTTTATATAAGCATAAAGATGACAATGCTTGCACATACACACTTGATCTTTGTCTTTATCAAAATAAGCCATGGGACTTATATGTTGAAGAAAAGGCCTACTCACTTGAGCCAAATCAAGCATTAGCCTATTATGGAAATGATCAAGAGCATTGGAGAGATAAATTTCCAGATCCTAATTCACAGCATGTGGCAATGATTTTTTTTCATTATGCAGAGCCAGATCATTGGTTTTTTACCAAAGGTCCAGAATACCTGCATACTCATATTAGAAACAATAATGCATCCTAAAATATTAGTTAGTGTTGTAAATTACCTCGATCCAGAGTTTTATTCAACAATTAAATCTTTATGGCATAATGCAAAAAATAAAGAGTATTTATTTTTTTCTTTAGTCTCTGAAGATAACATAGAGTATGATTTTTCTTTTATACCAGAAAATCAGATTAGATATTTACATTTTGATTTATCTAAATATCGTGGTGGAGTTTGTTGGGCTAGAAATATGGCCATATCCATAGATATGGATTATGATTATTTGATTCAATTTGATTCTCATACATATGCTACATATGCTTGGGACGAATCTTCATATAAAAGATATTTAGATTTAAATAAAACTGTAGATAATTTTATTATATGTTATGCCCCAGCAGCATATGAGATTTTAGATAATGGAGAGGTTAGTTTAAATACTGGCAACACAATGTCCAAATATGCTAGTTACTATAATAACTTTATTCCAGGATTTAATTTTCCAGGATATACTATATTACATAGAGAGCAAATTATAAGGTCATATTGGGCAACATGTTGTTATTTATTCGCTCCTAAAAAATGGGTAGACGATGTTGGAATATCAGATAAAGAGTCTTTTAACACAGAAGAAATTTGTTTGTCATTAAGGACTTTTGCAGCAGACTGGAAAATATATTCAATAGGCACAAGAGATATTTTTCACCATGAATCTCATAAGCAGCAAAGTGGTTTAATTACAAGGGCTGAATTAAGACCATGGGCAGATGAAAGAAAAGATTCGTATTGGTCACATGTTGAAGAAGCCACAGATAGACTATCATTATTATTATCTGGAAATTTAGATATTCCAAAAAATATAGTTAGTAGATTTTTTGAAGTTACAGGAATATCAAAAAAATACCTATCCCCTATTCCAAACTATTCGTCTCACATAGTTATAGAGAATAGGGGTTTTGGCATGCCTCCAAGAAGGACTTAATTAGGAAATTCCTTAATCCACTCCAATGTTTTTGGAGTAATACCTTTCCAAGCAGACCAGTCCTTACCGCCATCACTCATGTGATATGCGATCTCTGCGTTTGTGATTGGGTTAAATAGATCAGAGTTTGTTTTTAGTTCAAACTTGTCTCTACGTGCTGGTCCAAGATCACCAATCATATTAATTTGGAAAATACCATAAGACTTGTCTCCTGTTGTCTTATCCCCGTTAAAGGCAAGGGGTCTTCCATTAGATTCTTTTTTGGCAATAGCCCAAGCCTCTTTAAGGTCTTTACCCTTAAAGCCAACTAGTTCTAATACCTGCTTAAGTTCTAGGTCAGTCAAACTTATAGCATTTTCATATTTCTTTATTAATTGCTCTCTAGAAACACTTAAAGCCACTTTCGTGGCTGATGCTGCTTCTATACCGTCTTTAGTTAATAAATTATTATCAGTAGCATTGGCGGAATTTGAATAAACGCCAACGAGCCCCACTATACTGAGTATTCCTATGACTTCCCTGTTATTCTTCATAAAGTTGATCATGTTTCCTCCTTAGAAAACGATAACACCCTTTTGGGGTGTCAAGTACTAGTATAACAGGAATTTTGGGTAAAAGTCAACTTCTGGAATAATATTTATAATTATGTTATAATTCTATTATGCCTTCATCTACGCCCAATCAGAACATTCCATACCCATTATCCACAGATAATGTTAATGTTCAACAGGATATTCAAAATATTGCTGAGGCTGTGGATAACTCTTTAACTGAATTTGCTGCTGATATTGAAGCACAAAATGTTGCATTAGATACCGCCATTAATGACACAATTCCAACATTAATTGGAGATCTTGGTTTAGAATCTTTACTTTCTGGTGGACTAACTTGGGGGGACCTTAAGGGGTAATTAACCTTTTAAGATGGTATAATAAAACAATGGCAACCACAAGAGGATCATCAGGATCATACGATGTAGGAAATAAACCACCACTAGTTCGTTGGACAGTAGTTCGTGGAGATACATCAGCATTTAGAGTGTATGTCACAGACGATAATAAAGATCCACTTACTATTGCTGACTGGACAATTGACATGGAAATTAAAAGACCAAACACTGCACAAGAAACACCTTTCATGACAGATGATGCAGAAATTATTATTACATTGACTCCAGAGGCACAAACAGATGATGGACCTGGAGAATTTACCGTTTCATTAACAAAAGAACAATCCTCAGTTTTAGAAACAGGAGATATCTTCGATATTGAATTGTCTGATGCTGACAGAGTATGGACAGTTGCTCAGGGTAGCATGATCATACTTGAAGATGTAACAAACTAATGGCTAAAGCCGTAATAATCGATAACCCAAAAACCAAAGTAAAAGTAATTAAGTCTAAGACATATCCTAATGTCAAGATAAAGCAAGACATTAGAACTGTAAGGATTAACGATGTTTTGCCTTTTAGAGTTAGGTTTACAACTATTGGCCTTGAGGCATATGGATCTAATAATGCCCCAGCAATTCCCTTTCAGGTTATTGGTTATAGCAACTACATCTTGTAAAATAAAATAAAAAAACATGTTATAATTTGAACATGGCCAGATTCACAATACCCTTCATTAAGACTAAGTTTCAAACTGGTGATCGTCCTACCCAGGAAGATTACGAAGATTTAATTGACACCACATCAGCCCAAGCAACAGATTTGGGTACTGCAGGAAATAACGAATCAACAATCAACGGCATTGAGAATGCAACAGTGATTGATAGTTTTGATGCAACGGTATGGAGAATGGTCAAATACATTATTTCCATTAAGAAGACAACAAGTGGAAGTAATAAATTTTATGCAACAGAAATGACAATTTTAGTTGACGGTACAAATGTAAACGTTAACGAATATGGAACTATAGACAACGATGGGAATATTGGCACCATTAGCGTCTCACGGACTGGAGATACAGTTGTATTAACTGTTACCCCAGATCCTGCAATCAAGCCAGTCACTGTGCGATTTGCTCGTATGGGACTTAAGGCATAAACTAAGGAGATATAAAAATGGCAACAATTAATAAAGACTTCAAAATTAAGAATGGTCTTGTCGTTGAAGGTTCAACAGCAACAGTTAATGGCAATAATATTCTTACAGAAACCGCAAGCGATCAATATATTATTGATTTGATTGGCGGAGAAACATTAGTAACATCTGTTAATTCTTCTCAACTTGAGGTTGTTAACGGAGAACTATCTGTCAAGGCAAACGTATTTGATGAATATGGTGCAGCAGATACAGCAATCACAAACGCATTAGCCCCAGCAGGATCAATCGCAACTGCTATTGAAACAGCACAAAATAATGCTGAAGATTATACAGATACAGCACTTCAAGATTACACAACTACAGCAAATCTTGATACAACAGTTGGAGGATATGGATACCTTAAGTCTGGCGACCTTCCAACAATGTATACAGATTCAGATGCAGTAGATGCAATCTCTGCAGCACTTGGAAATGGACTTGCATATAGTGGAACATTTGATGTTAAAACTACAAATGGAATTACTATTCAAGGACAAAATAGTGAAGTTGGTATTGATCGTTTAACAGTAGATACCTGGTACGATGAATCAGGAGCAGCACAAGATGTTCAAGATAACCTTGATGATCACACAGGTGCTTCTTCAGGAGTACATGGTATAACTGGTGCAGTTGTTGGTACAACAGATACACAAGATCTCTCAAACAAGCGTTTTATTGATACAGTTTACTTTACAGACGGCACAACAATTAACAATGAAGGTGAAATTGCTATTCGTTCAGGAAGCCACGACTTTGATGTTCAGGCTAACTACGGAGACCTTCACCTTAAGACAACAGCAATAGGTGCTGATGTTCAGATTACAGCACAAAGCGGAGATATTCTTCTTTCTCCAGATGCATCTTCAGCAAAGAAAGCATACTACGGTTCTGCTTCAGCAGAAAATGAGATTGCTACACACGGATACGTAGACAATGCAGTATCTGGTCTTGACTGGAAGCAAGCAGTAAATCTTCTTGCACACACAAACTATTCATTAACAGGAGATGCCTCAGCAACATCAATCGATGGACATTCTCTTGCAACTGCTAATGGATACAGAGTATTATTAACAGGACAATCAACTGATTCTGAAAAGGGTATCTATGATGTTTCTGTATCTGCTGGTTCATATACACTTACACGTTCAACAGATGCAGATGCAAATGATGAACTAAAGGGTGCAGCAGTTTATGTTATGGAAGGATCAACCTACGGAGCAACTTCTTGGGTACAATCAAATCACTATGTTGGTGATACAGCAGCATTCGAAGGTCAATCTTGGACACAGTTCTCAGGTCAAGGATCTGTAACAGCAGGAACAGGTATTACAGTAGATGGTCTAGAAGTTTCGATTGATCGCACAACTGTTGATGACTGGTATGAAGCAGATGGTGCAGTTTCAACTCACTCTGGTCTAACTACTGGCGTTCATGGTGTAACTGGTGATGTTGTTGGTACAACAGACACTCAAACACTTTCTAATAAAACACTTCAAGGTTCAACAAGTTTCAGGGATTCTACTGGAACCTATGTTGGTGCTATAGGAGACTCTGATGGAGATCTTGCTATAGGTGGAGAGAATAATCTTGTACTATACTCAAGCGTAGAAGATATTATTTTAAATCCAGCATCAGGCCGTGATGCATACGTTGGTTCAGCATCTTCAGGTAATGAAATTGCAACAACTTCAGATATTCCAACATCAACAGATGGTTTATCAGAAGGATCAACAAACAAATACTTCACAGCACAACGTGCAGTAGATGCAGCAGTTGGTGGAGATGGTGTAAGCGTAAATGCAACATATTTAATTACTGCAGCGTCAGGTGGAGTTCCATTTGTTGATGTAAATCTTGCAGCACTTGAAACACAACTTGATAATGATGGATATGCTAAGACAGCAGATATTCCAACAGAAACTTCTGATCTTACAGAAGCAAATGGAGTTCTATACTTTACAGATCAACGTGCTAAAGATTCAGCAATTGATTTACTTGTAAATCATTCTACAAAAACAAATATCACAATTACTGAAGATCAAACAAATCTTGGAAATCTTATCATTACTGCTGAAAATGGTGTAGCAGATTCTGATACTGACGATCTAACAGAAGGTTCAACAAACCTTTATTTCCAAGATGCTCGTGCAGTATCTGCAATCTCTGGAGCAGATATCTCTCCAGCAACAGTGTCAATTGATACTTACCGCAAGGAAGAAGCAACACAACAATATGTTTCATCTGCTTCAACAGTAACAGCACACACATTCTCCTATCCATATGGAACAGCGAAGTACTTAGTACGTGTAGTTGGATCTGTTGCAGGAACAATGCATACACAAGTTACTGAACTTCTTGCAACAATCGATGGAAATAACAATGTCGCAGTTACTGAATATGGAACTATCTATACTTCAGAAAATGCTCTTGCTACTGCAACAGTTGATTACTCAGGTGGAGAATTCCGCTTACGTGTAACAACTTTGATTGGTGGAGCAGAAGTAATTGCTGCAGCAACATTGCTTTCCTGGGCAGACTAATTAAATAAAAGGTTTTGGGGGATTCCTTAAAAATCCCCTACAAAAATGTAGTAAAGAGGAGACAAAATGGCAACACTAGATAAAGACTTTAAAGTCAAAAATGGCTTACAAGTAAATGGTGGAGGTAGTTTTGGAGAAGCAGTAACAGTAGGGACTCCTACTCTTGCAGCCCATGCAGCCACTAAAGAATATGTTGACCAAAGTGCTGGCGGTATGCCAGTATTAGATACTGCTCCCTCTTCACCAAGTAATGGACAAACATACTTTGACTCTGTTACTGGTCATATAAATATTTATTATAACGGTGAATGGATTATGATTGCTACCCTGGCTGACGCTGAGGTTCTACCACAACACATTCACGATACAGCAATTGATGGAACTGGTTTTGTAGTAAGTCGCTTCTATGATGCGGGATATTACAATAGTGCTCAGGCAACTGCAGCAAGTGGTGGATTTTATAACACAGATACTTGGACAGAAACCTGGGACGGTGGAAGTGCAGTAGATAATTTTAATTAAATTATCTGTTATAATAAGTAAAGCAAAATAAATTTCTCTAGGAGGAAATTAAATATGGCAACAAGAATGCAACAACGCAGAGGTACTGCCTCTCAATGGACTTCAGCAGACCCAATATTAGAGGCTGGAGAATTTGGTTTTGAAAGCGATACAGGCAAGTTTAAGATTGGCGATGGAGTCAATCAATGGTCAGATCTAGAATACTTCATTAACGAAGCAGCAATTGCAGTAGACGTTTCAGGTGCGATTGCAGATTCAGAAAAGGGTGCAGCAAACGGTGTTGCAACTCTTGACTCAACTGGTAAAATTCCAGTAGGACAATTAGGAAACCTTATTGATGGAGCACCAAACGCTCTTAATACATTAAACGAGATTGCAGCAGCATTAAATGATGATGCAGATTTTGCTGGTGCTACAATTGCCCACCTAGATTCTCTAGATGACGCAGTTGCTGCTCACACAACAAGTTTAGGAAATATTGATACAAGCCTATCAACTATTAATGGAAACGTTTCTGGATTAATTACAACAACAAACGGATTAACATCTGATGTTGGTGGACTACAATCAGACGTAACTACATTGCAAACAGATGTCGGATCAGTTACATCTGATTTATCCGCACACTCATCTGCAACTACAAGCGTTCACGGTATCTCAAATACTGCTGATCTTGCTACAAAGACATATGCAGATAGCGCAGTATCAACACACTCTTCAGATACTACCTCTGTTCACGGTATCTCAGATACAGGTGCTTTAGCAACTAAGACATATGCTGATGATGCAGTATCAACACACAGTTCTGATACAACATCAGTTCATGGCATTGCTGATACATCAAAATTAGTTACAACAGATGGTGGACAAACAATTGATGGAACTACAACAGTGGAAAATCTTGAAATTTCAGGATCTCTAACATTTAGTGGTACAGCAACAGAAATTAATCAGACTGACTTAACAATTTCTGATCCATTGATTTATCTTGCAGATGGAAATACAGGAAATCTTAATGACCTAGGTTTCGTTGCAAACTATAATGATGGAACTTATAAGCATACAGGCCTTGCCCGTGATGCATCTGATAGTAAATGGAAATTGTTTGATGGAGTGACAGATGAGCCAACAAGCACTGTTAACTTCTCACAAGGATCACTTGACGCTCTTGCAGTAGGAGCCTTCGAAGCAACTTCTGCAACAATTAACGGAGTATCCTTTACAGCAAAGGCTGATAAAACATCAACTATTAATGATATGAATGGTTCACATACAGTAGTTTCAGGAGATGTTAATAACATCCGTGAAATGAGCGGTGGCGGAACACTTTCAATTCCAACAGATAACTCATTCTGGCCAGTAGGTCAAAGAATGGAAGTTATTCAAACTGGCGGATCTCAAGTAACAATTGCAGGATCTTCAGGAGTAACTGTAAATGGTACACCAGGTCTAAAATTACGTGCACAATGGTCTGCAGCAACTATTATTAAAAGAGCAACAGACACATTCGTCGTAATTGGCGACTTGTCAGCGTAATAAAATTTAAAACGGAATAGGGGAGATACTATGGCACTAAAGCAAACAGGTGATAATGGTCCTAGAAAGGTAACAGTTCCAGATTTAACTGGAATGACTAGAACACAGGCACAGACAGCATTAACTGCAGCAGGTCTCTCCTATAGTGAAACAAATGAAAATACTGGAGATTCAGGGCTAGATACTAAAATTAAAAGCGGCACACAAACAACTGGTGTCGTACTACTAGGATCTACAGTAACCTATACATACTATACATATGTATATGGTGGTTTCTATCATGGATTTGGTTTCTATGGTGGTTTCTACCATGGCTTTTATCACAGTTTCTATCATGGCTTCTATCATGGTTTCGGCTTCAGTGGAGGATATGGTCTTAACGTATCATCTAGCCCATGGGTTGGAGTTAACCTAAATGTTAAGGTTTTAGATGGATATATTATTCCTATCAACCTAGAGCCACAAACACTTATTGAGACTAAGAAGATTGTAGAATTAGAAGGGTTACAAAATCCTACTCTGCTAAATGCTTCTGAAATTACTATCTCTAATGATGTTAGTACAGTATTAGAGGTAACCCAGTCAATTGGTGATGCCCTATACGTAATCAATGGAAACCATTATTCTCCAAACTATTACGTACTTGCTAAAAAAGATGGAATGCACTCTTTTGTAAATGTTGCAGACATAGATGAATCATATAGCGTTTATAGCGCATCAGCAAATGAGTTTATTAATGTAGAGTCAACAGAAAAAATCTCATACATTGATACATTGTATTCAATTAAGGCAGACCCTAACGTTTTAATTGTTGTTAATGATTTGTTAGTATTCGATAAACCAGTAGAATAGTTAAGCCCAATGGGTAGACTACCTAATAACGAATATTATCCAAATTTTAAGGATGAGGAATATTTATTATCCCACGATGAAGTTGCTCTAAACAAAGAAAGAGAAAATACTCCATTTCTTATAAGTTCTCAAATAGCAACCAAAACAAAGACGTTTTCAGAGACTGCAAAAATTTCTGAAGAGTTGTTGCAAAAAATAAATATAAATTGGAAGCAAGAATATGAAGATGGATCATCATATTTTATACCAGAAAATAGATGGGTTCACGAAGTTGTAATTCCTCCAATCAAGGTTGATGATAACTTATATTTAATAAAACTATCTGCTGATGTTTATTTTAGAAGTAATCAAAGGCCAACAGATGATTTAATGATGCGTGATTCATTTGACTTTGTATCTAGAACACTTTATCCATACGTTATTGAATACAATCAAGATATACCTATAGACGATGATTCCTATGGCAAAAAACCATTTGCCTGGATTATTAGGTGGTTGCCTAAAGATAATAAATCTTTAATATTTTTTACTGATAAAGAAATAGAGAATAATATGCTTATAAAAACTCCAGAATATAGAGTAGATCTATCTTCAGAGTTTGAGAATGTAGTAGTACCATTCTTTTTACACAAAGACTTAGGCAAAAAAATGTCTGCATTTAAGCATGATAGTGATATACTGTATATGAAGGTGGTAAATAATGAAAAAGAGTAAGACAATAAACTTTATGCCAAAGACTGAATATGTTCCTACATATGCTCCACAGCCAGAGCCTATGTCTAAAAATCTACCATTATGGTGGAGAACCCAAGAGCCATATGTTGGTGGTAAAAAAGAGGTAATTCATGGATCATATAATGAAACAATTAAGAAGTGTCCTGGAATTCAGGACCTATTGTTTTCTGGCTATTTATTAAAATTTCCATGTGATATTTATATAGACACTACAGAAGGACAGATCAAATTTGATGTTCATGAAGTTCATCAACCATCATTTTCAATGCATAAAAAAGAGCAAATAGCAAGTTGGGATTTTAATAGAGATCAATATATGGATGATGTATTTAGAGTTCATCCTATGTGGGTTGTTGGAACACAAAAGGGATATAGCACATTATTTACCCACCCAGCGTTTCATGATTCTTTACCATTTAGAATTGTTCCTGCAGTAGTTGACACAGACATGTACTTATCAGATGGGTGGTTTTCTTTAATTATTGAAAAGGGATTTAAAGGCGTTATTGAAAAGGGTACTCCACTTGTTCAATGTATACCATATAAAAGAGAGCCATTTAAAATGAATATATTAGATAAACCAAATCTTAAAGAATTAAATGCTATTCCTCATAAAATTAGATCTATGTTTGGAAATGCATATAAAACATATATGTGGGAAAAAAAGGTTTTTAAGTAATGGATAAATTACATAAAAGATATGAGAATCCTACTCCATTAGAAGATTTAGAGATTACTTTTTTTGCTCCTGCTGCATATGCAGAAACAACTCTTGCACCTGTGCCAGCAATTAACAATCTTCCAGATTGGTGGAAAGATCGACCTTTATATCAAATACATGACGATTTTTCAAAATTAAATGTATCTAGTAATAGGGGAGCAGACTCAGCAGCGATAAGTATTAAACATTGTATGCCATTCTTTGATGCCATAACTGGTGGATATCACTACCTATTAACAACTGATATTAATATAAGAAAAACAGAAGATCCCAATAAACCAGAAATAAGTTGGGATGCAAATGCCCCAAGACCTATTGAGATGCGTGGACATCTAGAGATTCCAGTGCCATCTGGATGTTATCCAATACATTTTGTTTGGGATATGAGATGGGGAACAAGATTACCAGAAGGATGGTCTTTATTAATTACACATCCAATCGGAAGATATGACTTACCATTTTTTACTATGACAGCAATACAAGATGCAGATAGATGGTCATCATCAAATATTGTTACCTTCTTTTTAAGAAAAGATTTTGAGGGAGTTATTCCAGCAGGAACTCCAATTATTTCATTTTTACCAATTAAACGTGCAAATTGGGAAATGAAGATAGATCATTCCCTTCATAATGAAGGTGTGTGGGATCTAGAAAGAAAAAGAAACTATCTGTATGGATTCTATAAAAAGCATAGGTGGATAAGAAAGAAATATAGATAACTATGCTTTGGTTATTGCTAATTCCTATATTTTTAATACTTATAAAGTATATTATTGATACACAATCTACTATAAAAGAATTAAAAAAGGATAGAAATAAATATAGAACAATTGCTTGGAAATATCATATCAACATTGATACTCCACAAAAACTAAACTGGCTATATAAAAATATTAAAAAACAGTTATCAGAAATAATTAAAGACTTAGAGGATACTGATTTTAAAAATTATGAAAAAGATATTAAAAGTGATATTATCAATGCTTTAAAAAATATAGATACATACTCTGATACTGTAGAGAATGAGGATATGGATAATCTTAGACATTATAAGGAAGATCATGGCAAAATTTAATAATGATTATTTATTAGTTAAAATAAATAACAAAAGAGAAAGAACTCAAAAAGAAATAGAAGAAACACTTTCTTCATTTAATAGGCACTATGTTGAATGTGTAGATGGAAGTAATCTACAAAATATTATAAATTTTTTTAATAACAATCAAAAAATAAGAGAGACTAGGCCAATGAGATATGGGTATATTGGTCACTGGCTAACCTTTATAAATATTTTTAAGTATATGGTTGAAAATAATATAGAAAATCTTTTAGTTTTAGAGGATGACGCTATTCTATCTAAAACTTTTATAGATGATCTAAACCTATATATGAAAGATGTTCCAGAAGACTACGACTTTTTTATGGCATATCAATCCTTACCAGCAATACATAACTGTGTATTTTCAAAACAAAGACTTTTAAGTAAAGTACCAGTTACTGGACAATCATCAAAAGAATTTGGCACTATACATGAAGATTGGCAAATTGGCTCAAAACTAATAGTTCGTGCATATCAAAGAGTTGGTTCTGTTGGTCAGGTTTTTTCATATTATGGTGCTAAAAAATTTTTACAATTAACAGAAGAGAATGGATTAGGAACTAGTAGAAGTTTTCTATGCAGTTTTGATGAGGCTATGTATATTTATAGCAAATTAGGAATAGTAAATGGATATCAGCCAAGCCCATACTCTGGGTTAAAAAAATTAATCACTATTGAAAAATCAGTAATTGGAACAGATACCGAGACACAACTCCAGGGGACCAAAAGGATAGAACTAGATAAACTTCTAGGAATTACCCCATGGTCTAAATAAATAAAAAATATAATCAATATTTTATATGATAAAATGTATAGTCTAGTTAGTATATAAATAGCATTTAGGAGAAATAGTGCGTAAACTTCTGATCACTGGAGGAACAGGAACAGTAGGCCTATCATTTTGTAAATATGCAATACAAAATAACCTATTTGACTCTATTATAATTTTATCTCGTAATGAAAAATCTCAGGTGTTTGCAAAAAGAGAACTAAACTCTAATATAGTTAAATTTGTTGTTGGTGATATAAGAGATAGAGATGCTGTTAAAAAAGCAATGCAGGGATGCACTCATGTACTTCATGCAGCAGCATTAAAGCATATAGATCTAATAGAAGATAATTACCTTGAGGGTTTAAAGACTAACGTTCTTGGATCTCAAAATATTATAGATGTGTCTGCTGAGTTATCTGATAATGGTAGTACTATTAAAACAATTTATATATCAACAGATAAGGCCTGTAATCCAAATAGTATGTATGGATCAACTAAGTTAACTGCAGAAAAAATGTTTTCATGTTCATCAACAGATAGACATCCAAACTCGTCAATTAGATTTGGCAATATTCTTGGAAGCAATGGATCAATTTTTGAATATTGGAATAATAACAGGGGCAGACAAGTAGTTATAACAGACAATAGAATAGAAAGATATATTATAGATATAGATACTGTCACATCATTTATCCATTTCTGTTTTGATACTATGATCGGTGGAGAGGTTTTTATTCCTAAAATGAATAATCTAAAGATATTAGATATAGCCAAACTATTCTCTGACAACATTATTGAAGATGGTCTTAGGTCTGGCGAAAAAATGATAGAACGCTTATATTCTGAAGAGGAATCCTATAGAACTTTAGAACGTGACCACTATTATCTTATAAAGCCTAATATTCAAAGATTTAAATATTTCTCATATAATGAGACGGTATCTAATGGTTTTATCAATAACTATACTACATTAGATAATATTGCAAAGTTCTTCAATTTGTGATATCATATATAAAAAGGAGATAAAAATGTACGGTAATCCACAAATGGAAAGTGATAGCAAATCAACTATTCCTCATAAGTTTTTTGAAAGACACCTAGGAAATAACCTAGATGATTTAGCAAAATTTTTACACCATCAGTATGACAGAATTGAGAAGGGTGAATTAATTAAGGGTCCACGTAATGAAAATACCCCCTGGGATTCTTCACACAGTGAGACAACTATCCAGTGGAATAGATATAACGTATTTCAATTTTATCATTCTGGAATTTTTCAACTATTTAATGGTGTTAGAGAGATGGCTAAAGAAGCGTCAGAATATTATGGCTTAGACTTTAAAAAAGAAGAATATATGGTTCAGGGATGGTTCAACATTAATTATAATAAAAAGGGTAAATTAGACTGGCATGAACATGGTGGAAATGGTGCACCATTCTTTCACGGATATTACTGTGTAAAGGCAGAGCCATCAACTACTCACTACCGTGTATTTGATAAAGAGATTGAGAACGTAAATAAGAATAATCGTGCAATCTTGTCTGAGACTGGTCATCCACATGCTATGGCTGATTGGGATTGGGATGGTCCAAGAATTACAATTGCCTATGATGTTATTCCACTTAGGTTTATTCCAACCAATTGGGAACAGCACTGGATCCCAATGCCATAATATGATTGATATAAAGATTTCAAAAAGATGTCAGTCATGGGGACAATGCATATTTGATATGCCCGAAGTTTTTCAATTAGTAAACGGTGAAAGAAAAACTTGGGAATATTCTGTTGATAATAGTTTAAAAGATAGGGTTATAAGTGCTGCGTCACATTGTCCAAACGATGCCATATCTTATACAGAGTTAAATGATTAATAAATTATTATGTTTTATAGTTGGTCATAAAAAATCAGTATCTAAATGTCCAGTAACTGGAATTAGTTTAGAGACATGTTTACGTTGTTCTCCAAAACAACATAACACTAAAATGACTTTTAAATAACTCTCAACTAATACTTTAGGCACAGTTTTACTTTTTTAAAAACTCTGCTATACTTAGGATCTATTCCAGATTTCGAAAGGTGTTTTTATATGTCAGACTTTTTTTCTTTTAGATTACCAGATGACTTTGTTGAGAAGTATACAAAGTTGTCATCTCCATTTGGGTTTAAGGATGCAGCAGAAAACTCATTAGGAGAGATTACCTTTATCCGTACATACTCTCGTGTTAAAGAAGATGGTACAAAAGAAAGATGGCATGAAGTTTGTCGTCGTGTAATTGAGGGAATGTACTCAGTTCAAAAGAATCACGCTAAAGAGAACCGCCTTCCATGGAATGACTATAAGGCTCAGAAGTCTGCACAAGAAGCATTTCAAAGAATGTTTGAATTAAAGTGGACACCACCAGGACGTGGTATGTGGACATTTGGAACAGCCATGACAATGGAAAAAAGAAACTCTGCAGCACTTCAAAACTGTGCAATGGTTTCTACAAAGGATTTAGACAAGAATGATCCAGGTGCATTATTTGCTTGGGTAATGGATGCATTAATGCTTGGTATTGGAGTTGGGTTTGATACTGTTGGACAGGAAAAGAATTTCCCAATCTATTCTCCAACAGAGCCAGAAGAGATCTATGAAATCCCAGACACTCGTGAAGGATGGGTAGAGTCTGTAAGAATTTTAATTAACTCTTACTTGAGACCAAACCAAAGCATACAGAAGTTTAATTATGACCTTATTAGACCTCTGGGGGCACCTATTAAGGGCTTTGGCGGGGTATCTAGTGGTCCAGCACCATTAAAGAGATTACATGAGCAAATAGACAAGGTTATAGGTCAAAGAGCAGGAGAGACATTAGATGCTCGTGCAATTGTAGATTTAATTAACCTTATTGGAACATGTGTTGTTTCAGGAAACGTTCGTCGTTCTGCTACCCTTGCACTTGGAGCAGCAGGAGATGAAGCATTTATTAATCTAAAGAATGCAGAAGTATTCCCAGACAGAAACTCATTTGATCCAGAAAATCCAGGATGGGCGTGGATGTCTAACAACTCTATTTCTGCAACAGTAGGGATGGACTACGATAAGTATACCGATTTAATTGTTAACAATGGAGAGCCAGGATTTATTTGGCTAGATGTTGCTCGTAACTATGGTCGTTTAAAAGATGCACCAGATGGTAAAGATTATCGTGTTATGGGATTCAACCCATGTGCTGAGCAACCACTTGAATCTTATGAACTTTGTACTCTTGTAGAGGTCCATTTGAATCGTCATGAGTCTAAAGAAGATTTCTTAAAGACATTAAAGTTTGCTTACCTATATGGAAAGACTGTAACACTTCTTCCAACGCATTGGCAACAAACAAATGGAATCATGCAACGTAATCGTCGTATTGGAACATCTTTAACTGGCATTGCTTCTTTTGCAGATCAACATGGTTTGCCAACTGTCCGTGAATGGATGGATGAAGGATATAATACAATCCGTAAATATGATAATCAGTATTCAGAATGGCTATGTGTTCGTGAGTCAATTCGTGTAACAACAGTTAAGCCTTCTGGATCAGTATCAATTCTTTCTGGTGCAACTCCTGGAGTTCACTGGGGTCCTGGAGGAAACTTCTTCCTTCGTGCCGTTCGCTTTGGAGATACAGATCCAATGCTTCATTTATTTAAAGCAGCAAACTATACAATTGAAAAAGATTTAGTTTCAGCAAATACCTCAGTTGTATATTTTCCAATTAAGTCTGGACACCCACGTTCTGAAAAGGATGTAACGTTATTTGAGAAAATTGCTCTTGCAGCAACTGCTCAAAAGTATTGGTCAGACAACGGGGTATCTGTAACATTGTCATTTGATAAAGAGACAGAATCAAAGCATGTTGCTCCAGCACTACATATGTATGAAGGACAACTAAAGGCTGTTTCATTTTTACCAATGGGAAATACAATTTATCCACAACAACCATATACCCAAATTAGCGAAGAAGACTATAACGGATATATTGGAAAATTAAAACATATTGATTTTTCAGCAATTTATGATGGAGTGGATAACCTAGAAGCCCAAGGTGAGGCATACTGTACTACGGATTATTGCGAAATAAAAATCTCTTAGTATGATAAAATAGACTAGGAGAAAATATGTCTAGTCCATCTAATTTATACGCTGAAAAGGTTTTCGCAGAGCACCCACTTGCTCTCTGGGCACTAGACGATGCAGTAGACTATCTTAGTTTAATTACTGAAGAACAAAGAGAGATAACAGAGCCTGTTTGGTCAATAACAAATGTTGAAGATTATTATGAAAGCGTTATTACTGGACCATTCCCATCAAGCATTGTTAGCACTATTGAGGGAACACCAAATGAAACGGTATTGTTAAAAAGTCCAACCTTAGTTCCATTACAGTCATTACAAGAAAGACTAAGAACTATGTGTATCGGCACATACTATTATTCAAATAGCGATAACTATAACTATATTGAAATTGGGTATGAATATACAGATTCTGACACTGGTTTACCAGTTGAAAATGTTAAAAGGTTTGATACAGTAACACAAGATAAGTGGTCTTTTATATCAGCAACATTTGAAGTGCCTTTAGAGATAAATCCATTTAGAATTATTATAAGAATTGAACTTAATAATGCTGGATCTACATCATCTGATTATATATTTAGTTTTAATGGAATAACTGCTGGTCAATGGTCAGAAGAGTTTAATACAACATCTCTTGGTGCAAATCCAATAAATCTTCCATCAGATATTGGTATCCCAGTTTCTGACTTAAAGTGTATAGAGTCAAGTTCGTATGGAAGCAATATTAATAAGGGATACTATCTAGTTGCAAACAATGTGCTGACTGCAAAAAATACAAGTATTCCGTTAGTATATGGTTCATCTGGAGTAATTAGGTTACTGCCAAACTATTCAACGGTAGTTGATTCATTAATTGATGGTGGTCCAGCCAATACAACAATAACTGAGTTCATAGATGGAGGATCACCTTCAGTAGAGCCAATTGATTTAATTGATGGTGGAATTGTTTATTTGTCTCCATCATATATTATTCCTGGATTAGGATTTTTAAATAATGAAGGAAGATACAAAGATTATACTTTAGAATTTTGGTCAAGAATAGATTGTAACTCATCTGAGTCTCATAGACTTGTTGGTCCAATCGGATCTCAAGATGGCTTATATGTTGAAGGTGGACATATTACGTTGGTAATTGGTAATACCTTTAAATCATATTTTGTTGGTCAATGGATTAGGCCAATGCTATTTCAAATATGTATTTCAAAAAATAATGCAACCGTTATATTAAATGGTGAAGAAGTCATATCAATGGCAATATCGACATCTTCTTTAGAACTACCAAATAAGTTAAATTCTGATGGTAAAAATCAAGATTATATTGGATTTTATTCATATGCGGATATTCCATCATTTGAAATTGATTCTGTTGCCATATACTCATATCTAGTACCAACTGCTGTTGCTAAAAGAAGATATGTGTATGGGCAGGGTGTAGGATCTTCTGAGCCAATTAATAACTCATATGCTGGAACTGAAGCCTTTATCGACTACACCTTTTCTGAATATACAGCAGATTATAATTATCCAGATTTTGCAAAATGGAATCAAGGAACTTTTGATAACCTTATAACTGAAAACCAATCATTAAAAACACCAGATTATAGTCTACCAACTACATATTTTAGTAATAAAACAATAGATGATTTATATACAGATTGTAAATCAATACAGACTGTGGATGATGGCTTTATAACATTTAGGCCAAACTCGTCTTGGAATTCAACAATTGCATATCTAAACTTTCCAAGACTAGATGTTTTGCAGACTCCAGTAAATATGATTTATGGGGTTGTTTCAATTACAGAAAGTTCATCCAGTGAAATAATTTTTAAGATATATAATAGTACAAATACAGATAACTTTACTGTAATTAAGACGAATAATGGAAAAATACAGTATAACTTTACATTTAATAATTCTTCAACAACTTTAAAAGAGTTTGAGTATACTGCTAATCAAAAAATTGTTGTCGGTATTAAACTTGATGAACTAATTCAATCATCTCCAAACCTTCCAATATTCTTTAATAATTTAAGTACTTTAAAGATGTATGTTGGTGGATCAGATAGTATAAGTAATATTTTTAGCGGAAAGATCTATAACTTTGGTTTTGGAACAGCAAATAATTCATCTAAATTTACAGACTTTACAGATGGTATTGCAGATAATAATCAGTATCAATTCTTCCTGGATAACTTAGGTAGTTATACCCTATTGCCAACTAGCAAATATGGAGTATTTTTCTTAGATATTGGTATATCTGGATATTGGGAAGATTACATGCCATTGTCATATTTTGCAAAATATGTATCTGATGAGTATGGACAGAAATATTATGATTTAGACTTTTTACAGTTTAATGTAGACTATCCAGCCCCATCCTCTGCGGTAACATATGAAACGGTATCAGAGTGGCTATATCAAGAATTAGATAATCAATTTAATTATCCAGTACAAGAAACATACCAAGATTTAGACAATGATAATTATACTGGATGGCAAAACTATCAGGATATGAATGAGAAGGCAAGCAAGTATAAGCAATACAACATATCTGAAGCAGAGGTTAAATCATATATAACAATGCAATATATTTTGGATGGAGCCAATCTTCTACAGAGCAACTTTACAACTACAACTCCAGTTGATGAAAATCGTGTAATAGACTTTTCAAATCACTCTACCTGGCAATCGCATAGATTTGAAGTAATTGACGGAACAATTATATATCCACCATCAAAAGTAGATTTTAATGATCTAGCAATTGTATACAGGCTTGAGTTTAACTCCCGCAGCACAGTAAATAAAAATATTGCTATTAAAAAATTACAGATTGCTTCACAATCTTTTGACCACAATAAGTTTAATAAGATTGGAACAAGATTTGGTTCATCGTTATACCCATATGTTAAGAGTGGTATCTATTATGACTTTAAGTCTAAAAATCCATTTGCTATTGGAAAAACATCTGCACCATACCTATATGCAACACAAAATACAGGTATTGAGTTGAGAAATGAAAATGAGACAGGACTAGATAAAGGTATTTCATTTATTGTGAATTCTGGTCAATCTGCAAACTTTAGAGTCGCTGCTATGCAATTTTGGATTAGGGCTAACAAAACATCTTTCCCAGCAATAAAGCAAAAGTTCTTTGAGATAGAATACCTATCAGATACGATTGAGTTTTATATTGAAGCAAATAGTAGTAGTGGCGACAGAGCCAGAATCATGGCAATTAGCAAAAATACACAAATGCCTTTTGTAGGAATAACATATTATATAAATGGACAGTTTGTTAGAGAGCCAGTATTATCTATAAAAGAATGGGCTGTCATTGGCCTACAGTTTGAGAATAATATTAACTTTGACAACTTCCTTGGCTCAATTAATATCATTGGTCAATATACATTTAACAACATTTCTTATTATCAGGCAACTAACCTACAGTTGGCACAAAGCCGTATCTTAAGGTCTTGGTCAAAGGTAAAGACAGAACTATCAGTTGATAAGGACTGGGTAGACTGGTTGAGTTACAACTGGAACCAAATCCTAGTATTGGGCACATCTAACCTATATGGAACAAGTCCATCAGACATCTATAAGACTTATATTGGAACAAATAAGATTATTGTAGATGATAGCAATGGAATAGCCTTAACTCCAGATTTGATAAAAATATATCAGGATTCAACATGGCAATCATTTATCGTAACCCCAGTATAATATGGTATACTTGTGGTTATGGATTCATTAATCAATAAAAAAACTGGTAAACCTATTGTAGGAAATGTACGTCGTCAGGTCATAGATAAGCATTACGACTGGGGCCTATATGTATATAAAAAATCAAACGGAAAGTGGTTTACAGACGGAGATGGATCAGTTTTGAATATCCCAGCAATGAAGGGTGATATTGCAAAGATTACAGAATTAAAAAATGCAGCAAAACATTATGGCGATGAGGGCGATGGAGAAGCGGTATTTGTTCCAGGACTAACCAGGGTATCAGAAGCAGAATATTCTGAACAAAAGCAAAGACTAAGAGAAGGACTAATTCCATCTATGAACGATCTTGGTGCTTGGCATGCTGCACAACAAACATTTAACAAATACGGGAGTGATGACTAATGTCAGATAACGATAATTTTATAGTTGGCGCAAGAATCGATAACGTACCAACCTCTGAAGATCTATTTAAAAAATCAGATCCATTTAATAAGAACTGGGATGATCTAAAGTCTTTATCTGGATTAGAGAATAACTTTAAGAGACGTGCTGCTAGAATTTCTAAGGTAGAAGCAACAGACCAATACATGGAAAGTTCTAGAGCCGTTAACGTTGGTCTAGATGGTGCAAAATCAAAAGAAATTAATCCAGGAACTGTTTATAGAAATGGCTATGGAATTTTTGATGTTATTACTCCACCTTGGAATGTTTATGAACTTGCTAATTTTTATGATACTTCTTTTGCTAACCATGCTGCCATTGATGCTAAAGTAGAAAACATTGTTGGACTTGGCTATGATTTTGAAGTTTCACCAAGAACAATGCTTAAACTTGAAGCATCAACAGATAGCGGTGCTACAGATAGAGCCCGTAAGAGAATTGAACGAGCAAAGATTGAAATGCATGATTGGTTAGAGTCATTAAATGATGATGATTCTTTTACATCAACAATGGAAAAAGTTTTTACAGATGTTCAAGCAATTGGAAATGGATACCTTGAAATTGGTAGAACTACAGCAGGTGAAATTGGTTATGTTGGACATATTCCAGCAACCACAATGCGTATTCGTCGCTTACGTGATGGCTATGTTCAGATCATTGGAAATAAGGTTGTTTACTTCCGTAACTTTGGAGCAAGCAATCCAAACCCAGTAACTGGAGATCCACGTCCAAATGAGATTATTCACTTTAAGCAATACTCTCCATTAAATACATTCTATGGTGTTCCAGACATTATTTCTGCAATTACCTCTCTACAAGGAGATCAATTAGCATCTCAATACAACATTGACTACTTCTCAAATAAGGCAGTTCCTAGATACGTTGTTACTCTTAAGGGTGCAAAACTATCTGGTGAGGCTGAGGATAAAATGTTTAGATTCCTTCAGACAGGCATGAAGGGGCAAAACCATAGAACTCTTTACATCCCACTTCCTGGAGATACAGATCAAAACAAGGTTGAATTCAAGATGGATCCAATTGAGAATGGAATTCAGGATGGTTCATTTAAAGAGTATCGTAAGCAAAACCGTGATGATATTCTTGTTGCACACCAAGTACCACTTTCAAAGTTAGGTGGTGCAGATGCGTCTGCTATTGCTGCAGCACTTGCACAAGATCGCACTTTTAAAGAGCAGGTAGCAAGACCAGCACAAAGGCAATTAGAAAAACAGATCAATAAGATTATCCGTGAGAAAACAGATATTCTTGAACTTAAGTTTAATGAGTTAACCTTAACTGATGAGATTGCTCAATCACAAATTATTGAGCGGTATGTTAAGACTCAGGTCATGACTCCAAATGAAGCAAGACAAACTCTAGGAATGCCACAACGTGCAAACGGTGATGAGCCATTCCAGATGTCAGCAAGACAGGCAACTGACATGAGAGCAAATACTGCACAGAATAGACAAAGAGATGCAGAAAGAACAAACAGTCAATCTGATGGAACTGCAACTCTTGATGGCAGAAATGCTCAAGGGGAGGGTAGATCTGCACAATAGCATTGTTTTTAACAATAGTGTTATAAAAAGGGTCTATAATATATACTAGTATGACTATCTCTAAAGCCCACTGGAACACAGAAGGC
>JACCDX010132212.1_pt1 | contig 23796 bp, 14 predicted proteins | sample 7449681 | NCBI WGS metagenome assembly JACCDX01 (sample SAMN15323450, study PRJNA562643) | freshwater metagenome | isolation source: river surface water | place: USA:Blue River Watershed | collected 2017-08-18
AACTTGGTTGCTTCTCCTGCTTTGGGATGTATTGACGTTGCGACTTCTACAAAATCTATTTTTATTGTGCCTCGCCCTGTAAGTAAGCCCTTCGAGAAAAATGCGGATACTGTGCAGTGTTTTGAGGGACATATTTTTAAGTTGGACGACAATACGCAGTTAGCGAAGATTCCCAAATGTGCTTACATCCGAACATGGTATTTTGCCGATGATGATAGTGCAACCATTCCCAACCCCAGTAAGTCTTACGCCAAACCCGGGAAGTATCGCATCCATTACAAAAGCGAAACCCTTTATGATAACTTGCCAACCGGTTGTACAGATACAGCCAACATGTGGGTAAGGGTTGTGCCAAGTCCATCCAGTGGTATTTCGATTAACGACAGCATTCAGTGCTTGGCGGGTAATAAATTTGATTTTGACAACAAATTCCCTGGATTGGTTTCTTTCCGATGGGATTTGGGTGGAGGAATTACCGGTACTACCAAAACCATATCGCGCAGTTTTGCGGCGGTGGGTGATTATCCCATCATCCATGAAGCAACCAGTGTTGACGGCTGTTCAGGTATTGATACCGTGATAGTGAAAGTTAAACCAAACGTGGATCCTTCGTTTACCGGATTGCCAGCTACGGCTTGCCAAGGTGGCCCAGCGATTACGTTGACGCCTACTACTGCTGGCGGATTCTTTTACGGTCAAACCTTTACGGGTAATTCATTTCAGCCAACGTCTACCGGTGTCGTAAAGATTAAATATGTAGTGGCAGATCAATACTGTCCTGATAGTTCTACCCAATCCATCACAATCCAACCAAAGCCTGTGCTTAATTTGGGCAAGGATACCACCTTGTGTAATGGTGCATCTACTGATTTAACGATTTTGATTCCTGGTACAGTGCTCTGGAACGATGGTTCTTCTTCCAATGTTAGAACTGTTTCTGCCGCTGGGATCTATGGTGCGGTCGTGAACAATAGCGGTTGTATTGCTACGGATTCAATTAGTATCAAAGTGAATTCAAGTCCGATGGTAACCTTGCCCATCGATACCATTTTGTGCCAAGGTTCTATTGTAAAATTGGTGGCTCCTTACATGCCGAATACCAATATTTTGTGGAGCACGGGTTCAACTGATACCGTAATTTACGTTAGTGCGGCCGGTAATTACTCTGTAACCATTTCCAATGCTTGTGGTAGTGCCACAGACGATGTTACGGTTTCATTGATGATGGGCGACTGTGATTTGTTTATCCCAACTGCGTTTACACCCAATGGTGATGGCAGAAACGAAACCTTCAAGATTTTTGGTAGAGGCGCTAACCCTACATTGTTCAAAATATACAATCGTTGGGGTGAAAAAATATTCGACAGTGAAACAGCAGGTAGCTACGAATGGGATGGTTATTTCCAGGGTGCTGTATGTCAGGAAGGCCTTTATACCTTCATTTATCGCTACGAATTGAAGACGGGCGATCGCGTTCGCCGCAAGACCATTTCAGGAAACGTGCTGTTGATGCGTTAGAAAGTGGGTAAGTAGTGGTAAAAACTCTCTAAAAGTTATTTTCTCCTCCGCGTTGGGTGTTGTAATTTTGTGCCACATGGTACATCAATCCGCCACCGTAGAACAAGCCAAACAGTTAGGTCTGTTGGAAGAAGAATTTCACAAAATTTGCGACATACTCGGTCGTCAGCCCAATTTTACTGAGATTTCTGTTTACTCTGTAATGTGGAGTGAGCATTGTAGTTATAAGAACTCAATCGTTTGGTTAAAGACCTTGCCAAAATCCGGCTCAAAAATGTTGGCCGAAGCTGGGGAAGAGAACGCGGGATTGGTAGACATTGGTGATGGATTGGCTTGCTGTTTTAAAATAGAAAGTCACAATCACCCCAGTGCCATTGAACCTTACCAAGGTGCAGCAACGGGCGTTGGTGGTATCAATCGCGATATTTTCTCTATGGGAGCAAGGCCTATCGCTCAATTGAATTCGCTCAGATTTGGTAACATCGCCACCGATCGTACCCAATGGTTGGTGAAAGGTGTCGTAAAAGGTATTGGAGATTATGGCAATGCTTTCGGTATCCCCACTGTGGGTGGCGAAGTGTACTTCGATGATTGCTACGAACAAAACAACTTGGTGAATGCCATGAGCGTGGGAATCGTTGGCGTTGGAAAAAGTATTTCTGCCGGTGCAGGTCCTGCCGGAAACCCCGTATATATTTTTGGATCAGCAACAGGAAAAGACGGTATTCACGGTGCGGCATTTGCCTCCAAGGATATGAGTGAAGATAGTATCTCCGATTTGCCATCTGTGCAAGTAGGCGATCCTTTCTGGGAAAAGTTGATCCTTGAAGCAAGCATGGAAATCATTGAAACCGGCGCTGTTGTTGGTATGCAGGATATGGGTGCGGCTGGTATCACTTGCTCAACCAGCGAGATGAGTGCCAAGACCAATGTAGGAATGGATGTTTGGTTAGATAAGGTGCCGATGCGTCAGCCCGACATGAAAGGTTGGGAATTGCTATTGAGTGAGAGTCAAGAGCGCATGTTGGTGATTATAGAAAAGGGTCGCGAGAAGGAAGTTGAAACCATCCTAGAAAAGTGGGATTTGACCTATGCCCACATTGGCATGGTAACAGATACCGAGCGTGTACGATATTTCATGGGCGATGTGTTAGAGGCCGATATCCCAGCGCAGTCATTGGTGCTTGGCGGTGGAGCTCCTGTGTATCATCGCACTTGGGCAGAACCTGCTTATTTGAAGGAAATCGCTGCGTTTGACTTGAATGCGGTAACGGATTTGACCATGGAGGAAGCCAAAAACGCGGCTTTAAGATTGTGTGGTGAGCCCAATATCGCCAGCAAACGTTGGATATATGAACAATATGATTCAATGGTAGGGACGATCAACGAATCAACCAATTTGCCATCAGATGCATCTGTAGTGAAAATCGCAGGTACCAATAAAAGTTTGGCATTAACCGTGGATTGTAACAGTCGCTATGTGCATGCGGATCCCAACAAAGGTACCCAAATTGCAGTATCTGAGGCGGCGAGAAACATTCGCTGTACCGGTGGTGTGCCCACTGCCATTACCAACTGTTTGAATTTTGGTAATCCTTACAACGAAGAAGTTTATTATCAGTTTAAAAACGCCATCGAAGGTATGGGCGAGGCTTGCAGAAAGTTCGATACCCCAGTAACCGGTGGAAACGTGAGTTTTTATAATCAGAGTACCAACGGACAGGCGGTTTATCCCACACCAACCATTGGTATGGTAGGCATCATTGAAGATCCATCGCACCGCATGAGCATTCCATTCAAAGCGGCAGGTGAAGCGATCGTTTTGTTGGGTGCTACCCGCAATGACTTGGGAAGTTCGCAGTATATCGCCAAAGTAAAAGGTGTTGCACAGAGTCCATGTCCCACTTTCGACTTAGACGAGGAATTCGCTTTGCATCAGTTGTTGGAAACCTTGGCCAAAGAGCAGGCGGTGTCTTCAGCACATGACGTGAGCGAAGGCGGGTTGTTTGTTACCTGTTTCGAAAGCGCATTGGCGGGCGGTACTGGGTTTGATTTGTGTACAGAGCGCGGCTTGCGTTTGGATGCCGGATTGTTCGGTGAAAGCCAAAGCAGGGTAGTGGTTTCTGTTTCGCAGTCGGGCTTGGATCGTTTGATGAAGCTTGCGTCAGCAGCAGGTGTTACGGCTACTCACGTAGGTACTGTTTTGGGCGATGCTCAAGTCATCATCAACGGCGAGTCATGGGGTGAAATGTCGGCCTTTGCCGCGCCTTACACTTCGGTGATTGCTTCTTACATGAATTAATTTTAGGCCATGACAACCTTCAGCTATTGGGAGCAACAATGCTTGGATAGTGTGGATTGGGTTGTGGTGGGTGCGGGCTTGGTTGGTTTGCAATCGGCCCGAAAACTCAAAGAGTCTTTCCCTCAGCAGCGGGTGGTTGTCATCGATGCACATGCATTGGGTGGTGCGGCTAGTTTGCGCAACGCGGGATTTGTTTGCTTCGGCAGTGCCGGAGAAATGCTCGATGAAATAGAAAGAACGTCAGAATCCGAGGCGTTATCGCTCTACAACAAACGGTTTCAAGGGATACAGCGAATGATGGACCGGTATGGACATGATCGCTTGGGATTTGAACCCACTGGTGGGATGGAAGTGTTTTCGGCGCAAGAGGCAGATGGTGCAGAGCGGGTAATTGACGCGCTGGGTTATTTGAATGGGTTGGTTCGGTCGGTACATGGAAGCGATGCATTTCTGCTTTGCGATGCTGCAAAAACCGGAATGAATGTCTATCAAAAGGGCATCATGGCTCCGGCGGAGGGCGGAATACAGACACACTTGTTGTATCGGGCGGTGCGGGAAGATGCCATCGCTCAAGGTGTTGAAATTTATGAAGGTATTCGCGTGAGTGGTTGGGAAGATACCTCAGTTGGGGTTGAAGTGTCGCTTGCGCAAGGCGGGGTGATTCGGGCCAGCAGAATGTTGGTATGCACCAATGGATTTACCAGGGATTTGATACCAACGGTGGCAGTGGCACCAGCAAGGGGACAAGTGTTTGTCACAGAGTCTCTAGGCTCTTTGCCGTTTCAAGGGATTTATCACGCAGACCAGGGGTATATTTATTTTCGTTCTCTGGGCGATCGCCTGTTGATTGGCGGCGGTAGAAATCGCGATTTTGTGGGTGAAGAAACCATGGATATGGATGTAACCAAACCGTTTGAACAATATTTGAAAACGTATGTTGAAACTGTGATATTGCCAGGGAAATCTGTGCGGTTTGAATATGGTTGGTCGGGCATCATGGGGATGGACAACAATCGAAATCCATTGATCGGTTGGCATAGTGACCATGTGTGTTTGGCAGTGCGAATGGGAGGCATGGGCGTGGCGTTAAGCGCATGGGTGGCAGAGGAGGTATTAAACGTTGTGCGTGACGATAAAGGGATATAATTTCATTAGACTTTGAATTAAAAAGATGGCCATCGACAATCACGAAATCGTAAAAGCGCTTCAGTTGTACGCCAGTTTGGCGGAGTTGCACGAAGAGAACCCCTTTAAATATAAGGCCTTTGCCTCGGGGGCTTTCAATTTGCGAAAAATCAAAGAGCCGCTGAGCGATTTGCAAGAATCGCAACTTTTGCAGATTCCAGGCGTTGGAAAATCGGTGGCAAAAGCCATCGTTGAATACGCTGCTGAGCGAAGGTTTCAGGCATTGGAAGCGTTGTTGTCTGTGACGCCCAGTGGATTGATTGGAATGCTTGGGGTGAAGGGCTTGGGTCCGAAAAAAGTTCGGTTGATATGGCAAGATTTGGGTATCGAAACGGTGGAAGAATTGTTTGATGCTTGTCGACAAAATCGGTTGGTGGAGGTGAGTGGTTTTGGATACAAAACCCAGCAGTCGATTTTGGATGCGATATCATTTTCATTTGCAGCTAGGGGGAAGTTTCACTTGGCGAGAATCATGCCGTATGCGGAGGCGTTTTTGTCGGCGTTGAATCAAGTTTTGGGCGATGAAAAACATGCATTTAGGGGCGATTATTATCGCAAGTCGGATGTGATAGAGCGCTTGACCTTGTTGACAACCGCCATGGAATTTAGTGGAATGAGTGAGGGCGAGTGGGAGGAGATCGCTGCCGCTGGTGGAGAGGATTTGCAGGGCTGGATATACAATGAATCTACAGCGCTTTGGAAACATGAACAGGGATTTGTACTGGATGTTCAAGTGGTGCCCTTTGGCGAGTTTGATCGAGAATTGTTTGAGTTGGGCGCAGCGGATGGACACCTGGAGAAAATGAATTATCAATCTTCGGATTGGCGTGGCAATGACCGAGATACTTACGCTGCCAAAGGCTTGTCTTTTGTGGCGCCCGCACGTAGGGAAGGTCATCGCGAATTTGATCGTATCGTTGAAGAAAAAGACATCATACAGTTCTCTGACCTTAAAGGTGTATTGCATAACCACACCACCTACTCAGACGGCTTGAATTCAGTGGAGGAAATGGCGTTGTATGCCATGGAAATGGGGCTGGAATATTTGGGCATTTGCGATCACTCAAAAACCGCTGGCTATGCCCGGGGATTGCAGGTTGAACGCGTATTACAGCAATTTGAGGAAATCGATGCGTTGAACCAACAGCTTTGGCCTTTCAAGATTTTCAAAGGCATAGAAAGTGATATTTTGAGCAACGGCGAGTTGGATTACGAACCTGAGATATTGTCGCAGTTCGACATGGTAGTGGCTTCTGTGCACAGTAACCTGGGGATGACAGAAGAAAAGGCCATGCAGCGATTGGTTACGGCGATTGAAAATCCATATACGACGATTTTGGGACATCCCACGGGTCGTTTGTTGCTCATGCGTGAGGGCTATCCGATCGATCACCACAAAGTTATTGATGCTTGCGCGGCCAATGGGGTAGCGATTGAGCTGAATGCCAATCCTTATCGCCTAGACATCGATTGGCGATACATTGATTATGCCATGGAAAAAGGGGTGATGGTTTCAGTGAATCCAGATGCGCACGAGAAAATGGGCTATTGGGATATGCACTTTGGCGTATTAAGTGGTCAAAAGGGTGGTTTGCAGAAATCGCTCACGCTCAATGCATTGAATTTGGTGGAGTTTGAGGCGTATCTTGCCAAGCGCAAACCTTGAGCCCTGTAAGTTAGCATCCATCATGAAGAAAATCTTGGTCATCCGTTTGAGTAGCCTAGGCGATGTGGTTTTAACCGCACCAATTTTGCGGGCGATGCGTTTGCAGGCGGGGGTTGAAGTGCATTTGTTGACCAAGCCATACATGGGAGATTTGCTCAAGGGGGGCGATGCGGTAGACCGATTTTTTACTTGGGGCGAACCCAACTTATTTGCTAAGTTAAAATCAGAAAAATACGATGGCGTACTTGATTTACACTGTAATTTTAGGTCGTATCGTACGCTATTGAATTTGTTCTTGTGCACAACGCGCGCGTTTCGGTTAGATTGGCCTGCCCAAGGGTATGATAAAAAACGATTCCAACGGTGGTTGTTTGTGAAAACCAAATCGCCCCGATTCAGTGTATCGCATGTTCAAGAAAGGTATTTGCAGGCGGCCAACGGACTGTTGCAGATGTTGATCCAAGACGAGAATGGCAGTGTAGTTGGCGGCGGATTGGGTGGAAATCAGCGGACCGAACTGGTGCTATCGAACTATGGCGGTGGACTGCCATCCTATCCCAAGCAGGAGGGCGTTGAAAATTATGGCGTTGCTATTTTGGGTGGGACCTATGCCACCAAGAGAATTTCTGAAAAAGTGTGGGAAATGGTATTTCGCTGCGATGAACGTCGTTGGGTGCTGATAGGCGGAAAAGATGACAAAGCGATGGCTCTGCGGTTGGCTCAGCAATTTGGTGGTCAATTGGTGGATCAGGTGGGTGTTTTTGATTTGGCATCATCGGCGCGATGCATCGCCCAGGCGGCTATTGTGGTTGGGGGCGATACGGGCTTCACGCATGTGGCGGCTTCATACAATAAGCCCACGCTCGTAATTTGGGGGAATACCCATCCAGGACTGGGCTTTGCAGCAGGGAAGAATAACGAAAATGTGTTGCATCTGATGCCAAAATCGCTGTCTTGTCACCCTTGTACAAAGTTGGGTTTTGATGAATGTCCGAAAGCCCATTTCAGTTGCATGAACGATTATTCCATGGCTGAAATCAAATTATTGTTGCAAAAATTGCAAGCCTTCTCACTGGAAGGTAGTTAACTGTTATTTTTTCCTTATTTTCGCGATTCTTATTTTAGCATACTTATAGAAAGTGATGAAAACCAATAAAACCGTAGTAGGATTTTCGATTGTACTGGCGCTTGCCTGTGTGTTCCAATTGTCGTTTACTTGGAAAGCCCAAGCATTCGAAAAAGAAGCCAAGGCGTTTGCTGCCAAAGTAGCCGACAAGGGTGGCGATTCAAAGGAAGCGTACCGTCGTTACATCGATAGCCTTGGAAACGAAGAAATTTACAATGTGGGTTTGGCTGGCTACACCTACTTTGAATGTAAGCAGCGCGAAGTAAACTTAGGTTTGGATTTGCGTGGTGGTATGAACGTGATCTTGGAGGTCGACAAAGGTGCCGTTGTGCGTGTATTGTCGAACGACACCAAGGACAAGGACTTAAATCGTGCGATTGAGCAAGCCAATGTGGATGTTCGCGATAAAGGTGCTGATTTTGTAGATGCGTTTGTGGCCAACTTCAAAAAGAACAACCCCAACCGCAATTTGGCGAACTTGTTCATCAAAGGAAATAAGAGCAGTATTCAATCGAATAGTTCTGAGGGAGAAGTAGTAAACTTTTTGAGAACTGAGACCACCAGCGCGGTGGATCGTGTATATGAAGTGGTTGAAAAGCGTATCAACCAATCAAACGTAACTCAGCCTACCATTCAAAAAATCGATGGCGGTCGTATCAGTGTTGAATTGCCTGGTGTCGACAATCCCCGTCGTATGGAAGAATTGGTGGAGAAGAGTGCGAAATTGGAATTTTATGAAGTTTATGGTAACGATGGCCAGCGCAGAGATGGTAGTCGCATTTTGAGTGCTTTGTACAAAGCCAGCAAATTGGCACCGATTGCGCCAAAGGCGGAAGCGATGGACACTGCTTCAGTAGATTCAGTGGTGAGTGCTCCTGCGGTTGCGGCCACTACGCCAGTAGCAACGCCCGCAGCTGTGGCTGCGGATGCAACAACTGCAGCTGCGCCAGCAGCTGACAGTCAGAAAGTAGCTGCTAATACCAAATCTGAAAAGAAAGACGAAGCCAACGGCAGTCCTTTGGCTAAAATCTTGCGTTCATTTGGAAACGACGGACCGGGTTCTGCGGTAGCTGTAGTGAAAAAAGCGGATCGCGCCATGTTGACCAAAATGTTGGAAGACGAGCGTTATGCAGCGGTATTGCGTTTGGAGAGTGCAAAAGTGGCATTCAGTGCTAAGCCCCGTGATTACGAGGCAGATGGTAAAGAGGCCAATAACTCTGATGAGTTTTTTGTGTATTTCTTGAAATTAGACCGTGAGGGAAATGCTGCATTGTCGGCTGAAGAAGAGAATATCATTTCTGATGCACGTGTAAATACATCTCCAACAGGAGAATTGGAAGTATCGATGGAAATGACTGCAAAAGCGGGAACCCAGTGGGCTCAAGTAACCGGTCGTAACATTGGTAAGTACATTGCCGTTGTATTGGATGACAGGGTTTATTCTGCGCCAGTAGTTAACCAGAAAATTAGCGGTGGAAACAGTCAGATCACTGGTAATTTCGATATCCGTGAAGCGAACGATTTGGCCAACGTATTGAAGGCCGGTAAATTGCCTGCTCCTGCTAAGATTGTTGCGAGTGAGCAAGTGGGTGCTTCTTTGGGTAAATCTTCTATTGACAATGGTATCAACTCGTTGATCTTTGGTTTCTTGTCAACAGTATTGTTCATGTTGTTGTACTACAGCCGTGCGGGTTGGATGGCGATTGTGGCTGTATTGGCAAACGTATTCTTGATCATGGCAATTTTGGCTAGCTTGGGTGCTGCTTTGACTTTGCCCGGTATGGCTGGTTTGATTTTGACAGTCGGTATGGCCGTGGATTCAAACGTATTGATCTATGAGCGTATTAAAGATGAAATGGCTTTGGGTAAAGGAATTCGTACTGCAATTGCGGATGGATTTAGACATGCATTGCCAGCGATCATTGATACACACATTACTACGTTCATGGCAGGTTTGATTTTGACCTTTTCAGGTGCAGGACCAGCTTATGGTTACTCTGTAATCTTGGTAATTGGTATATTCTGTTCAATCTTCACGGCATTGTTCATCACACGTTTGTTGTTGGATCGTCGTGTTGAAAAAGGTAAGTCAATTGAGTTCGACACCAAATGGAATCGTAATTTCTTGAAGAATACCAATATTGATTTCGTAACAAATCGTCACAAATACTATTGGATTTCAGTAGTTATCATTGTTGCGGGTGCGATTGCTTTCTATGTGAAGGGCGGTATAAATACAGGTATTGATTTCAAGGGTGGTAATGCTTTCATCGTGCAATTTGATGCTGATAAGAACTATCAAACTGAAGATATCTTAAAGAAGCTGGATGAGTCATTGCCAGAATCTAGCAACGAGGTAAAAACCTTCGGAGATAAAGGACAGTTCAGAATTGTGACAACTTATATGATCAATGCAGAAGGCGCTGAAGCACGTGACTCAATCCGTGCAGCAGTGTTGAAAGCAATTGCGCCATTTGAGTCTCCCAACGCTGATAAAATTTTGCAAACTTCAAAGGTTGGAGCTGCAATTGCGACAAGTACCAGAGACAAGAGTGCATTCTTGGTATTGTTGACAGTGATAGGTATTTTCTTATACATCGTCTTCCGTTTCCGCAGTGTGGCCTACGGATTGGGTGCAACAGTGGCCTTGGTGAATGACGTATTGGTTGTGTTGGCTGTGTTTGCATTGTTGGATGGTGTTGTACCTTTCCCAACTGATTTTGACCAGCACTTGATCGCAGCTTTGTTGACGGTTGTAGGTTATTCTGTAAACGACACGGTGATTGTATTTGACCGTATTCGTGAGTTCTTGACAAACAACAAAGCGGAACGTTCAGATGCCAAATTGATTAACTCTGCAATCAACGAAACATTGTCACGTACTATCATTACCTCTGCAACAGTATTCACAGTGGTGTTGATTTTGTTCTTATTTGGTGGTGATGCACTGAAAGGATTCTCGTTGGCAATGTTGGTGGGTGTTTTGGTGGGTACCTATTCATCAATTTGTATTGCAACACCGATTGTAGTGGATTTCGCATCTAAGAAAAAACAATCATAATCTGATCACTTCGAACTTTCGAAAAGGCGGAGTGATATTCACTCCGCCTTTTTTATTTAATACCCTTGAACGCTTTAAATCATAGAAAATACATACCACAATATTGACAATCATCTCATGTTGAATCAAGCCATTCCCAATCATCAATTTCAGACTATCGCAGAAACCTTTGGTACGCCGGTCTACGTATACCACGCGGAAACCATCCAAAATCAGTACAAGCGCTTATTAAGTGCATTCCCCAATACAAAAGTCAAATTGCATTACGCACTCAAAGCATTAAATAACGTCAACATCCTTAGATTGTTAAAAAATGAAGGTGCTGGGTTAGACGCAGTATCAATACAGGAAGTGCAATTAGGTCTTCGCGCTGGGTTTGCGGCAAATGAAATTATGTATACCCCCAATTGCGTGGATTTCGCTGAAATTCAAGAGGCGGTGGAATTGGGTGTTCATATCAATATCGACAATATCGCCATTTTGGAACATTTTGGACATGCCTATGGGAATTCTGTGCCTTGCTGTATCCGATTGAATCCGCACATTATGGCGGGCGGACATAGTCATATTTCTGTTGGACATATAGATTCGAAATTTGGAATATCCATTTACCAACTCAGGCACGTATTGAGGGTCGTTGAATCTTTGAATATTCGTGTTAATGGATTGCACATGCACACGGGCAGTGATATTTTAGATGCAGAGGTATTTTTGAGGGGGGCGGAGTTGTTGTTTGATGCTGCCCGAAGTTTCCCGGATTTGGCATTCATGGATTTTGGGTCAGGGTTTAAAGTGGGATATAAAACAGATGATATCGTTACCGATATTGAAGAGATTGGTGCGAAAATTTCCGTTGCCTTCGCTGAATTTTGTAAGGAGTATGGTCGTGAATTGGAACTTTGGTTTGAGCCAGGGAAGTTCGTTGTCTCAGAATCAGGGTCGTTGTTGGTAAAAGCCAATGTGATCAAGCAAACCACTTCAACGGTGTTTGTTGGTGTGGATTCTGGTCAAAATCATTTGATCCGTCCGATGTTTTACGATGCCTATCACCACATTGAGAATATCTCTAATCCTGAGGGTGCTTCACGTTTGTATAGTGTTGTGGGATATATCTGTGAAACCGATACTTTGGGCTATGATAGGAAGTTACAAGAGGTGAGGGAAGGAGACGTCCTCAGAATATACAATGCGGGTGCTTATGGCTTTAGCATGAGTAATAACTATAACGCTAGATTGCGCCCAGCAGAGGTATTGGTGATGGATGGTGAGGCCCACTTGATTCGCAAAAGAGAAGTCCTAGAAGATCTCATTCGCAACGAGGTTGAAATAAAAGGTTTGTGATAAAACAAAAAGGGCGGCGAGAATCTCGCCGCCCTTTTTGTTAATGGACTGTATTTAAGGTAAAACCTAATGAGAATTGTTATTCGCAATTCTGATTCAAAAAGTACTCGTAAGTACCGTCTACCGTGTCATTTGAGTTGCGAATCTTTCCGCGCACAATTTGAAACTGCACACTCAAGATTTTCTGTCCACCTGGATTCACCGATGCAAAGAATTTATTGGGAATCATGCTCAAAGCAAATTTGCCATTGCCCATATTCTTCATTGCCAATTGTGGCGCAGTAGCCACCTTAGTGATGGGAACGATCTGCAAGAAGTCCGCAGCACCCGCACCAACTCTCGCTTTTGCGAATACATAGAAGTCTTCTTTGTCTTTTAGGGTGTCTTTGGTTTCCAAATTGCGATCGTACATAATGGTCAATACATCGCTCGCACCAATCGATAAAGTATCTTTTTTAGCCAGACGTGGGAAAGGCGCAATTTTTTGTGGACCTGTTACTGGTGGTGCCAAATCAATTTTTAAATCTTCTGTTTTGTCTTCGCCAGCAGCGCCACCGGTGCCGTCTTTCTTTTTCAACAACAGGCTAATGTCGTTGGTATAAAGTTCAGCGGCTGTTACTTCGTAAAACTGCGTGGGAACCATGCGATAAAAATACAGGTCGTTTCCGGCAGAGCGCATTTGTAAAGCGTCGTTACTGGCTAACCAAGTACCATTGTGTAACGGGTGACCTTGGGGATGCTCTTTTGGCGTCCAAGTCCACATATACAATGGATCAGTGGTCCCCGCCAATTGCTGACGGTCACACTTCTTGATATCTACCCAAATGGTAATAGAATCGTTGGGGTTGATAGGGTCTGGCGTTGCCCAAGCTTTCTGGGCTACCAACTTGCCAATGCTCATCAACACAGCCGATAAAATGAATAATAACTTTTTCATGGTGTGACTTATTTGCGGTTAAAGGTTAAGTGATAACTCACGGTGCGTTTACCACCGCAGATTTTGTTGTATTTCAACACCAAGAAATTGTCTTGAGGACGAACGGGTCTAATCAATTTCATGTTGTTTTCAGTTGCACTTGCTGCATCAAATACCACGTAGCTGGGGTATTGGTTGTTGTCGAAACTCCATTTTCCCGTGGTGTTTTTGAACAAGTTGCTTCCAGCACCCGGAGTGATGGTGTATGCACCGGTTTTGTCAAACCCAATTTCCATGGGCGCGCCATCGATATAAGCGTCCGTTACGTTCAAAAGGGTATCGCTTTCAACGAAAGCCAATTGAACATTGACATCAATTTGGTCAACGCGACTCAAAATCCATTGCGTGCTGATTCCGTCAACTTGGTTTGCTTTCGGACCAAGTTCTTTTTTCTCGGGCCTGCAAGCAGTGATGCTCAGAACCAATGTCATGGTTAGGGCCGATAAGTTTAATATGCGTTTCATTAGTTGCAACCTCCTGTTGGGTTAATTTCAAAAATGGTGGTTTTTTCAGTGATGGGGAATTGAAGCAAGAAGCCTTGGCAATCCCAACGATGACCACGTACAAAGATGTTCTGACTTTCAACAGCGCCCAGACGTTTGATTTCTGGGGTGCGATCGCCCTGGAATAACAATTCAATTCTGCGTTGTGCACGAGTGGCATCAATGATTTGTTGCGCACTCGCACCGCTAGCTACCAATTTGCTGTTGTCTGTGTAGGCGCGAGTGATGATGGCATTGATATCGGCAGTTGCAGTGGTTAAGTCGCCGCCGCTTTTCGCCAATGCTTCAGCACGGATCAAATGCATTTGGGTCAAGTGCAACACCGGTACGTTGAAGAACGGGGCATTGAATAACTCACTTTTGATAAATTCATTTTGTGCACCAGCATTCACTACAGTGAGGAGCTTCAAACGCTTGTCGATCGCCAAATCAACATTCAAATTGGCCCACAATTCACGAGAAAGCTGTCCGGTTGGATTTCCTGGTGCATAATGGTCAGAAAACGCACCACTTCGTTTGTCGTTGATGCCAGTGCTCACGATTTTGAAAATGTGTTCACTGCTTGCATCGGCTGAAAATACGTTCACTGTATCGCTCAGGGTATATTTTTTGGAGTCAATCACGGCACCGGCATAAGAGGCAGCGTCAGTGTATTTACCCATTTGGAAATATACATGTGCCAACAATGCCTTGGCGCTCATTTTGTCTGCATAATCCCCGTTAGATTCTGGCAAAGCAGCTTCCGCTTCTTTCAAATCGCTCAAAATAGCATCGTAGGCTTCAGCCACAGTCAAACGTGGGCTTGGCTTTGTAGATGCTGCTTTTACGATGGCGATGCCTGGGTGATCGTTCTTCGCAGAGTAACCGTAAGGGTGTGCAAACATGCGCACAGCGGTGAAGTGACACAAGCCGCGAATGAATTTGATTTCCCCAGTCATGCGCTCTTTGTCGGCCGCACTCAAGTCAGCCACTTTATCCATGTTGTCTTGAACAAAATTGGCGCGGAAAATCGCACGATATAAAATGCTATAGTATCCACCGACTGTGCTGTTGAAAAACAATACGTTGTGGCTGTGCAATTCGCGTAGGTCGTTGTTGTTTGGACTTGATAAATTGTCTGATTGCATTTCGCTCATCATTTGAGAGAAGCCCCCGAAAGTGTTGGCGACTTCGTTGTACGATGCATTCAACAATCGTTGCAAATCATCAGTGGTTTTGATTGCGTCATCCACCAACAATTCATTGGGTGGAGGTGTTTCAATCATATTGTCGCAAGAAACCATCGCACCGCCTAAAATGGAGATGGAAAGCAAAAAAGCGAAGGGTTTGAAGAATAACTTTTTCATGATTAGAAGCTAAAGTTTAAGGCCAAACTCACACTTTTTTCTTGGGGTGTGGTGAGGTAGGTGATACTGCCCGACATGTTTCGATCGGTTGGGTTTTCGAAGTCGCGCGCGATTTCTGGGTCGATACCTGTGTAGCGGGTCCAAGTCAAGAGGTTAGTACCAACCAACATGATTCGAGCCGCATCAAATTTCGATTTTTTCAACCACGCCGCGGGTAATTTGTAACTCACATTGATGCTGCGCAAACGGATGTAAGATCCATCCTGCAACCACAAATCTGTATTGATCCAAGGAGTCGTTGAACCATGATTGAATGTGCTCAACGTCATCTTTGGGTACAAGGCATCATCGCCAGGATTCTGCCAACGATCCAATACCCTGCGATCCATGTTCCAATCGGTCATCAAACTCAACTGACGTTTTACAGAACTTTCGAAAATGCTTCCGCCCCAGTTGAAATAGATATTGGCATTCAATTCCCAATTTTTGTATGAAAGGGTGTTTGCCAAGTTTCCAAAGGCTTTCGGTAATACATTGCCTACCGCTACGCGGTTAGCAGGATCCCATTTGGTGGTTTGATTGCCATTCAAATCGAAATATACCGGTGCCCCCGTGGCAGGATCTACATGTGAAAAACGTACCAAGAAGTTTGTACCTACCGGTTGATTCAACACCACACGGGTATCGTTCGTTCCACCACTGATTGCATCGGGGGTGTAAACACCAATGCTCGTGATTTCATTTACGTTGCGTGCAATGCTGAAATTGGTGGTCCAATTGGTTCTCTTCGTGCGCACATTCACTGTTTTGATGCTAAACTCAACACCTTTGTTGGTGATGCCACCTACGTTATCGTAAAAGCTACCAAATCCTGTTGAAACGGGAATAGATACGTTCATGATTACGTCGCTGGTCACTTTGTTGTAATAGGTAAATTCGGTGCTGATTCTGCCTTTAGCAAAGGCCATTTCTACACCCGCATCAAAGTTGACGGTGCTTTCCCAACGCAAATTGGGGTTCTCCAAACGCGATGGTGCCAACTGAGGCTGACCGTTGTATTTGGGTAAGTTACCACTTGGTGTGATGGTACCCCAACGGGCGTAGTTGTCGAAGTTGGCGTTACCTGATTTACCAACACCCGCGCGCAATTTCATGAAGTTGATCCATTTGTATTGTTTCATGAATTGTTCTTCACTCAAAATATATCCAACCGCAGCAGCAGGGAAGAAACCATATCGGTTGTTACGTCCGAAACGTGAACTTCCATCCCAACGACTGGTTAACTGGAAGTTTAATTTGTTTTTGTAACTGTAATTGAATCGACCAAAGTAACTGATAAATGCCCATTCGTAAGGCGTTCTGCTGAAAGCCTGCAAGGCGGTGTCAGGGATGGCTACGTCATCGATTGGACCGGTAGCGTCGAAGTTCTCTACATACTTACTTTTGGTGATGCTATGCTGTGATTCAGTACCTGCCATGGCGCTAACAGCATGGTTTTTACTCAACTCTTTGTTCCATTGAGCGGTGAAAAACTGGTTGCGGTTCATGGTCCAACTGGGATACCATTTTGCGTTTCCGTTTTGCATGTAATTGGCATTGTACATTTTGATCAAAGCAGCAGGCTCATACAAGTATTCATTGTAATCCATGTAGTCGATGCTTGTGCTGTAGTTGATCGTTAAATTTTTGTTGATTTCGTAGCTCACGTTGGCGTTGTTGATTGAGCGAACCTCAATGGTGCGCCAATTTTTCAAATCGCGAATGGTGTGCAATCCCACTGGGGTAATGTATGATTTGCTTGCGCTGTCATATAAAGGGGTCAATGGGTAAATTGGCAACATAGTACTCATCGCAGAGCCCAATCCACCAGCCCATGAAGCGTCTACGCGAGAGTTGGTACCGCGACTCAATGATTGCGATAACTGAATGTTGAGGCCTTTGATAGGGCGATAATCTAAGTTGATACGCTCAGAAACACGGTTGTATTTGTTTCCAATAATGAAGCTACCATTGTCGTCCATAGACAAAATGCCTTTTACGGCGAAATTCTTGCCCATGTAATTGGTTGACAAATTGTAGTTCTGCTTGAATCCGTGACCGATGACTTGGTCGATCCAGTTTGTATGGTTTTTTGGGTCGTTTGCTTGAGCCCAACTCATTCTGATACCATTGAGCGACAAATCAGGCGTACCAGTTCTGCCATCGTTATACCACGCTTCTTCATATAGCTGCAACCACTCAGGGGCAGAAAGCATGTCGGGCTTGCGAGTAGGACTAGAACTGCCCCAACGAGCACTTACATCGAATTTCAATCCTTGTTTGCGGGCACGTTTCGTGGTAATCAAGATAACACCATTGGCACCACGTGAACCATAAATACTGGTTGCCGCTGCATCTTTCAAGATTTCAATGTTCTCAATATCATCCGGGTTGATACTGGCCAAGGGGTTGTTGTTAAATCCACCGCCCCAATTTGAGCCATTGGCGCGATTCATGAAGTAATCCTGAGAAACGGGAATCCCGTCAATTACATACAAAGGATCGCCCGCCGCAGAAATAGAGGAAGCGCCACGTACGCGGATCAACGACGCCGATCCTGCCATACCACTGCCCACAATAACCTGTACACCCGCTGCTTTTCCTTGCAAGGCTGCTTCGAAAGACGGTGCAGGCATATCTGTAATCTCTTTGCCTGATACGGTAGCAATGGAGCCAACCACATTGCGGCGACTCTGACGGCCGTATCCAACGATGACCACATCGCCCATACTTGAAACAGCCGTTTTTAAGGCTGCGTTTAGGTTTGCGGTTTCGTTGGTTTTGATTTCAACTTTTGCCAATACATCCTCCATTTGGTCTTTGGAGAAAATGACGTTGTAAGTTCCTGGAGCGATGCCACTGATGTTGTAAGAACCATCGGCCAAAGATTTGACTTTGAAATCGGTTTTGTACACTTCAATGGTAACCCCTTCGATGGGCTTTTTGGTAGACTCATCGGTCACCAAACCTGCCAAGGATCCTGTTTGCGCAAAAGCCGAAACTGCACCCAAAACAGTGGTGAGGGCAGCTAAAACGACTTTTCGCGTGGGTATCAATGTAAACATAGGCTAATTTTAGGGTAGCAATATAACGAAAATTTAAAGAAGTGTCAATTCTACAATTACAAAAAGTGTCAATATGACGATTTTGTTTTTAACTGTATAACAAGGAGATGTCCCTGTGCCAATTTTGATCAATCAATGGGATAAAAATGCAGCACAGTCCTGAATCCAACGTGGTTGCTAGTATGGTTGCTTTGCATGAAAAATACGGCCATGGGATCTAAGTAATGGAAATCTTGGGCCCAAGATCCGCCCTTGATTGCAAAGTGTTGCTGCAACAATGCTGCATCGACCAAATAGCCCTTGAAATCAAATACATTTACTTGTTGATAGGCGTTCTCGATTAACTGTCCGTTCGTATTCAAAATCGTTGTTTTGTTGTTGTACAAATGACCATAAGCAGGCGTGGCTGTCCATTCGGCCACATTGCCGACCAAGTGCGAAACTGCGGGGTAGGGCATGGCGGGTGGCATTTGGCTTGGCAAGGGCATGAGCAATGCTTCAGATAACTGATTTTGGATGTTCAATCCACGTGCTGTGTTTGTTCCGTGGAATGAAACTGGATTGTTTTTTAATTCTTGATGTTGCAAGTAGGTGAAAAGGGCGCCTGCCATGCGTTGATTTTTCCAAAAATAGTTTCCGCGAATTTTGCCTTCTGCAACCCCTGTTCTACTGGGCACTTGTATGCTCATTTCGTATAAATACAACCATTCAGCCACCGTGGGCAGTTCCGCCTTGATTTTTAAGCCATGTTTTTTTAATTCAGCTTGTAGGCCTGCGTATTGGGGTGATTCGTTGAGAATGTGCGTGAGCCATTCGCAGTAGGCCGTCGCTTGCAACTGACTTACACCCACAACGGGGTAATTGTGATAGGTGCTGTTTTGGAAATACAAACGGGTGTAGGGATTGGGGACAGCTGCACTTTCTGCGGTAGCCGGAAAAGGTTTCCAAACATGGGTGTCAGGAAAAAGTTGACGTGGTTGATATCCCAATTGCGCTTTGATCCATGCGCTGTCTGCTAAAAACGCCTTGTATTCGCCGTTGGTTGTTTCTGTGCGATGCGCTAGGAATGGACCGCAAGAAACCATTTCTTCAATCGCATAAATGGTGTCGTAACCCGTTTGTACCTGCGATAAGAACTGATTGAATTTCAACCCCTCCATTGGGAAACAGGGGAAATATTGTTTTTGATCTATGCCTTTAATTTTCAGTAGATCTTTTGAAGGAATAACTGATTGTTTAGCCCCTTCAGCGGCTGTAAAATAATACCTCATCAGATATTCGGGGTGGGGCGTCTTTTGAGCGCTCAATCCCCCGAATACCCAAAGAGTTATCGTCAACAATAGAATGCCTTTCCGCATTCCTCAAAAATAAGGGATTAGTTTAAGGTCGACAAGACCGCTTTGATTTGGTCTAAGTTGGGCATTTCGCCGGCATTTTCCAAAATCTCTGCATGCTGAATGATGCCATCGCCATCAATCACGAAAGCAGAACGCTTGGAAACACCTCTCATGCCAAATGCGAACGTTTCGTAAATGCTATCGTAGGCAGTACTTACTTCTTTGTTAAAATCGCTCAACATCTGGAAGTTGTATCCCTGCTGGGTTTTCCAATTGTCAAGGGTGAACACTGAGTCTACAGAAATCGCCAAGATCTCGGCATTCAGGGCTTCATATTCTTTCAAGTTGTCGCGCATTGAACACAACTCTGCAGTGCAAACGCTGGTGTAGGCTTGTGGATAGAACAAAATCACCACGTTTTTACCGGCAAACTGCGACAAACTAACTTCTTGTTTCTCGCTATTGAATAACGTGAACTGGGGGGCGGGGGATCCAACTTGTATGCTCATAATATTTGTTTCAATGAAACAAAGTTACTTGAAAAAGGTTGGGCGATGGCTTGTGAATTAAAACAAAGCTGGGTTGCTGTATACGCGCTTGTTGAGTTTCAAGTCTTGGAGCAAAGCACTTTTGGGTCGCAAAGTAAATAGCCACTGCTTGCCATAACCGCTGGGTACCCACATGAATTCAAGTTGCCAACAATGTAAATTACGTACCAGGGAAAATTCACTGGCGTTGAGGTTTTTCTTTTTGAAATCGTAACCCGTGTTGTATGAGATTTTCCATTCGGGCGTGATGCTAATATCGCCCCGCAACGATACCGTATTGCGGTTTAATCGTTGGTTTGGATTGATGATTTCGGCGTTATAACCTACTGCATACGTGACATTCAACGACCATGGAATCGAAAAGTCGAAGTAATTCCAGGGCTGCATCTGAATTTGTTTCAGTTCCAAATCGTCGGTGGCCAATGGGTTGGTGAGCCTTGCTGGCATGTCCTCTTTCGATTTTTTGCCGCCGAATAGTTCCGGTGTGATGCGTGAATTGACGTTGAAATCGAGGTTGCGGTAGCGCAAGATGCCTTTGTTGTTTTGGTAATAGAGGGTGGGTAGGCGACGGCCGTTTTGATATTCGTAAGGACTGTACCCCGCGTTCATCCCAATGCGTATCTGTTTAGCAATAACCGTGTTGAAGCTCAGGTTCACGTCTGACCATTGGAAACTATCTGCAGATAAATCGTAGCTGCCATTGAGCGATAACTGGTCGATCAGGTTGAATTTTTCTGTTTTTTCTTTGCCGGTGCTGTCCTTACTGACCACCTTTTTTCCTTGTAAGTTGTTGCCTAGGGAGAATCCCACAGAGCCCGATTTGCGTTGGCCAAATTCTGAGCCTCCGCTTTTTTCAAACAGGTTGTAGTTGATGGCTTTGTTTTGAGAATCGATATAAGAACGAACCCATCCTTTTTTTATACCATCAATTTCTGGGCGATATCCCATGGCGATGCTTGGTGTGATGGTATGCCTAATCGCGCGCAATTTGCCCGCCTTCAAATCCGTAAATGTGCCATAGATATTGGTTGTTAAACCCGCTGAAATATTATAGGAATTTAATCTGAAAAAACCTGCCGTATCTTTCGAAATGACTGTTTTACTCGTTGGATCGTATTTTTTGGTTTGTCCATTGAATAACCACTTCTCTTGATAACTAGCAGATGGGGTTAAATTGAGCGCTCCTTTGAATAACTTTATGTTTGTACTTACTGGGATTGAATGACGAACACCCGATTGGATAGTTGCCAATACATCTTTATATCGATCACTAAAAATTAATGTGTCTTTGGTGCTTAGTGAATTGGTGAAATTTAAATTGTACGATAATCGAAGTTGCTCATACCAAGCGGTATTATTTCCATTCTTTTTTGCGAAGGGCGTAATGCTCGAAACACCCACGTTTACGTTGGGTAATTCCAACCTGAAATCGTGTGTTTGAACGTTCTGGGTATGTCGGGCCGAAGCCGATAAATTCACCTTGTTTCTAAAGAAGCTGCGTCCATAATTGACACTGGATTGGAATTCATTGCGCGACAGGGTTTGAATGTTGCGAGAATTCCGTTTGTTGAAATCGCCCGAGACGATATTGATGTTTCCGTTTAGGGTGGTGCCGGGAAGAAATTTGTTGTCGAATCCAAATCTTGACACAATACTGAAGTCGTTTGATTTTGCAAATTCTGGATTCGCGCGATCTAGGCCGTTGCCAAAACGACTCATATTCAGGCTGAGTTCACTGTTGTATTTGTACCTTTTTAGGTATCTCGTGGTGATGCCCACTCGGAAATCGCCATTGAAATAGAGGTCGGTATTCAATTGCGCATCTGCATTTTTGCCAAGACCTTGATAATAGCCCAAGTTCGACAAATAAAAACTGTTGTTGGCACCGTTGAACCCCGGGTTGGGGACGATCAGTCCGTTGCGTCTACCTTTTTGTAATGGTGCGATGCCAAATGGCAAGGCGAGTGGGGTAGGGATATCGGCAAAAACCAAATTTGCAGCGCCGAACAGTACTTTTTGGTTGGGAATAACTTTGATTTTACTTGTATTAAGGTAAAAATGGGGGTGTGGATCAGAACAGGTACTCAATTTGCCATTCTGCCCCATAAAACTGCCATCGGGCTGCTTAACGACCTGTTTTAATTGGATATGTGCTTCGTCTTGTGAGAGTGATAGTCCATAAACTTTTCCTTTTTTCGTGCCGGAATTGTACATCAAGCTATCCGATACATATTGGTCGGCCCCGTCTTTGAAAATCGGCAGGTCAGCGTATTTGCCGGTAGTGTCAGTTCCGCCCTTAGCAAACAGCAGTTTGTTTGATAGGCCGACTTCGATGTACCTTGCTTTTAGCTCCATATTGTCGGTATTCACCGCGGCAGCTTTGTAAAGGTTTGCTTTGCCTGATTTCATTTCCAAGACGATTGAATCTTTCGCTTCGTATCGGATGGGTGCTTGAAAGGGCTTTGCAGATTGTGGAGGTGTCTTTGTGCTGTCTGTTTTTGTGGACGAACTGTCTGTGGCTTGGGCTTGCAAGGGGTAGGGTAGTATCCAACATAGAATAAACCCCAATGTCAACAACGGGTGTAGGGATGTTTTTTTATGATTTTTTCGACGGTTCAAGAAGTTTGGCGAATTTCGGCAAAAAGTTTGCCATGATTGCCATATGACAGCAGAAAGAATTTCATCCATCCCAAAAAATGTATTGAGAAATGGTCGGTTCGTAGCCATCGCATGCCTATCGGTTATATTGCTGTTGGGTTTGCCATCTGCAAAATCGGTAAGGGTGACAACGGGGTTGAATACATTGGTGATTGATGCGGGACATGGTGGATTGGATCCAGGGTGTAATGGCAACAATGAAATTTTTGAAAAGGATGTAACCTTAGGGGTTGCGCTGAAGTTGGGAAAAATCTTGAAAGACAGTTTGCCAGGTCTGAAGGTTTTGTATACGCGAACTACTGATAAGACCTTGAAGTTATGGGAACGTCCAAACTTGGCCAATAACAATCGGGCTGATTTGTTTATTTCGATTCATTGTAACGCCAACAACAATCGCACGGCGGCGGGTAGCGAGACCTATTTTATGGGGTTGCACAAATCGGAGGGCAATTTGGAAGTCGCTAAGCGAGAGAATGCCGCCATTACTTACGAGGCAGATTACAGGGAAAACTCCAGGTATGGTGGGTTTGATCCGGAATCGGCTGAAGGACATATTATTTTCAGTTTGGTGCAGAATGCTTACATGAAGCAGAGCTTGAAATTGGCATCGGGGATAGAGGCGCACACAAACAAGATTAGTGCGATCAAAAGCAGGGGGGTGAAGCAGGCTGGTTTTTTGGTTTTGTGGCAAACGTCGATGCCGAGTGTGTTGGTGGAAACGGGGTTTTTAACCAATCCAACAGATAGGAGTTATCTAAGGACTGCTGAGGGACAGCAGAAAATTGCACTGGGTATTTTCCGGGCGATTCGCGATTACAAGCGATACATGGAATCGGTGAATGGTGGGGTCGGGGCTACTCGATGATGATATTTTTGTAGTTGTATGCTGATTTTTTTCAGTGATGGCCGTTGCGAACGGTCATTTTTTTTTGGTTTTTTTGATTTTTTTTGATCAATTTCTTGCAACCTTTTCCAATTATCGCGTCATTTGTGAAAATAACTTTAAAATAAATCTATGAAATCAACAATTACACAACTCAAAAAGCTTGCGTTTTTGGGTGTTCTGGTGGGGGGATTCTTCTCCGCGAGTGCACTGAAAGCGCAAACCCCATGCGCAGGAGCAAA
>JACCDX010018172.1_pt1 | contig 23773 bp, 23 predicted proteins | sample 7449681 | NCBI WGS metagenome assembly JACCDX01 (sample SAMN15323450, study PRJNA562643) | freshwater metagenome | isolation source: river surface water | place: USA:Blue River Watershed | collected 2017-08-18
CGCCTGAACCACCGCGATTGCCACCGCCATCACCACCTCCAGCACCCCACAAAAAGACACGAACACTTGATATTGCTGTTCTGCTATCAGGAAGAGTGTATGTGATTAAAGAGCCAGTGTATGTAAACGTCTGACGGAATGTGCTAGGAATAATGATTGTAAGTTTCGGGGCGAAGGTATTCGGAATAAATCCAAACCCCACTGTCGACCCTCCCTCTACATAAAATTTTCCTAAGGCAAGAGACTGGCGTTGGGCGTAGCTGATATAATTAATTTTCGCAGCACCATCCGCTCTTAGAGTACTAATATTCGCACCCGGCTGAGTAAGTGTTAACTTATCAAGAAGATAATTGAACTGCGTCTGAGCTTCAATACGCCGTAAGATATCACTCGGGTCCATCTGCTTACCTATTCTATTTATTGTGTGGCCTAAACTCACCCGCCGCATCTTGCTAAAGAAATGTGTGGCATTTGGCTTTTGCTCGGACTTGCCAGTCCTGTGGAAGTCCCCCGAAGATGCGTGCTTCAACTGAAGGCGCGTGGACCCGAAACCGTAAAGATGGTTGACCTCAGTGGCGCGGGGATTCTCGGATTCACTCGCCTCGCCATTAATGGCCTCAATCCCGCAGGGATGCAGCCCATGACAAACGGGCGCCTCTGGTGGATGTGTAATGGAGAAATCTACAACTGGAAAGAGCTCGCCGCCCAGTATTCCATTCCTACGACCTCGGGAAGCGACTGCGAAATTCTCGGCCCCCTCTACACGAAAATAGTCCTCGAAGGAGGCCAAGACCCTGCGACCTTCTGTCGTCTCCTGGATGGCGTTTTCGCCCTTGCGATTGTGGATATCGTGGAGAAGAAATGTGTCGTCGCACGCGACCCCTTCGGCATCCGCCCTCTGTTCCTCGGTCAACGCTGGTCCATGCGGTACCAGACTGGAGCCTCCGCGGAACTGTATCAGAATGGCATGCTCTTTGCGAGTGAAATCAAGGCAATGTTTCCTATGACACAGGGAAATGCGCCCTTTCCTCCAGGTCATGTGAATGTGTACTCAGTGCCCGATGCGAAGCTGCTCTCCAGTCGACGGTATCACGTGACGCAGTGGATAAAGAATCCTCTTCTGTCTCCTGCGACGGAGGGGGGTCTGGAAATGGCGTGTCTCTCTCTCCGCACGGCCCTCGAATCCGCCGTGCGGAAACGAATGATGACGGAGAGACCCGTTGCGGCTCTCCTCAGTGGTGGACTGGATAGCAGTCTCATTGCGTCTCTTGTTGCCAAGGAACTCCGAAAGGCAGGGGCACCGCCTCTCAAGACCTTTAGTATTGGAATGAAAGGCTCCCAGGACCTCTTCTATGCGAAAAAAGTGGCTGAGTGGATTGGCTCCGAGCACCACGAAATCGTACTGACGGCCGACCAATTCTACTCTGCCATTCATTCTGTAATTCGTGCGATTGAGACATATGACACAACGACTGTGAGAGCGTCTGTTGGAAACTGGCTCGTTTCACGCGAAGTCGCTCGTCGCAGCGACTGCAAGGTCGTTTTTAACGGAGACGGAAGTGACGAGGTGTTCGGGTCGTATCTGTATTTCTACAACGCACCCCACGGAGCGGCCTATGAAGAGGAAGTGTCTCGTCTGTTGGAGGAGATTCACATGTTTGATGTTCTCCGTTCCGACCGCTGCATCAGTTCCCACGGATTGGAGCCACGCACCCCTTTCTTGGATAAGCAGTTTGTCTCCGTGGTGCGGTCTATTGCGACCACCTGGCTGCGTCCTCTCCAGGGTCGCCAAGTGGAAAAATGGCTTCTGCGGCGCGCGTTTGACGACGGTACGACTTTGCCTTCCGATGTCTTGTGGCGTCGCAAAGAGGCATTCAGTGACGGTGTGAGCTCTCCTGAGAAGAGCTGGTACGAGGTGATTCAGGAGAGGGCTGCGGAGTTTGTGCCTGACGACTGGAGTGAAAAAGCGGAGATTCAGTATCCGAATATGACACCTCGCACTCCAGAGCAATACATGTATCGTTATTATTTTGAGGCAGAATATGGAAAGGGGAATTCTCAGACGGTTCTTCCTCATTTTTGGATGCCGCGCTGGTCTCCTGGTGCGACTGACCCCAGCGCGCGCACTCTTCCTATTTATGCTGCGTCGACAGCGACGGCGACGGCGACGGCGACGGCGACGCCCTAATCCTCCTTGGTATCCTCAGCATCCTCCTCTGAGAGAAGAGCCTCCTCGTCGATAGGTGGAATCTGGATGGTCGGATTTGCGGGAGGGGGAGGCGGCTCAGGAGTCACTCGCTCCTCCTCGCTGTCCTCCGAATCCTCCTCCTGCTGCTGCTCGTTCTGGGCCTGGAACTCCTCCCTGTACTGGTCCAGAATCTGCTTCGTGTGAAGCATGAGCGAATATCCCATTAGCCAGATACTGATGATATGAAGGTAGACTCCGCGATTCACACTTTGCGTCAGGAAATATGGATATCCTGACGCAAAGATGGAGAGGCCGCAGAAGAAGAGATTCGTGATGTATGTGCTCCTGGGCTCAGTTGGAGCATTCAGAAAGATGTACGCCGCCATGGTCGCAATAGCAAGATGATGCTCGCGGTAAGTGATAAAGATAGAACTCCAAACAATGAAATAAGTGCTCGCTGTGAAAATGAAGGCCTCCATTGTGATTCGTGACGGCTGTTTCGTGGGGGGCACGCTTCAAATTTTTGCGGGGCGGGCGCTGGCGGCAGGCGGCAGGCGGTCGCTGAAAAATTTGATGATGGGTGGGGCGACAAAGGGAAGGTACCCTACGCCAAGTATGACACAGACACAATGCCTTGCTTGGAAGATTGATGACAAGAGGATGGATACTTTCATCGGCGGTCCGAAATTCCATCTTCCTCTTCGCTGCGACCAGCCTCGTATCGAGGGCGACGCAGTCTGTGCGAAATGTCTGGGACGACGTGCGAAGCCGCAGAAAAAGGAGGGGACGTATCCGCAGAAGTGGTGGGGTCTGGTGACGGAGCCGATTCAGAACATCGGGCCGCAGATTAACAAAATGGTTTACAGTCCTTGGTTTCTTGAGAAGGCTAAACAGTATTCTCTTTCTGAAGAAAGTATGGCACGCGCAAAGAAGATGTATGCGACTGCTGTTGCGGGGGTAGAGGCCGTTCCTCCACCTCCTCCGGTTCCAGAGGCTGCTGTGAACTCCGCGGAGGAGATTCCTGTGTCCCTCGAAAAACCGAAGAAGGCGGGGCGGAAGAAGAAGGAGGCAGAGGCCGCTTCGGCAAAGCCAGAGGCAAAACCAGAGGCCGTTTCGACAAAGCCAGAGGCAAAGCCAGAGCCCGTTTCGGCAAAGCCAGAGGCAAAGCCAGAGGCAAAACCAAAGAAAAAGCCTGGGCCGAAGAAGGCTGCTGCCAGCGGAGTACCTGCCGCATCCGCAGAGAACCCTCTCCCACCCGTCACGGCCATTGTAGAAAATCCTGAACCCGTCGATACCAGTGACACCGTCTTCATTAAAGTTCGGAAGTTCCACCACAATGAAAAATCGTATTTGTATGATTCCGCAAAGCACAAGCTGTACGATACGAAAACATTTGCGTACCTGGGTCGGTGGGACACCGAAAAAGAGAGAATTGTATCCGACATTCCCGATTCCGATGCGGAGTGCTAGGATTTCGTATTCCGCTTCGGGGCACGATACTGTGCGATTTGGACGTCTGCGAGTCCAGTGCCCGCTGCTGCGGGAATCCCTGGCTTTGTGGAAAGAGGATTTTTTGGTTTTGTTGGAAGCGGGCTTATCGCAGAGGTAGAGAAACACGCACCCATGGTCTCTACTCACTCCACCCCTTTTCTAGTGCGACCCAGCTTACTGGAAACTTCTCTCGCAGAAGGTCGCTGACGGCCTGAGCGTAGTCACGAATCTCCTTCTGGGCGTGAGGGTCCAGACGCAGACCGCAGAGACGCGCATACGCTGACAGACTCGCCGTCTCAATGAATTCCGTATACATGGACTGCGGAAGAACAAGGCGGGCGACCTCGGGAGCCACCTGCTTCTCCAGAAGCTCATTGTAGAAACGAATCGCATTCTCCGTATAGTCGCGGATGCGACCCACTACATCGTCGTTGCCTGGAATCGGCTCGTCCTTCGAGCCCTGCTTCAGATTGGAATCGCGAGCCCGCAGAATCTCAGGAATCCAGCACTCAGGCTCGTCATCTACGTACCGGCGACTCACCTCATTGCGGGCAAAGCCAACCGTGTGTCGGAACCACTCGCGCGCGACGAAGATTGGCATCTTGATTCGCATGCGAATCTGGGGATGAAAGAAGGGACTGATATGTCCGTTCTTTGCCAGATAGTTGATAAGCTTTCCGTCCCGCTCTGTGAACTCCTTCGCCTCCTTCGCAAACGAGACGCGCGCTGCGTTGACAACTGTGAGGTCATCCCCAAAGATGTCAAGGCACTCGACGAAACCCGCATTTCCAATGTGTGTAATAGCCTGGCTCATTGTGTCTTCCTACAAGCTATACAGGGCCCTTTCCACCTCAATTTTTACGCGTGGGCTTTACTTCCGCTGCTGTCTGCGGCTTGACTTGCGCTGCTTGCGAGTTCCACGGAGACGGCGACGACCGCCGACCTTCGGGGTTCCCATTGACATAGACGGCAGCGCCTTCTTCATGCGATTCATGATAGAAGGAGAAGCTGCGGGTGTGGCGGGCCCAGACGCCGTCATTTGTCTCGCACGATTCATGAAGGAAGGAGAGGACGCAGGTGTGACTGCGGCAGGAACCACGGGAACCACGGGAGCCGCCACCACAGTCGCATTCTTCTTGGAGTTGTTTCTAGGGGGAGACAGACCTGAGGCAAGCGGAGAGGACGTTGCCGCTGCATCTCCTGAAAACAAATTTCCCATTCTATAGATTTGTCAGATTTTTTGTCAGAGCCCACATTCCATCACAGCTCGCATTTCGCTTCCACCACGCACGGCACGCCTCAGACATCTCGCTCCACTTCTCTTCAGATGTCTCCAGAGACAGACGACGAGCCTCCTCGGGAGTCTCCGCAACCCAATAGTGCTTCCCTTCCACAGGAGGCTCCGCATAGTTTGCCATGTCAACCTCAGGAGTCACAATCGGAACACATCCCATCGCCATACACTCCACCTCGCGATGGCACTTGAGCCCATAGCCTGGAAGACAGAGACCGAACCGTGCGTGCGTCAACTTCTGGAGATACTCCTCCTGCGAAAACGGATACGCCTTCTCCGCTCCCACAGGCATCACAAACTCCGAACACGCAGACGCCCACGGGAGACCGCTGCGACGCTTCTTCTGGACCGCATTCTCAATCTTTCCATACAGAACCAACGCCTGGGACCTCTCCGTGTACGGACGCGCAGGTCCTGGACCCGCTGCGAGACTCTCTACAAGCGCAGGACGACGCGGCCAAAACGACCACGCACGGTCCTCTGGACCTCGTGGCGCGGGGTTTCCAAAGAGAGCCAGACGCCACGTCTGCTCGTCCGCAGGAGACGCGTCCAGCCATTCATACGTTGGCCTATCATACAAAAGAACATCCCCCTTTCCACCGAGCCAAACCTGATGGGCCGTCGAGTCTTCCTCGCAGCGGACATATCCCTTCTCCTCCCACAGCCGAGCCATTTCACGGAAACTGTCGCCCGCATGACTGAAAAAGGTGTCCTTCGGATGCTTGGGAAGAATGAGGCGAGGGCATGCAATCGGAGACGAAGGTCGCTTCGCTCCCTCGCGCACGACGCGAACACAGGCCTCCACCATCCCCTTTCGTGTCACCGGACTAATGGAGCCCTTCGGTGTAATGTGAAGACTGTGCGTGAGTCCCGCAGCAGCACAGAAATGGAGACACTCTCCATCAGGCGCCATCTCATTCTGAATTTCCACAACGGTCGCACCCAAGGGTGCTATCCAGAGCCAGCCCCACCGCTGAATCGCAGCGTCACCACCCCCCACAAAGATGTGTGTGGCTCCCACAAGTTTGCGAGCCAAGACCTCCAGGCTCGTGTTTCCAGGCCACACAACATCCACTGTCTCCTCTCCAAGAGCGACCTCGAGTCCCTTTACAAAGTCGCGATTGCAGTAGGTATCGTCAAAGAGCACAATGACACGAGATGTCTCCTCAGGGGTCTCTTGCCATCCGAGAGCAGACCCCTCCTCGCGAAGGACAAAATGACGACGGAGTGTCGCAACCTGCTCCTTTGTCAGTACAGACGAATCTGAGGGGAGATGGAGATACGCCTTCTTACACCAGACCTGCATTGTCTCGTCCCGCGGCAGAACAGGCACCTCACGACGCTTCCAGTTGAAAAGCTGGAGGGCATCCAGAAACGGCTTCTGCCTCGGCGACCAGAACTCTCCTACCCACCCCGCCTTCTCCCGCAACTGAAGAATAATGGAAAGGTAATTCAATACGTAAGAAGCAGAATTCTCAGCATACTCATCGGGAAAAGGAGCGATGAGGCCTACGTCAATTCCAATGGAAGGAGCGAGTCCACTCACATTGCTCTTGTTCCACATCTCACTCGCTTTCTTGGAAGTTCCTACCAGCAGACTGTTGTACGTATAGGCGAGACCCTGAATCGTCTCAAACACCTCGTTCACTTCGTGGTACACAAAGGCATCAGGCGCACACAGATTGGAACCCTCTGTGGAGAAATCGTACTTCTCTCCCCGCTTCAACATCGTACAGAAGGTTCGGAGCTGATTCACGGAACCCGTGCCTCGCACAGGTCGAGAGAATGGAGTGCTCGGTTCCTTCGTGGCACCAGGCACCTGGAAGACAGGTGCCATATCGTGAAGGCCCGTCGGCTGAATGTAAAAATACATCGGCTTATCCACAATATCCTGGGGGTCATACGTGCGAATCTGGCTTGTGTGAAGGTGGTGGGTGCGAAGAGTGAGAGCAGGATTCGTGACGAGGAACTTCGCCTTCAGCATCTCCACATTAATTGCGTTGTCGCATCCCGCACGCCCAAAGGAGAAATCCAGGGCGGTCCAGTCCCAGTTGCGCGATTTCACACTGTCGCTCAGAAGAACCCATGTGTCCTGACTGTCGGCGCGAGGTCCAAAGAGGGTGTGTTCTTCATCAGGAACAGAATCCTCAGCCTCGTATCGCAGAAGAGAGAGGAAACGATTTTCCATTTTGGTCGTCCAAAGCAGGCGCCACGTCTCATCCAAGTAAATGTCGCTGTTTGCGAAGACGCAGAGTGTATTCGCGGGTGCGTTCTCGGAAATCCAGCGAACTACCGCAGCATACGTCAGACGCTTTCCAATCACCTCCTGGTGAATCTTCTCCAGAGGCACACCCTTCGGATAGTGCTCTGTCATGTCCGTCTCATTGAGAAGAACCACGCGGTCAATGAAAGGACAGGCGAGATTCTTCGCAAGACATGTGACAATTTCACGAGCTCGGCGGGCCTTCTCAGGCTTGTAATACTGGGTCAAAAACCAGAGTTGGGCGGGCAGAGGAGTCTCCAGGGTCGCAGCAATCGCACGGGCGGAGCTCGGAGCCACACCCAGAACCTTCGCCATTCGGAGCAACAGTCCCGCAAGGAGACACGCATCCTGCGGTGTGCCGAGCCATTCCCCCTTTACAAACGGAAAGAGACCCCCAACCTCCTCCAAGCAGACGAGATTCCCAATCTTCATCTCCTTCAAGGCCTCTTCTCCCACGGCATCCAGCACGGTCTTGGATGCGAGAACCATCCGAACCACATCCCACTTGCCTGTCTTGAGCCATGCGACGTCGGCGTCGTGGGTCGCAGGGTCGCAGAGGATAAGTACATTCGTCTGGGCGGTCAGATTCTCCGCACCAACCGTGCCGACCTCGTAGCGAGACCAGAGAGGGTTCGTGTCTCCCTTCGCAGGAAAGACGAGCGTCTTCGCATCCCTCCAGATGCTCGTTTCCGTCTGAAGAATCCGAATCGGTTTTCCTGTCTTAGGATGCTGGCCCCACATTCTCTGTAAAAACCGAGACAGAGATTTAGACCGCTTCAAGTCTTTCATAGAAGCTCTCAAGATGCTTCGCACTTTGCTCCACGCCAATACATTTGCGCCCTGTGTTCTTACACGCAAAATAGAGAGAGCCAGACCCGAAAAAAGGGTCGAGCACAACCTCTCCAGGGGCCGTTGTTGTCAACAGAATTCGCTCCAGAAGTGCGACAGGAATCTGGTTTGAAAAGGAGGACACCTTTTCTTTGCTGATGTTCTTGACGAGCTGGATGTCCGACCACCAATCATAGAGGCGCCCTCCTTGTGAGCCTTCTGCGATGAGTTTCTGGATGCGCTTGTCCGTCGGATTCTTGTAGGGCTGCTTTACGCGCGTGAAATCAGGTTCGCAGCCGAACCAGCCAATCATGCGGCTTTGGCGAGGAAGATTGGAGGAGTAGCACCAGGAGACGCAGCGGCGAGGTTTTCCCAGCGCATCGCGGATAGGACCGCAGAATTCCTCAGGATAGTGAATCAGCACGGTTTTGTGGGGTCGCAGCGGAGCCAGAAGGTCCACATAGGCCTGTTCGCTCATGGAGTCGGTAAAATCTGGATAGGAATAGTGGACGTTGTAGGGAGGGTCTGTGACAATTGTGTGGAAATCCAGTTCGTCCAGAATATCGCGATAGTCATTGTTGTAGACTGTCGCAATATCGTCACAATAGACGAGAGACATCTAGGTATAAGAGTCCCTTGGAATGTTTAGACCGATTGGGTAAGAAGGTCTAAGCGGTGGGCGCCTTTGAGGAAAAGAGAATGTCTGTGGCTTACTTGATTAACACGACACCCAAGTATTTTTATCTGCTACCGCTTCACGTCGGCCTCGTGAAACGGTATGCGGCGTCGTTGGATTGGCGTATCTACCTGGCAACGGAAGAACCCGAGCATCCGATTTGCCAGAAGCTCAGCGCGGAAGGCGTTGAACTTCTGCCACTTCGCCCCGAGGAGTCTGGGTTTCTGGCGTCTCGTGCCGCCGCCTTGGCGGCCCTTCCTGCGTCCAGTGAGTACGTGCTGCCCGTCCAAGAGGATTTCCTTCTGGAAAGGACTCCTGACTTGTCGGCAATTGCGGAGAGTCTGCGGATTTTTGCCGAGGACCCGAGCGTCCAGAGCATTCGCTGGATGCCGTGTCCTGGACCCGCAGCGGGGGATGCCGTCTACGAACCGTCTCCGAAGTTTAAGATTCTGAGCGCTGAATACGATGAGTATCTCTTTTCGTTTCAGGCAACGCTTTGGCGACGCGCTGTCATTCAGGAATGGTATGAGCGCCTCTTGTCACAATTTGGGACGGACTATCCTGGTCCCCTCACACCCGAGCAGCGAGTGACGGCGGAGATTCGAGCAAATTACGCAGAGAATACGCGAGGTCAGGGTTATTTTGAGGCCTGGATGATGGGTCCGCAGAAGAGGCATTTGGCGTGGACTCGCGTACATCGCTTTCCGAATGCGGTGTATCTGAGTCCGTGGCCGTATCGGCCCACGGCAGTTGTCGGCGGTCGCTTGGAACCATGGGCTATCGAACTGGGAAAGAGAGAAGGATGGCCTCTTACGACCCCGTAATGGTAATGTACGCACTGTTGCGAGCGGGAGTGAAGGAGGCAATCTGCGCACTTGAAAGACCCGCGCGCGTGAAATTCCACGAGGTCGCAGGCCAGGTGACGGGAGTCGGATTGGAATATCCGCCAACACTGCTGGGAAAATAGTGCTGGACGGTGTAGGTGCTCGTGTACCGGGCAACGACCAAGCTCTTTGGAATCTCAATGGTAAGAATCGGTTTCAACAGATTCTGATAAAGGGGCGGATTGGGAAGCAGTATCGCATCGTCCACGCTGATTGTGCTAAACAGAACCTCATTGCCGCAATTCAAGAAGGTGGAAAATCCAAGAAGAGTGTTGTTGCTCGTGCCAATGGTGGAATTGCCAGTAAATACGAAAGTAGGCGTATAGGAGAGAACAATGGACGTGCTGTTGTTCCGATTAATATAGGTAGAAAACGCATCCAAGGAGAAGCTCAGAGAACTCACAAACGCATCTCCCAAATACCTACTGCGTGTTGCGTCTTCTATTACATCAACCGTATAGGAGTTTCCAGCAATTGTTTCAGTAAATCGTTGAACGGAATTGCCTCCACGAGAGCCTGCCGCTGTATAGGGGAATCCAATGCTGCTGCGAATGGTACACGTCGTATTAACAATAGGGGGAGTGCCTGTATACTGGACGGTGAAGACGGCCGTATAGGGCGTGGAGAGGAATTGTTGGGGAGCCTGGCGAACCAACGCATTGTTGCTTGTTAGGAGGAACGTGCTGCGAAAATGGTAGGGGAGAGTGGTTGACATTCCGCGCAGGGAGGAGATTTCACCGCTGAGGCCCAGATATCCCTCGCTTGTGAATGTGCTGATGCTGAAAAACACGCCGCGCTGGGGTTCCAGAAGAGTGGAGAGTTTCACATCGCGGACACCGAACAACGCAATGGACGAATTTCTGGAATCAAAATTCACTTGATTAAAGGAGGGGTCATACATCATCGTGGAATTGATGGAAGAGACTCCTCCGTGGACGATAAAACGGAGAGGGTTCATATTCCAGTAGAGGGTCTGATTGGTGCTGTCGAGTGTCGTATAGAATTGCTGTGTGGTTGTTGACAAATTCAGCGTAGAATAGAGTGAATTGTTGTCTGTCACTTTCATAGTGCTATTTGTATTTCTATCAAACAAGGCCTGGTATGCCTTTCCATAGAAGATTGTTTGATAGGGATTTGTAATACTGCTTTTCATTCCAACACCTTGGTCCGTGTTGAGGTAGAAGACGTTGTTGAGGGAAAGGTCCCACTGGATAAGCGCATTGTCTGTGGAAATGTAGTTGAGGGTGTAGGCTCCGAGACTGCTCGGATGCGTCCACCGAGTTCCTCCACGTCCATCTGCCGTAAGGACAAGAGTGCTTTGTATGTAGGTGTTATTACTGCCACGAGCAAAAATAGTTCGTAAAGTAATATTATCTGTATCAAACGTTCTGCGAGCAGAGGCAGACATCTCTCTAATCTTTGTTGAAAATATTCAAATACAGCGAATTATACTCAGGCGTCAGAATACTCAAAGTGCTGTTGGAGCTATCCGATAAATCTTTGATATAGGGCGCAACAGTGGGAAGATTGTGATAGATAGTATAGGTATCCAGATTGTTGGATAAAATATCCCTCGCATTCAAATTGAGTCTCATGTATTTGGAATACAGGTTTGAGAGAGGGAGTTGCGAGTTTTGGTCGTACTGGTCGAAAAGCATCGTATCTGTGAAGAGTGAATTACTCATGATATTTCCGTTGTCGCAGACGACGATGGTACAGACTGTCTGAGGAGGGGCTGTGTAGCTGCCTGCTTGCGGGAAGAGCAGAACAGGACTGTATTCCAAGGAAACGTCTGAATTGGGAGAGGTGATGCTGGTTTTTATGTCGGCTAACGAAAGAATCACAGTACTTGTAATAATTCCAGTGCCCGAAGGTGCAAACAGTAAATCAGCTCCTCTGTTTCCAGAATACTGAAGTGAACTCACAAGGCTCGCCTTGTTTTGGAGTTGGCGCGAAATGGATGAAAAGAGGGTCGTGGAAAGTGTGGAAATAGAGTTAATTGTTGTACTCAAGGAATTTCCAGCAATGGAGCTAATTGCGACCAGAAATGTACTTGTTGTACTGAGAAACGAGAGTGTAGACACGCCGCCTCCAAAGGAAGAAAGGGTGCTTGCGGTAATCCCGATAGAGCTATTGTAGAGAGTGGAGTATCCTATGACAGTACTGGTGAGTTGCCTGTATATAAATGTGGAGAGGGTGGATTGATTCACTTGGTAGAAATAACTGGAAAGAGTGGATATGCTTGTGAAGGTATAGGAACTTATTGAAGACATCATGAGATAGGTATTGGTGGAAAGTGTTGAAATTGCTATGAAATTTTGCGTGGAGAGGGTGGAGACGTTGGACCCTGCGTAGGTACTCAACAAGGAATAATTATTGCTGAACTGATAGGAACTCAATTGGACTCCTATCCCTGTTGAGAGGTTCGTGAATCCTGAGGAGTATTGTTGATAGGTGATGAAGGAGGTCGACGCATTCCCCAGAATGGTAGATTGAAGAGAGAACACCTCTCCACTAAGAGCCTGATATCCTGCGGCCGTGTATCCGCGAATCCCAATGGCAATGGAGTTCGTGCCTCCATCGGCCTGGACGTACATGTCTCCCAGGCCCGCAAAGGTGAGCGTTGACAGGGAGAGGTTTAGGGGGAGGGTGGCGGTCTGGGAAAGTTGGCCTACTGTTGCAGTGAGCGTGGATGTATTGGAGAGGACATTGATATTTTTGATTCCCGCATTGAAATAGAGAGTGTAGTTGGTGGTGTCTGTGGAAATTCCCATGTTTCCAAGGGATGAAAAGTTGAGTGCGGGGGTGAGACTGTTGTTTGTGAAGGAAGTGAGTGAGGATTGTCCTGGCACTGTGATTGTCTGAAAGGCTTTCGCAAACATGTAGGTCGTGTTGAGTCCGGAACCACCATCCGCAAAGCCGATGCCTGGGCCTGCGTTGAGTGTGAATATGGTAGAATTTGCGGAGGCTCGGTACACGTTGGAGGTGTCAATTCTGTATTCATTGAAAGAGGGGAATGTTCCCACTGTGCTTATGGGGGACCAATACGTGCCTCCTCGCCCATCGCTCACGAGAACAGAACTGGATGGAATAATGGAATTCTGGGTTCCACGAATAAACACTTGGCGTAGAGTTATAATGTCTACATCGAGAGTCCTACGACTTGATGCCATCTACATTCAGAGGCGGATTTTTCTCTCTCAGCGAATCGCATCATAAATCGTCACAAAGACAGAATTCGTGGAATTCATGGAATTTGTGAAGGCACTCTGCGAAAAGAGAATGTTGCTTGTATTCGCAATTCCCGTGGTATAAGGGACGACAATTCCTCCGTATGGATTTGTGACGGAGCAGACGGCCATTGAAACGATGCTGCTGTGGAAGTGTGTTATGACATAACTGCTTGTGTAGTTTGCCAGAAGATAGCCTGTACTCATTTCAATTCGGATGGGTTTGGAGTAGAGTCGGCCCGCGGAGGTGCGTTTGGTGGAATAGTTCAGTTGAACTTGGTCCAGATAATCGGATTTCGGAACAAAGTGAGAACCTCCATATTGAAGATATGTATAGGCGGGATAGACATTGCGACTAATCGTGGAATTGCGAAGCACGAATTTCTGGAGATTCAGAAACGTATAATTCGGAGTAAACTGGAGAAACACTTTGCTGGTGGAGTCTACGTATTGAATGAGAGAGGAAAAGTTCACCGATGCGGTGGAGAGGCGTATGTCATAGCCTACACCATTTGCTGCGCCGATTTGGGGTGATGGGCTGAAGACACTGCAGAGTATCGTAGAATAGATGTTGAATCGCTGATTGCGTGGAGTCACGTAATTCTGAGTAGTTGTGGAGAGCGTGCTATGATAGGGGCCGTTGGTATAATTCATAGTTGAATATATGCTGGAGGCGAGAACACTCAGTGATGAGAAAGAACTGACGAATTCGGAATTCTTCGCCCATCCTTGGAAGTTCTGAATTGACGTAGAGAGGTTGGAATTCATCTCTCCCAGAGTTGTGGTGAGGTTTTTCACTGCGTCACCTGCGTCTGAAAAATAGAGGGCTTGGTTGAAAATGGAAGTGGTTGATGCGAGAGTGTCAGCTTCCATGCGCTTGGAGAGAAGAGAGGAAAAGGTGGAAATCTCGTAATAAGGAGAGGATATCGTACTGGGTTCATAGAGTTTGACGTCGAGGCTTCGCACATACAGAGTTGAGAGTTCATTGATGGAAGACATTGTTTGATTGGAAAGAGGAATGGAGGAGAGGTACCACGATTCATTCGCAAGAAATGCCTGTGTGGAGAGGAGTCCTGTGCTTGTGATGTAGGCGTCTTTTGGAAGAAATGTAGAAAGGAGAAGTGAGGAATAGAAGGAGGATGCGTAGGTCTGAGTTAACACCTGGAGTGTATTGAATCCTGTGCTTGTAAAGGAGCTGATGGAAATGCCAATCCGTTGTGTGCGAGTATTTGTGGAAAGGCGAATCGCATCGTAGCCTTTGAGCGTAAACGTACTCGCGGCGTCCGAGAGAATAAGATTGGTGGAATTGGTGGCGAAAATCGGATACTGGACCTGGAACTTCAGTGTGTTTGTGCTGGGTTCTGTTGTGAGAGCAATCAACCCGAGCGTGGAGACATTGAGTGTGGAGTATGTCACGGAGGAGGAGGCACTGCTAAGAGTGGCCTGACCCCGAACACCGATGGAATAGAATCCCCTTGCGGAAAAGGTCTGATTCGCAGGGATGTATCCAATGCCTTCTCCACTCCGAAACTGGAGCGTGTTGTAACTCGCGTCTGCTTGATAGGTTGCGGCCGATGTGGAAAATGTCCGAAACGCCGACAGGAACTTCGGAAGCGTGCTGAGTGTCGACCAATAGGCTCCACCCATGCCATCGGATGTGAGAACCGTGATGGCGGAAATCGTTTGATTGGTTGAAAGTTTTGCCTGAATCACACGTAATGTTATATTGTCAACATCAAGTGATGTTTTACTACTCATAATTCCCTATCCTTACGACGGATTATTTTGAATCGTAATATACACAGAATTCGTGGAGGTCATCAGAACCTGCATGTCTGGCAATTGAATTCCTCCCTGAAGTGCGAAACTGAGAGAGTTCTCCAGACGGTGAAGAAGAACATACTCTTCGTCATAATTGCTTAGGATTGACTGGCCCACAACAGACATGCGAATCGGCTGTTGGAAGACATTGCTGTTAGGACAATCAATGCCCGTTGCGACGAAGTAATTCTGGCTTGTCACGTTGGGAAGAGTGGAACGTTTGTACTGGATGACACTGCTGAGTGTGTAAATTTGCGGGGTATTCACCAGATTCAAATTGGTGAAGACATAGGTCGGAAAGATATCTACGGTGATTTGTGTGCTGGGCGTGATATAATTGGAGTGGCTTCCGAATTGGAGTTTCGCAGTGGAAAAATAGAGGTCGCGGGAGACGGTGGAGGCCGTGAAGATTCCATTCGTTCCCTTGTACGTCACGGAGGAATTGGTGAAGCTGCTGAGGAAGGCGAATTTTTCAAGAGAGGATATCGTCACACGACTGTTGTAGACAATAAGATTGCCAGCACGGTCTACGTTAATATTGCGAATAAGACCATCGGTGGAACTCAAGAGTGTCAAGGTACTGACATATCCGAACGTTCCGAGTCCAATGGACGTACTTATCGCATTGGAATCCTGGAGAGTTGAGAGTGTACCGAGATTTGCGAGAAGTTGTGCTGTGCTGACGTATCCATATCGCGCAAGGCCCGCAGTCGTACTCAGGAGCTGAAATGAGCTAATGTATCCTGCTGTACCGAGGCCACGAGTTGTACTTGTAATCGCACTGATGGAGTTTCCCTGGAAATTCTGAATGCTGCTTTGGAGTTGCGAGGAACTGATGTATCCGAATGTCGCAAGGCCGATGTTTGTACTGACCGTTGCCTGCGTATAGGAGAAATTTCCAGTAATGAAACTATCCATAGAGCTGATTAACATGGCTGGAGACACATAGACAGGTGGGCTGAAGATGCTGCTGACGGTGCTAAAAAGTTGGGGGCCTGTAATGGAGCCCGGTATTCCACCGAGGCCGATGCTTGTCGAAAGTGTACTGTATCCCACTCCCTGGATGCTGGAAATGGAAAGGATGGATGTGGAGAAGCTGAAAATGGTGGAGGGCAGAAATCCAACACCTCCTCCTGACAGGCCCGACGATGTGGAGATGTTTGTGAAGACACTCTGCCAGTCCAAGCCTCCGCGACCATCCGTTCCCAGAATGTAGGCCGTGGAAACTGGCAGATTTGTGTTCGAGTCTATCGCGAAGAGACTCCGGAGAATCAATAAATCTGTATCAAGAGAACGACCATTCGCCGCGAACGGATCCATACTATCGTGTTGTAAGATTCCTATTTTCCCTTCTGGCCGTTCTCTGGCCGTTCTCTGGCCGTTCTCGCGTAGAAGAAGACAGGAAATTCAAATGCTTTGATAGTATGGTAGGTGGAGGCGGTTTGCTTCAACTTATAGCACAAGGAAAACAGGATATTTTTCTCACTGGAAATCCCCAGGTTACCTGGTTTAAAATGGTCTACAGACGCTACACCAATTTCGCCATTGAGTCGCAACCAATGTATTTTGATGGAGACCCCGATTTTGGAAAACGTCTCAGCTGTCTTGTGCCCCGTCGTGGAGATTTGCTGGGACCGATTGTCTTAGAAGTGACTCTCCCAGCACTCTATCATACGGATGGCACTCCTGCCTCCTATTGCAACAGCATCGGACACGCCCTCATTGAAGAAATCAGTGTTGAAATTGGAGAGCAAGAAGTCGATAAACAGACGGGTGAATGGATGGATATCTGGACGACTTTAACGACGACATCTGAAAAGAAGAATGGGTTTTATGATATGATTGGAAAGGTTGATGCGTACACGACCCCGCAACTGAATGGGCCTCTGAAACTCTACATTCCTATCCATTTCTGGTTCAATCGGAATCCTGGACTGTATTTGCCGCTGGTTGCTCTCCAGTATCATCCTATCAGAATCAATGTGTCACTGCGTCCCCTTCAGCAGCTCTTTTACAGTACACAACTTGTCGCGAATTGTACCTCCACGACGGTCCAGAATGCGAAAATTACGCAAATGCAATTCTGGGGCGACTATGTGTACTTGGACGTGGACGAGCGCCGTCGCTTCGTCAGCAGCACACATGAGTATCTCATCGAGCAGCTCCAATACACGTCAAAAACGGGAATTCCTGCGGCGAATACAAACGCACCGACGCGTCTGGAATTCAATCACCCGTGTCGCGAGTTTATCTGGGTGCTCCAGCGTGATATCATGAGCCAGTACCACGAGTGGTTCAACTTCAGCAGTCTTGCGACACATGAAGTCGGTACTCGCAAAGACTTGCTCGCCAGCGCGAACATCCAGCTCGACGGCCAAGACCGCTTTGAGAGCCGTGATGCGGGATATTTCCGTCTCGTCCAGCCGTGGCAACACCACACGTGCATTCCGAACGACGACTTCATCTATTTGTATAGCTTCGCCCTCCGCCCCGAGGACCTCCAGCCCAGCGGAAGCATGAACGCGTCTCGCATTGACAACATTCTGCTCCAAGCGTCTCTTACGCCCGATGTGGAGTTGTCTCCTGTCCGCGGAACCGCAACCATCCGTGTCTACGCAACAAATCACAATGTCTTGCGCGTGGTGAATGGGTTCGGTGGACTCCTGTTTACGATTTGAGGGGTGTCCCCAGTAAAAAATTGAAGTCGGCGGGGGGTGGCCTGTACGAATCAACACGATGGAAAGCCTCAGAAATAATAAGCGTAGCCACGACGAGATGACATACGATTTCAACCAAGAGATTCTGGATGAAGGGTCCAATGGAATCATCCTGCTGGTTGCTCCTGGATGGGTGGAAAAGATTGGAAAGAGGAAGGGTGTCGGCTTGGATATCCTTACTCAGATTCGCATCCACACTCTGTGCCTCACTTGCCTCTCTGAGCCTGGGTTCACAGGAAAACTCTTTGCTCCCGAACTACAGGGGATGTTGTATCGCTATCGTATGAGGCGTGTAGACACCTCAAATCCTATCTCACTCTTTGAAATGCCCCATCTACTTCCTGAGGTTTGTAGCCTCTGGAAACTGATGTGGAGGAATGGATTTGCCCTCTACGATTTTGAACTCTATCTACAGCCCGACGGTCGTGTTGCGATTCTTGACTTTGACAAGACTTGTTTCCGGCAAACAAATACTGCACTTCTGAATATGGTCCAGTTTCCCTTCAAGGTCGGTGAAGCGACAAATCTTAATCACTTCTATTTCAAGCATCCGTGTTTCCCTCTCAATTTCCTTGAAACACTCGTCGGAAGTGGAGGAAGCATTGAAGAGCAGATTAAGAGAGTATCTGCTCTTCCGTACTATAAGACAAGCTAAATTTAGCTCCCTGCGATAGAAATGGAGGCTCTATCCTCTGTAGTCGGCACACATATTCCAGTCTGGTTGTATCGCGTCCTTGCGATTTTTCCAATTACGGGAATGGTCGCAATCGACCATTTTGCGATTGGGTCCACTCAAACCGCCTTTGCGAAAAGTTTCGTGAATCTTCTCACCTTTGGCTCCTGGTATGTGTTTGATGCCCTCCAGAGTCTGAATGGAAAACGCGTGGTGGAAAACGGCCTGGAGATTCCGTTTTACGGAGCCGCAGGCATTGGGAAAGGGAAGATTGTGGAAGGTACCGGCATGGGAACCGGTGGGAATTTTCTCAATATCCTTTTTACATTAACTGCGGGAACTCTCTATATTGTCAGTACTGTATTCAAAGATACACCTGGCTTTCTGGGAAAACTCTCCTCGGTGGCCCAAGGAATCACATTACCGGCGACGATTGGACTCGCGGGATTCACTCTTCAGAATTCCTTCAAAAAACCACCCACTCCTGCTGCGCCTGCTGTTCCCAGTCTCGGCCAATTAGCCAAAATGGTGGGGGGCGGTGAAGAGGAGATGGTCCTCAGTATGAGTGCGGACGGCATTGTTCTCGGCATCCTTGTCGTGTTGGCCGCATCTGGATTCACTCTCGCCTATGCTCGGTCCTCGGTGCCTCCGCCTTCGGCTGTGGCGTAAAAATTGATGGGTGGCGTGGACCCCCACAGGGTAGAAGCAGGTATGGAAGCCCTCAGCGAGCACGAGACATTTGAGAAGATGCTGGGCCGTATCCCTCTTGCGGAGGGAGAGACGATTCCCGACTTTGCTGTGGTCTATTTCACCGCCCGCTGGTGTGGTGCGTGTAAGCGTCTGAGCCTACCCGACATCATGCTGACGCCACTGCCCCAGGGAGCGAAGTGGTACAAGTGCGACGTTGATGAGAATACCTACACGGCTGGATATTGCGGCATCAATTCCATTCCGTCATTCTTGGTGGTCGCACGGAAGCAGGTGCTCGGCCAGTTCACCAGCTCCAACACGGCAGCAGTGTGTGCGTGGCTCGCAGAGATGGCGGCTAAATATCAGAGCGGCTCTAAGTAGAGAGGTCAAAAATGAAGACCTGTGATACATTGATTGTGGGCGCAGGCATAGCAGGGCTATACTGCGCGCGCGAATTGCTAAAGCAGAATCCGAACTCCTCCGTCGTCGTCTGTGAAAAATACAAGAAACTCGGTGGTCGTGCTGTCTCCTATAGCAAAGACTTGGGGGGTGACATTGGAACGGTGGGATGGGAAATTGGCGCGGGGCGCATTTCCAAAGCCCACACGCTGGTTCTGGGACTCCTGAAAGAATACGGGCTTCATGCGGTGCCGATTGGAGCGGGTCTTTTTTACCGTGAATCAGGGACAGCTCCCTTTGAAGACAATTATTTCGAGCCCGCACTGGAGATTTTGCTCCAGCCACTCCGCAGACTGAGCCCTGAGATTCTGGGTACACACACTCTCCGCGAACTCCTTGTGAAAGTCCACAGTCCCGCAGAAACGCAGAAATGGATGGACCGCTATCCGTACCACGCAGAAGTTGTCTGGATGCGGGCCGACCGAGCCTTGGTTGAATTCTCAGGAGAAATGGCCTCGCATGAAGGATATTTTGTCTGCAAAGAGGGTCTCAGTGCGTTGATTGAGGCGATGGCAGAGGATGTGCGGAAAAAAGGTGGAGAGATTCTGAGTCACTATGACCTCCAGGCGTGCGACGGGTCCACGTGCCGCTTCAAAACAGACGAGGGACAGGTGGAGATTCAAGCGGGGCGAATCATACTCGCGCTTCATGCCTCCGCACTTCGCGGACTGTCTCTTTTCAAAGGATGGAAGGTTCTGCAGCACATCCGCATGGAACCGCTGTTTCGCATCTACGCAGTGTTTCCGAAAGGGAAGAATGAGAAGGTCTGGTTTGCGGATTTGCCGCGGGTCGTGACACCGCAGGATTTGCGGTACTTTCTACCCATAGACTCGTCCAAAGGGTCTGCGATGGTGAGTTATACGGACTCCACCTTTGCGCGCAGATACATGAAGATTTTGAATGGACGCGGAGGAGAAAAGGCTCTGGAAGCGAAAGTCCTTGCCGATTTACGCTCAGTCTTTCCTGAGTTCCGCGTCCCCGCTCCTGTCTTTTTCAAACCCCACCCCTGGACGGATGGAGTCTCCTATTGGTTGCCTGGGCGGTATTCTCCAGAATCTGAAAGCATGGAAGCCCTCCATCCGTTTCCGAAGACGCATCCGAATCTGTATGTCTGCAACGAGAGTTTCTGTCTGCGGCAAGGGTGGATGGAAGGGTCGCTCGAACACGCGAAACTCCTTCTCCAGAAACTCTCCTCTCAGTAGAAATGAATTCTCATATAGTGCTCTCGCTCTTCCATATTTTCTTTGTTGTGCCGCTTTTTCTGTATGTCGCCTTCCAGAGAGCAGCATGCCCCGATTGGCTGTACCTCGCATTGTTCGTGCTCGGTATTGTGCTTCTCGTCTATCATGGCATCAAAGCGGCGTGGCGCCTATCGAAAGGGAGCAGCAGTGCCTGGATTAATGTGTTCCACGCCGCTCTTATTGCCCCGCTCTTAATCTATATCGGCTACTTTGGAAAAAAGACTCCTCGGCCTGCCTATGAACTTCTGGCAATGGCTGGATTTGCCGCAGTAGGCTATCACATTTACAGCATGTTACTCCAACTTCACGTCTACGATGAGGACAATTAGGCAGGTGTCATGAGACCCTGAAGAAGACGGAGCTTGGCAGTATCCTTTACTTGGATACAATGAGCGGCGTGGTAATGAAAGGATGTGGTTGACGAGAAGGTCTTCTTACAACTGCGGCATTCAAGGGCAGAGTCCTTCTCCTCGATGAGACTGGTAGACTCGGCCTTGCAATGCTTGCGAATAAAGTGAATGAGGCGATTCCCTCGTGTTAGCGTCTGAAACGTACATCCATTGCACGGACATTTCAGAACAGGAGTCGCCTTCGCAATGTCAGTCTCAGGGTGCTTCGCAGCAATATGGAGATTCAGCGTGTTCTGATGAAGGCACTTGTAGTCACAATGACGACAGGCAAAGGGCATGTCGTTGTCGTGAAACTTCTTGTAATGATAGTGCATGGTGTTCTGATTCTTCTGTGTCTCACCGCAGTGCTGACAGACGAAGAGACCATTTTCATCCTTCTTATACTGATAGACCATAGAGCTGTTGAGCTTCGGGTGCTGCGGGGCGGCGATTTCAATTTTTACGAGGGGTGGCGGCGGGCGGGGTCTAAACTTCTTTTGCGGCTTCTTTACAAGAGAATGAGTGGAATTACAATTTTGACGCTCGCCATTGGAGCGGATTTTGTGAAATATCTGGAGAAGGCCTTTGAATCAAAGCGGTCCTATGCGGCTCGTCACGGATACACGTATATCCAGGGTGGAGAGGAGTTCTGGGACCGGTCCAGGCCGATTCCGTGGTCCAAAATTCCGTTTATTCTGGATGCGCTGGGGAAGCTCCCTGATGGGGCGATTGTCTGGTTGTCCGATGCGGACGTCCTGATTACGAATCCGATGCTTCGTGTGGAGGACCAGATGCTTGCGCTTTTGCCTGAAGGAAAGGATATGTTGATGTGTATCGATGCGTGCGGCCATATTAACAGTGGAAATGTGCTGATGCGAAACACTGCGTGGACGCGGGATTACTGGCGGCGTGTTGGAGAACAGAAGGAGTTGCTGTATCATATTTGGTGGGAAAATGCCGCCATGATTAAGCTTCTGGAGACGGTTCCGAATGACTTGGCTCACACGGAGATTACAAATCAGCACAAGCGATTCAATGCGTATTTGCGGGGTCTTCCAGGCCAACCTCTCTGGGAGCCTGGGGATTTTCTCGTCCATTTCGCTGGCGTCTACGACGTGAAGGAGATGCGCGATTTGATTCAGAAAATCCAGGCGGGGTTTGTACCTCGCCTGGAGATGTGAGGCTCCCTCAAAAAAATTCTCAGAGTATACTATAGAAATGAACGCCACTCGCAAGAACCGTCAGAATGCCACGCGTAAGAATCGCCAGGAGGGTGGCGCGAAGATTCCCGCCACGGGCAGTGCCGCTCAGGTGTGGCACGGTTCCGCCAAGCACACGTCCGGTGGCTTGACAAAGAAGGACCTCATGAAGACCAAGAACGGTCGCATTGTCAGCAAGAAGAAGCACGCGGCGGGCCTCAAGGCTCTCGCCCGTCTCCGCAAGGCTGGCTATGTTGCCAAGAAGGGAACCTTCAAGCTTTTCAAGAAGGCGTAAGCCTTCCGTGAAAAGCAGAACCGATTCGGCTCCGCCCGAATCCAAGCTTTTCAAGAAGGCGTAAGGCGGCGTAAGGCAGCGTAAGGCAGCGTAAGGCGGCCTCATTTCTTCACCAGAAAGTCCGCCACTTCTCGCAGAACTTCCGCAGCATCCACGGGCTCAAAGGTGCTGACCGTACCAATCTCTTCTGCGTCATACCAATAACAAGTTCCATGCTTATCTGATTCTTCAATGGAGGACCAGACAAGCCCAACATTGGATGCGCGAAGTTCTCTAAGCACAGCCCCCAGATTCAGTTTCTGGACCGCAGGAAGCCCGATGCGCGGAGCCAACGCATCCTCAATCTGTTTCTGCTCCGCACTCGGATGCCAGAAAATCGCGCCCCAGCTTCCGCGAGGATAGGTGATACTACCAACAATGAATGTAACATCTGAACTCATAAAGATATTGTGGAGTGTATTAGGAGGTTCATCTCCAATCCAGACAACGCGCGCAGGTTTTACGGTATTCTGGACATAGGAAACGGCAAGGCGCAAATCATGCGAATCCCGAATTCGGAAGACCGCATCCCATTTTATCTTTTGCGTCCACCGAAGAGGAATAGCGCTCGTATTGTGGAGCATCAGAATCGTGCGTCCACGGCCCAGTAGTTCCTCTTCTAAGACAGCGAGGCGATTGGAGACGAGTTGCTCCAGGGTTGTTGTAGAGCCGCAGAGCCAAAGAGACTGACCCTTGAGTGGAGTGGAAAATCCTTCCAAACGAACGATGTCTGACATAGGGTCCTTGTTTTTGCGGAGGATTTGAGGGTGGCAAAGAAAAGCGCAGCCAACGGCAGAACTATGAACCCTCTTCTCCGAATTCTCGCCCTCGCCGCAATTATTGTAGTGGTGGACCTCCCGTGGCTCTATACGGTTCAACCGTATACCAGCGCAATGATTCGCAGCATCCAGAATGGAAAAGATGCTGTGTTTCGTTATGAAGGAGCGCTTGTTGTATATCTTGCCCTCGGATATTTGGCAACACTACCGAAGTCAACAATGGAGGCATTCCTCCTCGGCCTCTGCGTCTACGCAGTCTATGATTTCACCAACTACGCAACCTTTGCGAAATACAGAGCCGAATTTGGAGTGATGGACTCCTTGTGGGGTGGTGTTCTTTTCAGCATTGTGTATCAAATTCGCATGTATTTGAATCTTTAATGACGACGAGTGCCCTTGCGACCCTTGCGCTTGCCGCGGGTCTTGCGCTGGGCGCGACGACGACGACGACGGCCACCACCCTGATTCTCTCCCATAGCTCCAGGTCCACTCTGGCCAGCAGCAGCACCATGTGCTCCAGCAGCTCCATTACCATTGCCTTCTCCATTATCATTGCCTTCTCCATTGCCATTGCCTTCTCCATTGCCTTCTCCTACCGCAAATAGCGAACCAGACCC
>JACCDX011765255.1_pt1 | contig 23760 bp, 26 predicted proteins | sample 7449681 | NCBI WGS metagenome assembly JACCDX01 (sample SAMN15323450, study PRJNA562643) | freshwater metagenome | isolation source: river surface water | place: USA:Blue River Watershed | collected 2017-08-18
AGGGCCTGTAGCCCCGTCAATACCGTTTGTTCCATTGGTACCTGGAGGGCCTTGAGGGCCTGTAGGGCCCGTAGGGCCTGTAGGACCCCTTTCACCCGTCACACCTGTACTACTTCCTGCAGGACCGGTAGGACCAATGATTCCTTGAGGGCCTGTAGGGCCTGTAGGGCCTACAGTACCACTACCCCCTCCTGCGGGGCCAGTAGGGCCGATAGGACCCTGAGGGCCCGTAGGGCCAACAGTACCACTACCCCCACTGCATGGAGTACAGCAGCCCCCAGATAGGGCCATTGTATACCAGTTCATATCCGCTGACATTTCTAATATCAACAACAGAAATTAACGACTATATCCACCGACTAAATGATCATACGTTCTAGAATTAACGATCTCATATAGTTCAAGGGTCAGTGACCAATCCACATCACGCATATCAACCGGGTCACCATATGGATCCAACAGTTTCACGCGCACATGAGACACATTCACCGGTGTCAAAAAAGTAAACTCCTTTCGCATATAGTCTGCATTATTAATAAACTGCAGGGCGTATTTATTCCCTTCTAACACCAACTTCGCAAATGCCGGGATGGCCCCACCCTTTCCAATACGATGTATCAGAGGCTCAACTGACTCCGGGCACCATAGCTGCAACAGATAATACGGGGTAGCCCGAATGTACATGGGTGACGTACCCGTTATCTGCCATCCACCAGCGGGGGCAGGTACCGGGGCAGGAATAGATGTAACAACACCACGGTCATGTATCCCCATATGATACCCGATCCCCCAGTTCGCAGGCCGCTTCGCAATCTCTTCATTATTTGAAAGAACACGAATCGCGAATGCAACAGCAGAGTTATATATCGTCATTCGCCCAGTAACATCGTCACGCAGAACACGGAAGTTAGGGTTTACAGTTTGCAGGACACGCTGGACAATCCCAATAAACTCGCACAGATCATAATTACCCGCCGGTATCTCCAGCTCAACCCAAGCACCTCCCGCCAGCTGCACCGAAAAATTCACATTACCATGCCGACATGAGAACGTATATTCTACTAACGGGAGCTCCACACTAGAGAGAGCGATGCGACCAATGTTCTTGTAGGTGGATGGCATCCGAATCATGAAATCGCTCGTGTTTCCGTACACATTGTCCGCAAACCGTGTATCCACTGACACCGAATAGATCTTGAATTTTGATGAATCTAGCAGGGCTTGCTCCATTCCACTCTACTGCTGTTGCTCATTTGCATCGGCCGTCAGAATACGCCGCTTCCAGTTTGGCTTGGTCGGATCACAGAAAATCCGTATACGATCCTTGGTGCCGACTGGTTGGGCCGCCGCAGGTGTGTGACGCAGGCGTATAGGGCGCTTCCAACTCGGTACATACACGTGATTATCATCCATCCAGATAACATCAAGGATGTGCACCTTGCCGGGCGTCACACAGCACATGAAAGTAAGATCACGACCCCAGCGCTTATTAGCCCGTGCACGCTCATTCAGCGCCGTTACTTTATCGGTTGTCAGTGGCTCATATGACTTGCCCTCCAGAATTGCATGAATAGCACGCTGATTCAGCAGATCCGCATAGCGACGAAGAGGACTAGATGCATGCGTATATGCCTCTAGACCTAGTGATGCATGACCGTCGGTATCGGGGGTTGCTGCGGAGTACTTCGCTGCCTCTGCACCCAGATGTGAAAGCTCTGGTATAGAAGCCCATGGTGTTTCCCCCTTCTTCTGAATACGGAGCGTACCCAGCCCATGTTTCTTTAACATGGTTGCGACCTCACTGTTGTAGCGAATCATCATATCCGCAATCCAGTCATGTGAATCCATCCAGATACCTAGCTCAGCCTTCAGTGCTGAGTCATTGAATGACTCGTATGTGTAGCTCTCCGCTACAGTAATCCATGACAGCACAAAGCGCCCATGGTCTGGATGCGTAGCTTGGCTATGGATAAGAAGTGTGATTCCACGTCGCCGTGCCCCAGGCAACAGTGATCCTGCCCCTTCACTAATCTGTGGGTCCAGCATCGGTACCTGCACCTGCCCTTCCAGATTATAGAATGTGGATCCAATCTCTGCAGCAGCGGTGTCTGAATCGGATCCTGGAGTAACCAGCGCCGCTACATCTGCAATCGTTACCGCCATAATCTGAGTTGTTGGATTCCAGGCGATTGCATCGTCAATGTCACGGCATCCAGGAGGATCTACGTGCCATGTGCGCCATCCCGTAGCAGGACTGATCTCCATACGTTGGCTATCCGTTGGATGTACAAATTCTGTGAATTCTGCAACAGATGGCGGCCTCTTATGACAATAATGCTGTAGCAGAGCTCTTTGCTCTGCCTTCAGATCTCCAACGGGGCCATAGAGATTCACGAGCGCACCACGGGGCTTCTCAAGGGTGGAAGCAGGCACAACCGTAGTTGTGACAGACACCAATGCAATCTGATTCCTGCCTGTATCTCTTTCTGAACAGCCGACAATATAATCGGGCAGTGCCTCATCATATGGTCGGAATAGATACATGGGTGCACCGCGGCTGGTGAGCCCATACTTATACTTGGAGGCGAGGTGTAGAACACCGACGATATTCTGGCTCATTGTCATCGTGCGCGGGTTGCATCTACATGGCACCTACCTTCACTTTTATACACCAGGTGTGACATTGTAAAGCACAGACAGGTTGCCTGCTCCAGATGCAGAGATTCCTGTATTATATCCATAGAGACCGACCGTGCTAGCCCCTAGTGGCAAACCAGCGAATGTTTCAGAAATCGTATATGTCTCGGGGAATGTTGTACCGCTTGTATAAGGGAATTTGGTACCAGTTACACCTGCAGCAGAAAGATAGATATATCCTTGGCCGGTTTCCCCCGCCAGACCTGTCAGATACACAGATGCAGATAATTGTGCTGACATCCCTGTCAGTCCATGTGTTACGGTTGTTGTTAACAGCGCAGCGTCAGACAATGTGTTAATTGCGACAGGGCTGTTTGAGATAGCCTTTGTAGCGGGTGATATATTACAGCAGACCTCCCATTTCTGTGTAGTTGTGTTGTACTCATATAAATTGCGATCACGGCAACCAACAAGTAGACCCAGATCATCAACCACGGTCACACTTGGTGGTACATCAACAGCAAAATACATGATATTTGTAGCGGTATCCAGGAAATAGATTGGGGTTGAAAACACCAGTTTTGTCCATGAAGATCCGGTGCTTATGTGTAGATCTGCATCATCGCGCTGCAACCAATATGCCCCTGCCCCTGCTATGATGGAGCTTGGGTCTGGATCAGTTCGGCCTGTAGTTATACCTGAATATACAATGCCACAGGAGATGCCGGGACCAGCAGGGCCCGCTGGACCGGTTGCACCTGGTGTGCCAGAACAACAACTGACCTGACCCGTTGTAATGCAGTAGCGTTGACGTGACAATAGATCACTGGAAGGTTGTGTGCGGCGCATCTACTTTCTACCTATTTAAAGGTTCTGGTGTGCTTAACACAGTAAGATGCCGGCTAATCGGAATGTACATGGTGGCAAAGGCTACAAGAAGGGCAAGAAGAGTGGAGGTGGTGGCGGTGAGCGAGAGTCCGATTTTGGCTACAGGGGTGACGGACAGGACTATGGGCGAGTGGTTCGTATTCTGGGAAATCGGCGTGTTGCGCTATTCTGCAATGATGGCATTGAGCGCATTTGTAAGATTCGTGGAGCTCTGTGTCGTGGTCCGAAGAAGCAGATCATCGGGGTCGGTGATGTGGTGCTGTTCAGTATGCGCACATTTGATGATGGTTCTGACAGTGATTCCGGAGTAGTTGGTGTACGGAGTAGTACGGGGTGTGGTGACGTTATTCTCAAGTACGAGGCCAATCAGTGGCGCCAGTTACGAAAGGAGGAGGGGGTGAATCCAAGCCTCTTTGTTGCAGATGCACCCACTACAACTGCCGGCAGCGCCCCTGGTCGGGGGGCCGTGAATATCTTCATGTCAGAGAAGGCAGAGGGGGATGAGGAAGAGAGGGAAGACGGAAGGATTATTTCTCATATTACAGCAACAGCAACCACAAACACCGACCAGCTTGCAAATGATGAGGATATTGATATTGATCTGATTTAGTCTATGCGGTTGCTCTGAGTGAAGATTGTTGCTGTTGCATGTAGGGATCTTTGATATGGAAGGATTTGCACCGGTATTCTTTGATGGTCATGATGCCGGCTCTGGCCCGGTGCCTGCCGTAGATGAGCGTAGCCCAATAACAACCGCGATCCACAATATTAGTGCCCGACATATGCATGATATCGCAACTGCACTACCAGATAATCGTCAAGCGGTTCGGGCATGGCGACAGCAGATTCAGGAGTGTATGAAGCGGGGGCATTGTCAGCTATTCAAATTCTTAGTAGCCAGTGGCCCTGAACCGGATGTGTTAAAACGTGCAGGAGATGCAGTGTCCAAGTACTCAAAAGCAACCTGGAACTTCGCCTCTTCTGTGCGTGATCTGGCACTGGATGTGGACTGCAGTACTGATCTTGGCTTCAATGTAAGTGAGTTTGCAGAGATGCAAAAGCGGGTGAATCGGGCGTATACTACCGCCGCCGCTGCTGTATGTGATATGGAGGAGCGGCTAGAGGAAAAGCTGAAGCGTGTGGATGCTGCGGATGCATGTGTGCGTCAACTACTGGATCTTGGACCAACACCGGCCCTTGGTGCTCTGACCGCCCCAGCGCGTGCATATCTGGATTCGGTCTATGCAGATGCCAATTTAGAAGAGGAGTATGCCACACTGATTGAACGTTACAAGCGTTTCGCTGTTCTAAAGGGGCTCGTGACGCTCGGTGGTATCCAGCAGACACCCGCCCCCGTATGCACGATCTGTATGACAAAAGAGATCACCCATGCCACAATTCCATGTGGTCACACATACTGTGAGGATTGCAGTCGTACACAGGTGACATCGTGCTATATCTGTCGGGTTCAGGTACGGGATCGGGTTCGGCTGTTTTTCTCTTAACGAGGCGCCCATATAGGTACAAGAGAGGCGGGTTGAATGAATCGGCGCTCGTATTCCGCGCGCTGTTCCGGTGTCCAGTCATATAGATCACCCAGTGTGCGCAGATGTGTGCGGGCTCTCACAGTAAAGAGGACGGTGAGAAATCGGCGCACTTGCGCCTCTGCAAATTCTTCGCGTGTTTCCATCGTACTGGCTGCTGCCATGCACGGCACACGGGGTCATTTTTGGGGCCTAAAGTCGTTGGCCAATACAGAAACCAGTGGAATGGAGGGCAGTGAGCTACAAACAGTGGATCTGGCATCGCTCATGAAGGAGTGGCGTCAACTGGAGACAGAGATTGAGATGATTGGTGCGGCGATCAAGGAGAAGCGGAAGCGCGTCAAGGTGGTGCGTGAGATGATCACAAAGACCATGAAGGCGAAGGGTGTTGGTACGATCAACATCAAGGCAGGCGCTGTTCATGTGCGGGAAACCAAGGCAAAGGCACCAATGACGAAGAAGTTCCTGATGACGGCGTTGACTGATTTCTTTAATGGAAATACGGAGATGGCTGCCAAGTGTGCTGCATTCTTGGATGAACATCGCCCCCTCAAGGTATCAAATAAGCTGGAGTTGGACCCACTTCCAGCCAGCCCTGCCAAGTAAAAAAGAAAATCCAAACATCTGGTAGAAATATGTACGGTGCTCTCTACGAGAAGTTCTTTGCCTCTGCTCAGGAGAATTTCCAGGGTGGTACTTCCTCCGGTGGTGCGGTTATTGTGGCTCTGCTCGCGACTGCTCTGTTCCTCTTCATCCATCTGTTCATCGTCCAGTGGCTGTGGAACACAGTGCTGACAAAGGCGGTCTCCATCGCCCGCCCTCTGCCTTCACTCTGGTACACGCTGGGTCTCTTGCTGCTTATCGCGATGGTGCATCCCGGGTGCGCGATGATCTACTAAGGCGGTTGCGATTGCGACGACCAGATGATGACCGGCGCTTCTGTGTCTGACGCTGCTTCTGAGACTTTGTCAGAATACCGCGGCTCCCCAGAACGGCAGCACGACACATCTGTGTTGCATCTTCTTTTGACATGATGCCCTCCTGTGCAACAGCACATCGCTGAAAGCGGCGTTTGAGCTCTTCCATTCTCTGATTTGTTCACATGTTTTGTCAGCAAATCAGAATATTGTATCGGGGTCCGCTTACTTGGGTGCGGCACTAATTCCCTGATACTGTGCAAGATCTGCAGTAGCATCTGACTCCCAGAAGCCCATGTCACGTGCACCCAGAGGGCGATCCATAGAAGATTGGGTACCCAGACAGGTGGTAACCATTGCCAGCTTTGTGCGGGCAACCACCTCATTAAACTCCTTTTTAGCATCGGTGCAATCGTTGCCCAGTACCTTCTTGATCAGTTCGTGACCACGGGCCTCCATCTTCTCAATGATGATATCAATGTCACGGCGATTCACGGCGTTCCGGAGGCAGCGACCAACAATGGATGAAGGTGGTTCTACATCGTGGCTGGTGCGATACTGGAGTGACATGGTACGGTACGCCCCTGCTGCAGGCGTAGCAATGTCCGCCTCCATGCAACAGAGCTTGCTTACAAGCAGACGGAGCTCCGCAGCGGACTCATCTGCCTGAGAAACAGATGAGAACCGGGCCAGGAGTTTCTGGGCATCTGCTGAACGTTCCACACATGCTGGTACGTTGTTGACATCCACTGCGACCGTTGCGAACCCCTCTACACCAATCGGTGCAGCGGGTTTGTAATGCACCAAAACGAGCGCTGCTGCAACAAGTACTATGAGGCCAACAATATGTATGATCTCCATCTTCTCTCTACTTTAGCCGTCTAGTTCCGGGGCTGCTATGCCACCAGCAACACCACCGACAACGGTGGACCAGCTGCGACCGAGCTCCGTGAAGATGGCAATTGCACGCTCTGCAGCCGCCTGTACAACCTGGCGCGCAATACCCGCTGCATCCGCCTGTGCGCCCTCGCGCAGAAGGAGACGGAGCGTCATGATCCGGTGGAGCGGGTGGCGAATCTTGTAACCGACATACGTGATCGGCACATCGGGTGCCTCTGTATCCAGATAGAGCTCAGTGATGAGTGTCTGGAGGAGATTGCCGAGGGTGTGCTCCTGACCGTTGAACACCACATCCACACCGTTCGCACGACTGTCCACGGGCTTTACAGTAACATCCAGATCTGCAAAGGAGCGCTCGGCATCTGCATATGGGGACAACATCTCAATGGTGGCACGGATGCCCTCTGCCACAATATCCTTGACAGGGCGGATCCCTACTGACTCCACCGTGAAGCTGAACGATTCCGGCTCACCGCGCTCATTTACAAGATAGCAGCGCTCGGCAGCCATATTCTCCCATTCCTGACGGAAACTGGTGCGTTGTTGCTCAGATAGCGTAGTAGGGTCGCTGATCTTCTTGTAAGCATTTAGCCACTCAAAGAAGAACTGCTCCTGACGCACAGGGTCGGGGTCCCGTGTGTAACCGTATGAGCACTGCGACACTGGCTCATACCCGGCGAAGTCGCGCCCGCGGCCAATAACGGGATAGGCAGTGAGATCAATTTCCTCGGCCGGCTGGTCCGGGTTCCATTGGGGGCGGAGAGTGGTGATCAGGATGGTATCGTTAGTGATAGGATCGGGGGGGAACATGGCCGCCGACGCAGCAGCACCGAGTGCCTCCATTGTACCATCCGCCTGCTTCTCATACACCTGGAAATCGCCCGCCTTTACGTGAAGCAGGCCGGCATTGTCAATCAGCCCCTTCTTGTCATTACGCACACGCAGCACACATTCATAGCGACTTGTGTCAAAGTCATCAATATTGCGCACACCCAGAGGAATCAGCGTCAGGCGATGCGCCAGCATCTCGTTGAAGATCACCGATGTGTTCTTGCGAATCACGACACCGGGATCAGCAGCATTCGTGAGGTCTGCACGGAAACCAACGGTTCGGGTTTCGGATTTGATGACGCGACGGAGTGTGTTGGCAATCGTTACGGATGTGCCCCTGAGCTCAAAGGTCGCAGTATTCAATGTACTGGGGTCGGTGAGGAGCGGTGTACCTGTTTCGGCGTAGTTCTGAAATGACATCGTACGGGGCTCTGATGTTGGCAGTGGTTTGGTCAAGTTTGGTGGTCGGTGTGCGTCCTGTGCGACCAGTGAATTCCTCCCAGATGAACAATGAGCCAGCAACATCTGTGCTTTTACAGCGCGCGCTGCCGTGTTTGTCAGGCTTTCCTGGAGCAGCTATCGCAGACTCCGTTTTCCAAGGAGTTCCGCTTCATCTGCGTGGATCCGGGGCCGGATGGTCGGCGCCCACAGCTCCCGGCTTATGTCAAGGCCGTACCAACCCTGATGATTGCAGGTGAACCCGAGCCACGTGTGGATAACAATGTCATGAATTGGCTTATGGAACGCCGCCTCCAGGCGCGCAGTGACGTGGCACCCGGTGGTGGATTTATGGGGGCCGCAAATGGGATGGGTGGGGCAAGTGCTGGCAGTGCTGGTGGCCCCATGGCACTCTATGCAAATGAGATGAGCGGAATTGGTGACGAGGGGTTCTGTTTCATCGGTGAAGAAGGCATCTCTGGTCAAAATTCCACTGTACGCCTTGGCACTATGATGACCGGGATTAACGACGTTGCACATTCCATGGTTCCTGATGCGCGCGTCTTCGGCGAGGGCATACCGATGATGGGTTCTGCTGCAGGCGGTGGCAATCCCGGAACTGCGGGGCCCAACGGTCGCCAGACAGAGAAGGCCAAGGCATTTGACACCGCTTACCAGGCGTTTTTGGCAGATCGCGATCGTGGGATGCCAAAGGGTATCTCCCGCATTTAATACGGTCACCCCGGCCTAAACGTTATACCGACATGGTTTAGCAAGATGTCAGCACTCGGTAACTTCTGTACCCAACTTGTCGCCTTTATGGAAGATCTTTCGGATACGTATCCTGAGGAGAAGGATATCGCAATGGCTGTATCCGCTCTAAAGCTTATGAAGCAGGCGAATCCCCGCATGATTCATACGTTCTTCATGGATGTGATCTACAAGGAGTTTGCACAGCACATCATGGATGAGAATGAGGAGTATGTTCTGAAGCGGGCCCACGAGATCCTGAACTCAGATTACGCGGAGATCAACTACGCCTTCTGGATCTTTGATAAGCACTGGTCAACAATGACGGAGACCAACAAACAGCATGTCTGGGATTATCTCAAGGCACTTGTTCTTCTGGCAAAGCGGGTGTAGGAGCTAGAATAGGTGCCGCACTATCTTCGTCGTTTGCAGGCACCGCTGATGCAAAGGCCCAGATATAGAGAGGATATTTGTTCTCATCCACAAGGATAGAGCTCTCAATTGTAGTACCCTGTTCTGACGATGCATCCACATTGTTAGAAGATGGGAGGAGGCCGCGGAGAGCATTCTCAACAGTCACAAGGAAGTCCAGGCCGGACTCTGTACCATCCTCGCCAACTTTTCCAAGGCTGATCTGCTGTTCCATCTCAGCCTTGAACTGGCCGATGGTAGGGTTCGCCTTCAGAATCTCCGACAAGATCACACTGACGGCAGAGGCTGCGATTCGTGCGTCGTTTCCTGTTGCAAGCACGAAGGCCTCATTGTCGGTACCCAGAGGTGGCAGTGTCAGCTCTCCAACTTGGGCTAACACATCGCCAATCCGATAATCCTCCTGCGCCGGATCGGTGCGCTGTTTGTAACCGGCGGATTCCGATACCTGTTTGACCCAGTCCTGAATGGAGCTGACAACGGCACCACCGCGCTGCCGTCTACGGCGCGTCATGCGTCTGCGCTTCCGGCTGCCGAGCCCATCCAGGCGCTTTAAATCCCGCTCTTTGCGACTCCATGTCTTAGTACGTAGCGGCATCCTCTATGGTGTGCGGTGGTTTTCACGGCGCAAAATCACCCGAAGTAGCAATGGCCACTACTGCTCCTTCTGCATATGCAAAGACTCTGAAGAGCTTCTGTGATGAGCTGCGACTCACCTTTCCCGAGCTTGGTGCTGCTGTTGACCGGGCGGCTGTTGTGGCACCGGCAATGTACTGGCATATGTGGCACAAGCATCTGAGCATTCTGCTGGAGAAGAATACGGATGGTCTATTCTCGGAGAAGCAGGGATTCTTGATCGGCGCTGTGCGCATGACGCCGGCGCTGTGGGGTGAGATCAGCGAGAATACACAGAAGGCCATCTGGCGCTATCTGCGTACACTGGTGCTGGAGTCTGTAATGGAGACACCTGCTACCATGGAGGCACTGGCCCCCGAGCAGATGCAATCCCTTATGGATATCATGACGGCGGAGCGCCTGGAGGCCGGCGGCGCCGAGGCGGAGGCTGCGCATGCCGAGCTGTTTGAAGAGACAATGGGTCACTTGAACCCTCTGATGGAGCGCCTCAAGGGGATGATGGGTGGATTCATGGATGGTGTGAACCTGAAGGATATTCCCATGCCGGAAATCCCGGAGCATCTGAAGCGGGGACGGATCGCGCGCCTGGCCGAGCAGCTCGCGAAGCAGTTCAAGCCCGAGGAGTTCGGGATTGACCCGGCCATGCTGGAGGGCGACAATGTGGAGGATGTGCTGAAGCGTCTGGCGGATCTGTACAAGCGGGATCCCAGTATGATTATGGCGGGTGCGAAGCGGATGGCTGACAAGATCAAGCAACAGGTGATGGGCGGCTCCCTGAAGCGCGAAGATCTACTCGCGGAGGCCAAGGAGTTTGTGGCGCTGTTCCGTGAGCATCCACTCTTCAAGGAGGCAATTGAGAAGTTTGAGGGGCTGATGGGTGAGGGTGGACTCGCCTCTATGTTTAGTGGTGGTGGCGGCGCCGGTGGTTCGGATCGCCTGCGCGCCACACAGGAACGTCTACGGAAGAAGCTGGAGGCCCGAAAGGCGGCCGCGGCTGCACGCAAATAAGGGCCCAAAGTAAGGTACGATGACGACATGTCCGTTGTTTTGGATAGAAGCCCCGCACGTGCTTCTGGATGAGGCCACCGAGTTCTTTCCATTCACACAGAAAGACCAGAAGTGCACGGCTGCTGCACTGAACTCGTTCACCCGATTTGGCATCTACCTGGGCATCCTATTGGCTGTCGTGCGCATGGAGCCTCTTTGGCTACTGGTTGGTGTCGTGTTTGCCGCCTTTGCAGTTGGTGCCTGGTTCTTGATGGGCTCACGTGGTGCTGTTCGTGAGGGCTTCAGCGACGAGCTAGGAACAGATGCCCCTGTGGTGAATCCACGTGCGGTGGAGGAGAAGTATGTTCCCGATGTCATTGGCGAACAGGGGCGCACTATGCCCACCGCGGCGAATCCCTTCATGAATGTGCTGATAAACGAGATTTCCGACAACCCTTATCGTGCTCCTGCCGCGAATGTGCAGGGCGTCGCCGTAAAGTCGGAGCTAGATGGTTATTTCCAGACAATGTTCGCAAATAACCCCGGTGACGTGTTCAACCGCACACAGAGCCAGCGCCAGTGGTACTCTATGCCATCTACTACCATCCCGAATGACCAGGAGTCTTTCCAGAACTGGCTGTACCGTGTGCCTGGGCAGACTTGCAAGGAGGGCAACCAGGCTGCTTGCACCTACTATGAGACGGGGCCGATGGATTATCCTTGGCGCCAGTTGATGTAGGCTAGACTGGGAGGAAGTCTTATATTCTATTTCCTGTTGTCACTGACACCAGAAAATAGGAAGCTGAAGCAGAGATGTCCAATTTCCAGGTCCAACAGTTCACTCGTGTACATGATGACCCCTGCGACCAGCAGGTGCAGAACCGTGAGTCCGCTGGCCCCGGTGCTTATCAGACCACGAACCTGGTCCCGGCCTCTCAGTCGGCCTTCATGACGGCGTACCAGCAGCCCGCTGTTCCCGCCGCCGCTGGATATGGGTGGTCTGCTGCGAACATTGACGCGGATTCCGTTCTACGCAACCACGCCATCCAGACGAACTCGCCCCACTGCCCTCTGCGTGCACGCACACAGGCTCGCCCCTTCGTGTCGGTGCCCTTCATGGGTCGTGGTCGTGGAGATGCTGTTCTGGAGACCCGTATGCAGCATGCCGAATTTACCCGTCAGGGCCGCGAGTGCGGGACTGTGACTGAGACATTCCTCAGCAACCAGTTCACGCCTCTGATCCCATATGTGGCACAGAATGTGCAGAACCCCGTGCATCTGATCCCCGAGGTCGCCAGCGAGGGCTGGGTGCGCGCCGGTGTCCCCAGTCGCCAGTGGGTACGCGACATGAACTGCTAATCTCCAGTCAATCTGTATTTAGTTTTCATTTGTATTGGTGTATTAACGATACAAATGAATGCGCATCATAGAGAGGATGTTCACACTTGGGTCTTTACCATTTGGGTCTGTCACACAAACCATAGCGGGCTCTGCAAAGCCACAGGATGTGATCGCTGGCGGTTACACTATGATTCCGCAGAAGTTCTATCACCCGAATCCTAGCCGTAATGCACTTGGCCTGGTTGGTGGGAATGAGGTGTCTATGGCCACGGGCAATCTCGTAGATGTGGAGTCGGATCTCCGGAATATTACACGTGATCTAACGGATTGTCCGAGCAAGAAGTATCAGCCTTCGTGTCCTCTGGGTACAGCAGGGGCTGCACCGGCTGCTGCAAATTCGCTGGCTTCTTTCACGGGTGGGCCCTGTGCACCATGGCCATCACAGCTCGTATTCCAGGAGCGCGGGACTAGCAATGTGCGCACGGTGAATACACAGCCCCGACATCTGTCTACTACGCAGTATGTTAGCTATCCTGGTGTGCCTGCACCCGAGTCCTTCAAGCAGGAGGTGTATGGCTATCCTTGGCGGTTTTAAGGCCGTTAGGCGGTTTTAGGCCGTTAGGCGGTTTTAGGCCGTTAGGCGGTTTTAAGGCCGGTAGGACCCAAACTCGCAGTGACAGTGTAGAGGAGGTCATGGAACTCGCAGCATTCATGCACGAATACAATCTGAACGCTCAACATACAAAAGACCGTGCTCTGACACGCTATAGTAGCGATTTGAGCAAGATGGTGGAGAATAACGAGATCTCCACGGGCCCCGGTCGCTATCGCCTTGGTGTTCCCAATGCATACGGGAATGCCGCTTTCGTACCAGATGTCACGGTGCGCATGCAGAAGTGGGGTGCCAGTCACGATATGACGAGCACAAAGACTGATGTAGAGTCAGATCTGCGGAACCTGGCGCGACCTACTACACGTGTGGCGTGCGGGCAGTATAGCCCTGACCAAGGGGCTCGCACGCTGACAGCGATGCCCGAGGCTGATTTCCCCCAGACACATGGTCGCCTTGTGGATCCCCCTTGCACACTCCGTGGGTCCGGCTGGAATCGCTGGGCATGGCTCTGTGAGAACCCACAGGAGAATGTGATGATGCCTTTTGAGTGGGCTGTGGATACCCGACATGCCGTCAAGGATGCGCATTACCATGCCATGGATAAGCCTCTTGAGCAGTCACAAGCCGTGCGTGAGCGTCAGCCTTTCTGTGATCGTGTCTTTGTGGAGCCGGCTGTTCCCGTAGCACGTGCACCTGGTCCCAAAGATGCACCCAACTTCAATGATACGGTGCCCGGTGCCTCGCCGCGACCCACAGCGGGTGTCCCTCCTCCAGCACGTGGTGTTGCACGGGGTGCATCGGAGGTTGGTGTCACCAATAAGCTGGCCCCACCCATGGTAATTGGGAATCAGGCAGAGCGTCATCGCGCTGCTACCGGTATACTGGAGCCACCTGCACCATTTACCGCTTTCATTGCGCCTCACTAAATCGGGTTGACCTTATACGCATTTTGTTAGATATGTTGGCAGACAAGTCTAACAAACGGGCTAAAAATAGGCGATAGCAGTTAGAGGAAATGGAAGTCGCTGCATTAGCTGGTCTTCTGGCTGTTGGATATGCACTGACAAAGAATCCGAAAGGGTCGGATTCGGTGCGTGATGAGGATGCAGAGCAGTTTGCTGATATGCAGGATGGTACGAAGCCCTTCATGCCAATGGGTGGGCAGCCTGCTCCCGTATACCAGGAAGATAAGACACGGCCCGGTGCTCCTACCGTACCAGGCAAGCCACGTGTACCACGGCCCACTGCTGCCGGAGAGTTTGATCAGTACTATGGGCTCCCTACTGGCGGAACAGTGCCTGGTGCTCTGCAGGGCGCAGGTGACATGTACAGCCGCCATCTTGTCTTTGGATCACCAGTCGTGGCCCCACAGGCACCGCCCACTGCCGTTACTGCACAGGTGCGCATGAATGATGGTGGGATTGAGGCTCCTCCCGTATATAATTCGGGAAAGACGGTGATCTCTCCTCTCACGGGCCTGCCCATGACACCTGAGGATTTCACCCACAACAACATGGTACCATTCTTCCGTGGTGAGCCTAAGCAAAATATGTCGGATGATGCGAACCAGCAGCGCCTGGATTTCATGGTTGGATCCGGTAAAGTGGAGATCGCAAAACGTGAACAGGCGCCTCTATTTGACCCACACCGTGAGCCCACTGGTAACATCCATGGCCTGGAGTCTATGACGGATTTCATGCAGGATCGCATGGTGCTCTCTTCTTCGCGTGCGAATGAGGTTCCCGTGGAGAAAGTGCAGGTGGGGCCGGGCCTCGGTCAGGGCTACTCTTCGCTGCCAATCGGTGGATTCCAGCAGCTGGAGATCAACGATATCATGCGTCAGTTTAAGTCGGTGGACGAGACTCGTGTATTATCTGACCCAAAGGTCTCGTATGAGGGTATGTTCAATGCCGGTAAGGCGATTGGCACACAGCGTGGTGATCTCGGCGAGGTGCGCAAGTATCGCCCTGACACATTCTTCCTGAACGAGAATGGTGAGCGCAACTTCGTGACCGCTGGTGAGAACACGAAGCCCATGGAGCGTCCCGCGGAGGTGATGAAATTCCAGGCACGTTCGGAGACTAGTCGTGAGGAGTTCGGTGTTGCCGCATCCACTGACTTCAAGGCAACATACTCTACACCTTCTTTCCGTGCACCAATGGTGCGCCAGCACGACAGTTTCGGCTACCGTAACGCGGATGGTTCTACATACGGTGTCAAGAACACGGATGCGGAGAACAATGACTTCGGTCGTGCGGGCTACGATCTGCCAACAAACCAGCGCAACGTGACCAGTGAGCGTGGCCAGGGTCTGAATGTGGCACCCGCTGGTGTACCTGGGGCACTGACAGTGTATGATCCCGTGGATTGGACTGCGCGCACCACGATCCGTGAGTCTACTGCTGCAAATGATCGTGTTGGCATTGCGGCGTCTGCATCGGCACCCACAAAACTCACGGTGTATGACCCCACGGATATCACTCGTGTAACGGGGCGTAACACTCTGGCCGAGCCTGATCGCGCTATGAACGTGACACGTACTGGTATGCCTGGTCAGGGGACACTGGCATTCCCTGATGGGGTGCGCCTTACTACAAAGGAGAATATCACGGCGAAGTCAGAGTACACTGGTTCTGCTGGTGCTGCGGTGCCAAATCGTCAGAAGTACGACTATGCGTATGCGATGAACCAGAATCCCACTAAGGAGACAGTGGCTGCTGGTCGTAAGCCGGTGGCGGGTAACGGTTCTCTGCCGCTCTTCAACGGTGAGGACTACATGAACGTGACTTACAGGCGCCCTGATTCGGATTCGTTGAATGATCGCGCGAATGTGTCGGACCGTGTGATCGGCCCCCCTCTGGGCGCAGAGTCCATCGGCCTGCAGCGCCCCCGTCAGCCTCTGGAGCTGGATGTTGCTATGGACCGCAACATTCATGATATCCTGGACAGTCTGAATGACAACCCCTATGCACTGCCTGTGCACCGAATTGCGGCGGGCCTCGCGGGCCCTGCAGAGATGGCGGCAGCGTACGCAAACGGCGGATATGTGCGGAACTAATGCGGAGGTGTATGCAGTGTATGCACCCGCGTTTAAACAAGACGCGTAGAACCTCCGAACAGAGAAATGGCATACATCCTATACACTCCCGATACTGAACGTGGGTCCACGGCCTACACTCAGCATTGTTTTGCTTCTCTGGATGAGTTACGTACATGGATAGAGAATGAGGTCATGACGCCTTCTGTTAAATATTTCTTCACTGAGCCAGCAGCTGAGACACCTGAAGTAAAGAAACCTATTGACGTAAGTTTTATTGATGATATTTCATCGCACTTTAGCAACAGTAACAGCATTTGCGCTCTCAGAGATGCGCTGAGAAATCAGGAATGGTCAAAGGCTGCTGAAGAATATCTGCATCTGATTTGTTCTCAGATGTTTGGGTATGAAGGTAATGTATTCTCTTTAGAGAAGGTTAGTGCAAGGCATTTAAATTGTATTACTCCAACTAACAATGTCACACCTGATGAGTATAATACGATCATAACTCTCTTGCGCAATCTACCGGTGGAAGATATGTTCCACTATTTCGCCCCACAGGTTGATAATACAGCCTTTGTGAAGGATGTCTCTCCAGCCCTTCAAGAAAAACTGAGGTCTGTCCCATATAACTTTTTGGAGAAGAACGGCCAGATTGGTGGTGTATTCATTACAGCTAAGGGTCCAATTGTTACTCATCTGCTTCAGATATCCGCACTTGTAATGAGGAAGAGAACCCGCAAATCGTGGGGTGATATTCAGCTGACATACCGAGATAAGACAACACCGCTTGAACAAACCGTACAGGTTTGCAGTGACTTTATCCAAGGGCGGATGACGGAGGAGTTGCGGGAGTTTTTGACGGCTCTCCTATTTAGCGTATACTATGATAATAAGGGCAGAGAGCATATTATTGGTAGCTCTGCTCTATATAATCAGTTCAAAGAATTATCTATCACTATTTTGCCAAGCGAATTGGTAGCAATGATAGAGGATGAGTTGTCGCACAGCAACATAAAGCACGCACTGGCCATGTTAGGGATAGGCTCTGTTAGGCGAGCAGAAGGGCGTAAATATCTCGGACTTGAGCAGGTTACAGTGGTGGGCCATTATAACGCGATTTTGGGTTTAGAAATACAAACACTGGGATATATGGATGAAGGGCTTGAACCATATGACCCTACATCCACTTTCCCAGGTAGTACATATATTCCTTTTAATGAGAGCCCTATTAAAGGTCCAGCCCCTTACAACTAAACAAGATGGATACAGCCGACTTTGACCCACATAGGCCTCGTTCTATTACAGAGATGGCGGGCAACTGGACCGCACTGCAGAAGCTTGTGACCCGACCGGACCCGCCTCATATTGTTCTGGTCGGCCCCGCGGGTGTCGGTAAGAGCTGTGCACTCAAACTGCTTCTGCGAGGTCAGGGTGGGCTAACATGGCTGCGCTGCTCACAGGACCCAACACTTCGCGATTCCCGTGATCGCATCAAGGACGCCGCGCGCCGGCGTGTAACGGATGGGCTGATTCAGTGGATTGTGTTAGAGCATGCGGATCTGTTGCACACAGATGCCCAAACGTTCTTACGCCGAATTATTGAGACATCACTGGGTGCATGTCGGTTTGTGCTAGAGGTGCGTGATGTAGCCGCGATTGCCGAGCCGCTTCTGTCTCGTACAGTAATGTCAACGGTACCTGGCCTCATGGAATATGAGATTCGTGCGGAGATCATGCGGCGTGCACCGACTGTTCGCCTAGAAGTGGCTGACAGGCTAGCAGCACAATGTAACGGAAATCTGCGATGGGCGATTCTGCAGGGGCTCGGTGGCGGAGATGGGTTCGTAGCACCTGCAGTGCAGAAGCAGCAACCGGCAGACATCAAGTCATGGGCTGATATTCTGGCAATAATGGAGAGTCTGCAGAGTACCGGTACTGCCCCGCGTGCCTGGCTAGAGGATACATCGCCTACATGGGAGCGCGCAGGTGGGGCATGCCCCTGGGCTATCACGGCCAAAATCTTATCCAGCCGGTTGAAGTAGGATGAGCGAGGGTAAATGGCAGATAATCCGTCTTCTTGATGTACTATTCCTGGGCCCATTCATGATGCTGCTCTCAGTGGAGATTGTACCATTTGTTGGGTGGTGGAAAGCCGTGACGCTCATGTTCTTCGGGCTCATGACAATCATTGTCAATCTGTATTTCTATCTCAAGATTGCTGGGCTGATATAAGACAGAGGCCCCGTTCAAAGATACTCTATATTCTCCATTCCCGGTTCAGAATGGAGAACGTAGCAACCTATTCCGAAGCCCGTTCGGAGTACACGAAGCAGCTGGCAACGTTTATTGTCCCATCGCTTGTCGGTTGGTTCCAGGCACTTTGGCATCGGAATTCCTTTGATAAGCAGCGGTGTCTGTCACTGTTCCAGTCCGAATGCGAAGAGATCGCCCGGTGGAACCAGGATCGGATTCACGACGAGGTGCGCGTGCTGATTGAACGCTCCGGCTGCGACTATATGGAGGAGCTGATGACGGCGGTCTTTATCGCTCACACGAAGGTACTGACAGCGGTGCGCCTCTCTGCTCAGCAGAAGAAACTTTCCATCACGGTGCCGAAGCTGGATCACTTCATCCATCGGATTTTCCGCGAGGCTGCACGCAACTACTGGAAGTCCCCCTTCCTGTTCATGGACGGCGGCGGTGTCGTTGACCGTCAGAAGAACGTGCTGCAGATTGAGGCGCTGGCCACGGAGGCAATCACAACGGCCGTGCGCTCTCTGCTGCCTGTGAAGCAAATTCTGAAGGATTATCTGGAGGGTGGTGACAATGAGGAGATTGAGGATGATGAGGCGGAGGTAGTGTCTGCCCCTCTGGTTACAGAGGAAGAGCCTGAGCCGGCTGCTACACCCGCTCCTGTGGGCGAGATTCCCAAGATTGAGGTCACTGAAGTGAAGACAGAAGTATCAACACCAGCACCCGAACCTGCTATTACAAAGGTAGATGAGTCCGTCGTAACAAAGGTGGATGAGTCAGCACCCAATGCAGAAGAGGCGCCAGCAGCACCTGCAGTTATCAAGATTGACACCGAACCTGCTGCCGTCCATTTCTCCGATTATGATGCCGTTTTTGATGAAGAGAAGGGGACAGAAATGCGCTACACCCCCAAGGTCAGCGATGGCGACGATGATGACTTCTTTGACGACGGTGTGCTGAAGATTGATGAGAGCAGTACCCGTGCTGTCGGCGATGAGGATGTAGAGGATCTGGATGCACCCGCCAAGGTTGTTGCCCCTGCCAAGCCCATCTTCAAGGAGGAGATCGGCGATGACGAAGTGGAGATACTGGAGTAAAGCGTCAAAAAAATGGAAATAGTTTCACCGCGCTTGCGTAAAGATGGATATGAAGAACATTCTCATCTTCGCGCTTATCGGTGCCGTTTGTTTCATGGTAGTTGCCGGTGGCATTGTTAGTATGTATGGTGATTCTGAGCCATCTGCTGGTCATCTTGCAACCGGTGCTGTAGCCGGCGGTGTTCTCGGTTCTGCTCTGTCATTTGTATCCGGTGCCGAAGTCCCCGGTGCTGCAGCTGTTTTGTCGGCAGTTACCGGTGGTTCTAACACTATAGACATGAAGGTCGGTCTCCCGAGCTTTTAGATGTAGAGATGCGCAATGCTGGGGTCAATCCCCGGTTTCTTCTTAAGGAGCACCTCAATGTGCGACCGCTTCACCGTGAACGGCAGCGTGAACTCTTTGATCGCAAATGGTACGCGTGCGGGATCATTGTAGAAGCGCAATAGATTGAGCTTACTGATGATGGTCTGGATACAGCGCTTCAACTCACGAACACCCTTCTCCTCACCTGTGAACTCGCGGATGATGTGAGTCAAGACATCCTTACTGATGCTAATCTTCTCAAAGAGATTGACCTCAGTGAGTGCCGCTGGCACCAGATACTGCTCCGCAATCACGAGCTTCTGCTCCGTATTGAATCCGTCCACCTGGATGTTGTACATACGGTCGCGGAGAATGGGGTTCACCTTCTCATGTGCGTTGTGACTGAAGATGAACAGACAGCGGCTAAGATCCAGATCAATGCCCGTAAAGTACTTATCCTGGAAATGCTGATTCTGGCTTCCGTCCGTCAAGTGAATCAGGAGATTGTTGATCTCCTCACCCTTGGGGGTGTCTGACACCTTGTCTAACTCGTCAAAGTAGATCACAGGGTTCATGCACTTGGACTTGATGAGCACGTCTACGATGCGGCCCCAAGTGGAACCCTCATACGTGTATGAGTGTCCGTCCAGATACGATGCATCTGTGGCACCACCGAGCGTGATGAAATGGAAGGGGCGACCGAGCGCTTTTGCGACACCCTCCTTGACGAGCGTGGTCTTACCAACACCAGGTGGACCGTAGATGCTGAGCACGTTGCCCGCTGCCGTGGGATTCGCAATCCAGGAGGACACGAACTGCAGAATCTGGAGCTTGGCCTCGTCGTGACCGTAGATAGCGGTATCCATCTGCTTCCGCACATTCCCCACGAACTCCTGACACTTCTCTGCCCCATCCTCTAGACGCACAGGGAGATCCTTGTAGACACCGAGCGGCAGCTGCGTGTAGCCGTGGATCCACTGGTTTGTCTTGTAGTATTCCGTGGAAGAGGGGTCAATGTTCTGTAGTGCCTGATACTTGGCCATCGCTACACGCTCAACCTCTGGCGCGACCTCCTTGCCGAGAATCTGGAACTTGAGAGGAATGGCACTGTCAGGAGGTTCAGCCTTCACCTGGAGCTTTGTGAGAAGGCGATCCTGTGCACGGGGTGTGAGCCCCTTGAAGTAGCCGATATCGCGATCAATATCCTCCTCATTAGGGTCCACCTCTGTCTGCACGAGCTTCACAAAGCGGCGAACATTCTCAGGCTCCTTGTTGAGCTTGTACTTCTTTGGCTTTGGAGGCTGACGGAGTGCTGCGCCAAGATCGCTGATGACGAGCTGGATATCACCGCCAGGACTGGCATAGTCGTCATCATCATACTCATCATCTTCATCTTCATCTTCATCCTCATCATCGTCATCGTCATCATCGGAGTCATACTCATCCTCGTCCTCCTCATCAGAATCATAGTACTCGTCCTCTTCCTCTTCATCATCCTCAACATGGCGGATCACATCCTCATCGCTGTCATCCTCTTCTGCCTCACTGACATCCTCAATAATGAGGCGACGGCGTTTGGGGGGCGACATCTTCTTGTGAGGTGTGCGCGCAGGTGTTGCAGAATCAGAGCTGGAACTGTTGGTGCTCTTCTCATACTTGAGTTCGCGGCGAATACGGCGCTCTGCACGGATTGCGGCCTGGCGGCGGGGAGGGGGGCTGTACTCTTCAGATTCGCGCTCAGACTCCTCATATTCAGATGAAGAGGAGTGATGTTTCTTATGGTGTGTTGACTTTGTCTTCATATTCGTTTTTGCCTTCACCTTATCCTTCTTCTTGTAACCCATCTTGCGGCGATAGCGGCGGCGATCGCTGCCGCTACTGCTTGATGTTTGACGCCAGCTGGAGGAGCCTGTGTCCTCATCACTGTAGGCAATGAGCCCGCGAATATTGCCGCGCTCATCTACGCTGCTATCATCATCGCTATAGTCGCGGCCGCGATTCTTGTATCGCTTCTTACCTTTAAGGTCTTTCTTATCCTTAATATCATCGTGACGGCGGACCATGTTACTTCGTGTACCTTGGTTCGTCGTGCTTAGGTGCCGGTGTCAAGTTTTGTGCCATGCCAAAAGAAGAGCTCTGTAATGTATTGTTGTTACATTGGGTTTTGATGGTGTGTTAGTGTTGGATCTATGCAGAGTACTTGTCCGTGATATCCATGAGACAGAAGCGAGCCTTGTTGGTAAGGCCAGGTGCACCATCCTCCTTCTTCTGTGCAGTGCGAACACGCTCAATGAGTGCTGATGCGGTTGCAGCAGGCAACATCTCCTTACAACGCCCCATGAGGATGCTCAAGCAGTCGGCGTACTCTTCCACAAGCTGCCCCTTGCCCGCGTCGCGGCGCGCTGCATGAATGCCGTCCAGAACAATCTCACATGTGCGGGTAACATCGGCCACTGTGAACGCCCCATTCTGTGCTGCCTCACCGATGAAGGTGGCGTAGCCGCGACGGTGACGGCGACGGGCGCGCATAGCCACGAAGGCATTGTACTCCACCGAGCCCATAGCAGGTTCCTCTGCTGCTTCCTCAAAGATGCTCAAGAAAGAGGCAAAGATACGACGGAGCTCGTCGCCGAGATGAGGGAATGCTGCACGGAGTTCGGTGATCAGACGGGCATACAGAGGACAGAAAGTGGGCTCTGCCGAGGCCTTCTCAAAGACAAGCGTGATGAAATCGTTCAAGAACTCTGTCTCACCGCTGTCCAGGAGCTGCGAGAGCCAGGTCTTTGTTGCATCATACGTCATGACACTGAACTTATTCATCTTGTCACGAATACGATCTAACATGCGCTCCTCCGTAGTCGCATCTGCACGAGCCTTGTTACCGAAGCGATGAACGGGTGCTGCACCAGCCGCCGCCATAACAGGTGGGCGACCGAAGGAGCGCCCGATCACTGGGCGTGGGCCACCACCAGCTCCACCACCGCGATGGCCACCACCATGACCAGAACCGTGGCCGGGACGATTACTAGAACCATGACCAGAGCCAGATCCATAGCCAGGCCGTTGGCCAGAACCATGACCCGATCCATGATTATACTGGCCGCCACCGCTATTGCTGGGCCCAGCGCGCCAGTTCGTATTCATACGAGTCCCGGTAACACCCTCTGAGGGCACGCGCAGGGCAGCGATCTTTGCCCTGATATCTTCGGGACATGCAACTGGCCGCTGCATGTACCCAAGAGCCTCAGCAACAGCGGGGGGCACGGTGATAGCAGTCGCCTCCATGATAGTTGAATGAATGGTCTGTCTGTTTAAGTCGGACATGATTGCGTCTTCTTGCTGCGTCGTACATGTCAGCCTTTGCGGTACCACACAGGTCAACTTTTATGCTGCATGGCTAGATGACGGAGATTCTTGGTGCACATGTTCTGCGGGATTTAGATGTAGAGACACTGGCAGCGACATTTCAGACACGCACCAATGCAGGTGCAGCCGCTGTGACCGAACGCCTGTCAGCTCCTATAAATGACAAACAAGAACTAACACGGCGACAGTCAGAGCTGCGTGAGATTCGGTCACGCTACAAGCAGCACGCTACCGATATTGAGGCCGCGCGCACAACGCTCCATGAATGCGAAGAAGCGGTGCGCTCGGTTGCTGAAGCTGCAAAGGACAAACGCCATTCCGAATACTATAACCAGATTCTGTGGGCACCTGGATCCTGGTTAGACCGCTTGAATCCGGTTGGCTGGCTCGTGGAGATTATGATTCTGTTTCGTACTATTCTCCTGCCAGGGATGGCGGTGATCATGCCATTCCTTCTGCTGATAGCACCACTCATCCTCTTCAAGTTCGTCTTAAAGCGCGATATGACATTCGCGGATTACACGACGACCCTCAAACAATCTCTGCAAAAAGCGATGCCCTCTGTACTTGGTAAGCCGCGCTTTGCAGGGCGTGGTGGACCTCTGGAAGCCGGTGAACAGCTTCTGCATGTGGGGGCAACATTGGCAATGTTCGTAGCTAGTATCTGGAATCAGGTGAGTGCGGCGATCTCTATGCGCCATGTGGTAGCCGATATGCGTGAGCGTGCAGCAGCCGTGCGTCGGTTCACAGAAGCCACGCAGCGCCTGGGTGACCTTATCGGTATCCCCA